>Ga0071330_1089519_pt1 | contig 34924 bp, 35 predicted proteins | sample GBScel77sediment_FD_63802 | JGI IMG/M metagenome (GOLD analysis project Ga0071330, IMG submission 63802) | Hot spring sediment microbial communities from Great Boiling Spring, Nevada - Cellulolytic enrichment Sediment 77C v2 (version 2) | ecosystem: Environmental > Aquatic > Thermal springs >...
AGCGTTTCAGATCAGAACATGGATCCATACTCTGTGCCGAATTGCTCGGATGCGACATAAGCAAAGAGCAAGAGTTGAAAAGAGCAAGAGAAGAAAACAGATTCAAAACAATCTGTCCCAAGTATGTGAAAGCGGCAGCAAACATCGTGAAAGACCTGCTACATGCTCAATACGTAGATCAAGGAACGTCGAGGATCTTCATCAAGCCAACGGCCGGCAAGAAATAGAACATATTATGAAATAATCATATGATGATAAGAATATATGTTCTTAAGCCAGTATAGGTAGCCTGATTCTTAACTGTAAAGACAAGATAGTCAATACGTCATCCTTTAATGCTATATCTAAGAGCGTGACCTGCTATGTAATTATTGTAATCATAATATATCTATACTTGATGGCACACCTACTAAGATCTATTCTGTTATATATAAAAACATTCCAGTCTTAATCATTTCTGACTCACACCTTTACTCACCCCATTTCTATCACAGCTGCTCAACCTCGTCTTTTGTAGATCAACTTGACTCGCTGGTTTAGTCCCTGAGCAATGAGAGCCTAAGTGAGAAAACGACTACACCTGAGAGGGCCCGCAGCAGGGGAAGACTCACCGTTGCTTTGTGCAATATAAGGTACATTATATTGCGTTCGCCACACTCACTTAGAACAACTGATTCCACCAAAAAGCTACCTCACACTCATCACATCCCTTTCGTAAGCAACCAGCATGAGGCGGTGAGAAGATTATCACTCACCCTCATCCCACAAACAGAATGGCGAAGATGAAGATGCTCTTTGCAGTGTTGCCGTTAGCCAAGATTTTCCTGAGGCACCACTCCAATAAAAATCTGCCTACCTAACGGACGTCGCCTATTCCATAAGATTTGTCAAAGCGCTGGTCTGAAATGAGCTGTCGCGAGTACACTTAAGCACAAATAAAAAGGCGGCTGACAAGATAGCCGCCCGATATGACTTTTCACAAAACTCTCAGTTTTGCGTCAAAATCTCCTTTGCTTCCTCCAATGTGGGTATCTTACCGGTGAGCACGATTTTTCCATCCACCGCGATCGCGGGTGTTGCGACGATCCCGCGGCTTACGATCTCGTTGATATCCTCCACTTTCTCCACTACGGCATCCACACCGAGTTCCTTAATCGCCGTCTCCATGATCTTGATAGTCTGCTTGCACCTCGCGCACCCTTTGCCGAACACTTCCACTTTTTTAGCCATTCGAGATCCCTCCTTCGAGTTTTTCAATCCACGACTCCGTACAACATTCCAAAAATTGTGGAGAACAGCACCACCAAGGCGAAGTACGTGAACGCCTTCTTCTTTCCGAGCAACTTCGTTATCACGATCATGCTCGGCAGACTCAACGAGTTTCCAGCCATGAGCAGAGCGAGCGTTGGACCTTTCGCCATTCCAAGTTCTCTGAGTGCTTGAACGATGGGAACTTCTGTCAAGGTTGCGAAGTACATGAATGCACCTATCACCGAGGCCACTAAAGTCGACCAAAGATCGTTTCTTCCAAGCAGACGGACGACGATCTCCTCTGGTAAGAGCTTGGTGATCACACCCGCAAGAAACACTCCAACGAAGAGATAGGGTAAGATCTTCTTGGCAAAGTCCCAAGTTTCAGAAAGCCAGAGCTTAGTTTTTTCTCTTTCAAAACCAAACGTTGCCATCATCAGTGTGGAAGCTCCTATCAAGCCCAAGCCAACGTTCTTCACGTTGTTGTTGATCCTCAAACCCGCAAGGATCATGAAAGACAGTTGCAAGAGAAAGAAGACCACACCGCGAAGATCACCTTCATTCCCTTGAGCAGTAACGAACCCACCACTTCCCTTCTCTCTGAACAGAAGCTCCATGGTCAATCCGATAAAAACGGCAGCCGTGATCGTGGCAAGCATTCTTGCGATTCCCAAATCCCATCCAAGCACGCGCGCAGTCAGAAATATCGCCGCGACGTTTATGGCAGGACCAGCGAAGAGGAACGTGGTGGCCGGTCCTATCCCAGCACCTTTCTTGTATATACCTCCAAAAAGCGGAAGAATCGTGCAGGAACAGACCGCCAAGATTGCTCCACTCACTGCCGCAACTGGATAGGATACGAATCTTTTCGCGTTCGGACCAAGAAGTTTGAGAACAGCATCTTTTTTAAGCATCGCAGATATCGTACCGGCGATGAAGAACGCAGGGACCAAGCACAACAGAACGTGCTGTCTGGCATAGTCGTTGAGCATTTTAAAGCCGTTGAGGATGCTTTGAGCGACGATCGGAGAGTCGAAAGGTACAAAATAGAAAAGTACAAAAACCAGTGCGATGAGCAGAAAGATCTTCAGTTCACTCACTCAGCGTCATCTCCTTGGTTAAGAAACTCTCAACGTCGTTCAAAAGATGTAGCAGAAATTCGTTCTCTGCGAGTCTGTAATGAATCATGTTTCCAGTCCTCTGTGATTCAACTAATCCAGTCAGCCTCAGGACCGTGAGGTGTTGAGAGAGGTTCGACTGGGTCGTGTTCAGATGCGACATGAGCTCACACACGCATATTCGTCCGTGTTCTTTCAAAAGCAACACAATCTTCAGTCGCGTTGGGTGAGACAGAACTTTGAATATCTCCGCCACCCTTTGAAGATCCAACGCAATCAATCCTCCGCTTTAAATATATCAGTATATTCGAAATCTTTCATAAACCCGGTGTATCGTTCTTCAAACGAAACACTCAACCGCGCCCACCGTGTCAAGGCAAAAAGAGCTTTAGATCGCTCACCTCGCTCAAGTATCTTGCAAGGGTCTGATAATCTCTCTTTCTCAGTTTTTCGAACAGATACCTTGCTAAAAGCTCTCTGTCGTGAGTCTTTTCGTATCCAAGCAAAAGGTGTTCCTCATCCTTGGTCAGATAGTACAACACCTCGTAGCGCAATGGTTCATGCTCGCTCAAGTGTTCAAGAGACTGTCTGAGTATCCCCTCGAGATCCTCTCTCAAAGTCCCCTTGGGTATGTCGGTCTTGAGATAGAAGTACAAATGTGCACAGAAATCTTTTGGATTTGCGCGCAGTGCGATCGTTCGATCGAAATGGTTCTCGATCTCTTCGAGTGCCATAGTAGCCCGCAGCGCCACATCCATATGTGGATCTCTCAGCAAAGTTCTAAGATATTTCATATTCTGTTCCACATTCAATCCCGAAATCACGTTCCTGACGATGTCCCTCACGACCTTCTTCTTCTCCTCAATGCTCCCCACGGCCAAAATCGCCTTGATGGGGAGTGTTGATAAAACGTCCTCTTCAACGGTTGTGCGAATTTCGCTCGGAAGCTCAAGCTTAAAGAAACCCTCCAAACGTTTATTCCTCAACGGCACCACGAGGAAGAACCACGAGAAGGGATAAACCAGCACGAGCAGTATCGTTTCGGAGAAGCTCTCGAAATTGAAGTAGAACAAAACAGTTGAGACAGCGATCAGACCAACGCTGAGCGGGATGAGCTCATAGACCAACAGAATCAACGACGAGATCACAGTGAGCAAGTTCAGCGCGACCAAGAACTTCCTCACCCTCGGCTCGTTCGTCGATTTTTCGTCGGGACGATCAACAAACCTCCAAACCACTGATTTTCACCAACCTCTCGAGCACTCTGGCTTTTCCGTTACGATCACACACGGGCAACAGCACCCTCAAAACGACGAAACCGTCCTGCCTTTCTGCGAACAGAACGTCGGTCTTCCTGAACTTGCCAATTACTTCGTTGTGCAGCTCTGAGCTGTACTTCAAGCAAATCTCCTCGAATGGTATGCCGAACCGATCCTTCCTTTTCTGCAACACTTCCCTCTTCTTGATGTAATATGCTTCATCCCAAGTACCATCGTCTTTTTTGTGTCTCATCCGTGCGATCTTCTCTTGCTCAAAGATGATCTTCGCATTGGCGTACATCCAATCTGCGACAGCCTTGATGTATCTCACAAGCACTTCGGAAAACTTCTCGTAAGGGACATCCTCCACCACCAGTACCCCGAACGGGTTCGACCCCTCACCCATCACGATTGCGAAGAAAGGCTCATACGAAGTTATCTCTTTCTTCAGCAAGACCCTTGGAAGCGTTGAATAACCATTCTCGAACGCATCTTCGATCACCTTGGAATGGCTCACCTCCAATGCGTTCGGCAATTTCTTCGCACCGACTCCAGCGACGAACCTCAGAAACCGCTTCTCTTCGTACCTGTACAAGTTCAGAGAGTCCAGCTCGAAGAACTGCGCGATGACCTCCACGGCCCTCGTCAGCATCTCGTCGAAATCCAGTATCTCGAGTTCTCTCAACCTTTCTAAGAGGACGATCAAACCTTCGCCTTCGAAGTATATCCTCGACTGCAGTTGGGTGATAATCACCTTCATTCTCTCGATGCCTTGGATCAAGTCGTTCTTCTCCAACTCGACTTTTTTGATCTCGTTTCTCAGGTCCCTGATCTGTCTGTTGAAGGTTTCGCCAATGATCCCCACCATCGCGCCCACCGCAATGGTGAAGATCCTCAACTCGCTTTCGATAACGATCTCCTTCGCAATCAGGGGGAAAACTTCGAAGATCAAAAGACACGAGATGAAGATCAAAAGACCGTATCTCGCAGACCAGAGGAAAACGAGTGCGATTGAGATGTACACTGCGATTTTCACGTCGAAATGAAAGCCCTTCTGAGCCAACCAAACAGAGCCCAGAAAGATCAAAAACTCAACGACTTGAAAGATCATCTTCTGCCAATCTCTCAGTTCTCGAACCTTCTTTCGTTCACTCCTCAACGTTCTCATGCACGATCACCTGTCGATTTGCGATCCCTATCTCTCTACGAATGAACTCGAAGTGCAGAAGATCTTTGTACACCCTCTTGAAACTCAGCCACCCGTACAGTGTGGCAACGGAAAAGCCAACAAGGAAACCCAACGCCGGGAAGGTTCTCAGGTAGAACAGCGACACCACGAGGTTCACAACAAAAGCCATCATCGCCGAGCGCATGGGTATCTCGGCCAAGTCGAAATAGTACGCCAGCAGAGAGACGTACAAGAATGCCCCATTGGCGGCCGCTCCGAGGATGCCGAAACGCAACGCCTTCAAGCTGTACTCATCGAACTGAAGCATCCTGGCGATGTAGCCAGAGAGAGTGAGACCCAAGAGCACGAACACAAACTGAACAGCAAAGATGGTTTTCGTCGTTGAAGAGATGTTGTCGTCCAGGATGCGCTTGTTGATTTTCACGTAATTGAGTGTCCTGTTCTCCTCCAACGACTGGTAGAACATTCTGTACTTCAAGTAGAAGTTGGTCTCCAAGCTGAGCACGAAGAGGGTAAGAGTGGGGATTATGAACAGATAGGACAGAAACATGGGAACGTCGTAGGATGGAGCGAAGACGAACCCCTTGACGATGGGTTTTCCTATGTAAATCCACGCAACGAAATCATCCACCCAAGCGCCCAGATAGGTCAAGACCCCGGTGATGGCTTGTGATTTGAACCTACGGATCGCCTGCCAGAAAAGTAAGCTTCTCGTTGGTTTTCTTCCAGTGTACAGGTATCTCTTCACGAACACGTGCAGGAAGAAGAGTATAAACATGAGCCCGAAGTTGTAACCAAGATAAGCGAAGTTCTCGCCTTTGATCTTGAAGAGTTGCACGCTCATGACCAACCCGAGCACGTTACCCGCCGCGAAGGCTACCAAGACGGGGGTGAAGACCATCATCGTCGTGACGAAGATCGTCTGAACCCACACCACTGTCAGAACGACCAGAGAGTAAGAAAAAAGCAAGAGTTTGAACCAATCGTCGATCCGACTGATAAGTGAGAAAATCGTCAAGAAGACGCCACTGGAGAGGACCGCGTACAGCACGGTCGAGGAGTAGAGTTCGTACATTTTCGAAAATTCTTTCCTGTATATGAGATCTGCGAGGTACCTGGTCACAGAGATCGACACGCCTCCAAAGAGCAGCGTCGAAAAGATGAAGCTGTACACCACGGCTGAAGTGAAGAAGAGAGTTTCGTTCCTCGGCAAAAGGACTATCAACAAAAACAGTGTGAGTGAACACATGATCCAAGGTCCCGCGCTCACGTTGGCTGAATAGAAGATGCTGACGATGTCCATCAAAAAAGAGTTTTTCTTCAGAAGCTTGTTGAGCTCAAAACCTATTCCAGCCACCCTTGACGACCTCCGTGTACAATTCTCTGTACGCTTCTATCATCCGCTGAAGCGTGTATTTTTCCTTGACGATCCTTTTTCCATTCTCAGAAAAGGTCTTCCACAACGATTTATCCTTGGCAAGCAAGATGAGTTTTTCGGCCATGGACACGTAATCACCAGGTTCAACCACGAAACCCGATTGACCATCAGGATCGAGCGCGATCTCGGCACAGTTTCCGACGTTGGTTACGACGGTGGGCAATCCACACGCCATGGCCTCGAGTTGAACCAAGGGTTGACCTTCCGAGACGCTGCTTATGAGCAGAACGTCCATCATACCGTAATACTTGGACACATCGGCTCGAGATGTGAAAACGACCTTGTCTTCCAGGCCGAGTCGTCTCACCAGTCCAACACATTTGCTGTAATAGTCTTCGTCTTCGTCGGTGGGACCTATGATGTAGAGTTTCGAATTCGGCACTTCCTTGATCACTATGTCGAACGCTTTGATACCCGTCGTTATCCCTTTGATCGGCACGACCCGTCCGACGATCGCGATGTTGAATCCGTCGTGCTCGGTTCTCTGTATCTTCGAAAACTTCTCCACGTCGATGCCGTTGGGTATCACGCGCATCTTGCTGAAGTCCGCGTTCAATTCCAGCTGGAAGAGTTGATTCTTCTCGAAAAGGGTTGTCAAAACATCGCACTCCATATAGACCGTCTCGCTTATGAGTCTGAAGATTTCTATCCAGGGTTTCTTGTACACCTCTGGCACGCTTGACGACTTCGTTATCTCGATCTCCCTCTCCCTGTGGTAGATCCCGTGCTCCGTCACGATCAGTTTTCCTTGGTGAACGTACTTTCCACTCAGAGCGCTGAGTGATGCGTAACCCGTCGTGGTCGCGTGGTACACGTCGGCTTTCGGTGGGAGCGACTGGATGGCTGACAATATGGGAATCATGAAACCCATGACGGTCCAGTAGAAACCAGTGAAACCCTCCTGAGGAAAGTACTTTTCGTAGATCTCCGTAATGAAATTCCAAAACGATCTTTCTTGCAGCACCCAATCCAAGTGTTTCCCCGCAACTGAACGGAGCACGCGCGCGAAGAAGTGTGCCCTGTCTTCTTTGAGTGCTATCAACTGCCTCACGTTGTCGACAATCTCCTGCTCGTTCAACGAATCTTTCGACCTCGAAAAGTCACACGAGAAGAGGAGATACTCATAAATGCGTTTCAAATTCTTTGGTGGTTTGTAGGCGAAAGGTTTGTTCCAACGCCAAGGTGCCAGATGGACCACGTCGAACTCTATGTCTGGCATGTTTTCGATGAGCATCTGAACCCAAGAAGAAACGCCACCTGTTATGTAGGGATAAGTCCCCTCCACCAGGATGCACACACGCATCTCATAGTCCCTCGCGGCCGGTTTTTAATTATTATCGGCTTAAAGTATCTTTAGATGTCAAAACGAGAGCTTCAGACCATCTTGAAACTTCGACCAAGGAATCGTGATGTCCAAGATTCCAAGCGCGAAAGGGCTAACAACGTACGGTGGAAAGTACAGTGTCAAACCCGCTTTAGAAACGGTGAAAGCGAGCTGTTCCACGTCTAACTGTCGCAGTTCATCTATGGCGTTCGGAAGGAACAGTTCTGGTTGGCTCTTGAACTGTTCAATCAAATATTGTTTCATGAGTCCTTCGTAGTCGAAAGAGTCGTTGAAGAGATCCTTCAGTTTCAAAATCTTGCGTTCAACGAGATCGACCGTGTAGCTGAAAACGTTCAAATGCTCGTGTGCTCCACCCGTGTAGTGAGAAACGTAGATGACGCAACTCAAGAGCTCGCCTGACAGATGCGTCACGATCGTTCTGGACCACAAGCTGTAAGGCAGGCTCGAAGACAGTATCGGATCGTTTTGTACCCATTTCGCATCCTCGAGGACGCGATTCACGAGAAGTGTGAACCTCTCTTCGATCTCCCTGTTGAAACTCTTCGAAAACTCCACATCCTTGGCAATTTTCAACCAAGGTATTCGAAGATCCACCTTGATCAGTTCGTTTTCGATCCTCTTTTCCAAGATCTTCAGCTCGATCAGATCGGTGAATTCACCTTGAAAGCTCAACGATACAGCTACTGAGATCGGGAGAAAAAGAAAAAAGATCAGGAGCAGCTTTCTCACTCTCACCACTCCTGATCGATATTGTATCATCTCGTCATAGGTAAAAGAGTTCAGACACCTTACTCTTCATTGTGGAGACAACTGTGGAAGGCAACACCTATTGTCGTACGAGACGGCCCGCGGGCTTTTGTGGGCTGATCCTGCAGAGAGCACTTTCACACCAGGTCATTTACCCCCTGTGCCAGTAAATCTCGATGCCTTTGTATTTCTCCAGGGCTTCTTTAATAGCTTTGGCCGCTCGTGAGAGATTGATCGCCACATGGTGTTCAAAACCGTTTGAACATATGTAATTCATGAGCTCCTGCAAATTCTCAACACGAGCGATACCCCTCGAACCAAAAGTTTTTGGATCCTCAGGAACTATTTCACCTTCCCCAACGTATCCTATGAGCTTACCTTCAAGATCGTTACTGGACAATCTGAAGAACGTGAACGGACCAGACTTGATTTTTCCCGCACAAGCTCCATACGCGTTCTGACTACCGACGGTTGTACCTATCACATCGGCAAACTTTATCTCAGCGCTCTCATACACGGAGATTGGGAAATTCCCACAGTGGAACAGAATTGCTTCATCGTCTGAAGTGTAATTGTTGTTCCAATCGACGATGGCTGATGGCTTGCCTGAAGCCGCTTGTAATATGTACATGGAGAGAGCTCCCATCACGTCGACTTCGCAAGCGCTCGGCTTCAATCTTTCGCTCAACAAACTCATAACTGTGCACGGAGTGATGTGCAACTGTTTTTCCAGGATCGTCCAGCACTGTATCGAAACGGCATGTATTTCATTCTCCTCTAACCACCTTTCCAGGACTATGGACAATTTCGCCATCGTCTCCAAAGCCTCTCTTGGAACGATCCGAACCACATACTTTTTCTTGACATCCTCGATCCACTGATCGATCTTCTCTTGATCGTTGATCTGTTGGATTTTGAAAAGTATCTCGGACAGGTCTATAGTTTCCACGCTCACTCCAATAGCTTCAAGCAACTTCTCTGAGAACCTAACAGTGTTGAACGCGTTCGGACGGGCCCCAACTGCTCCAATTCTTACTCTCTTTAAGGATCTCACAATGTTGCAGACGCTGGCAAACCATTTTATATCTTGCTCGAAGAACATCGAATCGATGTCCTCAGTGTGTTTTGAAGTCAGAGAGAAAGGAATACCAAACTGCTTGAGGTTATTGCAGACAGATATCTTTCCGCAGAAACTATCCCGCCTGTGGGCTAAATCAAGCTTTTCAGGATCGTCATTGAAGGCATGAACAAGCACCGGAACGTTCAGACCACTCATCTTTATCGCCTGTGTGATCGATTTTTCATCACCAAAATTCGGTAGGGTCACTATGATCCCGTGGATGTTACTCGCGTTTTCAGCAAACAATTTCGCACATTTTTTTGCATCCGCAAAAGTCTCCACTGCTCCCAATTTTGTGTCCGCTGGTGATAGGCAGACGACATCGAAGCCCATTTCTTCGAGCTTTTTCATGATCTTCTCTCTACCGGAAGCAACCAGAGGATCTGGAAAGAAGTCCCTGTTTCCCACGATCAAACCGAAACACATCTTCTTCATGTCCTTCACCTCACACTCTAAGAATGGCCCTCTGAACAGCTTCTTTCCAACCTCTTATACATTTTTCTCTATCTACTTCCCTCATTTTGGGATAGTAATACGTGCGCTCAACTTCAAAGTTCCTTGGATCGATCACTCCCATTTTCTTCGCTGCCAACAGTGCAACTCCCAAGGCGGAGCAATCTTCGAATTTGTTCACAGCCACGGGCACGTTCAAGATGTCAGCTTGAAACTGCATCAAGAACGTGTTCTTTGTGGCGCCCCCGTCAGCTCTCAGTTCTCGCGGTGTAACACCTGCCTCTTCGCACAACGCGGTGAAGAGATCATAAACCTGATAGGCAATTGATTCAATGGCGGCCCTCGCAATGTGAGATTTGTTTGTTCGACGACTCATACCACATATCAGTGCGCGCGCATCGTTTTCCCAGTATGGTGCGCCCAAACCAACGAAAGCTGGGACAAGGTAAACACCGTCGTTGTCTTCGACCGATACTGCGAGTCTTTCAATTTCTTCGACTGAACTTGCCAGCCCCATCTGCTCAACGAGCCATTTGATCGTGTCACCGGAACTGTGTATGTTACCTTCGACAACGAAATCGACTTTGCCTTCCTGGGACCAACCGACTGAAAGAACCCCAGATTTTAGCCTCGGTTTGGTGTCTTTGACATTTATCATGATGGATGTGCCCGTGCCATAGGTCGCTTTCGTATTTCCTAAATCGAACCCGAGCTGTCCATAGAGAGATGCACTCGAATCTCCCATTATACCCAATATAGGAACCGCGTGGGGTAGGATTCCATCAAGATCTGTATAGCCAACGACATAATCGGAATCGACCAGAGCGGGCAATCTTATTCCGGAGATTTCGAAAATATCGATCAATTCTTCATCCCACTTCAGTGTGTTTATATTCAAAAGGAGTGTCCTACTCGCGTTTGAGTAGTCGGTGACGTGCGCCTTTCCTTTTGTTAGGTTCCACACCAGCCAGCTGTCTACCGTGCCGACGTACGAATCGCCTTCGAGCAGCTTTTCCTTGACTTCCTTCACGTTCTTCACGAGCCATGTTATTTTACTCGCTGAGAAGTATGGGTCGATCAACAACCCTGTTTTATCCCTCACGATGTCGGCGTATCCTTTGTTTCTCAGTGATTCGCATATTTCTTTTCCCCTTTGACACTGCCATACAACTGCGTTGTAAAGTGGTGTGCCGCCACCATCCCAGACCACGATGGTCTCGCGCTGATTGGTTACTGAAACAGCCAGTACCTTGCCTTTTGGAACGCTATGAAGAACCTCGTGACAAGCCTCGTACGTTCTTTTCACTATCTCGATTGGATCGTGTTCAACCCAACCTGGCATAGGATAGTACTGCTTATGATTCTTCGTTGCTTTCGCTACCAAATTCAACTTCGTATCGAAAAGAAACGCTTTTGTTCCTGCAGTACTCTGATCGACTGAGAGAATGAACCCCTTATCTTCCATGCGAAAGCCTCCTCAAGAATGCCTGGACCCTCGTGGCAATGCCCACTGAATCGAGACCGTAGTGTGAGAAGACTTCCTCCTGTCTTCCAGTTACGGGAAATTCGTCAGGTATAGCTATGATTTCTACGGGTACAGGAAAGTTGTTTCCAAGAACGGCTGAGACCGCTTCACCTAAACCTCCGTGAACGCTGTGTTCTTCAACTGTAACGACCTTACCGGTCTTCCGAGCAGATTTTATTATTATCTCCTCGTCGATCGGTTTTATGCTCGGCATATCTATCAAAGTAGCCTCGACGCCCTCTTTAGATAAGATTTCACAAGCCTTCAGCGCATGCCAGACGACTTCACCACAAGCAATGATGGTCACGTCAGATCCGTTTCTCAGAACATACCCTTTAGCGATCTCGAAGGACGGTTGATCGTAAACGAATGGTATCGGGTTCCTACCGATCCTTATGTAAGCGGGCCTTTCTCTGTTGACGATGTGTTTGACAACGGCGTAGGCCTGATTTGCATCGGAGGGTAATATCACGTCCATGTTTGGTATGGCACGAAAAGCCGCTATGTCGTGCAATGCGTGGTGGGTACTGCCAAGAGGACCATAGCTCACACCACCGCTGACGCCTATGATCTTCACGTTCGCCCCAGTATACGCCACATCGTTTTTGACCTGCTCAAATGCCCTCGCCGAATAAAAGCATGCAGGTCCAAGAACGAACACTTTTTTACCACAGAGAGCGAGTCCGGCTGCAATACCAACCGCGGACTGTTCAGCTATCCCAACTTCTATCGCTCTTTCCGGGAAGGTGTCGAAGAATTTCGTAATCGCCGCTGATCCACGCGCATCGGAGGTGACAACCACGATCGTTTCATCTTCCCTTGCCAACTCCATTAGAGCTTGAGCAACCATGTGCCTTGATGCCATTTTTGATTTCTCACTCATGGGCATCGAGCTCCTTCAGCCTTTCGTCCAGTTCCATCATCGCCATTCGCAACTCCTCATCGTTTGGAACTTTGTGGTGCCAGTCTTTGTTGTTCTCGATGAAGGAAACACCTTTGCCCTTTATAGTATGTGCAATGATAAGGTGTGGTTTCCCCCTCTCAACTGGTAAACCTTTGAAGGTGTCGATCAAGCGTTCTATATCATGGCCATCGACGTGGATGACATGCCAGCCAAACGCTGTCCATTTCTGCTCAAGGTTCTCGAGTTTCAGGATCTGTTCCGTGTCACCGCTTATTTGAAGTCTGTTTCTATCCACAATCCCGATGAGGTTGTCCAGACGATAATGAGCAGCTATTTGAGCGGCTTCCCACACAGAACCTTCGTCGAGTTCACCGTCACCCATTAACACGTAAACCTTGTAACCGGCAGAGTCAATCTTGGCAGCGATCGCCATGCCAACTCCGACCGCCAAACCATGTCCAAGAGCACCGGTATTCACTTCCACTCCGGGAACCTTCGTTGTGGGATGCCCTGTTAAATAGGATCCAAATTGACAGTAACTCTCGAGGTCACTAACCGGAAAGAAACCGAGATCAGCGAGAACAGCGTAGTAGCTTTCGACACTATGGCCTTTGCTCATAATGAACCTGTCTCTATCAGGCAGTTTGGGGTTCTTCGGATCTATTTGCATGACCCCATAAAAGAGACTGAGGAGGATCTCGACACACGAAAGCGATCCACCAGTATGGCCACTCTTCGCCCTGTAGATCATTTCAAGGACCATCTTTCTGATTTGTACTGCTTTCTTTTTCAACATTTTGGTCTGTTCCATCACTCATTCACGTCCTTTTCCAATCCTCTCAGCGATCACCGCAGCTATGATTATGAAACCTTTCGCAACCTGTTGCCAGAAGGGTGAGACACCCGTCAGAACAAGACCGTTGTTGAGTACACCTATGATCAACGTTCCTATAATCGTTCCTTCTATCGTTCCTTTGCCTCCCGACAGAGAAGCACCACCTATCACGGCGGCCGCTATGGCATCCAGTTCATACATCAATCCCGCGTTGGGTTGCGCCGAATCGAGTCTTGCCGTAACGATCAACCCCGCAACTGCTGCGAGGAAACCCGAGATCATGTACGTTATGAGCTTCGTTCTCTTTGCATTCACTCCAGAAAGAACCGCGGCTCTCTCGTTACCGCCAACCGCATAGACGTATCTTCCAAACCTTGTGAATCTTAGAAAAACAGATGCTACAACCGTTATGACTGCGGCAATCCAAACGGGGGTGGGTACACCGAGAATCCAGCCAGAACCTATGAAGTTGAATGTTTCACCAAGCTTCGTTATGGGATAACCCTTGGTCCAGAGCATTATGAAGCCTCGCACAGCCGTCATGGTACCGAGGGTCGCAACGAAAGGTGGAACGCTGAACACCGTTATGATCAACCCATTGAGAAGTCCTATGGCAAGACCAACTATCAGCGCTATAATGGAAGCGCCCAAGACACCGAATTGGAGAACAACCCCAAAAGCAGTAAGAGACAGGCCGTACTTGAGCAACTTTGCTGCTACGGCACCGGTGAAACCAAGAACAGATCCAACAGAAAGATCGATACCGCCGGTGAGTATCACGTACGTCATTCCGATCGCCAAACATAGATTGACCGAGCTCTGCCTCAGTATGGTCCACAGGTTTCCCGGCGTTACAAAACGATTGCTGAGTATCGCAAAGATTACAAAGAGACCGCCCAGAATGATCAGTGACTGGTATCTGGAAATTGACCTGAGGTCAAAGGCTTTTTTCTGTGCTTCAACGGAAGGCACCATTTGTGTTTGATTGTCAACCTTTTGGCCGTTCTTCTGCATTCTCACAGCACGCTCCTTCCCGGGAGGTTAAGACGATGCTGACACCAATCTGAAACTTCTTGGGATCGCCGCCTTCAAGAGTTTCTCTTCGCTGGCCTCTTCTTTTGTGAATTCTGCTGTTTTCTTTCCTTCTGACATGACCATGATCCTGTCAGACATGGCCAGGACCTCCGGTAATTCTGAGGACACCAGCACTATACCGAGCCCGGCCTTGGCAAGCTCACTGATCAGTGAATACAGCTCTGATTTTGCATTCACATCGATGCCTCTTGTAGGTTCGTCGAGCAGTAGTACCTTTGGTCTCAAAGCCAGCCACTTCGCAAGTACGACCTTCTGCTGGTTCCCACCACTCAGGTTCTCAACGAGTTGGTTCAACGAGGTCGTCTTTATACCAAGTTTCCTGACGTATTCACGTGCGAGATCTTTCTCTTGATTCATGCGGATGAACCCGAATCTGGAGAGATTCTTCAAGTTTGGAAGGGAGAAATTGAGAAGAACCGTCAGTTGCAGAATCAAGCCCGACAGTTTTCTGTCTTCTGGAACATAACCGATTCCGGCTTTTATCGCATCTGCGGGAGTCCTGATCGAAACCTTTTTTCCCTCGATGAAGACATCTCCACTGATTCTACTCGGATGGTGGAAGCCGAATATGGCTTCCATGAGCTCTGTTCTTCCCGCTCCAATCAATCCGTATACACCGAGGATTTCACCCTTTCGGACAGAGAAAGACACGTTGTCCACTATCAGGTCTTCCCTATCAGGATCCAATACCGACATGTTTTCGACGCGCAGTACTTCATCTCTTATCTCGCTCTGTCCCTTCACATAGAATTGTTCGATGCTTCTACCAACCATGAGTCGCACAACGTCATCGTACGAGAAATCCTTGATATCGCCCCGAGCGACAAGTTTACCGTCTCTCATTATCATGATTTCGTCGGCTATCGCGAAAACCTCGTCCAGCTTGTGTGATATATATAAAATGGCTTTGCCTTGCTGCCTCAGATCCCGCACTATCTCAAAGAGATTCTCGATTTCTTTCTCACTTATGGCTGAAGTTGGCTCATCCATGATGATTATCATCGCCTGGCTTGCCAAAGCCTTGGCGATCGCGACCAATTGCTGTTGGCCGGTGCTGAGATCTGCCACTTTTTTCTTAGGATCAATCCTGAGGCGTACCCTCGACAACAGATCCTTAGTCTCCGCGTACATTTTTCTGTAATTCACGAATCCCCAAAAATCAAGTGGTTCCCTGCCCAGGTGGATATTCTCCATCACGGTCAAATTCGGTACAAGATCGAGCTCCTGTGGTATCAACACGATGCCAGCATCAATCGCTTCTCGTGGATTCTTGAAGTGAACTTCTTTCCCTTTGAGGAACATTTTCCCAACGTAATCAGAATAAACTCCTGCGAGAATTTTCATCAGGGTTGATTTACCTGCACCGTTTTCCCCCACTATAGCTGTCACGGTCTCTTCCTTCACGGCAAAAGAAACATCGTTCACCGCCACGACACCAGGAAAGGTTTTCGTTATGTTTTTCGCCTCGAGGATGACTTTAGTATCACCGGTCGTGCCATTCATGTCGGATCAGTAACCTCCTTGGCTCAACTCGAGTCTTAAAGGTATGACGTTGATCGGGTATTTGATGGGATCGTCCTTGAGAACGTTGAAAAGGCCCAGAAATTTGATGACCGCCCCCTGAACGTTTGCTCCTTTCAGCGAATTGATAAGTGGTAGGGCCACTTCATCGCGAACGATTTGATTCAGCGCCGTAGAAACCAGATTGAAGTCCATGATCCTATCAAAATCTTCCATCTTGATGATCCCCGTTGCCATAACGATCGTGTTGCCAAACACGCGGGATGTGATGTAAAATTCAGGTCTTTCGGAGTCAGGGCGCACCTGCACCAAAATGCCGTCTTCATCGACGGAAACGATCTGTCCTGAACCCTCCACTATGTAGTACCTGTAGTTCGATACACCAACGGTCTTAGCGAACTTCTCGTGCGCTTCTTCAGGATTGATGTCAAAGGTTTCAAGCACCTCGTAAGCGTCGGCTTTTTTAAGATCTGCCAGCTGACTTTGCAATTTAGGCCAAACAACAGTTTGTGCATAAGCTTTTGGGTCAAAGCTCGCTTTGATTGAGCTCAACGGCACCACCTTACAGGATCTGTATATCAAAAACGCTGCCAGCACGATCAATGACGTCAGGATGACTCTCTTTCTCATGAATGCTCCCCCAAAGCACCCCGAGCCAAAGAGGCCCGGGGTGTCAAATTCACTTGCGTCCGTAAGGTGCGTACTTCTCGATGTTCTCAGTTGTGACGAGTTCGACAGTGACTGGGACAATTTCTGGGAACTGCCTTTCGCCTCTGAGATACTGGTCTGCCCACTCAGCCGCGAGTCTCGACATCAGTTTCGGAAATTGCATGATCGTTGCGACGATTTGTTTGCCTTCCTGAATCGCGTAAATCACATCTTCTGCGCCGTCGAACCCGAAGATGTAGATGTCTTTCCTTCCAGCTGCCTCAACAGCTTTCAGAGCACCCAGAGCCATGGCGTCGTTACCGCACCAAATTGCCTTTATCTCTGGATGCGCCTGAAGTATTTGTTCCGTCACCTTGAATCCGGTGTCCCTGTCGAACTCTGCACACTGCTGAGCCACCATCACAAATTCTTTGTAATTGTCGACGACAGAGTGGAAACCGTTCGACCTGTCCCACGTTGGTTGAGCGCTGAGGATTCCCAACAGTTCCGCATACGGTATCGTCTTCATGTCCTTGAACTTTTCCTTCATGAATTTGACAAAGTATTCGCCCATAAGCACGCCACCGTAGTAGTTGTCAGAATAAATCTGAGCTACTGCCAAACCTCTCGCGTTGATACCTCTGTCGATGCAGAACACTGGGATACCTGCTTCTTTTGCTCGCCGAACATTAGCAATCGAACCATCTGCATCTGTTGGATTGAAAAGGATTGCGTTGAAACCAGCCGCGATGATCGTGTCGAAGTGAGCAGATTCCTTTGCTGTGTCGTTTTGAGAGTCAAAGACAGTCACTTCGTAACCAAGCTCTTCTGCCCTCTGTTTTGCTGCGTCAGCAAGCACAACGAACCACGGGTTGTTCAGCGTAGAAATGACGACTGCAACCTTCCCCTTAGACTCAGCAAAGACACTGGTGACTCCTACGAGGAAGATAGCCGCGACGACCACCAGAACGATCAACCTTCTCATAAAACCACCTCCACCTTCTCAGTGAACCCCCTGTTGGGGGCATTTCTTTCTTTTACGGTTTCTCTCACGACGATGTCCGTCTGAAGTATCGTGACGCGCTTTTTGATATTCTTCCCCGAAAGCAGCTGCCAAAGGACCTTACCGGCCATGTACCCCATTTCGTATATTGGCTGTCTCACGGTTGTGAGTGCGGGTTTCGAGTATTTGCTATAAAACATGTCATCGAAGCCAACGACGCTCACATCGTCCGGAACGTGGTAGCCCATTTCGTTTAGGGCTTCGATGGCACCAAGGGCGACCAGATCGTTTCCACCAACCACCGCGTCTGGAATCTTCTTGAGCTTCTTGGTCAGCTCGTAACCACTCTCGAATGTGAATCTTCCATACAGAACTTGGTAATCTTCCACGCCGTGTTTTTTCATGCTTTTCATGAAACCTCGCAAGCGTTCTTTGGCACTCGACGTGTTTCTTTCACCGCTGAGATAAGCGAACGACCTGTGGCCCGTTTTTACCAAGAAATCGGTTATTTTTTCCACGCCGGCAGTGTTATCAACGCCGACATAAGGAAGGTCGATATCCTCGTAACGTCGGTCCATGAACACCATCTTGACCCCTGAGTTTTGTATTACTTTCGCAAAACTGGAGTTGCGACCACCAGAACATGTAACAATGATCCCCTCCACACTCTGCGAAAGAAGTGTCTTCAAAAGCTTCGTCTCTTCTTCGATGTTGTGGTCTGTTCCACAAACTATGAACATGTAACCTTTCCGTTTCAAATAATCCTCCGCGCCTTTAACCATCAGCAGGAATGCGGGGTTCGTTATATCGGGTATTATGAATCCAACCACCTTGGTTGACCCGGTTCGTAAACTTCTCGCTATTTGATTTGGACGGTACCCGAGCTGTTCTATGGCTTTTCTGACACGCTCTCGCAGTTCCTCGCTGACACTTTCCGGAGAATTTATGACTCTTGACACTGTGGAAATTGAGACACCAGCAAGTTGAGCCACGCTTCTTATGTTGATGGAGTTATTTCTTTGCTTCGTCATGAGACCCCCTCACAATGTGCTGTGAAAACGTTTCTGAAAACGTTCTTGAAAACGTTTTCAACCAACCACTGATATCTTGCCCGAGCACGTAACACATGTCAAGGCCAGATAAATGGCAATCTACCTCAGAATTAGGAGCCACCTTTAATTACGTCTGGAATTCTCATTTATTCTTTGCCCTGCTCTTGTTTTTTCCTGATCTCTCTGTTTGTTAACATTTCCGGGAGACTCGACACTGCCAAGAATCAGCTCGCAGACAGCATGGCCAACAACAGCTGGTTAAAGGCGATGTCGGGTGATAAACTCGGCTATGGGAGGATCATAAAAAAAAGGCTGCCTCCCGGCAGCCTGTAACAATGATCTTCACTTAGCGAACAGGTCCAGGTCGCAGTATGTCGTCGAATCAACGTTCTTCCACAAGGTTGCCAAACTGTTGTCTTCGAGCTTGATCATGATGTCGTTTTCGGGGCATCTAACACCATTGACGGTGACGTTTTCACGAAAATGAATCTCCACCTCGTGCCCGATGAAACCTGGTCCAAGGTCAAAGTGCGTCCAGTTCGCGATGGAGAAGTGCCTCGAATTCCATTTGTTTGCCGGAAGCTCGTTCACAACTTCCTGTCTCACTCCATCGATGTAGAATTCGACGAACGCGCTGGAGTCTTTAGCGGTCATGTAGTAGAAGCGATGCATGTCCTGGGTGCAGTAGAATCTCACGTAGTCGCCGTTGTGACAAAAGAAGGCGCCAATGTAGGGAAAATCAGCTTTCCAGGTTCTGTTCTTGAAGGTTGCGCCGACTGAAAAAACTATTACGACAACAGCGACCACCACGAAAACCATCCTTTTGAACATCTCCCCCTCTGCTTACCCGTCCTCGAAGACGGGTGTATTTGAGAACTTACAGACAAAGCTTTCTCGCGTTTTCTAAGTTGTCCAGAAAAGACCCCCCCACTTTTGAATTTGCCAAAAGGTTACTAAAAACGATTAGACCTGGCAAACTGTGCGGCGGGATAACCAAAAAGATACGCTCGAGTATCTCGCTCGGCATCGTGTCTCAGGAAAAGAAGCTCGTGGAGTTGAAAATTGCCAGTGCATGATTTTCCAAGAAATTTCGTAAGACGGCAGCCAGGATCGTGTCTGTGTGTTTCTGAAGAAGTCTTTGATAGATGTGTGCGCAGAATCTCTCATACTCTCATATGATCAAAATTGTCAAATCGTACGAATCCTGCTTGCAGAGAAAATATTTGTTCTGCCCTGTTATACGAAAAAGGTCCGCTCGTTTTTCGCTGGTTTCCCTATCAATCATTTTCTCGTTGTTGGGTAACTTTGACTCGGGTGCCTGAACAACTGGGAATACGGCGCTGATATAATCTCAGACGAACGCTTTTGAAGGAGTGGTTCTCAATGAGGCTGGTGAGTTTCGAGCTCGATGGACAGAGAGACTGGGGTATTGTCAGACCTGAACTCAATCTGGTTTGCCCATCCAGGCTCTGGCTGGGTGAAGACGCTCCGAAGACATTGCTGCAGTTCATCGAGCTGTACCACGACAGGATCTCGAATCTCGTTGAGCCAGAGCCAGATGATCACTGGTTGAAACTCGAACAGGTTCACATCGTAGCGCCCATACCGAATCCAGTGAGAAACATCATCTGCGTTGGGAAGAACTACAAAGATCACGTCTCTGAAATGGCGAAGGTAGGTCATTCCACAGAAACGGAGATCTCACACCCACACTTCTTCACGAAGGCGACGAACACGGTGAACGGTCCATACTCGAAGGTGTACTTGCATCCGAACGTCACCTCTCAGGTGGATTACGAGGGAGAGTTGGCAGTAGTCATAGGTAAGAGAGGTATCAACATTCCCGAAGAGAAAGCCATCGACTACGTGTTCGGCTACACCATCTTGAACGACATCACCGCGAGAGATCTTCAGAAGAACCACGTTCAGTGGTTCAAAGGAAAGAGCTTGGATGGCTTTTGCCCCATGGGACCTTGGATCGTGACGAAAGACGAAATAGGTTATCCAATCGAACTCGAGATTCGAACATGGGTCAACGGTGAACTCAGACAGCATTCGAACACCAAATACATGATCTTCGACATCGCGAAGTTGATAAGCATTCTCTCTCAAGGTATGACGCTTGAACCCGGTGATATCCTGGCCACCGGAACTCCATCAGGGGTGGGAATGGGATTCAATCCTCCAAAATTACTCAAACCGAACGATGTGGTGAGAATAGAGATCGAAAAGATAGGCTACATAGAGAACGAGATGTACGTTTGATGAGACGCCAAGCGATATGGGTGAAAGGTCCCTCGAATGCAAAACGAAAAGGGCGGGTTCGCCGCCCTTCAATTCAGTAAGTGAAGCTACCTTGATACGGAACCGTCTCCCAAGTCCAAATGTTGTACTCGACGGATGGTAGATTGTCACAGAAAGCCTTCAACCAGCCTGCCATCTGAACTCCTCCAGACAGTGTCAATCCACCGCTTAGTTTGGCATCCAGCCTGTTTCCAGTGGCAATTGTCGTTTCACCCTTCAACCAAGGGGAAAGTCTCACGAAGGGTCCTGCGACACTGTAGATGTAAGCGGACACCGTGAACGGCAGACTGAGCTTCGCCAGCGCACCGGCCCTCGCACTCGGTTTGGGAAAGCTCGGTCCGCTGTACGATGCGTTGCGGGAAGCAGAGTAATTCCACCTGCCATCGTATGTGAACTTCAATGATGCGTAGTGATTGTAGTTGGTGGACACGGTAAACGAAAGTCCCGCGCTGAACTTTTCGTACACCTCCGCGTTCACTGCCAACTCGAACTGGATCCACACCGGCACGAAGCTGATGGAGAAGTATATCGGAGCTGGTCTGTAAGAGAACAGAGTGGCAGACAAGGTCTTTTCTAAAGTACCAGTCACATTGATATCCAACGACGGTTTGATCGTTATCGTCGGAGAAACGGACGCTTCGAACCTCCTGAGTCGCCAGCTCCAACTACACCATCCCGTCTTGACCCATCCGTGGTCTATCAGGAGCGAAACTTGCATGGTCAGACTCGTATCGATCCTCGGCGTTGCGATCATTTGTACAGATGGTGTTGTCGAAGTGGTGAAAGTCAATGTCTTCTGACCTGACTGTGAAGCTGTGAAGGTCCAGCTTCCAGAAAAATCGTTCTTCACTTTGTGTTCGATAGGCTTTGTGAGTGAATCTGGCTTCATCTTGTCGTTGAAGAATCCGATCTGAAATGCCGTGTAGTCTCTCAAACTCTGGAGAACCTTTTCACTCGACTTTTCGTCCAGCAAGTTCTTCGGAGTCCCACCGTTGATCAGCATGGTTTCCTTGAGTATGAAACCTTTGTCCGTTTTCTTCAGCACAGCCTTGTAGGTGTTACCGCCGCCGAAGTCCACATACCAGGAAACCGGCTCGGTCCTTGAAACGAAGGTTGGAGCGATCTCTTCGAGCGTCGAACCCTCTGGAAGGACCAACTCGACCGTTCTCTCCGTGACAAGTGAGTTCTTTTCAGATTTCAAGAACGATGCGATGAAGATGTTTTGCTCGATCTGGTCCTCAAAGTACTTTGGCAACAGCAAGTCAGCGAGTTTTTCGTTGTTCTCGAACCCTTTTCTCGCTATCACGAATCTGTTTTTGTCCTTGTCGTACCTGACAAAACCAGGGACCTTCATGACGATCGTTGCCGTGAAGGTCTTATCAGCCGAGAACTTGATGTCCTTGACCGAGAAACCAGGCGTCGTTCCGTAGAGGAAGTAATACTCCTTTGTGGCTTCGTAGAGGAAGGCGTTAAACGACTTTTCATCCTGGAGCAGTTGCTTGTAGTATTCCGAATAGAACTTGGGCAGATCTTCCCCAGTGATCTTCTCCTGTCTGGTGATGATCGCAAGACCGTCGTGGTACACTTCGATCTTTTCCGTGATGGTTCTGGTGTACTGAGTTGCGAAGAGCACAGCGACAAGGAGTAGTATCACTACGAACATGAGCCTTCTGAGCATACCACATCCCCCCTCGGACGTTTGGAAGATTCTCGCATGGTGAGATTAGAAGGAGATTAGAGTTTAGAAAGGTTAAATCCTCGGTCTTATCCACGGAGTGAAAAGCGAGATTCACACACCACGATGAGTTACCACGACTCTCTTGAGTTCAGTGGTGGTCTAAGCTGAGATGCATCATCCTGCTGCTCAATCCCTGATGGTGGTAAAATTTTCGTAGCACACCAACGTTAAAATTCGTCGGAGGTGTCAACGTTGCGTGTCGTAGAATTCCTATGCGTGGCGACGATACTGATCGCTTTCGTTGGTGTTGTACTGAAGCGAAATCTTCTGATGAAGATACTCTGTCTCGACGTGATGACGACCGGGGTTGTCAGTCTCTTCGTTGTCCTGAGTCGACGGTTCGGCGAGAGAGTCCCGATCGTTTCCGAGGGTGTCGAGTCCTACGCCCATCCCGTTCCACAGGCGGCGATAGTCACCGCGATAGTCATAGGTTTCGCGACGCTGTCATTGTCGGTCACGGTGACGATGATACTGGTGCAGCGACTCCAAACGGTGGACACAGTAGAGATCGAAAAAAAGGCGAGGGGTTGACGTGCTTCGCTTTTATTTGATCTACAACTTCACGCTGTTCGGTGCTTCTGTGCTGTCGCTGAGCAAGAGGTTTTTGAAGCCGCTCACCGTCTCGATCGGCTTCGTCAACCTGGTGTTGGCCAACTACCTATACTTTGCAAGAATCACGGACCGTCTCACGTTACGCTACTCGTTCGGTGTCGCACTCTTGCTGGATTCGATCTCGGTGAACTTTTTGCTCATGAACGCGGTTGTTTGGTTAGCAGCTGTGCTGGTAGCAGTCAGAAAGGATCTAAGACCTTTCTACTACACGCTTTTGATCATGTTCCTTGCAACCTGCAACTTGGCGTTCGTCTCCAACGATCTGTTCAACATCTATGTGGCTCTCGAACTCACCGCCCTTCTAACCTTCCTGCTGTCCTTCGTCGCGGGCAAGACGGTGCAGTTTTGGGCGGCGATGAAGTACTTGCTTCTGTGTTCGGCAGCGATGCACATCTATCTCATCGGTGTGATTCTCAACTTCGGTCAGAAGAACAGTTTTGAAATAGCGGGAAGAGCCTCGAGTACCGTCGCCGTTCTCATGATCGTTGGATTACTCATGAAGGCGGGTGTATTCTTCTACAGCATGTGGCTTCCCGATCTACACTCGAGCGTAGAACCCGAAATTTCAACGCTGTTGTCCGGTGTGAGCATCAAGACCGGAGTCTACGCCATTCTCAGACTCAGTACGTTCATCAAGGATCACTATTCCATCGTCGCCGTTTTCGGAATTCTGACCGCGCTCGTGGCTGTGACCTTCGCCGTGAACGAGAGACACTACAAGCGAATATTGGCCTACCACACTCTCTCGCAGGTTGGATACATGTTGGTCTCACCGGTCTACGGCGCAGCGTACGCCCTCGCACATGGAGTGTTCAAAGGTTTTCTCTTCCTCCTCTCGGACGATCTGCCAACTTACGATGTGAAAGAACTCAAGAAGTACGGTGTTGGATTGCCTAAGTGGTTCTTCTTGAGTCTGGCATCGCTGAGCATATCTGGTTTTCCCTTCACGATAGGTGGTGCGGCGAAGGATCTGGTCTTCGGCACACTCAAATGGCAGAAGCCTTTCATGTACATTGCGGCCGTGGGGACCGTCATGAGCTTTGCGAAGTTTTTGCTCATGTTCAAACCGAAATTGGAAAGGGTCAAGAACCTGCCTTCGTATCTGTTACTTTCTTTCTACTGCCTTCTACCCATCCTCGGCTTCGGTAAGGACCCAGTCAAATCGCTGATCGTGTTCTTTGTGGGGACCGTGGCTTATCTGCTCGTCAAAGGCTTCCTCAAGCCGCTGCCAAGAACACTCGAAACGCTCGAGAATTCTTTTGTTCTCTACGTGCTCGTCATTACCTTGGTTGTCTTGGTGGTGATGGTGGGTGCGTAAAATCGCTTTCCTCGCTTTCGGGGTCGCGCTATGGATTTTTCTGACACTGACTCTCGAAATCGAAGTTCTGTTGACGGCGCTGATAGCTTCCTACGTCGCCGCGAGGCTCGTCGGCAACGTAAAACTCAGACCGATGAAGATCTTGAAGTTTACCGTTCTTTTGGCCTACAATTTCCTCGTCGCGGTTTGGCAATCGTTGAAAATGGTTTTCGGGCTGTTCGACTACGAGTCGAAGTACTTCGAAGAGCCAGCCGGTCGGGACTTCCTCGAGAAGTTCGAGAAGATCGTATTGATCACCCTCACACCTTTCACGATCGTCGTCGACGAGAGAGTGGATAGCTTGCTCGTCCACGAACTCAAAAGAAGGAAGGGAACAGAATGATCGCTCTGACCATCTACAGCATCAGTTTGCTGATATCTTCGTACGTGATAGCGGCTGTGAAGGACAGATGGCAGCAACTCATGGCCTGGGCGAGCCTTTCGAACAAAGTTTCTATGATGATGCTCTTGATCGCTCACGCGTTGAAAGATGCAAACCTTATAGACGTGTTTTTCTTCTATGCGATCTTGAATTCGGCAGGTGTCATATTCATGGCTTTCTACTTCTCGAAGGAGGGGGTCTGATCTGGGTGAAGTTCTGATCGTTCTGGGCACCGTGTTGAGTCTCTACGGAACGATAGGTTTGATAAAGGCGAAAAACAACGTGCACAGACTGCATTTTTTGGGTGTGAGCGATACCGTTGGACCGGCGCTCATGATGATCGGGGTCATGATCAACTGGTTCGAGCAAATACCGAAGATCTTTCTCGTACTCTTAATCACCTTGATCACCGGTCCTTTGGTAACACACGTGGTCGCAAAGATGTACGTTCGGAGGAAACAGTGAGATGTTGGTCTTTGCTGCGTTGCTGATGCTTTTCTTCACCATCTACACCGTCACGAGGACCAAACCCATTGACGCCGTCTTCGGAAGAACGGCGATGAGCACGGCCGCGGTGCTTTTGTTCGTTTTGGCGGCGGCATTCGACGTCGCGATAGTCGAAGCCTTGCTGGGCGTCTTTCTGTCCACCTTCCTCTACATCACCATCTTCAAGCGAACCGGTACGCTCAGAGTTGGCTTCATATCTTCCGAGGGACTGTTCCAGAGGAGCGAAGCGGGTTACTCCGGAAAGGTCTACGAACTATTGATCGGATTCGCGAGAGAGTACAAGTACGAGCTTCAGCTGGTGGAGTATGGAGGATTCGAAGAGATGTTGAGAGCGATCAGGGAAGATTACATCGGCATAGCTTTCGGACCGATCGAAGTTTCGATCCTTCCACAGCTGGAGAAGAACTTCTACGTCATTCGAGTACCATCACCCAGTGGAGCGACACACGCCATCATGTTTGAAAGGAGCAAGGAATTTGCCGACAAGTTGTTGTCCTATTACGAAGGGATTTTTGGCCCAGGGGAAACAATGGACGTAGACAAGGTTCGGGGTGATCGCTTGTGAAGATCTTTTTGACGATCTCGTGCGTCGTCATCATCGCTTTCTTTATCTTGAACGTCGATGGTCTTTTGGACGATGTGCAAGCGAGAGAGATCGTGAATCGAATCTTTCTCGAGACGAACACGCCCAACACGGTCACGGCCATCTATCTGAACTCTCGACTCTACGACACCCTCTTCGAGATCTTGGTCTTCACCGTGGCCTCGACCGGCGTGGTGCTCTCTTCTGTGTGGCTGAGGCTCGTCTTCAGCAGCACTTTTGTCCCGTCGCAGTCTCGTGTGCCATTCTTCGTGGTGGAGTTGAAGCAGACGCAAGACAAGTTCTACATAAGCGATCCTTCAACGGTGGTGGGTGTGAAATTGCTCGCCTACGTGTCGATGATCGCAGGTTTCTATCTGGCGCTGTTCGGGCACAGATCCCCCGGTGGTGGTTTCTCATCCGGCGTGGCCGGTGCGACTGGCTTACTCTTGGGTGCGATCGTTCACCAGATCGAAGAGACGATTGAAGAGCGGCAGATCATAACATCTTTCGAGAGACTGATCATTTTCCTCGTCTTTCTGGCCGCCATACTCGATCTTGGAGAAATCCTTCCGCTGAGGTTCGCACGTTCTTTTCTTTTGAGCGCAGGCTACATTCCGATCTACAATGTACTGATCTTCGCAAAGGTGACTCTCGGCTCTTGGTCTATCCTGCGCACCTTCATACGCCACAGAGGTATACTGTGAAGATTCAGCGAGCATGCTCTTTGACGAATCCGAAGACCCTGCGAAGGGCTGAGATGGCCATCACCGAACCGAAGGCGATGGTTCCCAGCTTTCCTCCAGCTCCACCGAAGTGTGGCGCACTGTAGATGAACACGAGGGCACAGATCAAACCGATCAAGACGGCGTAGAGCTCGTTCGGCACGCGCTCCTTGCTGGACATTCCCGCGAAAGAGGCGCAGATCACCATGCTGGCCAACGAGCTTCCAAAATCAGGATGCAGGATCGGTAAGAGCAATCCTCCAGCGAGTCCAACGATCCCAGAACTCATCACGGGGCTGTGATTGAATCGCACGCTGAGCACGTAGGTGAGCAAGACTCCCAAAACAGAGTACAGAAACAGATACACTCCAGCGTCCCAACCCGGCACCGATCTGACGATGAACGGCCGATCGGTCAGCAACGCAGCAGCAGTGCAACCTATGAGCGCGATCGTTCCCAGCTTTCCACCGAATCCGTTGAACACGGACTTGGAAATGAGAAACACGGCTGCGGAGATCGAGGACGCCAACAGAACGTGCCAGTGGCTTGGAAGAAGATTCTCAGAAACCATCCCCACGAACGCCCCGCAATAGATCGGCACGTCGTGACGACGAAAAAATGCAGCTGCGCAGACGCCAACCAGCCCGGCGGCCACGACGGGACCGAGTGCAAAGTTTACACTCAGCGTGAAAGTGACCAACGCACCAGCGACGATGCACAAAACGATCAACAGATTCTTTAATTGCGCGGAATTGTTTTGCACATTCCTCAGGAATGCTTCAAACTCTTTCCACTTCTCCAAAGTTGCCAGCAACAGCGTTGAAGCGAGCGTGAAACTAATGAAGTGTAATCCGTGCGAGCTCGCCGACTCGAACACACTCGAAAGCAAAAGTACGAACGTCGCACCCGCCAAGAGCAGAGCACCGATGAAATTGGCTATTAAAATCTTCTCACCCCATGTGTGCAAGCGTTTTTTTCAATTCTACCATGGGATCAATCTTTCAAAGCCTTACTCGAAACGACCCCGTAATGACCAACGTCTGACGGAGTCGTGTACCTTCATGGTCGAAGTTCTACACGAGCTTGATCAAAAGCCTCACCAACCAGATGAGCAAGATCGTCCAGAATGCCAACACGATCAAACTGCCACCATGAATCGCTTTTTCATCCGAACTTGCTGCGCCTTCTCTCTGTACTTGTTTAGAACTTCCTTCGGGATCGACGCCAGATACAAAACAGCGAGTGTCTGGTTGATTTCTTTGATCTTTGATACCATTCCTTTCTCGCCCCTTTGTCTTCAGTGGATCACCGGAAATATTATTCCATTCGATCGCCAGATCCGCCCAGAGGTGATAGGAATTACCGGTACGTGTACTGTACATCACCCTTACCAAAGAAAGGACTGGAGCCAAGCAAATGAGAATGAGTGCAAAATTCATAATAACGAGTCGAAAACTGGCAAAAATCTCGATATTCTTTGTAAATCACCCTCTTACTCTCGTTTTCTTCGGTTAACTCTCCTAAATGTGGTTTGCTCGTCTTTCCAGAAGCTGTTATACTGTTGTTTGGATGGTTACATAAGTAACTTACTTATGTAACCACAAAAGGGAGGTGAAAGCATGAGGAAGCTGCTGCTGAGCGTAGTGCTGGTAGTTTTTGTGATTCTGGGCTTTGGCAAAACTCTGACGATCTGGATTGGCGGGCAAGTTGCGGAATTGGACGAGACATGGAACAAAATCATCAAGGGGTTCGAGCAGGAGTACGGCATCAACGTCGAAGTACAGCTGTTTGGGTTTGATACCTATTACGACAAGCTGGTTACGGCTCTTCAGGCAGGAAAAGGTCCCGATCTTGCATTTGCAGACTTAGGTGGTTGGGTTCCCACATTTGCAGAGAAGGGGTGGCTGGAACCTCTTGAGGAACAGATCAAGAACTGGGAAGGCACACCACAGATATGGCCCAACCTATGGCCGACTGTGACCTACAATAATGTTCGATACGGTCTTCCATGGTACACTGACTGCAGACTGTTGCTGTACAACAAGACAATGTTTGAACAAGCCGGCCTCGATCCGGACAAGCCACCGAGGACGTGGGATGAGCTCTTAGAGTACGCACAGAAGATCACTGATGCGAAAAAGAGAATCTATGGCTACGGTGTTAGCGGTACGAAAACCGAGCACACCACCCTTGGTTACATGATGTTCCTCTACGCAGCGGGTGGGAAACTCCTGACTGACGACTACTCAAGAGCGGCATTCAACACACCTGAGGGGCTGAAAGCATTGAAATTCTACACTGATCTTGCCAAGAAATACGGCGTGAGTCCGAATCCAATCCAGTATCATGAAGATGACTACAGGAACATGATGGCCCAGAACAGAGTCGCGATGGCGATCGGAGGCCCCTGGTCCTTCCCCCTCATCGAATCCGCCAACCCAAACATAGTTGGAAAGTACTCAGTTGCATTACATCCGTACGATGTACAGCCGGCGAGTGTACTTGGAGGATGGGCCCTCGTTATACCAAAATCCAGTCCGAACAAGGAGGATGCTTGGAAACTTGCCAGCTATCTAACCAGCTTTGATGTGTGGATGAAATGGATTGAAGAAAAAGGAGGCCCGATGCCAACGAGGATGGATGTTTGTAAAGCTTCTAAGCTTGCGAAAGATCCGAAGTGGCAAGTGATCTTCGAAACATTCCCACACGCCGTTGCAAGACCACCCATCCCACAATATCCACAGATATCCGAGCAGATACAGATCATGGTACAAAAAGTTTTGCTGAACGAGCTTACACCCGAAGAGGCAATTGCAATTGCGGCCGATAACGTGAACAAAATACTCGGAGTAAAGTAAACTAACTACTGTGTAAAGGGGGCGGGCACGCGCATCCCGCCCTCCTTGGGAGTGAGTGGATTGAGAGAGGAAAAGGTTGCACTGAGAATGATCATGCCATACGTTCTTATCATAATGGGGCTTGTAGGCTTCATGTTGTTGTCAAGCGTTGTTATGAGCTTTTTGGACGACCGTGGCAAGTTCACCTTTCAAAACTACGCCTCTATCTTCAAGGATAGTGTTTTCTACAAATCTGTTTTGAACACCTGCGTATGGGTTGTCGGCAGTGTTGCGGGGCAAATCACCCTTGGGCTTGTAGTTGCCCTTCTGTTAATGCAAATCAGATATGGACAGGTGTTCTTCAGGAGTGTGATTCTCATATTGCCGTGGGCAACGCTTGACATAGTCGCAGGTGTGATGTGGAGATGGATGTACAACGATATGTACGGCGTGTTGAACGACATCCTTGTCAAGATCGGTTTGAGTAAGAGCTATATCCCTTGGTTGGCAACCCCAAGAATGGCGATGCTCGCAGTCATAATAGCAAATATATGGAAAGGCTTTTGTCTGAGTGGAATGTTCTTCCTTGCTGGTATCCAGACTATTCCTCAGGAGCTTTATGAGGCAGCAGAGATAGATGGCGCAAACGCTTTTGGGAGATTCTGGAATATTACAGTGCCTCAGCTCAGACCAGTCCTTACTACCACATTGATGTTCACAATAATATGGACTATAAATTACTTCCCGCTCATCTACATCATGACAGGCGGGGGGCCAAACTACGGCACAGAAACCGTAGTCACGTATATATACAGACTCAGCTTCAGATTCCTCGAATACAATAAGGCGGCCGCATTGTCCAACGTACTTTTCTTGGTCGTCTTCACTATAGCGTACCTTTTCACGAGAAAAATGGCAAAGGAAGTGGCGGCTTAATGAGGCGAAGTACAAAACGAAAAGCAGTCAGGATTATTTCGTATGTGCTTCTCTCTTTCATAGCGGTCGTTGTGGCGTTTCCGTTCATCTGGCTTGTTCTAACTTCTTTCAAAACATATGAAGAGATATACAGCTATCCGATAATATACCTGCCAAAAAGCTGGACGCTTGAACATTATCAGAAGATATCGAGCCTTGATTTTCATAGATACTTCTTGAACAGTGTAATAGTCGGTACCGGTACGATGTTTCTGTCTCTGCTCATAGGTATTTTCCCTGCCTACGCTTTTTCTCGCTACTCCTTCAGGGGTAAGGCGCCCCTGCTCGTGAGCGTGTTGATCTTTCAGATGTTTCCAATGATAGTCTTCCTCGTCCCGATGTTCAAGTTCCTGGATAAGGTGGGCCTTCTTGACACTCACTTTGGATTGATTCTCGCTTACATTCCCTTCACCACACCGATAACGATTGTCTTTCTGAGAAGCTTCTTTCTATCCGTTCCAAGATCTCTCGAGGAAGCCGCGCTCATCGACGGTTGCACCAGAACAAAGGCCTTTTTCAGGATAATCTTCCCAGTGACGTTACCTGGTATCGCTGCTGTGGGTGTGTATGCATTTCTTTTTGCGTGGAGTGAACTGTTGTACTCGATGTCACTTCTCATAAGCAAAAGATTGCAGACCATACCAACGTTCCTCTCAGTCTTTGTCGGGCAGTACCAGACTCGTTGGGGCCCTCTGTTCGCGGGTTCGGTTTTCGCAACCTTACCTCCTCTGGTTGTGTTCATATTGCTCCAGAGATACTTCATTTCTGGTCTTGTGAGCGGGGCGGTGAAGGAATGACGATAAGTGACGATCTGTTGTTCGAGGTTGCCTTCGATTACTATGTAAAAAAAATGCTTCAGAAGGATATAGCCAAAAAACTTGGTGTTTCAAGGGTTCAGGTGAGCAAGTACTTGAAGATGGCAGAAGAAAGAAAGATAGTCCGAATTGAGATAGTGCCGCCCAGGATATCGGAGCAACTGGAGCAACAGTACAGAAAATTGTTCGAGGAAAAATTCGGATTTGACAGGCTCGTCCTGACGACTGGTCACAGCAACAATCAGCTCTTGCTCCAGTCCTTAGCACGAAGGACGTGGGAGTTTCTTTCCGAACTCCCAGCAGATGAGTTAAACATCGGAATCGGTTGGGGTACCACGATGTTCACAGTGGCGACGTACGACTTCACGCTGGATCGCCCAAATTGGAGAGTGGTGCCACTTTCTGGCGGAACTTTTAGGCTTTCGGACAAACATTTCGATTCGAATTTCATTGCCCAGAACTTTGCGGACCACCTGCGTGCCAGAATGGTCCCAGTGTATTTCCCGTTCTTGATGGATAGCGTTGAGCAGAAACAGCAAATCCAGAGCAGTGAAGAATTCGCGTACATAAATTCTCTGTGGAACAAACTGGATGTCATCATCTGTAGCGTGGGATATTCGATATCCAGGTCACCGCTTTTTCGACAGAACGTTTTCGATGGTTCCATTCTCGACAGGCTCGAAAGGCTCGGGATCGTCGGTGACGTCCTGACACACTATTTTGATATCGAAGGTAAGGTTCACGACTTAGAATTCATGCACAGGGTAAACAACATAACGATGGAACAGTACATGAAGGCGAAGAAAAGAATAGTTGTTGCGGGAGGTTTCCACAAGATAGAAAGCATCGTAGGACTGTTGAGAGGGAAGCTGGCGGACGTGTTGATAACGGACACAAACACGGCGCGTAACGTTATAGAGTTCGTCTCCGAGAGAGATTGGAGGTAGCGAAAAGTTGAGCGTCCAAATACTCAATTTGAATCCTTGCTACGATCACTGGGTCATCATCTCGAACGTTCCGAAGACCCCAAACGTCCTGAGAGGCGACTACGTTGTGAAGCTCGTGGATGGGAAAGGATTGAACATCGCCAGGGTTTTCAACCTTCTTGGCTTCCATGATTATCTCTGCATCAACGTGCTCGGTGGCGATGTGGGAAAGATCATCTCATCGAAATGTCGCGAGGAGAACATCAAAACGGCGGAGTTCTGGATCAACGACGAGAACAGGATCAACACCGCGGTTGTGTACGAGTACGAGAAAAGAATGCTCATGGTCAACGAGCCTGGTCCAGTCATGACACCAGACGAGATCGAAAGGTTCATTCAGTATCTCGATTCCGTAATCGAGGAAAAGAGTACGCTGGTCATCTCTGGAAGTGCACCGAGAGGATTCACCGCTAATAACATGTCAAGGATCGCGCAGATGGCGAAGGAAAGAGGTTGCAGGCTCATGATAGACATTTCGGGAGAATGGCTGAGAAAGTTGGTGAAGTTCGAGCCAGAGATGGTCAAAGTGAATGCAGACGAGTTCAAGATCGCGTTCGAGCTCAGCAACCTGAGCGTCGAAAAGCTCTACGAAGTCAAGAAACGCTACAAGATCAACGTTCTTTGTGTGACCCTGGGCAAAGACGGCTCCATTACTCTCACAGAAGACAGAGTGTTCCATGCCAAACCGAAGCTGGTCCACTGTGACTTCTCCGTTGGTTCTGGTGATTCGTTCTTTGCGGGTTATCTCTACAAAGAAGCCATGGGCAAATCCATGGAAGAAAGACTGATCTTCGCCACAGCCTGCGGTATGGCGAACACGTTGAAGTACGGTGCGGCGATCTTTGATTTGAAAGACCTGAACGAACAGTTACCGCTCGTGGAGATCGCGGAGGAAAGATTATGAATGCTTACGTTGGCATAGACGTAGGGACCACGAACACCAAGATTCTCGTCATCACGAAGAAAGGCATTGATAAGATCTACAAGCTTCAAACAGTCAAGAAGAAGATCGACGATGTCGAATTCTTCGATGTGGACAGTATCGAGAAGGCTGTGAGAAAGACGCTCAAAACAATACGAAAATCGTATCGAATCGTTGGGATCGCGTGCACCAGCGTCGGTGAATCCGTGGTGCCAGTTGCATCAGGTAAGAAGCTACACGATCCGATCGTTTGGTACGACACGTGCACCAAATTCCTGTACGAAGAGTACCACGACTTGGTGAATCGGTTGGCACCCTACAGAATTTCTGGCTCGCGAGACATCTACTATTATTCGTTGTACAAGATCTTGTACATGCAGAGAAAAGATCTGGTGGATCTGCATGAAGTGGAGTGCTGGCTCCCCATATCTTCCTACATCGCTTACAGACTGACTGGCAACGCCGTGTGGGACATGACCCAAGCCTATCGTAGTCACATGGTGGATATCCATCGAAGATGCTGGAACGAAGAACTGCTGAAAGCTTTCAACATACGAATCGAGCAGCTTGGAAAACTGGATTACACCTCTTCCTTCGTTGGTTATCACGATGACATACCAATCTTTCTCGCTGGTCACGATCATCTGACGGGAACTTTCGGTTTGATCTCTCTATTCGGCAGCGAGTTGATCTACGATTCGATGGGCACCGCCTCGTACACGGTGGCTGTCGCAACCGAAAAAACCAACGAGTTCCACATGGAAGGTCCTTTCATGAAAACAGGTGGTAACGTGGGCATAGCGTTCCAAGACAGACAGTACTACTTGGCTTCGGGAATGAGGTTTTACGGCAAATTGATCGAGATGACCTTGAAACTGTTTGGCTTGAAGTTTTCGTCAAAGAGGTTCGAGGAGTTGAACGAATCCATCTCGCAGACACCGACCGATCCTGCCTTCTACATCTACGCAAACGGCGACAACATCGTGGGAGAAGATATCGACGGTATCAACTTCGTGCAGATCCCACCCGATTGTTCTCAAGAACAGATGCTTCAAAGTGTCTATCTGTATCTCTGCTACACGAGCAGGATCACTGTTGAAAACCTGAGGCGTCTACTCGGAAAATTACCCATAGTCGTCGGCGGTGCTCTGGTGCAAAACCAAGTTTTCATGAAGTACAAGGCATCCATGCTCGGTGAACCACTGTACTATTTGAACACGACCGAGCTGACGGCGCTCGGAGCGGCGATCGCGGCGATCACAGGCGTCAAAGATGAAGAAACGCTGAATTCGCTCAGAGAGAAGATCACTTTTCAAAGAATCGAGCCACACCCACAGGATGTTCTGAGAATGAACGAGCTTTATGAGAGGATGACTGAACAGTACGAGAAAATCTTGCAAAGACGAGGAGGTCAGTGAGATGCTCGTGACTTTGAAAGAACTGGTTCAAGTTGCGTACAAGTCCGACTACGCGATCCCAGCCTTCAACATCCACACCTACGAAGACGCGGTGGCGATCGTGAAGGGTGCCGAAGAGATGAGATCGCCAGTGATACTGATGGCTTCTCCGAGCGCGATCAGACATTTGGGCATAAGAATCGCTGCGTGTATCATGAACGAGCTCGCCGAGAACGCGAAGGTTCCAGTCGTGTCGCACCTCGATCATGCGACGGACCTGGATG
>Ga0071330_1107234_pt1 | contig 34848 bp, 31 predicted proteins | sample GBScel77sediment_FD_63802 | JGI IMG/M metagenome (GOLD analysis project Ga0071330, IMG submission 63802) | Hot spring sediment microbial communities from Great Boiling Spring, Nevada - Cellulolytic enrichment Sediment 77C v2 (version 2) | ecosystem: Environmental > Aquatic > Thermal springs >...
TGCAACTGTTGAGATAACACATCGAACAACACGAAAGGCGGGCGTGAGCCCGCCTTTTGTTTTTGAAGGAAAGTTCTTCGCTGGGATAGAAAACTGATGTGAGAGGTGTGAAGATGGAAGAACTGTTTAGAGAGATCGAAAAGTGCGTCAGCTCCAAAGACTTTTCCAAGGCGAAGGAACTCGCCCAAAAGATCGAACCTGAGTCAATGAAGCACAACACGCTTGGAGTTCTTTTCTACCAAGAAGGTGAGCTGGACAATGCCTTGGAACACTTTCAAAAAGCTCTGAAGCTCGATCCGACGAACGACGATGTGCTTTTCAATCTTTCGAAGGTCTTGTTCGAGAAGAAGAACTTCTTCGAATCTTGGCGCTATCTGACGAGGATCAAAGACAAAACCTGGGAAGTGTACGATCTTTTGGGAGACACACAGCTCGCACAGAACAACATTCCCATGGCGCTTCATTATTATTCGAAAGCTGCGCAGTTGAGTGATTTGCCAGAGATGAGAGAGAAGTTCGAGCAAGCGAAGATGAAATTCAAAAGACCTGAGAAGATTGCGATCTTTTGTCTGCCAGGCTTGGATAACTTCATAAAGGACATCGCGCAGGTGCTCTCGAACGTTTTCGAAGTGAGGCTGGTCGTGACGACAGATGGAAATCAGATAGTTCAAGCCTACAAGTGGGCGGACATAGTCTGGCTCGAATGGGCGAACGAGCTGGCGGTGGAGATCACGAACAAGTTGGAGAAGATGGGCAAAAAAATCGTTTGTCGATTGCACAGCTACGAGGCGCTCACCAATGCTTTCCTTGGAAAGATTGACTGGAGGAAAATAGACACGTTGATCCTCGTCGCGGAACACATGAAAGAGGTCATCGCAACCTATCACCCCAAAGTTTACGAGCAGATCAAGGACAGAACGGTCGTGATACACAACGGTTTGGACCTGAACAAGTTCAAGTTCAAACCTCGCGAGAAAGGATACAACATAGCTGTCGTTGCTCACATAAACTACAAGAAAGACCCTGCGATGTGGTTACAGGTGATGGGGCAGCTGGTGAAGATCGATCCGAGGTACAATCTATCGATCGCTGGGGATTTTCAAGATTTGAGGTACCATTTTTACTTCACCCATTTGCTGAAGGAAACTGGCTTAGAAAAGAACGTTGTTTTCCAAGGATATGTGAAAAACATCGAAGAGTTTTTGGAGGATAAGAATTTTGTTCTTTCCACAAGTGTGCATGAAGGTCATCCTTATAACATCATGGAAGCAATGGCGCTTGGTATCAAACCGGTGATACACAACTATTGTGGAGCGAAAGACCAGTTTCCAAGGGAACTTGTTTTCAATTTTGTCTATGAAATCCCCAAGATTCTGTGTGAAGATTACGAAAGCGAAAAGTATCGTGAATTCATTGAAAATAACTATCCACTGGAAAGGCAGATCCATGAAATCTATGTTCACATAAAGGACTGTTTGGACGAGGATCACCACAAGTTCACAAGTGTGGTACGCAGTTCTGTTCCAGAGGCGTCTAACTTAACAAGTCAAGGCCAAGTTACAACCATCGAGGGAAAAAGGCTTAGTTCTTTCGAGAATTTAATGCCGTACCTAACAGGAGAAAAGTTCAGTTCATCTTTTGAAATCAGCTTGTGGAATATGCCATATTTAGATAGAATCGGTTTTCTCGAAAGCAAGTGCCGAGGTAAGAACATCGTTCATATCGGTTTCGCTGATCACAAGGATCTAATAATGAAGAAATTGCAGAACAACGTCTGGCTTCACAAGAGACTTTTAGAAGTGTGCAACGTATGCTTTGGCATAGATATAGACTGCCAGGCTGTCGAGTTCGTCAGGAACACATTGGGTATGAGCAATGTTTATTGCCTGGATCTCATCAATCAAGATCTACCAAGCGAGCTGACCAAGAGTCACTTCGACTATGTGTTGTTGCCGGAAGTTCTTGAACACTTGGATGATCCACTCCTTTTTCTTAGAGAGATTCGAAGGAAGTTTATCGATATTGCAGAGAGAATTATTGTTACTGTTCCAAACGCTTTTAGGCTGTTGAATTTTCATTTGGCCATGAAGAACTCGGAGGGGATAAACACAGATCACAAGTATTGGTTCACACCATACACAATTCTTAAACTCATCGTACGAGCAGGTTTCGAACCCGAAGAACTTTTCATGGCTGATCTCTATCCATCCGGCAGCGATCTACCTTTCAAAATCCCGATATTGCGAGAAGACATAGTATTGATAGCTAAGTTTCGCAACTGATGTGTGCTTAAAATCATATCAAGGGGGTGTCACCAATGCGCAGGTTTTTCTCGCTGGTCCTTTTCGCTTTCGTGACCGTCCTCTTTTCAGCCACCACGATCGTTGTTCACTATCACAGGTTCGATGGAAATTACGAAGGTTGGAACCTGTGGATCTGGCCCGTTGAGCCGATAGGACAAGAAGGCAAAGCTTACCAGTTCGACGAGGTCGACGATTTTGGTCTCAAAGCCACGGTCGTTTTGGACATGGACTTGACAAAGGTGGGAATCATCGTCAGACTCAAAGAGTGGGAAGCGAAGGATGTTGCGAAGGACAGGTTCATAGAGATCGAGGACAACTTCGCCGAAGTTTGGATCTTGCAGGGGGTGGAGGAGATTTTCAGAAAAAGACCAGACACGAGTCCGAGAATTTTCTTCGCAAGGCTCAAAGACTTTTCGACGATAGAAGCCTACGCCACCAACCCGATCGAAACGAAAACCTATCTCGACAAGGTGAAGCTCTTCGTCGATGAAAGAGAAGTGAAACTTGCAAGTTTAGAAAAAGCAGATCCAACCGATATAACCAGAACCAGGCACTTCTTGGTGAATCTGGCAGAACCACTCAGCGAAGAAGACCTTTCGAAAGACATCTTCCTGCACGTGGAAGGTTTCAAGCCCGCGAGGGTGTACGCGATCGAGGTTTTGGACCAACTCTATTACGATGGTCCATTAGGTTGTCTCTACACACCCCACTTCAGCGAGTTTTATGTCTGGTCACCCGTGAGCAAGTGGGTGAAGCTGTTGCTCTACAAGAGTGAAAAGGAAGAGCCAGACTTGATCGTGGACATGCAAAGACGTGAGAAAGGCGTTTGGTACACGAGATTGGAAGGAGACTTCGAAGGCTGGCTCTACAGATACAGATACTTCAGCTACGGCAAGGAAAGAGAATCGGTCGATCCGTATTCTAAAGCTGTTTCTGTGCAGAGTCGCTACAGCGCGATCGTGGACCTTGAAAAGACCAACCCACTCGAATGGGAAAAAGACACTTGGGTGAAACTCGATTCCTACGTGGATGCGATCATCTACGAGATACACGTCGCCGACATGACAGGTTCTCCAACCAGCGGGGTGAGGAACAAGTGTAGCTACCTTGGATTGATCGAAGAAGGCACGAGAGGTCCAAGAAACGTCACCACGGGATTGGATCACATCAAAGAACTCGGAGTGACGCACGTTCACATCCTACCTGTGAACGATTTCTACACTGGGGATGAGATCAACAGAGACTTCGAAAATCGCTACAACTGGGGCTACGATCCGTATCTATACATGGCCGTTGAAGGTATGTACAGTTTGAACCCGTTCGATCCAGCTGAGCGTATAAGAGAGTTCAAAAAGATGGTTCAAGCCTTCCACAGGAACAACATTGGAGTAATAGTGGACGTTGTCTTTCCGCACACTTACGGTGTCGGAGAACTCTCACCGCTCGATCAAGCTGTGCCTTACTACTATTACCGCGTGGACAAAGCTGGCCAGTACATAAACGAGAGTGGCATCGGAAACACAACGGCGAGTGAGAGGCTGATGATGAGAAGGTTGATACTCGACACAGTCACGTACTGGACCAAAGAATTCCACGTGGATGGTTTTCGCTTCGACCAGATGGGTTTGATAGACAAAGAAACGATGCTGTTGGTCGAAAAAACTCTGAGAGAGATCAATCCAAGCGTCATCATCTACGGTGAACCTTGGGGAGGTTGGGGTGCACAAGTCAGGTTTGGAAAGCATCATCTTGGAAATGCGAGGATCGCAGTGTTCAACGATTCCATTAGAGATGCGATCCGTGGTTCTGTGTTCAATCCAACCACTAAAGGCTTCGTGCTTGGAACTTTCGGAGCGGAGACGAGATTGAAGCGCGGTGTTGTGGGAAGCATAGACTACAGTGGAACGATCAAAGACTTCGCATCTTCACCTGAGCAGACCATAAACTACGCTGCATGTCACGACAACCACACGCTTTGGGACAAGAATTATCTGGCAGCGAAGGCCGACAAAACAAAAACTTGGACTGAAGAAGAACTCAAGAACGCGCAAAAACTCGCTGGGGCGATCATCTTGACGAGCCAAGGTGTTCCATTCCTCCACGCGGGTCAAGATTTCTGCAGGACGAAGAACTTCAACGACAACTCTTACAACGCTCCGATCTCTTTGAACGCGCTCGATTACGAAAGAAAAGCGCAGTTCATCGACGTGTTCGAGTACCACAGAGGTTTGATAGAACTCAGAAAGACACACCCGGCGTTCAGGATGAGGGATGCGGGGCAGATCAAAAAACATCTGGTCTTTTTAAACACCCCGAGGCGCGTCGTCGCCTTCGTGTTGAAAGACCACGCGAACAACGATCCTTGGAAAGATATCTTGGTGATCTACAACGGCAACGTGCAACCGGTGGAATTCGAACTGCCGGAAGGAGAATGGAACGTCGTTGTGGACAACGAACACGCCGGCGTCGAGGTTCTTTACAAACTCGCTGGAAAGATTGAGCTCAAGCCCATAAGCGCCTTGGTGTTGTACAGAGAGTGAACGGCCGAATCGTGCATGGCAGAGAGCACCGTTCCCAAGTGTCGTTGTAAGTGAATGTAGAAGTTCAATTTAAATTGTTCTGACTGCGAGAACAAGATAGACACAGGAAACCGGAGGAAAACGGAGATTTCTTATCTTTATCGTCAATTGGCACTAATTTAGCGCGAAAGCGATGTGAAATCACTTAAGGATTTACTTGACACAAAGTTTCAAGTCCATTAAAATTTGGGTTAGTAATGGTACTTAACGAACTCAAAATCTCGACAGAGTGTTCCCTTTCACCAAGGGGTTTCCCATTCAAAAGGAGGTGTCGTTATGAAGAGGTTTTTGCTGGTGACTCTCGCGATCCTGCTGGTGCTGTCTCTGTCAGTTTTTGGCAAAGTGAAGATCGTCTACTGGCAGTACTACTTCGAAACCAAAGTCAAAGCCATCGACGAGCTCATCAAGGAGTTCCAAAAACTTTATCCAGACATCGAGGTAGAACACGTGACGTTTCCTTACGAGGCCTTCAACGAAAAGGTGGCGGCATCGGTCCCGGCTGGTACCGGACCAGATGTCGTGAATCTCTACTACGGTTGGATACCGAAGTATGTCACGTCCGGTTATCTGCAACCACTTCCAGAAAACGAGTTCTCCGATGAATACTTCCAAAAGAACTTCTTCCCGTTTGTCGCGAAAGGCGTTGAGTTCATGGGTAAAAGATACGCCATACCCATAGCCGTGAGGAGTCTCGCATTGTTCTGGAACAAAGATCTCTTCAAGGAAGCCAAACTCGATCCTGAAAAACCACCGAGAACCTTGCAAGAGTTGGTGGAGGTGGCAAAGAAGCTCACGAAGTACGACAAACAGGGCAACATAGTTCAAGCAGGTTTAGCGACCCAGCCGTCCGGACAGGGTCATCACTGGATAAGAGAAGTTCTTGTGAGACAGTTCGGTGGTTCGCCTTACAACGATGATTACACGAAAGTGACCTACCATGAAGTCCCCGAGGCACTCAAGTTCTACACCGACCTCATAACCGTTCACAAGGTTGGTTATCCAGGATTCATGAACGACGACATAACGGCTTTCACATCACAGTCGGCGGCGATGAACATCGACGGGTCTTTCAGGATCGCGGCTCTGAAAAAAGCTGGTATTAACTTCGGTGTTGCTGAATTGCCCGAACACAACGGTATCAAATCCAACTTCGCTTCCTTCTGGGCGAACGGCATCACGAGCACTTGCACGGGAGAAAAGTTGGACGCGGCGATAAAGTTCGTGAAGTTCCTCGCGAGCGAAATGGTCATGGAGATGTGGCTCGAGAAAGTTGGAGAACTTCCGGCCAATCCGGCAGTTGCACAGAAGTATTACAACGACCCGATCTACGGCCCGTTCTTGAGAGGACTCGAGTACGCACATGCAACCTTCTTCGTGGATGAGACGGCTCAAAGGAAAGTCATGATGGACGCCGTCGACAAAGTGTGGCTCAAGGGTGTGTCTCCCGAGCAGGCGTTCAGGGAAGCCGCACAGGAGGAGCAGGAGATTCTGGACAAGTTCTGGAAGTCGGTGGGTAAGTGAAATGTGGGCGCGACTTTTGTCGCGCCCTTACGAGGTGAGACAATGAAGCTGAGACACAAAAAGATAATGACGGCGTATCTGTTCCTACTTGTACCTCTTACCTTTTTTGTCTTCGTGCGATTCTACCCCATGATCTCTGCATTCTACATGAGTTTCACCGACTGGAACATCATATCGCCAGTTAAAAACTTCGTCGGTTTTTCGAACTACGTGCGCATATTCAAAGATTCAGTTTTTAGGATCAGTCTACTCAACACACTCAAGTACGTTGTCCTCGGTGTTCCGAGTGTGATAATCCTTTCTTTGGGGCTCGCACTCTTGTTGAACAACGTAACTAAGGGCCAGAGCCTTTACCGTTTGATTTACGTCATGCCTTACATCACTCCAATCGTCGCTACGAGTTGGGTTTGGCGATGGATGTACCAAAGACCACCGACGGGAGTCATAAACAACTTTCTCAGCTTCCTTGGATTACCAGCGAGAAGTTTTCTGATGAGTACCACCGAGGCGTTGCCGTCCATAGTCGCGACGACGGTGTGGGTCGAAGTTGGATACTGTGTGATCATTTTCCTTGCGGGCCTTCAGAACATACCGAAAGAATATCTCGAGGCTGCGAAGGTCGATGGTGCGAACCGAAGGCAGTTGCTTTTCAAGATAACTATCCCATTGTTGAACCCAGTGATAGTGTTTTTGTCTGTGATGGAGACCATAATGTTTTTGAGAATATTCACACAGGTGTACAACATGACAGATCAGGGCTCAGGTGGCCCACTCAACTCAACACTCCCTCTGGTTCTCTACATCTACCAGAAGGCTTTCAAATCCTTCGACATGGGAACAGCCGCCGCAGCGACCGTGGTGCTCTTTTTAATGATCTTGGGAATAACTGTGTTACAGCTCAAAGTCTTGAACAGAAGAGTTCAGTACTGAGGTGATACGATGACCAGGTCCGACAGAATCGTTAAGATAGTGAGCTACATCGTTTTGACTGCTCTGACAGTAGTGATGGTCTTTCCGTTCTTTTGGATGGTTCTTTCGTCTTTGAAACCGTTTAGGGAGATCTACAGACCTTATCTGTTTCCAAAGTCTCCCACCTTGGCTAACTACCAAAAGATAATGAGCGCTTCATTGTTTCCAAGATGGTTTTTGAACAGTCTCATCGTCGCATTGTCGACCACCTTTTCTGTGCTGTTCTTTGACTCCTTGGTTGGCTACACCATAGCGAAGTACAGCTTTCCAGGCAGAAACATCATCTTTCTGTTCATCCTGAGTACTTTGATGATCCCCACCGAGATGCTGATAATACCTTGGTACGTGATGTCGTCCAGGCTCGGTTGGATAGACACGTACTGGGGTATCATGTTCCCCGGCATGATCACCGCTTTTGGGATCTTTCTCATGAAGCAGTTCATGGAGACGATACCAGACGATCTTTTAGATGCAGCGAGGATCGACGGAGTATCTGAATTTGGAATTTTCTGGAGAGTAGCCCTCCCACTCGTCAAACCTGCTCTGGCTTCACTTGCAATTTTGAATTTCATAGGCAACTGGAACGCGTTCCTCTGGCCTTTGATAGTTTCTTCAAAACCGAGGATGTACACTCTGCCCGTCGGGCTTGCAACCTTTTCGAGTGAGAATTTGATGCACTGGGAGCTGATCATGACTGGGGCGACGGTTTCAACGATTCCGCTCATAATCGTTTTTTTGATCTTCCAAAAGCAAATCATCAGGGGCATAATGCTCTCAGGTTTGAAAGGATGATTCGATGAGATTGATAGACTCGCACGTTCATTTCCCATTGGGCTTTTCCATTGGTGTTCCCAAAGATTTTGAAGAGGATCCTTGGTTGAAAAGAGAGAGGGAAAGGTGGCTGAGGGCATGGAATTTCCCAAAGCCCATGCAAATAGAGGATTTCGACGAACTTTCCAACCTTTGGTACAGGGAAGTCCAACAACACAACATAGATAAGATAGTCTTTGTAACGGCGAACGGTAACGAAAACATGATAAAACTCGTTTTGAGTCATCCAGATAGATTCGTTGGCTATGCCCATCACGATCCTTCGAGTGAAAATGCTGCGGAGGAGCTCGAAAATTGTATCAGGAGAGGTCTAAAGGGCTACAAGATACTCGGTCCCAAGGTCAACACACCTCTGAACGACAGATCCTTGTATCCTGTCTGGGAAGTCGCCAACGCACACGAGATACCCGTCTTGATACACTTTGGCATAATGGGTGCTGCAGGTGGAATCGCTTACCATGTGAACATAAATCCGTTGATCATACACGACGTTGCGAAGCGTTTCAAGAGGATCAAGTTCATCGTGCCGCATTTCGGGTGTGGCTACGTCTTCGAAACGCTCAACCTCTGCTGGGCGTGTCCGAACGTGTACATCGACACGAGCGGTTCAAACCAGTGGATGAGGTGGATGCCTTACGAGGTCAATTTGCAGATGCTGTTCAGGAAATTCAGAGAAACCATCGGTGCAGACAGAATCATCTTCGGGAGCGATTCAAGCTGGTTTCCACGGGGATTTGCGAAGGTTTACCTTGAAGAACAGTTGAGGGCAATGATTGAGGTTGGTTACAGTGATGAGGAAATAGAAAAAGTTCTATACAAGAACATCCACAACATCTTGGAGATGGTCAAGTGAGGTTTTCAAAAGTCTACAAGCAAATAGTCCTGGATAACTCTTTCAAGAACTGGAAGAATCTGCTGGATTATTATTTTCAGATAAACAAGGCCCACCTGCTCATGCTTGCAAGAACCGAGATCGTTCCAAAATCGCTGGCCAAAGAAATCGCACAGGCTCTTGCTGATCTTGAAAATGAAAAAATCGATGAGAAACTACCAGAAGATGTTGAGGACCTCGTTTTTCTGATTGAGCGAAGACTATCGCAGAAGATAGGCATCGAAAAGGCTGGTTTCCTTCACACCGCGCGCAGCAGAAACGACATAGATGCGACGATTTTCAGAATGTGCGTTCGTGAAAAACTTATAGAAGTGGCAGAAGAATTGATAGGTCTTGTCGAAAAGCTTTCAGAAAAAGCCAAGCGGAACGTTCGAACCGTTTTACTCATGTACACGCATGGTCAACCTGCTCAACCTTCGACGCTCTCGCATTATCTGCTCTCTCTGGCCTTCGATTTTCTGGAGGTTCTGGAAGAACTGATCTCTGCCTTTCGCGTCGTGAACCTCTGTCCCATGGGGTCCGCCGCCATAACGACGACAGGCTTCAAGATCGACAGAAAGATCGTGAGTGATTATCTCGGTTTCTTCGAACCTGTCGAAAATTCCTACAGGGCGATCGTCACGTCGCATTGGATCAACATGGCTCTCAACCCACTCAAGGTGCTCGCGATCGATCTGTCGAGGTTCGCTCAAGACGTTCTTCACAAAGCCTCTTGCGAGGTTGGTATCTTAAACTTCCCAGACGAACTGGTACAGATCAGCAGCATAATGCCACAGAAGAGGAATCCTGTTATCCTTGAACATGTGAGGATAAGATCGAGCGTTGCTTTCGGATCCTTCAATGCCGTGGAGGTTGCTTTTCTCAACACACCGTATCAGGATGTGAACGAGAATGGAGATTTTGTCTTGTTCAAGTTTTTGGATGGAGCCGAGGTCTTGAAGCAGGCCTTGCAACTGACGAAAGAGATCATCGAGAAGATGACCGTGAACGAAGACAGAGTCAGAGAACTCGCATTCTCCACAGGTTCCACAGCGACGGAACTCGCCGATCACCTTGTGAGAGAGTTCCAGATAAGCTTTCGTCAGGCGCATCAGATAGTCTCCGAGTACGTCAAGAGTGGTATGCGGTACGATTCATTGGCGGAGAGCTTTGAAAAACTTACGGGAAAGAGATTCACGTTGAGCTTGTCACAGGTCGAAGAAGTGCTGTCCGTTGAGAACTTCGTACGAGTCAGGCAGGTAATGGGTGGCTCGAGTGAAAAGTGTATCGAAGAGATGCTTTACAAACTCGAGAAACGCCTTCAAAGTGGTGAGCACGAGATCGGAAAGATGAAGATTTTCATAGAAGAGAGTCTGAAAAAACTGAAAAACGACTTTGTCTCACTCATCGCTGGAAGTTAAAAGATCAAGGACTCGTGATGGCAAAAGTTACCGAAGGAAACATCTTTGTCTCCTTCTTGAGTTTTCCCTCGACTTGCTGAATTCAGCGCGATCGCTCTGAAAAGGGTGTTCTCCTAAGAAGTTCAAATCTTATGACGTTCGCACGAGCGCAGTTGATTGTCGTGATCAACTTGATGATATAATTTGCTTAATGAAGGAGGGGTGAGAGCGTGAAACAAGTGAAGGTGTTTCTAAGTGTGCTTCTCCTGGTTTCGTTCGTGCTCTTCGCCAGAACTGTCACCGTGGGAACGAGTGCGGACTTTCCACCTTTCGAGTACATTGAGAACGGACAGTTCGTTGGCTTCGACATGGACCTCATGCGTGAGATAGCCAAGATCGCAGGTTTCGAGTTGAAGTTCGTGGACATGAGTTTTGATTCGCTCATACCGGCTCTGAGGGCAGGTCAGATCGATGTGGCTGCCGCGGCGATGACGATAACAGACGAGAGGAAGATGGTCGTGGACTTTTCGATGCCTTACTGGACGGCAGATCAGAGCATCATCGTCAAGGCGGACTCCGATCTCACCATCACGGTACTGTTTGGAAAGTACAGAATAGGTGTTCAAACTGGTACGACGGGTGATCTGTGGTGCACGGAGAACTTGGTCGAGAAAGGGCTCTTGCCTGAACGAAACTTGAAAAGGTACGATACCTTCATTTTGGCTCTGAGCGATCTTTTGAACGGTAATATCGACGCGATAGTTTTGGATTCACCCGTCGCGAATAGGTTCGCAGCGACAAAACCTGTCAAAGTCGTGGGCATCATAGTGACGGGTGAGCAGTACGGTATAGCTGTTAGAAAGGGTAACAAGGAGCTTTTGGACAAGATCAATCAGGCTTTGAAAACTCTCATTGAAACGGGCAAGATCAACGAGCTGATCGACAAATACTTTTGAGGAGCGCGTGGGGGGTTATAAGGATAGAACTTGGACAGACTGAAGCTCGTGGTTGAGTCTCTCCCGATACTTTTGAAAGGTGCGCTCGTAACGATCGAGTTGACCCTGGCGGGATTGGCACTCGGTCTTGTCATAGCTGTTCCGGTGAGCTTTTTTCAGGTCTACGGGGCGCGTGTACCGCGCCTCGTTTGCTCTATCTACGAAAAAACCTTCAGAAGCGTTCCACTTTTGGTTTTGTTGATGCTCATCTTCTACGGTTTACCTGAAGTTGGTGTGAGGCTCGATCCTTTCTTCGCTTGTGTTCTGGGACTGGGGTTGAGGAGTTCTGCCTATCAATCTCAGATATTTCGTGGTGCGATCCTTTCTGTGGGCAAGGGCCAGACCGTTGCGGCGCTCTCGATAGGCATGACACGCTTTCAGACCTTTCGATACATCGTTTTTCCACAAGCTCTTCGTTTCTCCATCGCTCCTTGGACCAACGAGCTGACGATCGTCTTGAAGGACTCTTCGATGGCCTACGCACTCGGTGTGGTTGAACTGTTGAGACAGGGAAGCTACATCATCGCGCGCACCTACGAACCCATGGTGATATTCCTCCTCTGCGCCGGGATATACCTTGCTTTAACGATCTTTGCAAACAGGATCTTGAGTTTCGTCGAGAAAAAATTGAAAATACCTGGATTCGAAACGAGGGAGGCTGTGCATTGAACCAGCAACCAGTCCTCAAGATTGTGGATCTGAGGAAGAAATACGGGACCACGGAGATTCTGAAAGGCGTGTCGCTCGAGTTGAAAAAAGGCGAAACCAAGGTGATAATCGGTCCGAGTGGAACTGGGAAAAGCACGCTTTTGTTGTGCATAAACAGGCTGGTCGAGCCAGACTCTGGGAAAGTGTTTCTGGAAGGAGAGGAGATAACATCTAAGAACGCTCACAAGATGAGACAGAAGATCGGTTTCGTCTTTCAGGACTTCAACTTGTTCAACCATCTGACAGCTCTCGACAACGTGAGGATAGGATTGATCAAAGTTCAAAAATTGTCGAAAGACGAAGCGACCGAGATAGCCATGGAACAACTGAAAAAAGTGGGTTTAGCGGATAAAGCACACCTTTATCCATCGCAACTTTCCGGTGGTCAAAAACAGCGTGTCGCCATAGCGAGGGCTTTGGCGATGAGACCGAAGTTGATACTCTTCGATGAACCAACATCTGCGCTGGATCCAGAATTGATAGGCGAAGTGCTCTCGGTCATGATAGACCTTGCAAAGAGTGGTATGACGATGCTCGTGGTCACTCACGAGCTTGGATTTGCAAGGAGCGTGGCGGACGAGATCGTGTTCATGGAAAACGGCCTCATCGTCGAACAGGGACCTCCGTCTGAGATCTTCACGAATCCCAAAACCGAAAGGACCAGACAGTTCCTCAGAAGGCTCACAGAGCTTTACGGTGAGGAGAGAAAATGAGTTTTCCCGAGGTGTTCGTTCAAGCGATCCCGAGGCTCTTGAATGGTCTGATTGTCACCTTTTACATGACCGCCTTCGCGGCTGTCTTTGGACTCGTGTTTGGAACCATCTTGTGTGTCTGGCGTGTGTATGCGAACAGACTGGTCAGTTCAGTAAGTGCGGGTTTTATAGAACTCATAAGAGGCACACCGATGCTGGTTCAGCTCTTCATACTTTACTACGGTCTTCCAGTTTATGGAATAAGGCTTTCTCCACTGGTCGCGGCTCTCATAGGTTTCACAATGAACAGTGCAGCTTATCAAGCTGAATACATAAGAGGAGCAATACAGTCGATAGGTTCGGGACAAATGAAAGCGGCTCTGTCCATCGGGATGGGCAAGTGGCAGGCGGTGAGGTTGATCATCCTACCGCAAGCATTGAGACGCGTCATTCCAGCCTGGACGAACGAGTTCATATACCTGCTCAAGTACACCTCCATGGCTTACATCATAGGCGCACCCGAGATGATGGCTCAAGCGAAGTTCATCGCGAGCAGGAATTTCGAGTTCTTCAAAGTCTATCTGATCACCGCTTTTATCTATCTGACCGTCGTCTGGATCTCATCGTTCTTCTTCACGTGGTTGGAGAGAAAGCTCAGAATACCCGGAACGGTCGTTGGGGAGAGATGATAGGATTCGATGTGGTATAGATAGGATTCGATGTGGCATAATTTGTATCGAGGAGGAAATTTCTCATGATCCAGAACAGCTTGCTTTTCGACAACGGAACCCACAAGTTTTACTTTCTCGGTTGGGAAGAGAAAGAGGAAGAGATTGTTCAAACGAATCAGTACCTGATCATCGACGGAAACGAAGCTGTTTTGCTCGATCCAGGTGGTGCGCACGTCTTTCCAAGGGTGCTGGCGAACGTGTCCGAGGTGGTGGAACCTTCGAACATAACACACATCTTTTACACCCACCAAGATCCCGATGTCACCAGTGGCATCATCCTGTGGCTTTCGATCGCTGAGAACAGCAAAGTCTACATCTCGAACCTCTGGATCCGCTTCTTGCCACACTTCGGGGTGTTCGATCAAAGAAGGGTGGTCGCTATACCAGACCACGGTGATGTCATCAGGTTCAAGAGCGGGAATGTGCTCGAGCTGATCCCATCTCACTATCTACATTCGACTGGGAACTTCACCCTGTACGATCCAACAGCAAAGATACTCTTCTCAGGTGACATAGGCACCTGTGTTTTCCCAGCTGGAAAGAGGTATCGAGAAACCGAGGACTTCGAATCCCACGTGAAGAACATGGAACTGTTCCACAAAAGGTACATGACGAGCAACGTCGCCTGCAGAAAATGGGTCGAGATCGTTTCGAAAAAACATATTGAACAGATCGCACCGCAACATGGTGCAGTGATGAAAGGTGCATGCGTTCAAAAGTTCTTTCAGTGGTTAAGAGACCTCAGGTGTGGGATCGATCTGATAGATCAATTCTACGGGAAGTGATAACTTGGACAAGAAGACCCTTGAGAAGATCTCTTCTGCGTTCTTTGCTGAGAATTTGATGACCAGCTTCATGAATCAGCTGGATGAAGCGCTCGTGTCAAGAGTTCTTGATCTTCAAAGACAGATAAATTCAGTGATGGAGAAGTTTTCTGAAATGAGCGTGGAACTCTCCGAACTGCAAACGAAGTTCTCCAAAGACAGTGAGGCGCTCGAGTCGGCTTTCGAGTCCATAAAGAAGATTGGTAGCCAGATGGAATCTCAACTGTCCAAATCTGGTGCCAGCTTGGAACAGGCGAGCGAAAAATTTGGCAGTGCGATCGAGCAAACTTCCAAGACGATCGAGAACTTCAGAGAAGCTCAAATCATGGTTGAAAAGATAAACACCATCGCAAAGCAGACCAAGTTGTTGGCACTGAACGCTTCGATTGAAGCTGCGAGGGCTGGTGAGTTTGGCAGAGGTTTTGCCGTTGTGGCGGCAGAGATACAGAAGCTTGCCACCGAGTCGAGTGCTGCTGCACAGGAGATAACGAAGAAAGTTCAGCAGCTCAGTGAAATGGTGGAAAAGTCGATCGAGGGCCTGAGAACGGTTGGTGAGATCTTCGAGGTCTTCAGGAGTTCCACTGAAAAGATGCTGTCCTTCTTGAAGCAGAACGCGGACGTGATCGCTCAGACTGGAGAAACGTTTAAAGAAGCCCAGCTGAACTTCGAAAGACAAGGTGAATCCATAAAAGAAACCTACCAAGTCTTACAGAATGCCAACGAGAAGTTCAACACTATGCTCAGGGTCATAAGCTCAGTGGTGAGAGCACAACAGAAGCTGAAAGATGTGAAGCTATGAGTTCAATGTGATTTTTCGGACTTGTCGATGACTTGCACGTGTGGACAGAATTCCGAAACCAGCTCAACGATCTCCTGCCTTTTCTCCAAGGATGAAAACATCACGCTACGTGAACCTTTCTTGAACACAAAGGTTGCTGAGTGGCGGTTCCTACTACCAGTTCTTGGTAGTATTATCTTTTCAAGCTCCTGCGCGTTGAATTTTCTTCTTCCGATTCCTGGAAGGACCAATTCGAAGTCGCTGATGAAGATCCCCTTCGCGTAAGCGAAGTACTGTAAAGTCTCGAAAATGTTCGTCAGAGCGATGATGGGCAAAAAGAAAAGCAACATCGACCACACTGCACCAACAAAGTACAGTACAACGAGAAAGAAGACAAATGAAAAGATCCACTGGGTTATCATCGAAACGAAGAGCGATTTAATCAACTTTTCATCGTAAATCCACATGTTCTCACCGAAAGAATTTTACCAGACACGTGGACAAAACACCGACCTGGCTGTTCCAGGCGTAACCTTGAGTCGAAATTATGTTTGCTGAGACGGTTCTGGACGCAAATCAGTCTGTTTCGACAAGAGAATCCCTTCAATTTTCCAGTTTCCTGGATAGATCTTCTCACAAAAAGAGGGGCAGGTGCCCCTCTCTTTTTCAAACCTTCAGGATCTGTTTCAAATCCTCCTCGGGAGAGCTTATGAGCCTGACGGCGTAGTTGCTGACGAGTATTTCCAGAAGATCTTTGTTCAACCAGGCTGGCAGTACCGGGCCGATGTATATACCCTTCAGTCCAAGCGCCAGAAGTGTCCAGAAGATCGCAACTGCTTTCTGCTCCATCCAGGTGAGAACGATCGAGAGAGGCAGTCTGTCCACCGGAGTGTTGAGCAGTTCCGAGAGCATCAATGCTATTTCTATGGCAACGATCGTGTCGTTGCACTGACCAACGTCCAGAAGCCTTGGTACTCCTTCAACATCGCCCAGTTCCAGATCGTTTATTCTGAACTTTCCACAGGCCAACGTTATCACGACCGTGTCCTTTGGCAACATCTCCACGAACCGGCGATAATACTCGTTCTTTCTCATTGGAACGTCGCATCCGCCAACGACGAAGAAGCGAGATATCTTCCCAGTCTCGACGAGTTGTTTGATCTTTCCCGCCAGGGATCGGACAACACCCGTGGAGTAACCGGTGACGAGCTTGTGCTTTCCCGGCTTTTCAGGTAGTTTCGGCAGCGATCTGGCTTTCTCTATCACCTGTGAGTAATCGTAGCCATCTATGTGTTTCACACCCGGAAGTCTCGCTATCGAAGTTGTGAACATGCGATCTGCGTACGATGGCTTCGGTATCAGAACACAGTTCGTCGTGCCGAGAATTGCCGCGGGTACTTCATCGAACAGCTTCCTCTGATCGTGCCAGGCTCCTCCCAGGTTTCCAGCGAGGTTTTTGTACTTTCTGAGCCCGGGATAGCCATGCGCAGGTAGCATTTCCGAATGCGTGTAGACGTAAACGTCACTTCCCTCAACCTGTTTGAGCAGTTCTTCCAGAGCCTTGAGATTGTGACCTGTGACTATTATTGCGTGACCTTCTTTCGTGCCGGTTTCCACCTCGGTTGGGGTTGGCTCACCGTAAGTTTCAATGTGTGCCTTTTTGAGAAGTTGCATGACCTTTAGATTCATCATTCCAGCCTCGAGCGCCTGCTTCAGGAAATCTTCCTCATCGAAGTTCACGTTCGTCAATGTTGAATACAAAGCTTTCGAAAGATACGCTGCGATCTCTTCGTCTTTGTATCCAAGCTCTCTCGCATGATGGTAGTACGCAGAGATACCTTTGAGTATGTAGATCAGATTGTCCTGTAGCCTGTCCAAGGTTGGGCCTTTCCCACAAACTCCTGTGACGGTACAGGCCTCACCGTTCGCTGCTTGAGAACATTGATAGCAGAACATGTTGAGCATTCTAACACCTCCATGATAATGAAAGTCTTCACCCGCACCACCTTGATCTTACAACCACCCCTGCTGGAACGTCGGTAACCTATGTTACACTCTTGGTAGTGATGGTACGTGATCGAAAGAATCGTTGAGTCTCTCAAAAAACTGGAACTGTTTTTTGGAATAGATGAGAATTTCTTGACAGAGTTCGTAAAGAAGGCGAAGATTGAGACTCATGAAACGAAAGAGATCGTCAGAAGGCGTTTTGACAAATGTGAAGAGCTTCTCTTCTTAGTCGAGGGAGAAGCAGTGGGGCTGTTCACAAACTCAGAGGGCCGTGTCCTTCAGATAGACCACATGGTCGCGCCGAAACTCCTCGCTTCCGCTGTGGTCTTCTCTGACGATCCCAGATACCCCGTCGATGTTGAAACACTGAAAAAAAGCGTGTTTCTGTCGATCGACAAGGACTTTTTTGTTTCCTGTTTGATGAAAAATGAACGATTCTTGAGAAATTATCTGAAATACGTGAGTGATGCTTTTTTATTCATAACGGACAGATTCTACGAGATAGCGATGAAGAATCTCGTACAGAAGGTTTGTTCGTATCTGTTGAAGCTTTCCGAAGAACAAAGATCCGAGCTCGTTGTAATGGACATGAGCAAGGAAGAGCTCTCCAGAGAGTTCGGTGTGACACGCCCCGCACTCTCTCGCGTGTTCTTAGAGCTCGAGAAAATGGGCATAATCGAAGCCCGTGGAAGGAAAGTCAAAATAAAGAACGAACGTTACATGAAAGACCACGCTCAGCTTTACGATTAGCTAATTGGCATCGTGTGGAGCAGTGTAGGAATGTTGTATTCAGGCAACCTTGAACGCTGAATGTGTTATCTTCTTCTTGGTAAGTCCCCTCAAACACTTTGCGAAAGGAGAATGTCCAATGCAGATCGAATACGTTGACAGAAGTCATTCTAACTGCGTCAAGTACGATGCCATCAAGGCCAAGTACGGCGAAGACATTTTACCAGCATGGATTGCGGACATGGACGTGAAGGTGTGCCCCAACATGCTCGAAGCGTTTCGCAAGAGGATCGAACACGCCGTCTTTGGCTATACGTTCAGACCGAACGAATACTACGAAGCGATCGCTCGATGGTACGAAAAGAGGCATGGTTTCTCTGTGGAAAAGAATTGGATCGTAGACGGTCCAGGCGTCATGCCCATGATGGCGTTGTTCATCAACGTTCTCACAGAACCGAACGATGAGATCGTCATCCAACCACCTGTGTATCCACCTTTCTTCAACGTTGTTAAAAGAAACAGGCGTCAGATCGTGGAGAACAGATTGAAAAGAGTGAACGATAGATACGTCATGGATCTTGAAGATCTCGAACGAACCTTGTCTGAGAGAAAGATCAAGTTGGTCATCCTTTCTAACCCTCACAATCCTGTTGGAAGGGCGTGGACGTACGAGGAGTTGAAAGAACTTGCTCAACTTTGTTCGAGGTATGGGACCATCATCATCAGCGACGAGATACACGCAGACATCGTGTACGAACCGTTCCGATTCACAACGATTCTTAAGGCCGATCTTGAAAACGTGATCGTTTTGAGCTCTGCAGGTAAGAGCTTCAACGTGCCTGGGCTAACGAACGGCTACGGCATCGTGCCGAACGAGAAGCTGAGAAAGTTTTACAACGAAGCGCTGGAGGCTTTTGAGCTGACGACGCCGAACATCTTCGGGACTTTGGCTTTGCAAGTTGCCTACACGGAATGCGAAGAATGGCTCAAAGCTTTGTTGGAAAAGCTTCGTCAAAACAGAGATTTCGCTTACAACTTCATAAAGGAAAACATGCCACTGATCGACGTTTCCTTGCCAGAAGCGACATTCTTGATGTGGCTGGATTGTTCAAATCTTGGCTTAGAGAATCCACAGAAGTTCTTCTTGGAAAAAGCTAAGGTCTATCTGAACAACGGTGCGGATTTCGGCGAACCCAAGGGTGTGAGATTGAACTTCGCGTGTTGCCCTGAGAATCTGAAGAGGATCCTCGAATCATTGAAGAGGGCTTACGATCTTGTTGTGTAACCGTACTAAAAAGTGTGGTACCCATCGAAGGGTACCACACTTTTATGGTTGATGTTTTCACACGTGTTTGTTAGATGACCAAAATGTACCTGATGAAACTGGTGTACTTACTCAATGATCGTGTCTATTACCCAGCTCCTCGGGTAATATGTTGGTGTCCCATCTTCCAAGAAAACCTCAAAGAAATAAGGCTTGTTCGAGATGATGAGCATTGGGATCTGGAATGTCTGTTTATTTACTGGGGTGGTCGGGTACGATACCAACAGATCGATTATGTAGATCTTGCTCACATCGTCTTTCACAGCTGTGGGCATGGGGGTTATGTTGTACCCAATCTCAGGCTGGATCATAACTTTGTACGATGTGTACTCCGAAACGTTCACAACGGTTATGGTTGGTGTTGCCATGCCAGCTGGTTTCACACCATCGCGTAATCCATCAACAATTGACTTAGCAAAGTTAATCGCTGTGGCGCTCGTGCGGTCCTTGACGTAGATCAACTCTGTGGCAGCTGCTGTGAAAAATTTTCCTATGAGTTCTTCCGCCATCTGCTGCGGGCTCTTTCCAAACCAATCGAACAAACCGGTGCAGCCAGACAAAATCAGTGCAGCAACTGTAGCAGCAATGAGAAGCATTTGTGTGTACCTCACACACATCTCCCCCTTCGCGTGTGATTTACCGAAGTGATTATACTACAAGACTATCGAAAGTTGTATCACCCTGAACAGTTCGAGTGATGATTTTCATACCCTCTTTTCTCTGAGGATTCTCTCGAGAACTCGGTCAGTGATTCTGTAACCATATTGGGATTTTTCTACGAGAGATAGCTTTTGAAGCGTTTCGAGGACGGAGAAAAGTCTCGAATCGCTCACGAAGTCTCCCTTGGCGTACAGCACGTTCTTCAACCTCGTCCATGTGTTGATACCGATGGCTATCGATTTCAAAACTGTCATGTAACGTGGACTTCTTTTGGTGATCTCTGAAAGTTCTCTTTCGAACAACACGCTCATCGTTGAGAAGACTTCCTGAAGGGCCTTATCTCTGTTCTTCGTTGTCATGTACTTGAGTCCGAACAAAACCAGATAACCCACGATGCCGTCCAACTGCTCCACAACCTCGGAGAGATCAAAATCGATTTTTTCTTCGAGCTCTTCGAAACCTTTCTTGAGGAATTCCAATGACAGTTCAAAATTGAAGGGTTTCACTGTGAGAAACCCCATGGCTCTGCCGTACAACGGTGAATCGGGATCTTCGAATTTCAAGAAATCGTGAAGCATGCCAACTTCCGAGCCGGTGAAGATGAACGTCACGTGGGGCAGATTGTCGTAGCTGTAAGCCAACAGCATCCGTATTTCTTCGCCGCCCCTTGCACCGTAGAATTTCAGGTATTGGGCTTGATCGAAGAAGACGATGAAATTCTTGTTGTTTTTCGTGGCGAAGGCTTCGAGGTTTTCGAACATGTCGGAGAGTTCGAACTGTTTCGCATCGATTTTCACTGAGCTTCCATGGATACTGATTCCTCGAATCTTTCTCAAGAACGACGAGAGTTTCTCGATTTTTGAAATCTTGCTCAGCTCTTCACCGATCAGCCTCGTCAGATGCAGCGATGAGATGTTCCCAAAGGACATCTCGTACAGTCTCCTCACATCGATCGACATGAAGGGATCTTCACGCTCGTTGAGATAGACCCTCACCAAGGAAGACTTTCCAACCCTGCGAAAGCCAGTGACCACCACGATGGGATAGATGTTCAAAAACTTTTCGAGCTCAGAAAGTTCTTCTTCTCTATCGAAGAGTTCTTCTCTGCTCGCTTTCGGTGTAGAAGAGAATAGCACCGAATCACGCTGATGGTATTCTATCACTTTCGGGGGCGGAAGTTACTCACGCCGGCGGAAGTAATTATCGCTCGATACATTTCAAACAAAAACCCGCCTCGCGGCGGGTTTGGTGCCGAGGGCGGGAGTCGAACCCGCACGAGGGGGTCAACCCTCAACTGATTTTGAGTCAGTCGCGTCTGCCAGTTCCGCCACCTCGGCGCACACACAAATTTTATCACACGTGTTTTCACAGATCAAGTGCTTTTGATCTCATCTCACAACCATGAAAATGAGAACGGGCAAGCTGATCATGGACAAAGCGGTGGAAAGCACCACACCCTGCGCTGCGAGTTTGTAGTCTCTGTCAAACATCCTTGCGAAGATGGCCGTGTTCACACCTGAGGGCATACCCGCCATCACAACGGGCAACACTTTCACAATCGTTGGCAGGTCTGTGTACGACATGACCAGATATACCAAAACTGGTGCGACGACCAGTTTCAATATGGAGGCGAGATACAGATCCATCTCCGCAACAAAATCCTTCATGCGTGCTTCCGCTAAGAATGCACCAACCAGAAACATCGCAAGCGGTGTTGTCATCGAACCGACGCTGTCGAGGACGGATTTGAGCAGCGTTGGCAACCTCAATGGTGTCAAAAAAATGAACAAGCCGAACAGTGTCGACAACAACCCTGGGTTGATCAATATCCTTCTCAAGTTGAGCCTTCCACGCGCCATGATGCTCACACCGATCGTCCAAGTGAGAACGTTGAACCAGATGTTGAAGACCGCCGAGTAGAAGACACCCATCTCTCCGTAGAGAACGTTCATTATGGGATAGCCCAGATAACCCACGTTTCCGAAGATGACCATGTACATGTACACCCCACGCTGCGTTTCTTCAAACTTTCTGAACCAGACGAGCACGAACGCGAGCAAGATTGTGAAGCCGTACATTATTGCTCCGGTGAGGAAAACTTGCAGCGAGGTTGTCGCAACATCTTTTGAGAATTCCCTGTCCATGGAGTTTATTATCATCGCCGGTAGTGTCACATAGACGATGAGGTCCGAGCTGCTCTTGGTGAAACCATCGTTCAAGAGATTTATCTTTTTCAGTACGAACCCGAAAGCCGTCAACAGGAAAATGGCCAGAACTTGGTTGAGAACGATGTATGTCATTCCAATCCTCCGAAAAAATGATAAACTATGGTCGAGCCTGTGAACCGCTCTGTTCAAGTAAAGATACAACATTTTCATACAGGAGGACGTTATGAAAGTATCTCTGCTGCGTTGCGACTCGTACGAGCATGCCATGGAGCAATTGCGAAGTTCTCTACAGAGCTTCTCGCACCTGTTCACACCGGGAGATTCAATCTTGGTCAAACCCAACATGCTTTCAGCCAGAAGACCTGAAGAGGCCGTCACGACACATCCTGCAATCTTGAAAGCCGTGCTGCTCTTCCTCAGAGATCTGAAGTGTCACGCAATGGTGGCAGACAGTCCCGCTTCGGGCAGTTTTCAGAGGGTGGCAGAGAAGACGGGCATCAAAGATGTGTGTGAGGAGCTGAACGTACCTTGTTTCGAACTGGACCAACCCACCACGGTTGCTGGTCAAATCTACAAGAAGATAAACGTGGACAGAAGGATCTTCGAAGTTGACAGGATCATCAACGTGGCCAAGCTGAAAACGCACTCTCAAATGATTCTCACGCTTGCTGTGAAGAACACCTTCGGTTGTGTCCCCGGTCTGGAGAAATCTGGTTGGCACATGAGATGTGGCACGAACGAGAACTTCGCCGCCTTCTTGGTTGATCTGCACAGGTTGGTGAATCCCACGCTGAACATCGTCGACGGAGTCGTGGGCATGGAGGGTAACGGACCAGCGAACGGTAAGATAAAACGTTTCGGGGTGGTGGCGCTGAGCACGAATGCTTTTGTGCTCGATTTTGTGCTGTGTAAGAGACTGAACGTTGATCCACTGCTCATCTACACGGTGCGCGAATCTGTGCAGAGGAATCTCATCGTTGATCACGACGTTGAAGGGGATTGGACGGGCCAAATACAGCTTCCAGTCACAACACCAGTGCTACCAGTACCGGAGGCTCTCAGAACACTCGCCAGGAGGTTGGCACGCTCACCGAAGATCTCTAAAACCAAGTGTGTTCGCTGTAAAATATGTGAAGAGAGATGCCCCGCGAATGCGATAAATATAAACCAGATGAAGATCGACTACGAAAAGTGCATAAAGTGTTACGTTTGTCACGAAGTTTGTCCGCAGGGAGCTATAAGCTTGGTCAGGCGCATTCTATGAAGGGAGTGAGCAACTTTGAAATCGGGCCATGTGAAAATCGATTGGGTTTACAAGTTCATGCCATTACTCAAATCCATAGAAGAAGAGTACGGTCCTCAGAAACCTTTGAAAGGATTTCGCGTGGGCATGTCGATTCACTTGGAAGCCAAAACGGCAAGACTCGCGTTATTGTTGAGAGATCTTGGAGCAGAGGTGATAGTGACTGGAAGTAATCCTTTGAGTACGCAAGACGATGTTGCAGAAGCGTTGAGAGAAAGAGGTTTAACGGTGTATGCGAAGCGGACCGAGGATGAAAAACTGTACATGGAGAACATAAAGAAGGTTCTAACGACTCAGCCTCACTTGATTCTCGATGACGGAGCAGACCTGACCGTGACCGCGCATACAGAGTATCAAGAAGCACTGAAGAATCTGAGGGGGGTTACTGAAGAAACCACGACGGGGCTCAGAAGGTTTCGTGCGCTTCACAAGAAAGGTTTGCTGAAAGTGCCCGTGATCGCAGTGAACGATGCTTTCACAAAACATCTGTTCGACAATCGTTACGGCACGGGTCAATCGACATGGGACAGCATCATGAGGAACACGAATCTGAACGTTGCGGGTAAGATCGCCGTGGTGTGTGGTTATGGTTGGTGTGGTAAGGGTATCGCGATGCGTGCGAGGGGGCTCGGAGCGAGGGTCATCGTCACCGAGGTCGATCCTGTGAAGGCGCTGGAAGCGGTTATGGATGGTTTTGAGGTTATGAAGATCTCACAAGCTGCAAAATTGGGCGATTTCTTCATCACGGCGACGGGGAACACGAAAGTGATAAGCGAGAAAGAGTTCCTTGAAATGAAGGATGGGGCCATCTTGGCGAATGCGGGACACTTCGATGTCGAGATTGATGTGAAAAGTTTGGAAAGAATCTGTCTGGAGAAGTACGAAGCCAGACCGAACGTGACAGCGTACAGGCTTGCGAATGGCAAAGTGCTGTATTTATTGGCTCAGGGAAGGTTGGTGAACTTGGCGGCTGCGGACGGACATCCCGTCGAGATAATGGACCTATCCTTCGCCGTTCAAGCTCTGTCTTTGATTCATCTTGCAAAAACCGATCTCGCACCGGGTGTGTATCCAGTGCCTTCCCAGATCGATGAAAAGATAGCGCGAATGAAACTTGCAAGCATGGGAATAGAGATAGATCAATTGAGCGAAGAACAGAGAGCTTACCTTGAAAACTATTGAGGTGAGAACGTGATTTTCGAAATGCTCGACAGTGTGCGTTCGCGAGGAAGAATGGATTATTGCTTGCCTCGCGTCTGGCTCGAAGGTTGGTACGACGGACCTTCGAAGGAGGATGGTGAGAGGATCTTCGTTGATCCTGCGATCGTCTATTCGAAGCTTCGAGAATGGCTGCAGAGCAACAGAAGCTTCGATGCGAAAGTTGGAGCGTCTCTGGCCCTTCAGATGGGTGAAGCAGACAGAAGCTGGATCAAGAAGGCTGTGCTGTACAGTAGCTTGGTGCGCACCAACAGCGCCTACAACCATAAAGGTTTTGGTAGGTTCGAGCAGGACGATGTACTCGGCTATCGCGAGAGTGGCACTTTCTTGAAGATGACGCTCTTGCTTCCACACTTGAAGAAACTCGGTGTGAACGTGCTTTACTTGCTACCGATCACCCAGTCGAGTGAGATGTTCAAGAAAGGGGAAATCGGTTCACCCTACGCGGTGAAGGATTTTTTGAAGATAGACGAAAGATACCACGATCCTTTGCTCGATGGTTGGAAAGTCGAAGACGAGTTCGCTGCGTTCGTTCAAGCGTGCCACATGCTGGGAATCAGAGTGGTCCTCGATTTCATCCCACGCACCGCCGCACGCGATTGCAATCTGATACTGAAGCACCCAGATTGGTTCTACTGGGTGAGGCTCGAAGAGCTCGCAGGCTACGCACCACCGAAGGTTGAACATTTGGGATTCTGTCAGCCGAGTTTCGAGCAGATGAGAGAACTGTACGATCTGCCGGCTGTTCGTGAACATTTGAAGAAGTTCTCGCCAGATCCTTCCAAACTTGATCCAGAAAAGTGGGACAACTTTGTGAAAAACTGCGATGAAGAGAACTTCATGTACGAGATCGCTAAAACCTTTGGAATCATCACCGCACCCGGTTTTTCTGACTGGCTCAACGATCCACAGCCAACTTGGGACGATGTGACGTTCCTGAGGCTGCATCTGGATCATCCGATCACAGCGAAGGGAAAAGTGGGGGAGGATCAGCCACCTTACGTGCTGTTCGATGTGATCAAGGCGAGTCGTTTTCCCGGTGAAAAGAAAAATTCTCAGCTCTGGGAATACATCGCGTCCGTGTTGCCAGAATTCCAACGAAAGTATGGCATAGACGGTGTGAGGTTGGACATGGGACACGCACTTCCGAACGAGCTTCAGGGAATGATTATGAACAACGCCAGATCGATCGACCCAGCCTTCGTTTTCATAGCGGAGGAACTCGAACCTCACAGGGCGGTCGAGGCGGCGCAAGCTGGATACGACGCTATCGTTGGAAACAGCTGGTGGATGCTTCCAAGGTTTCCAGAAAAGACTTACGAGTTCTTTCAAAATCTTTCCTGCAACATGCAGCTTCCATTCTTGGCCGCGTCAGAGACGCCTGACACACCCAGAACGATCGCGAGAAACGAGGGTCAAAGACTCAAAAAACTTCTTCCATTCCTGTGCGCCTTTGCGAAGAACGGCGTTCTCACGTTCAACTGTGGCCAGGAAGTGGAGGAAATACAACCAATGAACCTCGGACTCGACAGCGATGCGTGTGGTAGGTTCACTTTGACGTGCGACGATGAGTTTCAGGGTAAGCTTGCGTTTTTCGACCACTACGTTCTTCACTGGAAGAAGACTGAACTCATCGACTTTTTTGCGGAGCTCACGACGGTGAGGAAAAAGCTTTTGAACGTGTTGCTCGAGGGACAGTACAGGCCAGTCTATCTGAGCTGGCAGGACGGTAGCATAGCTAATGCTTCTTACTGGAAGGACGAAGTCGGTGTGATTGCGCTTGCAAACCTGAAATTGAGTGAATGCAGTGTGAACGTGCTTTTAGATCAGACACTTGGTGATGGTATCGAAGTGACGGAGGTTCAAAGCTGGGATGGGTCTTGCTGGAAAGAAGAAGGAAATTCTAAAGTCATCGGTTGTAACCTTTCACCGCTCGGTTTCAAACTCTATGTGCTCAAGTTCAGGCAGGTGAAGAATCGTTGAAGAAGGCGTACCTGTCGAATTTGAAACTGTTCGACTCTTCTGACGCTCGTTTTCCGCTCGATTTTGACGAGGTGCTAAGGAAGAAGAAAGCGATCTTCGTGGAATTTCTGAGTCTTGACGCGCAAGAACTTCTCGCCTGGAATCTCTTCGGTGATCTTGCGATGCCACAACAGATCGAGCAGATCCTATCGCTCGTTCCAGCTGACAAGACGCTTCGGTTGAGAGAAGAGAACGTCACTTTGGAGCACCTCGCACTTCCTTCGAACGTCTTTGTCTTGGAAGAACGTGATCCCGAGTTCGAGAATTTCTCTTCAAATCCTGTGGAAGTGGAGAAACCTCTCTTCTTTGTGAAAGAAGATAACGAGCCGGGTGTTTTCATCGAGAGCTCGGTGAGGGGTTGTAAACCTGTCCAAAGAGAAACTTTCTCCACACCCGAAGAAGGGCAGGTTCTGTACACGCTCGAACCCTTCGCGGAAGATAAGATCGAAGAGTTAGCCAGGCTACAATTCCGCGTTCTGAATTCTTACCGAGTTGCGAAGAACGATCTGGAGAGAAGACTGCTGAAAAAGGTTCCAGAAAGGTTCAGGGCTTTGTTTGTGGAGATGCTGGACCTGCAGGGGTGAGATGAAGCGGTGCAGATACGACAACTGTACATCAAAGGATTTGGTAAACTCAAACATCTCCAAATTTCGTTCAATTCCGGTTTGAACATCATCTACGGTCCCAACGAGTCGGGTAAGACAACGCTTTACAACTTCGTCCGCTCGTGCCTCTGCAACCTGGACGAATCGGAACTGAAAAAGTATGAACCATGGGACGGTGAAGAGTTTGGCGGTGAGATCTCGATCTACAGGGATAAAGAAGAGGTCGTGCTTTCGAGCTTTTCCGCAGAAAAACCCTTCGAGAGAAGCTTCGCCGACAGTTTGATGTTCTTGAGCGATGAGGAGGACGTGGAACTAAGGAAGGCCGAGGATTCCCTCGTTGCGAGGATGAGGAACAACCTTCAACGCGTGGAAGAGGCACAACTTTTGAAACTTCTCTTGAACAAGGTCCCGGACTACGGTGAGATACTCTTGTCGGAAAAAAGACAGCTGGAGATCAAATTGAAAGAGATAGAGAACGAACTTCAGAAATTTCACAGAGCAAGGCAGGAAAGCTTCTTAAGAGCTGCGGAGATTTCGAAACTGACGCAAAAGATTTCGACGCTACATGAAGAGCAAGTCAAGCTCCAAACTCAGATGGATCGGCTCTACCAGAGGATAGAGGAATTTCTGAAACAACTGAGTCAGGATCTGGAGCGGAAGCTGAAGGAAATCGAAGATCGTTTGGCTCACGAGAAGAAATACACAATTATCGATGATCCAGAGTATGAGCATATTTCTGAGGCGAAAGCGCGATTGGAAGAATCGAGCGCCCTCTATAAAGAACGCTCAGCTAAGATGGAAGAGATGTCCAGATTGCTCCAAAAGATCATCGAGGAGCGGGAGGAACTGTTGAAGTCGTTTGGAGAAAAAGACGTAGAAACGTTCAGACTCAAGGTGAAAAACCTTCATCTCACTTACAAGCTTCTGGAAACTAAGCTTGAGCAGATTCGTGAGTTCGAGTCGAGCTATCAGGACAACTGGAAATATTTCGAAAAATTTGGCGAAAACTTCTTGGATGAACTGATGAACGAAAGAATGCGTGTTCAAGATCAGGAAGAGGCGCAGTTGAGAGGTAAGCTGAAGGTTTTAGAAGAAGATGTGGCGAAGGACAAAAGAAGAATCGGACAGTCACGTTTAACAGCCATTGTTTTGCTTCTGGCGGCTGTGGTTTCAACGATCCTTGGTTTCAGCATGACGCGCTGGTGGTTCATGTTTTCGGGTGCCCTTGGTCTTGGTGCCCTGATCTTTGCGCTGAGGGTTCGAAGTCTGGACAAGCGTGTGTCCCGCATGGAAGAAGAAACGCTGAAATGCCAACTGGAGTTGCGAACGATCGAAAAGAAAAGGGCGATGACCGTACAGAAGTTCCTCGAATCGTTCGGGGTAAAGGATGCCACACAGTTGAGGCAGATCTACCAAGAATACAGAGACTGGTTGAGAGAGAAGGAAAGGTTCGAGCGCGTGAAGTCAGAACTGCAAAGAGAGGTTGAAGATCTACTGAGAGAACTGAGACAACACGGAGCGCAGGAGCTTTCCGACGTTCCCACCGTGATACTGCGACTCGAAGAGAAGGTTTCTCTGTTCGACGAAAAGACCCTCAAGATCGCACAGTTGAGAGAAACGATCGAACAGCTCAGAAACGAGCTGAACGATCTGGACCGGGAAAGAAAATTGAGAGAAACCGAGTTTGAGCAGTTACTACAAAGCTTTGATGTCAAGAGTTTCGACGAAGTCAGGGAAGCTCATGAACGGTACTACAGAATCGAGAACTTGCTGTTTGAGAGAGAGAAAGTTGAACGTGTGAAGAACTGTGTCGAAAAACGGGACTTTGAATGTCTGTCGAAGCAGTATGCGGCGCTGTCAAACTTGTTGGACGAAAAGGCCAAGCTTGAGAGTCTTCTGAAACAGGTCGGGGAAGACCTTTCTGGGCTGCAATCTGAACTTGTCGAACTGGAAAAGCACGTCGACGATGAGTCAATGCTTCAAAGGGCGGTGGAATTGCTGAAGGAACGATCTTTGATTGAACTTCGGATCTTGACGTTGAACATGAAGCTGGAAAGATTGCCTTCCTTATCGCAGTTTTTGAGTTGTGAACTTGAAAATCTCACAGGTTCATACGTGAGAAGTTTCGCGAGCCTTTTTGTGAACATTTTCAAGAAGTTTTCGAAGTTAGCTGACAACGTCGTTGTGGACAAGGATCTTTCTGTGAAGATCGCGGTGGGTAGCGATCTGCAAAGAACACAGACTGTACTGAGCAGGGCCACGCTCGATCAGATGGTTCTTTCTTACAAACTTGCCCTACACGATGTCCTCGAGCTCTCCGAGCCGCTGCCTCTAATCGTTGACAACTTCATGATAAGGTTCGACGAGGAACGCCTCAGGACCGTTGCTGTGCTCTTGAATGAGCTTTCCAAAAGGCGACAAGTGGTACTCCTAACGAGCGACAAACAGCTGGTAGATTTTCTGGGAGTGGAACCGATAGCACGTCTTTCGTGAACTAAAGGATCATGAGCCTGTCTTTCCCAGATATCTTGGCGATCTGGAGCGCCTGCGTTGCCATCTTGATGAGCTCTTGAACCGTGCCTCCGTGTTCGGGAAAAATCGCGATGCCAGCACTCAGGGTCACCTTCACGTTGAACTCGATCCTGCGCACTTCCTCGAGCAACCTGTCGGTGATCTCTATGGCTTTGGACTTGGTGACGTTTCTCAAAAGCAAGGCAAACTCTTCTCCTCCAAACCTCGCCGCAACATCGGTCTTTCTGGTTCTGTTGCGTAGGATGTCAGAGATCTTTTCCAGCAGTTGATCGCCAGCTTCGTGTCCGAAACGCGCGTTTATGCTTGAAAGATCGTCCACGTCGAGTATCACGACCGCGAAGCGATTCCCCCTGTCAATTTCAGCTTCCAGCACACCAAGAAAGGCTGAGTGAGTCAACAAGAGCGTGTGCGGATCGTAAGAAACTCTCGTGACGATATCGTGGTACAGCTGTGATCGTTCCAAAAGCTTATACACTTGATCGGCCACTAACTCGATAATCTGTATGTCTTCCAGCCTGGGTCTTTTCCCGCTCTGTGGCGCATCCACCGAGATGTAGCCTACCATTTCCCTCAGTGTGCTTCTTATGGGAACGATCAGCATATCGTTGGGTCGCCACGCCTCGGGCTCGTCTTGCATGGGTCCATTCAACAGAATCGCGCGCATCCACCGAGATGTAGCCTACCATTTCCCTCAGTGTGCTTCTTATGGGAACGATCAGCATATCGTTGGGTCGCCACGCCTCGGGCTCGTCTTGCATGGGTCCATTCAACAGAATCGCAACGTATTCTGCGGGCAATTCGATCGCACCTTCGGGTATAAAAAACGAGTTGCTTATTCTGAAACGTTCTTGGGTGAACCGTAGCACGTATTCGATCGGTGGAGAATTCTGTTTCAATCTTTTGAATTCCTCCTCATTGATGCCGTGCTGCGCCACACGCTGGATCACTCCAAGGTCCCTGTTCAAAACGTTGATCAGCACGTACTTGAAACCCGTCAAGTCGCTGATCGCTTCGGCGAGCTTGTTCAAATTCTCATAGATGGAAGAACTCTGTGATGTGCTGTCTACCATCTCCACCAGTTTTGCGAGTTTCTTCCTGAAATCTCTGTAAATCGATTCGAACTTTGACAGTTCTTTCGTCTTCATCTTGTAGTCGAACAACCAGATGTAGACGACGAAGTTCAGCGCGAAAGCGATCAAGATCCACCAACTTTGTGCATATTGACCGATGATGTGGAGGCATGCCAAAGACGAAACAAAGACTGCGTCTTCCACGAAGAACCACTTGCACTTGTTGAATTGAATCGAGAACATCAGTGAGAAAGGAAGAAAGCTTAACAAAAGCGATTTCCACACGGGATTCGTTGCCCGAACGAAGAGCACGACGGTCAAAGCATAAACGCAGTAATATTTGAGAAAATCGCTCAGCCTCTTTTTGAAAGTGGTTTTATCCATTCGCATCGATGCACCGAGTGCAACGATCAAGGGAACCAAACTTTCAGATCCAAACAAGGCGTGTGGCAGAGCAACGAACAAGCCGAGTGAAGCGGTCTTGTCAAACCTCCTTATGCTGAAGACAGCGATGCTGTACAGAAGAAAAGCGAGGTCCAGAGTCGTTAAACTGAAGGGCCTCAAAAAGTAAGTGAGCAACGTCGCTGGAACAATTAGAAGGAGCGTTTTCTTCAACTCTTCCACTCCTTCATGTCCAGGGTCGAGAACTCGAACGGAAACTCCACCCACTTCTTCTCCAGAGATGATCTGTATATTGCCAGAACGATCTCGACTGCTTTTGAGGCCGATTGTGCATCTATGTACGGTTTTCTGTCTTCCAAAATTGCACGACAAAAATCTTCGTAAAGTGGAACGTGACCGTGCCCGTACACAGTTTCTGGATCTGGCAAGTCCATAAAAGGATGAGCTTCTTCATTTGGAAAACGCCACACCAAAATCTTGTTCACGGCAAGCCCTCCGACTTTTACCGTTCCCCTCTCACCGAAAATCGTGAGCACCTCTTCCAGGTTTCTGTCGAAAACGTTCGAAGTTGTCTCTATGATACCAACGCAACCCGATTCGAATTCCACTATCCCGATCCCAAGATCCTCCACCGGAATGTAAGGATGATTCATATTCTTGATCAATCCCAGTACGCGTTTCGGTTTTTCACCGAGCATCCACTGCAACAGATCTATTCCGTGGATCGACTGGTTCATGAGCACACCACCGTCGTGTTCCCACGTTCCGCGCCAAGCGTCCTGCTTGTAGTAGCTCTCGTTCCTGTTCCAGCGCACCGAAACGGTGCCATGGAACAACCTTCCAAAAGAGCCGTCTTCTATCTTCTTACGAAGCTCTTGAATCGGGGGGTTGAACCTGTTCTGGTGGCACACTCCAACTTTCAACTTTTTGCGCTTCGAGGTTTCGACGATCTCCTTCAAATGCCTTGTATCGAGCGCGAGAGGTTTTTCGACCAAGACATGTTTGCCGAACTCCAGTGCTTGCATCGTCATCTCATAATGAAGACCGCTCGGTGTGGCTATGGAGACGAAGTCTACGTCAGTCCGACGCAAAACATCGACGTACGAGGTAAAAACCTCTGGCCGCCTGCCAAGCTTCTTTTCGATGACGTCCGCAGTCTTTTGTGCCCTCTCTTCGATAATGTCACACACCGCCACTGGCTCGAGCATACGAGAATTTTTCTCGATCGCCTCGACGTGTTTGGAAGAAATTCTACCACAACCTACCAGAGCCATTCTCAGCTTCACTGTGAAACACCTCTCACGATGCGCCAGATTCGCTCAGAAGTTTTCCCATCACCAAAGGGATTTTCCGCAGTATCGAGTTTCGTCTCGCTCGCTGAAACCATAGCCTCGTGTATCGAGTTCTCCTCGGTCCCCGCAAGTATTCCAAATCCCGACTCTATGAGTTCAGGTCTTTCCGTCGTGCGCCTGGCGACCACAACGAACTTACCGAACGACGGTGCTTCTTCCTGGACCCCACCGGAATCGGTGACCACAAACCAGCAGCCTTCCAATAGCGCGAGGAAGGAAACGTAATCAACAGGTTCGATCAATTTGAAGTGTGGATTAGACCCCACGGTGTCGAAAACGATTCGTCTGACATTGGGATTCTTGTGCACAGGCAACACAACGTGGATGTTTCTCTCTTCAGCAAATTTCGCGACAGCCGAGAGTATCGACACCATCCTCTCGCCTATGTTCTCCCGCCTGTGCAAAGTCAACAGAATATATCTTTCGAAAGGAACGATCCGGGATCTCATCTGTGGTAGATCGAAGCTGTTTGTTATCATCTTCAAAGCGTCAACCACGGTGTTACCAACCGTGTAGATGCGATCCTCTGCTATACCTTCTTTGATCAGGTTATCTCTCGCTTTCTCCGTCGGCGCGAACAGATAAGTGCTGACAACATCAATGACTCTCCTGTTCATCTCCTCGGGAAACGGATCGTAGAGATCATGGCTTCTCAAGCCTGCCTCGATGTGTGCCACCTGAACTTTCGAATGAAATGCACAGATCGCACAGCTCATCGCGGTCGTCGTATCTCCCTGAACAAACAGAATATCTGGTCTTTCTCGTTGCAGAATTGGTGGCAGTCTTTGCATGATGCTTGCAACAACGCTGTCGAGCGTTTGATCGTGCGTCATCACGTTAAGATCGTACTTTGCTTCTATGCCAAACACGTTCATCATCGTGTCCATCATCTCTCTGTGCTGTGCCGTCGCCACGATGAACGCTTCTTCGTTCTTTTCGATGAAAAACTTGTACACGGGTGCGACCTTTATCACCTCTGGCCTGGTACCGAACACAAAGCAGTACTTCATTTTCGAACCTCCAATGACGTTTTGTTTCCTTTGCTGTCTATCGCCACGCGCATCACGAGTCGTTCCACTTCGACCTCGTACACGGCATCCTGATCGAGGTCTGAGTATGCGAGAATTCTCTCAGAGATTGGACGAATCTCGGACTCCGGGACGAAGAGTACTCGAGAGAACCTCCTGAACGTGGTCTCGTTCAAATTCGTGTCGAATGCTATCACAGACACTGCACCATACAGAAATGCCTTTTCCAGGAACTGCTCACAGCTCTTTGAAGGAATCGGTTTCACAAAACTTTGCTCGATGCGGCCAAGACAGATGAGTTCATTCTTGATGAAATCCGGTATCAATCCCTCGGCACGCTCGTAGTTGATGATCCGTTGAAAGGCTGCTTCACCCAAGATGACGAACCTTCCCGTGAAAACGATCTGATCTGACGCTTTCAGTTTTCTGACCACATTCAGTGACACTGGATACTTGATGAACAACATCATTTACTGCTCCTTTCAACCTGTGAAGATGATCGTCAGTTTTTCAATGAACTTCACGAACGGATTCATGATCAACGGCATGATCCACAGAAAAAGCAATGCCAGCATGAAGAGAACACCGTAAACTTCGTACTTCAAGTACCATTCGGTGTAACTCTCAGGCAACAGTGCACCGAGTATTCTCGAACCGTCTAAGGGTGGTATGGGAAAGAGGGAAAACAGTGCATAGGTCAGACTGAACCTCGCAGCTTTGCTGAGCGTCTCGAAGACCAACTCGGAATTGTTCAAGGATCTTGCAAAAACACCATACAGGAGAAAACAAACCATTCCTATCGCCGGGCCAGTTAAGGACACCAGAAGGAAATGCTTTCTTCTCTTTCTCAAATTCCATGGTCTAACCGGAACAGGGCGGGACCAACCAAAGTTGAGAAAGATGAAGGCCAGAGTACCGATCGGATCGAGATGAACAAAAGGATTCAAGCTGGTGCGTCCAACCTTCGCAGGCGTTTGATCACCCAGCCTGACCGCCAGCCTCGCCTTGAAATACTCGCGTGGTACGATCGTCAAAACCACGGCCAAGAATCCTGTCACGATCTGTCTGAAAAGCGTCTCCAGATTCACCGAAGCACCTCGACTTAGATTCTATCACGTTGACTACTTGACACTCCCAATCCCCTGAAGGAGATGGGATTCTTAGCAGCTCTTTAGGCTGCCTTCCACGGAGCATTTGATACTCCATGGCCACAGAGGTGTGGTTTA
>Ga0071330_1056958_pt1 | contig 34768 bp, 38 predicted proteins | sample GBScel77sediment_FD_63802 | JGI IMG/M metagenome (GOLD analysis project Ga0071330, IMG submission 63802) | Hot spring sediment microbial communities from Great Boiling Spring, Nevada - Cellulolytic enrichment Sediment 77C v2 (version 2) | ecosystem: Environmental > Aquatic > Thermal springs >...
GCGCGCCGCGCGGGGGCGGCGCGCGCCCGCCCCCCCACCCGCCCGCCGCGCGCCGGCGCCAGCCGGGCCTGGGCCGCTTCTTCGGCCCGCCCCAGTTTGCCAAGCGCCTCGACGGCGTGTTCGCGTACCTCCCAATACACCAGTGCATCGCGCGCTAGCGACAACCAGGCCTGAGCCGCTTCTTCGGCCCGTCCCAGTTCACCCAGCGCCTCGGCGGCGCGCTTACGCATCCACTTATCCACCCGCTTATCGCGCGCCAGCGCCAGCCAGGCCTGGGCCGCTTCTTCGGCTCGTCCCAGTTTGCCCAGCGCCTCGGCGGCGCGCTCGCGCATCCACCCGTCCACCTTCTCATCGCGTGCCAGCGCCAGCAGGTCTTCGGCCCGCCCCAGGCCGCCCAGCGCCTCGGCAGCGCGCTCGCGCACCCGCCAAGCCACTCGCTCATCGCGCGCCAGCGCCAGCAGGCCATCCCCCGCGCGCGGAAAACCGCGCAGTTCTCCCAGGAGGAAAATCGGCCAACCCTCAAATCCACGAGCCCTATCCAGCAGAGCATCTATGATGGAGTCGCTCAGACTTTCCTCCACCGGCACCCCTTCGGCCAGCACGGTCCCGGCGAAGCGCAATCCCTCCTTCCCCTTGCGCCAGATGCGCTGGACCAGCGGTGTGACGTCCTGCCCGGTGTCGCTCAGGAGGCTCAGCGCAAAGAGCGCCACTTCCCGCCAGCGTTCCTCTCCCCAGCGGGAGACGGCCCGCTCCCAGGCCTGCTCCAGGTCGTATCCGCCGTCCTTCCGGCACGCCCGCACCAGGGCCCAGGCCGCCAGGTACTCGCGGAAGGTGGGGTGGATGAAATCGCAGGCGTCCCCCCGGCGGGTGAAGACGCCGCTGCGCCGCGCCATCACCTCCACGAAGCGGGAACCCTCCGCCTCCGCCTCGTCGTCGGAAAGGCCCAGCGCGCCGCGCAGATAGGCCGCCGCCACCCGCTCCAGGTCCCTGGGGGTGAGCCCCGGCCGTTCGGTCATCGCCAGCGCCAGTTGCGCCAGGCCAAATTTCGCCACGCGGCACACCCGCTCGCCCAGTTCGGCGCCCAGCCCGCGCGTTTCCGCTTCCTTCAGCCAGATGTCCACGAACTGGTCGTAGAGGGCGGAACGGCGACCGGGCAGCGCCCCCCGTTCCCCGTAGACCTTCGCGGCGATGGTCAGGAGGAGCGGCGTGCCGCCCAGCGCCCCCGCCCGGACGCGCGCAAACTCCCCCAGAAATCTCTCCGCCCCTTCGCCGAACCACCGGGAGGCGAACAGGCGAGTCTGCTCCGGCGTGAAGGGCAGCAGGTCGTAGTGGCCGAAGGTCCGCTCGTCCAACTCGCCTGGCAGGTAACCGGAGGGCCGGGAGGTGACCACGATGCGGCCGGGGCCGAGGGTGGGGATGGCCCGCCGGAGCCAGGCCATCAGATGCGGCCGCCCCTCGGCGGGCACCTCGTCCAGCCCGTCTAACAGGAGCAGCCAGTTCGCGCCGGTCTGCTCGGGCCAGCGGGTGAAGAAGTCCTCCGGGAGGTCCCGTTTCGGCACCAGTTCACCGGTCACGGCGTGGCGCAGCCGCTCCTCCAGCGAACCCGCTTCCTGCGCGGCCAGCCAGCGCAGCGGGATGAGGAGAGGGAGGTGCGAGGCGTCCAGCCCCACCTCGTGCGGTCGGTCCCACGCGCGCTGGGCCAGTTGGCGCAGGAGGGTGGACTTCCCCGCACCCGGCTCGCCCAGGATGAGGACGTGGGGCGGGTCGCGCCGCCGCATCACGTCCGAAATGGAGAGGGGGCCCGCGGGCTCTTCGGGGCCCTTCGGTTCTTCGGAGCCTTCAGGACGACTACGAGCAGTTGTCCTACGGTCCGGGCGCATCTGGGGGCGCGCCTGGAGCGGGACGTACACCTCATCCAGCGTCCGGGGCGGGCGGATGTCGTGCAGGGTGAGGTACGGAAGTTCGGCGCAGTATTTGCGCACGTCCTCCAGGTAGTCCTCCACCGCCTGCGGGGGGTGGAGGGGAATCTCCGGATAGACCTGGTGGAGGGTCTCGGAGGTCGTCGCCCATTCCAGCGGCGCGCCTTCCAGGTATTCGTTGATCATGCCGACAACCTGCCCGGTCTCCAGGTCCAGCACCGGCGCGCCGCTCATCCCCCGGCGGATGGGCCGGGCGTCCATCTGGAGCATGGGCCGCTTTCGGGGGTGCGGCACGACGCCGCGCAGTTCCCCCTCCGCCCAGGCCACGTCGTATCCGCCCTCCAGGGGCGGGAAGCCCAGCGCGCGCATCCGATGGCCGCCGCAGGCGCGGGTGGAGCCCAGTTGGGCCGGACGGACGCCCTCCGGGAGCGGCGCGCCCTCCGGCTGCAGGGAGAGGATGGCGACGTCGTCTCCGTCCACCTCGCGCCAGCCGTCGCGCAGCACGTCGGCCTGGCGCATGGCGCCGCCGCGATAGAAGACGACGCGCACGCGGCCGCCCGGACCCGCGCCACAGGCCTTCACCACGTGCGCGCAGGTCACGGCCAGGGTCTCCGTCACCAGGAAGCCCGTGCCCTTGGTCGGGCCCTTATCGTCACAGATGCGCAGGACGCATGCCTCAAGGTGCAGCATAGTGACTGACTTCCAGGCCCTATCAGCGCTCTAATCCTGGACGCCACTCCGCTTCGCTGCGTGGCTCACTACAAACGGACGCCATTCCGCTTCACTGCGTGGCTCACTACGAACCGTTTGTGGTCAGGCACGAAGCGCAGCGGAGTGCCGCTGGGTCATTGGTCATTTCGTCATTGGTCATTCTCAATGGACGCCACTCCGCTTCGCTCCGTGGCTCACTACGAACTGGGCGCCGATAAACTCTGACCCAACTCCGGTTTCTTCTCCTTCTTCCAGGTCAATTTGACCGAGTAACTGGCCTCGGTGCCCGCCCTGGCCACCACCAGGGTGTTCAACTCTCCCGAGGCCTTGAGCCCGAACGCAATCTCCACCTCGTCGGGCGGGTCGTGCAGGGAGAGGCGGCGGACTTTTTCCAGGATGACCAGCGCCGCCTTGCGCGCGTTCTCAACGGCCTGCTCAAAGTCCTGGTGGACCTTTTCCACCACCTCGCCCACGCCGGCCTTGACCACTCCCCTCTCCGGCTCGTCGGTTTCCAGGATGACGGTACTGCCGTCGGGCAAACGGAATTCCACGTAGCGGCTCATCGGACCTCCTATGTGGGACAACTGCAAGCAGTTGTCCTACAATCTGGCATGCTTCTCCGCGTGGAGGCGGAGGACATGTTCCTGGACCTGGGCCAGGTAGCGGCCCTTGAGGGGGAACCAGTGCAGGATGGCCGCGCCGATGATGAGCGCCACGCCCGGGATCAGGCCGATGAGGACCTTGATCCCGAAGAGCGCGCTGGCGGGCTGGTCCAGGTAAATCTGACCGCCGTGGGCCTCTCGGGTGACGAAGCCCGTGGCCTCCAGGACGAAGGGGATGAGCGCCAGCGCCACCGACTGGGCCGGTTTGGTCAGCAGCGCGTTGACGCCGAAGAACGCGCCCTCCCGCCGGACCCCGGAGCGGAGTTCGTCCTCGTCCGCCACCTGGGCGAAGAGGACGTTGGTCAGCGTCTGCGGGCCCGCCAGCCCGAACCCCGCCACCGCCAGGCAGACCGGGATGAGGGGATTCGGCACCACGGCGATGAGGACCAGCGCGATCCCGGCCACCAGCAGGAGGAGTTGCTGCGCGCCCGCCACTCCGAACCGTCGGCGGATGGGCGAGGTCAGCGGAACGCCGATAAAGAGCGGGATGAAGACCGCCACCAGAAGCAGAATCGCGTTCACCCGGAGCACGTAGTCCGCCAGATAGAAGAGCATCCCCACCACCAGCGACTGCATCAGGATGGACATGAAGTTCTGGCTGACCAGGAGGAGGAAGGACTTGCTGGTGAAGGTGTAGCGGATGGCCTCCTTCAGCGGCAGCGGCTGGTCCACCCGGTAGAACTCCGGGCGCTCCTTCACCTTCAGCGTCGTGGCGATGATCAGCAACGCGCTGACCGCGCCGACGACGACCATAGAGACCTGCAGGGGCAGGAAGGACGGGGAGGTCCCGGCCTTGGGGCGGAACATCTCCGGGATGATGAACCCCAGGAGGAAGCCCAGCAGTCCGAAGAGCGAGGCGGAAATCTGCAGGTGGTTTCGCTCGGCGTCCGACTCGCTCACCTCCGGCAGCAGCGCCGAGTAGACCAGGCCGACGATGGTGTAGCAGGTGTCGTAGAGGAGCATGGTGACCAGCATCCACCAGAAGAGGGCCACCTGACCGGCCCGGGCGGGGGCCAGCCACACCAGGATGAACGTCAGGCCCAGGAAGGGGGCGGTGTAGCGCATGTAGGGGATGCGCCGCCCCCGGCGGGAGCGGGTACTGTCGGTGATGTAGCCGAAGAGCGGGTCGTTCAGCGCGTTCCACACCGCGTAGATGGCGGAGGCGATTCCGATCCAGCGGGCCTGCAGCCCCAGGTAGTCCTGGTAGAAGATGGGGAGCAGGGCCCCGTAGGTGCCGGACACCAGGGAGGTCCCCAGCGCGGCCAGTCCCCAGATGAACTTGTAACCGGCGCTCAGCCGAACCGGAGCGATGGCTTCGGGGGTGGCGGAAATGTTCATTATGGCCTCCAGGGATACAGGGCGCAGGGCGCAAGTCGCAGGTCGCACGGCGCAGATGGGCGGGTGGGCCGCAGCGGTGGCTGTCTGGGGATGATTATAGCACTGAACAGACAAAAGGCAATTGGCCGCCGAGGTATCCCCATCCAGCGGAAGTATTCAGCCTTCCTTACCGTTATTCCCCGGCCCGCGCCACGCGCACCCGCGCGCCGTCTCTCACGCCGCGCAGACATGTGCTATCGCCCACTACCCGCCCCACCACTGTTACCGGGCTGTAGGCGCGTGGTCTCTCATCGGTGCTGACCGGAGTCGGGCCGAAGAAGATGCACAAAGCATGCCCCACTGGCCAGTAACCCAACTCACCCACCTCAACCTCGGCACGAGCATCGGCCTCGGCGGCGGTTACCACCGGTATCTCAAAGTAGACCTCGTCGCCCCAGGTATGGGCCGTTGCCTCAATGGGGAGCGCCTCCCAGATCAGACGGGCAGTATGGGAGTCGTTCAGTTGGGCCAGAATGGTTACATCTCCCACCGAAATCGTGATCTCCTGCATGATATCACCCTCCTGTCAGCGAAAAGTTACCCCCTTCACAGACAAGCAGAGGACAAACGGATAACCTCCCCCGTACGGGCGCTCTCGTAGGCGGCGTCCACCACCCGCATATTGATCCAGCCCTCCAACCCGCCGGGAACAGGTCGACGCCCCTGGCGGATGCAGTCCACAAAATAGGCCATCTGGTCGTCGTACATGCTCTGCGGGCAGTGCGGGTCCCGCACCGGCGGGAAGCCCGAGGGCACTTCCTGGCCCCTCACCACCAATCGGGTGGGGAAGACCTGCCCGAACCCGGCGGTGCCGTAGAGTTGCGTCGCCGCCTCCGGCCCGTCGGCGTAGGGCTGCCACCAGCCCGACTCTATCACCGAGACCGCGCCGTTATCCCAGTGGATGACGATCACGCCCGTGTCGTCCACGTCGTAGTCGCCGTAGCAGGTGCCGACCCAGGCGTAGACGCTCACCGGCAACGGGTCGCCCAAGAGGAAACGGGCGGTATCCAGGGCGTGGATGCCCATATCCGCCAGTGCCCCACCCCCGGCGAACCGCTTCCGGGTGAACCACCCGGCTGGCCCCCAGTTGACGTGGACGCCGTACCCCCTGGTGCGGACAATTCGGCCCAGCCGCCCGGCCTCCACCTGCCCGCGCAGCCAGCGGACCTCGGGGTCAAAGCGCCAGCAGTGGGCCACCATCAACAGTGCCCCTGACCGCTGGCTGGCGGTGACCATGGCCTCGGCCTCTGCCGCGTTCATGGCCATGGGCTTCTCCACCATCACGTGTACCCCGGCCTCCAGCGCGGCAATGGTCTGCGGCGCGTGCAGGTAGTTGGGGGTACAGACCACCAGAGCGTCCACCCCGCCGTCGGCCAGCAGGTCGGCGATATCCAGATACTGGCGGGGGATGCCGAACTCGGCGGCGAAGGCGGCCATGGACTCCCGGCGGTGGTTAACCACTGCCGCCAGTTCCACATCCGGGAGTTTTTGAGCCGCCCGCGCGTGGATGCGGGCAATGTAGCCCGTACCGGTAAAACCGATTCGCAGGGTCATCGCACTCCTCCTCCGGGTTCCTCTCTCTTAAGAGACAATGCAGGGGAATGGGGCGGCGAAGCCGCTACCCCAATCCCTACCTCTTCTGTGAGCAAATCGCACATTCGGGGATCAGGAAGGAGTTTTGCGCAAGCGATCAGGCCGCTCGCCGCAAAATCCCTCTTTCTACCCCATCCCTCCCGCCCCAGGGGCCAGCCAGCGAGCGGCTCTCGTTGACAAGGAGGATAAAGAAGCGTATAATACATGCCGCAGAGGCTGCCCGGCCATTCGGAGGGTCGCGAATGAAAACCGTCGTTGCCGCCGCACTGGGGGAATGCGTTCACGTTGCCGGAGTGATGAACTTCCTGCGCCTGGCTGAGGCTGCGGGCTGGCGGACCGTCTTTCTGGGCCCTGCAGTGCCGATAGACCGGGTGCTGGAGGTCGCCCGCCGCGAGAAGGCCGACCTGGTCGGCATTTCCTACCGGCTGACGCCGGAGACCGGCGAGCGGCTCCTGGCCCAGTTCGCTGAGGCCGCCGACGACCTGCGCAGCGCCGGGGTCCGCTTCGCCTTCGGCGGTACGCCCCCCGTCGCCGAACGGGCCCGCGCGATGGGCTTTTTTGAACGGGTCTTCGTCGGCGGCGAGCCGGAGACGGAAGTCCTGGCCTACCTGAAGGGCCAGCCCGTGGAGGGCCGCACCGAGGCCGACTTCCCCCAGACCACCGTAGAGCGCATCCGCTGGAAGGCCCCCTACCCCATCCTTCGCCACCACTTCGGCCTGCCCACGATGGAGGCCACGCTGGAGGGTGTCGCCCGCATCGCCGAGGCCGGCGTCCTGGACGTCATCTCTCTGGGCATAGACCAGGACGCGCAGGAGAACTTCTTCCACCCCGAACGACAGGACCCCCGCCGCCGGGGGGCAGGCGGCGTCCCCGTCCGCACCCCCGACGACTACCGGGCCCTCTACCAGGCCAGCCGCCGGGGCAACTACCCGCTGATGCGCACCTACTCCGGCACCGACGACTTCATCCGGCTGGCCGAAATGTACGTGGAGACCATCCACATCGCCTGGTGCGCCATCCCCATCTTCTGGTTCAACCGGATGGACGGGCGCGGCCCCTGGGACCTGGAAGGCTCCATCCGGGAACACCAGAAGGTCATGGCCTGGTACGGCGAGCGGGACATCCCCGTGGAACTGAACGAGCCCCACCACTGGGGGATGCGGGACGCGCCGGACGTGGTCTTCGTCGTCTCGGCCTACCTCTCCGCCTATAACGCCCGCGCCTTCGGCGTCCGGGATTACATCGCCCAACTGATGTTCAACAGTCCCCCCACCCTCTCCGACCGGATGGACCTGGCGAAGATGCTGGCGATTCTGGACCTCATCGCACCGCTGGAGGGGCCGGACTTCCGCATCTGGCGGCAGACCCGGACGGGCCTGCTCAGTTACCCCCTGGACCCTGACGCCGCGCGCGCCCATCTGGCGACGACGGTCTACCTGCAGATGGCGCTGCGTCCGCACATCGTTCACGTCGTCGGACACACGGAGGCGCACCACGCCGCCACCGCCGACGACGTCGTAGAGGCCTGCAAACTGGCCCGGCGGGCAATAGAGAACGCGCTGCGGGGCCAGCCCGACGTGACCGCCGACCCCGCCGTCCAGGCGCGAAAGGAGGAACTGATCCGGGAAGCGCAGGTGACGCTGGAGGCCATCCGCGCGCTGGCCGGGCCCGACGTCTCCGACCCGCTGACCGACCCCGCCACCCTGGCCCGCGCGGTGACGACGGGGATTCTGGATGCCCCCCACCTGCGCAGCAATCCCTACGCGCGCGGCCAGATTGTCACCCGGATAGATGAGCGCGGCGCCTGCGTGGCCGTAGACCCCGATACCGGACGCCCGCTCCGCGAAGAGGAACGCCTCGCCCGCCTGGGAATTTCAGATAACGTAGCACAGGCTGTTAGCCCGTATGCAGGCCTGGCAGCCTGCGCTACATAGAATAAGAACATAGCGCAGGCTGTTCGCCACCGTCCCTGGTGGACGTAAGCCCTCCAGATGGTCTCAGCGGTGACCGGAATAGCGAGTGGAAGAGCCGCCAGCGGCAACCAGGACAACCCGACCGCATAGCCAGGAAATTTGTCTAAACACGAGTTCAAAAACAGACAATCAGGGTAGACCCTGGGCCTCCCGCGTACCCGCTAAATTCCTGCTGCAGGGCCGCCCACTCCTCGGGGGTGTTCGCGTTGCGGAAAGAACGGAGATCGGGGTCCAGGGGAAGAACCTCTTCCGGGGCAACGTAGCGGACCCGCACCTGGGGGAAAAACGAGATGATGCGCCGCTGGCCGGAGCGAATGGCCTCCTCCATCGGCCCCAGACAGGTACGCCGGTAGGCCGCGTGGAGCGTCTCCACCTGATCCCCCCGCCGGAGCGCGACCACATCGTATCCCTCCGCCCAGGCGCCGAAAGCCCGCAGAAGGGCCGGATTCAGGAACGGCATGTCACAGCCCACGGCCAGGATCAGGTCGTGCCGGGCGGCGGCCAGCCCGGCGTGCAGGCCGCCCAGCACCCCCACCCCGGGGAAGACATCGGGGACGACGCGGGCGCCCAGGCCCGCGTATCGGGGGATGTCGTTGGCCACGATGAGGGTCTCCGCGCAGACCTCCCCCATTCGTTCCAGGACGTGCGCGATGAGCGGCCGTCCGCCCAGGTCCAGGAACGCCTTATCCCGTCCCATCCGGCGGCTGGCCCCGCCCGCCAGCACCACGCCCGTCACCGGCAACCGCCCCATCGCTCCCCTGCTCCCCGCTCCCTGCGACCTGCGACGTGCGACCTGCTCCCGACATGCGACCTGCGACCTGCGACCCGGTTACTCCACCTCTATGCTCTCCACCAGCAACTCCCGACCCCCCACCGCCATCGGCCGCAGCGCGCCGCACTGGGGACAGGTCCAGTCCGCCCCGTTCGGTTCGTACTCCGTCCCACAATCCAGACACCGGAAGCGGGCCGGCACGCGCCGGAACGTCAACTCCGCCCCCTCCGCCGGGGTCCCCTTGCTGACAAAGTCAAAGTAGAACTGAATGTACTCCCCGACCAGCCCCGACAGTTCCCCGATGACCAGATTCACCTTCAAAATACGACTCGCCCCGGCCCCCTGCGCGTGGGCCAGGGCGATGTCCAGAATGGATTGGGTAACCGACAGTTCGTGCATTACGCTTTACGTTTCACTTTTCACTTACCGGCTCCACCCGCACCGCGCAGACCTTGTACTCCGGGATTTTGGAGACGGGGTCCAGTGCGGCGTGGGTGAGGACGTTGGCCGCCGCCTCCGCGTAGTGGAAGGGGATGAAGACGACGCCGGGCCGGATGCGCTCCGTGAGCCGAACCGCGACCTCTATCTCCCCCCGACGGCTGATCACCCGCACCCGTCGCGCGCCGTCCAGCCCGATGCGGGCCGCGTCCTCCGGGTTCATCTCCACGTACGGCTCCGGCGCCTCCTGCTCCAGTTTGGGCGACCGCCGGGTCATCGTGCCGGTGTGATACTGGAACATGATGCGGCCGGTAGTCAGGATGAACGGGTACTCCTCATCGGGCAGTTCGGCCGCCTCCTGGAACTCCACCGCGTGGAAGCGACCCAGGCCACGGGTGAACTTCTCCTTGTGCAGGTACGGGGTGCCGGGGTGGTCCACCGTGGGCACAGGCCACTGAAGGGAGCCCTCCCGGTCCAGCCGCTCGTAGGTGACGCCGCCGTAACTGGGCGCGACGCGGGCGATTTCCGCCATCACCTCGGCGGGCGAGGCGAAGTCAAAGCCGGCCGCGCCCAGGCGCCGGGCCAGCAGACAGAGAATCTCCCAGTCGGCCTTCGCCTGGCCCGGCGGGTCCACCGCCTTCCGCACCCGCTGGATGCGTCGGTCGGTCGCGGTGAAGGTGCCGTCCTTTTCGGCAAACGTTGCCCCCGGCAGGACGACGTGGGCCAGTTGCGCCGTCTCGGTCAGGAAAATGTCCTGGACGACCAGGAACTCCAGTTTCTCCAGGCACTCCCGCGCGTGGTGGATGTCGGGGTCGGAGAGGAGCGGGTTCTCGCCCATCACGTAGAGGCCCCGCAGGCGCCCCTCCCCGGCCGCGTTGACCATCTCCACGACGGTCAGCCCGACCCGGTCGGAGAGGCCCTCCACGCCCCAGGCGGCCTCAAATCTGGCCTTCGCCTCCGGCGAGGTCACCGGCTGGTAGGCCGGGTAGACGTTGGGGAGCCCCCCCATATCGCAGGCGCCCTGGACGTTGTTCTGGCCCCGCAGGGGGTTAACGCCGCCGCCGGGAATACCCATGTTGCCGGTGAGCATGGCCAGGTTGGCGACGCTCTTGACGTTGTCCGTCCCGGTGGTGTGCTGGGTGATGCCCATCGCGTAGAGAATGGCGGCGGGCTTGTTCTGCGCGTACATCCGCGCCGCGGCACGCAGGTCGTCGGCCGGGATGCCCGTGATCGCCTCCACCCGCTCCGGCGGGTACTGCTGGACCACCCGCCACATCTCCTCAAACCCCTCGGTCCGTTTCTCAATGAACTCCTGGTCGGCCAGTTCTTCGGTGACGATGACGTACATCAGGCCGTTGAGCCAGGCGACGTCGGTGCCGGGGCGGGGGCGCAGGTAGAGGTCGGCCAGTCGGCCCATCTGGACCTGGCGCGGATCAATGACGATTACTTTTGCCCCCCGCTCTCTGGCCTTCAGGACGTGGCTGGCGACGAGGGGGTGGGCCTCGGTGGTGTTGGAGCCGGTGATCAGGAAGCAGCGGGTGTGCTCGCTGAACTCCGGGGTGGAGTTGGTCATCGCGCCACTCCCGAATGCGGCGGCCAGACCGGCCACCGTGGGGGAGTGTCAGAGACGGGCACAGTGGTCCACGTTATTGGTCTTGAAGAAGGCGCGGGCCAGTTTCTGGAGCAGGTAGTTCTCCTCGTTGGTGCATTTGGCGGAGACCAGGAAGCCCAGGGCGTCGGGGCCGTACGTCTCGCGGATATGGGCCAGCCGCTCCGCGACCAGCCCCAGCGCCTCGTCCCAGGACGCCTCCCGGAAGCCGTCGCCCTCCCGGATGAGGGGGGTCGTCAGCCGGTCCGGGTGGCGGACGAAGGCGGTGGCGTTCCAGCCCTTGATGCACAGTCTCCCCTGGCTGACGGGATGCTCCTTCGCCGGCAGCACGCCGACGATTTCGCCGTCCAGGACCTGAATGTAGAGGCCGCATCCGGCCCCGCAGTAGGGGCAGACGGTAAGGACGTTGCGGTAGTCCATATTGCGTACTCCGTGTTCCGTTCTTTTTTAAGAGGGGCAGAGTGCCCGCATTCGCACGTTCACAACCGTTTACAGGAGACTGGCGGGTCTCCTCCGCCCCTTTGGGGTATGGTCAAAATCACTGTCAAAACTTACCAGAGTTAATGCATATTTCTCCGCAACCGTATACTGGTAAGCGTCATCAAAATCCAGATTGAATTCTCTGGCTATACGGATTAAGTCTTCCATATCCTCAACAGGGAGAGTGAGCACGCGTGTTCCCGCCTGAACCAAGACATCCCGTATGAATCGGAGAAAAACCTCATGCTGGTTGCGACGGAAGAGAAGTAACCCAATTGAATGCACAGTGTAATCCGTCACGAAGAACTCGTATTCTCCCGTTCGCGATAGCAGATATCTGGCTTCCTCCGCTTTCTCCTGAGCCAGCAGGATTTCCAGAAAGATGTTGGTGTCTAACAGCAACCTCACGATGCCCCAACTCTCCACTTCGCGATTTGATGCTGCAGGTCCACAGAGGTGTACTGGTCCTTGAGGTCTTGCAGAGCACCCGCCCAGTCAAACTGGGGCCGAGAGCGGGGCTTTTGCTCCCACTTCCGAAGCAGGAACTCCACGAAATCCAGCACCTCCCGCTGCAGGTCGGGGGGAAGCATCCTCAACTTCTCTTCCAGGCACACTGCTTCTTGTGACATTCCGGCCTCCTGCTATTTATCCACCATCGCCCCCGCCGCCAGCGTCAGGGAAAGGGGCGGAGAGGCGAAGAGGTCAGCACCGGGTTCGTACCCCAGCATCTGGGCCACATCCCGCCGCAAGAGGTCGTAGAGGACGGTCAGCGGGATGTGGGCCGGGCAGGCCAATTCGCACTGGCGGCAGGCCACGCAGCGGGCCGCCATGTGCATGGCGCGGATGAGGTGGAAGGACGGGAAGGGCGGGGCCAGCACCCCTGGCTCTACCCAGAGGGGGTCCTCCAGCGCGCAGGCCTCGCAGAAGCACTCCGGGCAGATATTGCGGCAGCCGTAGCATTTGATGCATTTGGCGAACTGGTCCCGCCAGAAGGCCCAGCGCTCCGCCAGCCCCATCTGTTCGTATCTGGCGATAATGGGATTGGGGGAACCGGCGGGGGCTGGCGAGCCCAGCGCCACCGCCTGCGGCCACCCCTCTGTCTTCGGGAAGGGGGCATCGCAGTGGCACTCCTCCGCCTCCTCCGCGGTGCAGGCCACCCCCAGAACGTAGAGGCGGTCGGGGTCCACCTGCTGGCGCTTGGCCATCTCCACCAGCGCGCGCAGGTCGCAGGCACGGGCGACGACGCCGAAGCGGGCCTGCGGGTAGCGCTTCTGCAGCAGGGAGACCACCGAGGCCAGCGGATAGCGAGGGGAGAGGACCAGTTCGGAGAGGTCATCTCCCTGGCGGAACAGGTACGGCGCGGTGCCCACGACCGTCCGCCGCAGGCCGACGACGCCGTCCAGTTCGGGCAATTTCTCCGCCACGTGGGCGCGCAGAGCATCCATCAGGTCGTTGGGGGTCATAGACGACTCCTGAAGGGCTGATTGAAACCGTATTTGAAACCGCAAAGGGCGCAAAGAGCGCAAAGATTTTTAGATTTTCTCTGCGTCCTTTGCGTTCTCTGCGGTTCAATTCCACCGCAAAGGGCGCAAAGAGCGCAAAGATTTTTAGATTTTCTCTGCGTTCTTTGCGTTCTCTGCGGTTTAGTTCAACCGCAAAGGGCGCAAAGGACGCGAAGGTTTCTTTGGAATCTCTTCGGCGATTCCCACCCTACTCGCTCAGCCGATCCGGGTGATCCTGTAGCCAGCGCCGATAGGCCGCCAGGACCTGCTCCAGGTCACCCAGGCGATGAGCACAGACTTCGTACAATTCCTCCGGACTGACTTCGTGGTAAAAGTGAACCAGCCGGTTCCGGTAACCGGCCATCGTGCGGAGCAGCGCGGCCTCGTCCACAGAGAGCACCCGTTGCTCCTCAAGCCGTACAGCGATTTCCCGATATTCGCTCACGCCGATGCCGAAACCCTTCGCGAGGATGTGTCGGCCCAGGTCCAGCAGGGCCTCCAGGGCCCGGCGGAGACAGGACTCCGCTGTCCATAGGTTACGGCGGTCGGCGAAAAAGGCATTCCGGTCGGTCAGGGGGAGCGTGCGGATTTCCGCCACCATCCGCTCCACCCAGGCCAGCCGGTCAGCGACGACACGCCGGGAAATCTTGCCGGGGGTCATACCGCCTCTCCCAGGATCAGCGCGATGCGCTCTCGCTCCAGCGGGGACAGGTCGCCCGCGCGGCGCAGGACGTAGAGGTCGTACTCGTCGGCGTCGTCCTCGTCGCGGGCATAGAGCCGCTCCCCGCGGATAATCTCCACCGCCAGGAAGGGGTCCGCGTCGTCCAGGGAGACCAGGTCCACCCGGTGGACGTCAAAGAAGTCCTCCAGCGCGATGGCCAGGCGGACCTTGTCGTGGACGGAGAGGCGAACGCCCCGCGCGGGCTTCACTCCGATGTCCACGTCGGACGGACCAGGGGGCAGGGTCGGGACCTCTCCCTCCATCCACGCCCGGACCTCTCCGGCCCGGCTGCCGAAGACGTAGAGGATGTCCACCCCGAAAGTTTCGCAGATTCGTTGAAGGTCGGAGTACCGGTCAGGCACAAAACGCGTGCTCCCGGCCACCTCATCACTCCACATTTCCCTAACCCCGGTCATTTCACACCCAGCAACTGGCGAGCGAATCGGCGGACCTCCGTAATCTTCCTCAGCCCGGGTAGCCCAGGCCCAGGGGTCAAGGAGTGCGCTCATACAGAATCAGGCCCTTTTCCAGAATTTCCCTAATGAAGAAGTCCCCCTCTGATAGCGCCTGCCGAATTTCCTCCGGTGTTTTGACCAGAATATCTACCGGAAAAGGTCTGGGCCGCAGGAGGCGAGAGACGGCCAGGTAGCGCTCCACCGGAGGGGCGTTGGTCTCCATGACAACCAGCAGGTCCACATCACTGTCAGGCGTTGCAGAACCCCGGGCATACGAGCCAAAAAGGACGATTTTCTCTGGCTGGAGCGCGCGGGCGATCCGTTCCACCAGTTCCCGGAAACGATCAGGGCCGACTTCGGGGAATCCACTGGCCCGGATAGGAAACGGCGGTGAATGGATAAGACTCATTCCATCTCCTCCAGCCGGATAGCAATGTCCCGACATTTCACTAACACCGCGACCAAAAGCCCGACACAGGGTTCCTTCCGCACTCAGGCCCGCTTGAAATCCTCCCAATCCAGCCCCAATTGGCAGACAATATGACGTAAGGTGCCGATTTTCAGGTCCTTGCTTCCCCAATCCGCAGGAAAGGGGTTCCCAGGTCTAAGGCCAGGCGTTGCAAGATAGAAGGCAGAGGCCGCTGAAGGTCTTCGTACGCCTCTATGACCGCCAGTAGAACGTCCTTCACATTTTCCAGAGCCTCCTCTACCGTGTCCCCCTCGGTGATCAGTTCAGGGATCAGGGGACAGGTCACCGTGTAGCCCCCTTCGGGTTGGGGCTCAAATACCAGTGGAAGTTTGTACCACTTCCCAATCATATCTCCTCCCACGTCCGATGCCAGACGGCCTCCAGTTCCTCGGGGCTCCAGCCCATGACTTCGCGCAGGAATGTCCCGGAGATCAGCACCCGGATATGGCGGCGCAACTCCTCTGTCGTCTCATCCTCAGCGGAGAGGTCCTTGCATCAGGCCGGGGCACCGTAGGTCTCCCGATAGAGCGCGCGCCGGTCCTCTTCCAGTTCCCGCAGCAACTGCTCTTCCGTCAGGCCCTGCCGATGGGCGGCACGCCCCAGGCGACGGGAGAACTCCAGAAAATATTGCTCATCCACTCGTCCCTCCCGCACCGGCACAATCATCACCACCGGCAGCCCGTCCCGCTCCACGATGAAAGTCTCGCCGTCCCGGTAGACCCGCCGGATGACCTCCCCAAAGCGGTTCTCAACTTCCTGCAGGGAAATGACCGTTAGCATATCCCACCTCTTCAGTCTATCTCCTCCCACGTCCGATGCCGGATGGCCTCCAGTTCTTCGGGGCTCCAGCCCATGACGTCGCGCAAGAAAGCGACCACGGGTATCGGTGAGAGCCACTGGCGCAGCATAGATGTGGTCTCATCCTGGGCAATCAGGTCCTGGTCGTTGGAGACCAGGTAGTCCACCCCGGCCTGAATGGCCGCCAGAGCAATTGGCACATCCTTCGGGTCCCGCACCAACTGGATGTGCTGCTCCACCTCCGCTCGCGTGGGATCAGGGGCAACTTCGCAGATCGCTTCCTCCAGAAAAACTGTCATCGCGGCTCGCTGAAGAGGAGTGGCCTTTGTCTCCATCCAGTACCGCACTTCAGCCAGAATGTGTTCCGAGAGCACCAGGGTAAAGTCACCCCGCAGGGCATGTTGCAGAAACTCGTAGGCGGCCCTGGGAAAGATGACCCCGCTGATGAGGACGTTGGTATCGGCCATCACCCGGAGCGGACGGTCAGGCACCCCAGCGCTCCCGATGGAGTTGCTCCCGGATTTCTTCGGCGGTCTGCTCCAGGTTCTCCTCGGTCAGCCCGGAGGCGGCCGCTTCCTGAGCAGCCGCCCGCACCGCGCGGGCAAACCTCTGCTGCCCGACCGTCGGACCGGGCAGGCGCCCCTCCACCGGCACAATCATCACCACCGGCAGCCCATCCCGCTCCACGATGAAGGTCTCGCCGTCCCGGTAGACCCGCCGGATGACCTCCCCGAACCGGTTCTTCGCCTCCGTCGCCGAAATGACCGTGGGCATCCTCCACCTCCCCAGATTGGCTAACGTAGTCCAATTATAGCCAACGTTATCCAATCTGGCAAGCCGTAGCGCAAGATGAATTTTGCGCTACAGGCCCAGTTCCTTCTTGATCGGCCCCAGGGCGCGGACGGTCTCCACGAACTCGGCGGTCACCTGGGCGAACTTGGGGGCCTCCGCCGAGGAGACCCAGTCCAGCCGCAGCCGGTCCGGATGGATGCCCACGTAGGCCAGCAGGTTGCGCAGGAGCGGGATACGTTTGGCCGTGCGGTGGTTGCCGTTGATGTAGTGGCAATCGCCGATGTGGCAGCCCAGCACCAGGACGCCGTCGGCGCCGGCGCGGAAGGCCCGCAGGATCATCTCCGGCGAAACCCGCCCGGAGCACATCACCCGGATAGGCAGGATGTTCGGCGGCGACTTCATCCGCGCGATCCCGGCGTTATCCGCCCCGGCGTAGGAGCACCAGTTGCAGAGAAACGCGATGATTCGGGGTTCAAAGGGTTCGCTCATAGCAATCCCTCTATCTGCGCCACAATCTGCTCGTCAGTGAAGTGGAGGCCGGCGATGGCGTGGGAGGGGCAGGTGGCGACGCAGGTGCCGCAGCCCTGGCAGAGGGCCGGGTTGACCTCCGCCTTGCCCCGCAGGTTGCGGGCGATGGCCGAGTACGGGCACGCCAGGATGCACTCGCCGCACCCCACACACTTCACCTCGTCCACCACCGCGACCGTCGGGGAGATGGTCACCTCGCCCTGGTTGAAGAGACGGACGACCTGCATGGCCGCGGCGTCGGCATGGGAGACGGTATCCGGGATGTCGCGGGGGCCCTGGCAGCAGCCCGCCAGGAAGATGCCCGCCGTCGCCGTCTCCGCGGGGCGCAGTTTGGGGTGCGCTTCGGCAAACCAGCCGTCGGGGGTCCGGCCCAGGCCGAAGATGGCCGCCATCCGGTCGGCGTCGGGCTGGGGCTCTATGGCCGACGCCAGAATCACCATATCCACGTCCACCGAGACCAGCCGCCCCAGGTCAGCGTCCTCGCCCTTGACCCGCAGTTTGCCGTCGGGCAGGACCTCCACTTCGGCCCCCCGGCCCCGGACGAAGATGACCCCCTCCTCCTGCACCCGCTCGTAGAACTCCTCGTACGCCTTGCCGAAGGCGCGCATGTCCATATAGAACTGGTAGACCTGCGCGCCGGTGTGGTCCCGCACCTGATGCGCGTGCTTCAGGGAGTACATGCAGCAGAACCGGGAGCAGTAGGGATGGGCGTTGACGTCCCGGCTGCCGACGCAGTGGATAATGGCAACCCGCTCCGGTTCCTTCCCCTCGGCGGTGACGATGTGCCCGCCGGTGGGGCCGCCCGCGCTCACCAGCCGCTCAAACTGCAAGCCCGTGATGATGTTGGGGGAAAGGCCATAGGAGTACTGGGGGAGTTTGCGGGGGTCCCACATCCCGTAGCCCGTGGCGACCACGATGGCCCCCACCTGCACGTCCAGCAACTGGTCCTGCTGGTTGTAGTCAATGGCCCCCGCCGGGCAGACCTTCTCGCAGAGTTTGCAGCGGCCTTTGGTGAAGAAGAGGCAGTGCTCCCGGTCAATCACGGGGATGTTGGGGATGGCCTGGGAGAAGGGGCGATAGATGGCCTTCCGCTTGCCCATTCCGGCCTCGTAGGCGGTATCCACCACCTTCGTGGGGCACTTTTCCTGGCAGAGGCCGCAACCGGTGCATTTCTCCTCGTCCACCGAACGGGCCCGCTTGCGGATGCGGACGGTGAAGTTGCCCACGTAGCCGGAGACCGCCTCTACTTCGCTGTAGGTCAGGAGGGTGATGTTGGGATGCCGACCGGCATCCATCATCTTGGGGCCGAGAATTCAGGTACTACAGTCCAACGTGGGGAAGGTCTTATCCAGTTGGGCCATCCGCCCGCCGATAGAGGGCTCTCGTTCCACCAGATAGACCTGGTAGCCCGCGTCGGCGATGGAGAGGGCGGCCTGGATACCGGCGATGCCCCCGCCGACGACCAGGGCGGCCTTCGTCACCGGCTCCCGACGGGGCTCCAGCGGGGCCTGGTAGGGCACCCGGAAGACGGCGGAGCGCACCAGCCGCATCGCCTTTTCCGTGGCCGCCTCCCGGTCGTCGGTGATCCAGGAGACGTGCTCGCGGATGTTGGCCATCTGGAAGAAATAGGGGTTGAGCCCGGCGGCCTCCAGGGCCCGCTGGAAGGTGACCTCGTGCATCCGGGGGGTACACGAGGCCACCACAATCCGGTTCAGGCCCAGGTTGCGGATGTCTTCCTGGATCATCAACTGGCCCGGCTCGGAGCACATGTACTTGTAGACGCGGGCGACGACGACGCCGGGGAGTTTGGCCGCCATCTCCGCCACCGCGTTCGTGTCCACTGTCGCCGAGATGTTGACGCCGCACTCGCAGATGTAGACGCCGATTCGGGGTCCTTCCATAGCGAGACTCCTTCCCAAGATAAACCGCAAAGGGCGCAAAGAGCGCAAAGAGTTTTTTAGATTTTCTTCGCGTCCTTTGCGTCCTCTGCGGTTTAAATCATCCACCGCAAAGGGCGCAAAGAGCGCAAAGAGTTTTTTAGATTTTCTTCGCGTCCTTTGCGTTCTCTGCGGTTTCGTTCAACCGCAAAGGGCGCAAAGAGCGCAAAGAGTTTTTAGATTTTCTTCGCGTCCTTTACGTCCTCTGCGGTTTCGTTCAACCGCAAAGGGCGCAAAGAGCGCAAAGGTTTTTAGACTTTCTTTGCGTCCTTCGCGTTCTCTGCGGTTCAATCCCACCGCAAAGGGCGCAAAGAGCGCAAAGGTTGACTACAGGTTTAGGACGACCCTTCTAATTCCTTCTCGCAGCCTCAGCACGTTAAAATTGATTAACAACCCCAACTTGCAGCCAGTCAACTTCAGATAGGTCAGCACCTGAGCTTGATGAATGGGCATCAGCAAGTCCACAGCCTTCAACTCTACGATGACCAGACCACCGACCAGTAAATCCACCCGAAAACCACAGTCCAACCGGATGCCCTTGTACACCACTGGAATCGGCTTTTGCCTCTCAAAAGGGATTTCGCGAAGGCTTAACTCGTAGGCCAGACACTCTTCATAAGCCGACTCCAATAAACCTGGGCCCAATTGGCAGTGAACCTCAAGCGCCGCACCGATGATCTGGTTGGACAGCGTATTTTCATCCATACACCCAAAATACCTTTGCGTCCTTTGCGCTCTTTGCGGTTAACACCCAAAATACCTTTGCGTCCTTTGCGCTCTTTGCGGTTAACACCCAAAATACCTTTGCGTCCTTTGCGCTCTTTGCGGTTAAAAACGCACTGGCGTGATGTGCCGCCGCAGGCCCAGGACTTCCCTCGGCAGGCCGAAGGCCAGGCCCATCAGTTGAGGCAGGTAGAGGACAGGAATGCGCACCGTCCGGCCCAGCATTCGGGAAACCTTATCCTGATAGGCATCCAGGTTCATGTGGCACATCGGGCAGACGGCCACGATGCAGTCGGCGCCCTCGCAGGCCGCCAGCACCGCGCCCGCCATCGTCAGGCCGACCTCCGGCTTGGTCATCAGCAGCGACGTCCCGCAGCAGGACGCCTCGCGGGGGTGGCGGTGGACCTTGACCCCCAGCGCCTCCAGCAATGGGAGCATAGAGGTGGGGCGCTGGGGATTATCGTAGGGACTGTAGGGGCGGACGGTCTGGCAGCCGTAGTAGGGGGCGACGGTCAGCCCCTCCAGGGGCTTCTGGACCCGCGCCCTGATCGCTTCCGGCCCGAAGTCGTTGGCCAGGACATCCAGGATGTGGCGGGCCGCCAGCGTCCCCTGGTAGGTCAGGTTCTCCACCTCCAGGGCCTGGTTGACTTTGTCGTGGAGTTGACGGTCAGCCGCCAGGGTGGCGGCGGTCCGGCGGAAGTTGGTGTAGCAGGCGCTGCAGACGACGAGCAGGTCCCGGCCGTCGGCCTGCTGCTCCGCCAGCGCCAGGTTGCGGGCCGGAAGGACCAGGCCCAGCAGGTCGCTCATCACCGGGGCGACACTGGCCCCGCAGCAGGTCCAGTCCTCCAGTTCCTGCACCTCCGCGCCCAGAACCTGGAGGACCGCCAGCGTGGAGTCCCGGTACTCCAGCGCCGTCCCCTCCTGCGAACATCCAGGATAGAAGAGGTACCTCATTGCTTCTCCTCCAGTTCGGCGACCCGCTGAAAGAGCCGGTCCAGCCGACCCTCACCGCCCAGCCGGGGCAACTCCAGGCCGATTTTGCCCCGGGCCAGCATCGTCAGGCCCAGGCGGGCAAAACCCAGCGCGGCCAGCGGATTGGAGGCCAGGAAGTAGCGGGCCATAAACTCCACCTCCCGCATCCGCCCGTAGCGGCGCATCACGTCGGCGAACGTCCGGTAGAAGGCCCCGCTCTGCGGAGAGGAGACGATGCCCCGCTCTATCGCCAGTTCCTTCAGACGGACAATGGTCTCCGTGAGGGGAATCCCACGCGGGCAGCGGACGTGGCAGGTGTAACAGAGGCTGCAGAGCCAGATGCTTTTGGAACGGAGCACCTCTTCGGTCATCCCCAACTGGACCATGCGCCACATCCGTCGGGGGGAAAGGTCCATTGCGGGCGCGGCGGGGCAGGAGGCGGTACAGGTCCCACACTGGATACAGGAGAGCATCTTCTCCCACCGACCGGGGGTCACCTGCTGAGCCAGACTCCGGTCCGCGTGGGTGAGGTCCAGAACTTCGGGAGCAGCCATGGAATCGCCTCCCAACAGGGGGATTTCGGTAAAGCAGGGAAGTTCTACCACATAAACGGCATCCTGTCAAGAGAAATCAGGCGATGGGTGTCTCCCAATTTCCCCTTCCGTGCAGTGAAAAGGCCGCAAAGAGCACGAAGAACGATAGAAACTTTGCGCTCTTTGCGTTCTCTGCGGTGAATTCCATCATCGGCCCGCCTGCGGCAGGAACCGGCGGACGGTGTGCAACAGGTGGTCCGGGTCTATCGGCTTGCTGATCCAGGCGTCTATGGGGATGTGCAGGTCATCGGGCAGCATCCCCGCATACTGGCTGCTGTCAATGCTGGAGACCATGACCACCGGGATGGCCCGCAAGGACGGGTCCGTGGCCATCTCCCGCGCGACGGCCACGCCTTCCAGCGGCGTCGCCATCATCACGTCCAGCATGACCAGGTCCGGCCGCTCCGTCCGCATCATCTGCAGCGCCTGCTGACCGTCCCGGGCCGCGCTGACCTGGTAGCCCGCTTTGGCGAGAATCCGCCGGGAGAGGTCCACAAAGTCCGGATCATCGTCCACGACCAGGATTTTCAGCGCAACCCCTGGCTTGACCTCCACTTTCTTCTTCGGCCGCAGGTAGATGAACCAGTAGGCCAGTCCCACAAAACCGGCACCGCCGATGATGTTCCCAATGGTCACCGGCAGCAGGTTGCGCAGGAAGAACGCCCCCCAGGTGAGACGGGCAAAATCAGCGGGCGTCTTGCCGATGGCCTCCCAGAAGGCCGCCGGTGCCCAGGACTTGATGAAGAGGCCGATGGGGATGAGGTACATATTGGCGATGCTGTGCTCAAACCCGGCGGCGACGAAGGCGGTGATGGGGAAGATGATGGCGAGGATTTTGTCGGTGGTGGACCGGGCGGACGCACAGAGCCAGACCGCCAGGCAGACCAGTGCGTTACACATAATGCCCAGGGCGATGGCCTGCACGAACCCCAGGCTGCACTTCGTATTGGCGATGGAGAGGGCGTTCAGCCCGATGGCGCCCGAGGCGAAGGTGTACTGCCCGGTAGAGAACATGACCAGCGCGGTCAGGATAGAGCCGACGAAGTTGCCCGCGTAGACGATGGCCCAGTTGCGCAGGAGTTGGGCTGTGGTCACCCGGCCGCTGGCATAGGCCATTACGATGAGGTTGTTGCCGGTGAACAGTTCCGCCCCGGCCACCACAACGGCGATCAGGCCGAGACAGAAGACCAGGCCGCCCACCAGCCGGACGAACCCGTAGGGTACACCGGCCGCACTCAGGCCCGTTGTCACTGTGGTCAGGAAGATGCCCCCGGTGCCGATGAACGCACCCGCCAGGATGGCCAGGGCAAACATCGTCCAGAAGTCCAGGTTTGCTTTGGTCACCCCCACCTCTTCCATCCGGCTGGCCATTTTCGCCGGTGGGAAGGCATCAATCTGCAGTTCATTGCTCATCGCTATCTCCTGATGGGTCTGAAGAAACACGGAAAAGGTTGACCGCGATTCCAGTATAGCGGGGGACAACATGGATGGTAGTGCTATTTATCCTTCAATTGGGATGACGTTAGGCAACCCCCTGAAAAAGACGCCGGGACCCTGAAGGTCCCGGCGTCTTTGCCTGTGCTATCTCACGCCATCTGTTGTGCCACCAGTTCCACCACGTCCAGCACCCGGATGCGGATTTTTTCCTGCCGGGCCGCGCCGGCCAGGGTCCGCTTGCACTGCTGGCAGGCGGAGAGGAGCACTTTCGCCCCCGTCGCCTGGGCCTCGCCGATGCGCCGCCGGGCGACCGCCGCAACCAGGTCCTTATCCGCCATCTCCACGTCCCCACCCCCGCCGCAGCAGAGGGAGTACTGGTGGTGGTGCTCCATCTCCACCAGCGCGACGCCGGGGATGGCCCGGATGACCTCCCGGGGCGCCTCGTACACCCCGCTGGTCCGCCCCAGGTCGCAGGGGTCGTGGTAGGTCACCGTCTCCTCCAGGGGCTTCAGCGGAACGCGCCCGTCGGCCAGCAGTTCCGCCAGCAGTTCCGTCAGGTGCAGGACCTCAAAGCCCAGCGGCTCGCCCAGGACCCGCGGGTAGTCGTGCTTCCAGGTGTGGTAGCAGGACGGGCAGGCCGCGATCAGCCGCCGCGCGCCGGTCCGGCGGACGGCCTCCAGGTTGTGGCGCATGGTCTCCACTGCCGCGTCGCCCATTCCGGCGATGACCAGCGGGAAGCCGCAGCACCACTCCTCCCCGCCCAGCGTCAGGTAGTCCACCCCGGCCTTCTCCAGCACCTGCACCGCGTTCTGCGGGATGGAGTAGGACTGAGGATAGAACGAGGCGACGCACCCCACGAAGAAGACCACTTCAGCCCGGGTCTTCCGGCCCACCCCCTCCGGGATTTCGGGCAGGTTCTGGCTCCAGATGAGCCGGTTGGCGTTGTCGTCCCCGGAGATGTTGTGGACATTCAGGAAGGTCTCCCGGAGGCGGTCAAAGACCGCCGGATAGGCGCCCTGCCGGACCAGGTCCCGGCGCATGGCGATCCACAACTCCCGGGTCTGGATGTTCGCCGGGCAGACGACGGCGCAGCGGCCGCAGAGGGTACAGTCGTAGGTACCGGCGGAGTGGGCCTGGAGCGCCTCCGGTTTGGACGGACGGGGGCCGAAAAGTCGGGCCAGCAGGCCGTACTGCCCCCGGATCATCCGCCGCACGGCCTCAATCTTGCGCAACGGAGTGATGGCGTCCAGGTCCGGCTTCTCGGTGTAGGTGGGGCACCACTGGACGCACTCCCCACAGCGGGTGCAGGCGTCCAGAGCCATCAGTTGCTGGAAGGTGAAGAGGGAAAGGTCAGGCCGGGACATGGGCGGTACCTCCGTGCGCCATCGCGGTTTCCTGCTGGACCCCACCTACTGTTGCCACCAGGGCCGTGGCGACAGCATGCAGAAACTTGGAGTACGGGATGGTGACGATGACCACCGAGGTCAGCAGGCCGTGGCCCAGGAAGAGCCATTCGGAGAGCATCTCCCAGGGCAGGTCCCATCCAGAGACCAGGCGGGACAGGGGATAACCGATGAAGGCCAGATAGGGAGCGGGCCCATCGTATCCAGCATTCAGACGGACAATCTCCGCGATCCAGCCGGTGAGCAGGATCAGCCCCAGCCCCACCACCATCCAGGTGTCCATAGAACCGGTCCGGAGTTGGGCCGGACGGGCCAGGTAGCGGCGGACAATGTAGAAGGCCAGACCGACCGTCATCATCACGCCGCCGATTTCGTTCAGGAGCGCCGTGACCGGATGGTCAGCAGTGTACCACATCGCGATCCAGGGGACATGGCCCAAATGGAAGAGGTGGTAGAGGACTTTCTCGGAGAGCGCGGCCAGCCCGGAGAGAGTCATCAGGAGCAGGAAGCCGTTCAGCAAGAAGAAATGACTGAGCCAGCGCCAGCGGCTGGTCCGCCAGAGGCGGCGGTTGAACCAGGCCTCGGTGATGAAGGCCTTCAGGATAACGGGGAACCGACGGCTGAAGACCGCCCGCAGCGTTCTCCCCAGCAAAACCAGGAACTTTCGCCCGGCTGAAGCGGCACCGACTCCTTCCACCCGTCCCTGGAGCCAGATCCCCACCACGTCGGCCAGGCCGACCAGAAAGAGGACCATAAGGGGGAGATGGATGACCCAGAACAGGATTTCAACGTCCACGGAGCACCTCCGTCTGGTGGCGCGTCCGCACCTGCGGCCCACTCAACCCTACGGAAGGCGCGGGCCGCAGGAGCGCCAGGGTGTGTCCCCATTTCATCGGGCCTGGCCGCTTCGTATGACAACTGCGAGCAGTTGTCATACAGTTTTGGGACACACCCGAGCGCCATGGGGGGATGTTAACCCAGGAAATCTTTGTACTTGGCCGCTTCCTCTTCTATGAACGCGCGGAATTCGGGGGAATCCGCCCGGAAAAGGTTGTCCAGTTCCGCCGGGTTGGACATCTCAATCTTGACCAGCCAGCCCTGGTCAAAGGGGGACTGGTTGATCAGCGAGGGTTCAAATTCCAGTTCCTCGTTGACGGCGGCAATCTTGCCGCTGACAAGGGCCGGGACGCGCCCCACCCACTTGCCGGACTCCATAGACATGAAGGTCTGGCCCTGGGTGACGGCCTTCCCCACCGGGGGGATTTCCACGTAGACAATCTCTTTGGCGATGCGCTGACCGAAGTCGGTCATGCCCTGGGTGACGACGTTGCCCTCCACGCGGGCCCAGTTGTGCTGCCTGTCGTAGTAGAGGTCGTCGGGGAATTCAACGCCAGCAATCTGCATGGTGTGCCTCCTGTAGAATCCGGGTATACTCGGGATGTCATTACGAGCCCAGGGTCCTTCACCGCAGAGACCGCAGAGAACGCAGAGCGTTGATTTACGCAAATCTCTGCGCTCTCCGCGCTCTCTGCGATGAGAACAGCAGGACTACCCGCTCAGAACAGCCGCAAAATCGGCAGGGACCACGCCGGGGCTCTCCACGCCGTGCTCGGCGTAGAAGCGGGCGACGACGTTCTCCACCTCCTCCACCCGCACGCCCACCAGCGCCCGTTCCAGGTCCGCCAGCCGCTCCGCGGGGAAGAAAAAGAAGTCGCCGGAGAGGGAGATGTCGGCGATGACGCCCTCCCGGATTTCCGCGACCGCCCGGATGAGCCCGCCGGGGGCCTTGTAGGCCTTCTGCCAGACCTGAACGCCGGAGCGAATGGTGACCTCGCGGCCAATCTGGGGCCGCCCCCGGCGATAGAGCCACTCGTCGGTGAGCATCCGCCCGGCCAGCCGGTCCGCCTCGGCCCGCCACTGAGCATCCACCGCCGTCTCCACCTCCAGCGGGCCCAGAATCTCCGTGAACTTCTCCGCCAGCAAGTCCCAGAGTTCCTCCCGTGGCGGCGCCGTGCCCAGTTCCCGCCGGATGGTGGAAAGGTTATCATACAGGGTCTTATAGACCTTATCCCGGAACTTCTCATCGGGTACTTTCAACACCCGCACCATCGTCTCGTAGTCAAAATCCACGATCAGGTTGCCGACGAAGACGATGTAGTCGCCGATCTCGGCCACGCCGTTGCCGGAAATCTTGCGGCCGTTGGCGATGATGTCGTTGACCGGCTTGTACTCGGCGGGGATGCCCAGCGCCCGGTAGGCGGCGATGGGGGCCTGGAGAAACTTCCGGTAGAACGCCGCCTTGTCCTTCGGGACCAACGGGTTATCTTTGTGGATGACCAACTGGTAGAAGAGTTGCTCACCGTCCAGATAGACGGCGCCTCCGCCGACCTCCCGCCGGAAGACCGGGATGTTGTGCGCCCGGCAGTATTCCAGGTCCACCTCCTGTTCCACATCCTGGAAATAGCCGATGCAGACGTAGGGAGAGGCGGGGGAGAGAAGATTCAGCCCTTCCCGCCCGATGCGGGGAAGAGCGTGGTAGAGAAGTTGGGAATCGGCCCAGGGGACAGATCCAAGATGATAGAGTTTCATCGGTCACCTCCAGAGGAGATGGGCTCCTGTTTCACCTTTGAGGTCACTGCAATAGCACGCAAAGGCTTCCCGAGTACCTGCAGTCTCTTACGGTGAAGCACCCTTTTGCAGTGGAGTCACCTTTCATACTCCTTGAACAGGACATATCGGTGCTCTCTCTCCGAAAACACGTACACACTGATTTTCTTGAACTTTTGCCTTTTTTCATTTACGCCAAACTGGGTTACTTTAAGGGAATAAATTGGGGACCGACCCTCGTAAAAATCCAACCTGGAGCCATATCCCCATTCTACTTTGTTATACTCCCCTTCCTGAACCGCGCTTAACGGGAGGGATAGTATGACGCGCAAATCCCCCTCAATCTCAGCAATAATTGCACAACCTTCCCCTTCATATCCCTGTCCTGCCCACTCACCTCTCATCAAGGCCGCATGCTTATCGGGACCAATTTGAATGAGTGCCCCTTTTGGCACATGACCAAACGAGCCCAGTGAGGTTATATGCGGCTGAAAAACGGCCACGCGCCATACTCCATTGATTCGCGTCAAAACAGCTCCTCCTATGTCAGCCTGGGACACATGAGCATCGCTAAAGGCACTGTCGGTAATGACAAGGCATTTTTCAACACCCTCTTCCCAGTAGCATGCCATCAGGTTCATCCGAACTGTTGTTGTGTAGCCCGGCATAGGCCCAGGCAAGAGGGCTTCGGTATCACTAATTGAGATTGCCACATTGCCGTACAATGCCTCCAGTACCTGACGGGTTGTTGGAATACCCTGAGTATTCTGGAAAACTGGTATTGTGATGGCTGGAACGAGTGTAGCCAGATTCCCATAATAAAAAGGCGGAGTGGGTACTGGTGATACAGCGCTATCGCTTAAACCCTGGACAGCAACCGCAATGGGTGGCTTTGTTGACGCTGGAGTCATCGTGCTGGTCGGGGATGGATGTCGGGTATGGGTTGGTCCAGGCATAGAGAGAGCACCTGGCGTGACGGGAGTAATAGGAGGAGCAGGCGACGAGAGCACCAACACAGGCACATCCGTTGCCGCAGGTTCAGCTTGTGGTAACCCACAGGCCGTCAGTGCAGCAATACCCAGGAGCAAAATCACTGCCCCGAATGAGCAACGCATCAAAGCATCCCTGGCCATGATCAATCAACAATCCGCGATATGCGATATGCGAGAATAATCTATCCCTTCCGGTGAACCCGGGCTCCCTTTTCACTGATGCGCAGGTGCAGCACCCGGGCCTCCAGGCCGGCGCGCTCAAATTCCCCCCGCATGGCCTCCCCGATTTCGGGATTGCCGTCACTGGAGAAGGCGATCAGACTGGGCCCGGCTCCGGAGAGGGCCACGGCCGCCGCGCCGGCCCGACGAGCAGCCTCCATCGCGGCCAGGGCGCCAGGAATCAGCGGAAGGCGATAGGGCTGATGGAGCCGGTCGTCCATCGCTTTCCCCAACAGGTCCACGTCCCCTGTGCGCAGCGCTTCGGCGACCAGGATGGCCCGGCTGATGTTGAAGATGGCATCCCGACGATCCACCGTTCGGGGCAGGATGGAGCGGGCATACTCCGTCGGGAATTCAAATTTCGGCAGAACGACTGTCGCCCGCAGGGGGGCGCGGGGAGCCCGCGCCGGGAGTTTGATGGAGACCACCTGCCCATTGTGGAGGAGGGAGACCACCAGCCCTCCCAGCAGCGCCGGGGCGACGTTGTCGGGATGTCCCTCGGCCTCAATGGCCAGCCGCAGGATGTCCTCCCGGGAGAGGGGCTCACCCAGAAGGGCGTTGGCACCCAGCAGTCCACTGACCAGGGCCGCAGAACTGGAACCCAGGCCCGACCCCAGCGGAATCCGATTGATACAGTGGACCCGCAACCCCTCACAGGTCACCCCGACCCGGTCGTAGAGGGATAGGGCCGCCGCAACGACGGGGTTGGTGGCATCGGTGGGCAGGATGTCCTCTCCCTCTCCGGAAATGGTCACCCGAATCTTCCCATCGCGAGTGGGGGTCCAGATGGTCTCGTTCCACAGGTCCAGGGCCAGGCCGAGGGCATCAAAACCCGGACCCAGATTGGCTGTGGTCGCGGGGACCCGAACATGCACTCTCATCGTTGCAGGATGACCTCCTCCAGAGCATCCAGACGGGGTGGGAGAACAATGGGCTGAACCGACAAACTGGTGATCGCGTCGGGGTCCTTCAGACCATGGCCAGTACAGACGGCAACGATCCGCTGGCCACGCACCGCGAGACGCCCGGCTGTGATCTCCGCTGCCAGCCCTGCCAGTCCGGCCGCGGAGGCTGGCTCCACCCAGATGCCTTCTGTATGGGCCAGCAGGCGCTGCATCCGCAGAATGTCCTCATCGCTCACGGCGATGATGCGGCCTCCCGATTCCGCAGCCGCCTGAAGCGCTTCCTCCCCCCGCGCGGGTCGGCCAATGCGGATCGCGGTTGCCACGGTCTCCGGGTAGTCCACCGGGTGTCCCAGTACCAGTGGCGCTGCGCCGGCCGCCTGCACGCCCAGCAGGCGCGGGAGGCCAGTGCCCCGGTACTCGTGATATTGCCGGAACCCCGCCCAATAGGCAGTGATGTTCCCGGCGTTGCCCACCGGGAGACACAGCCAGTCGGGCGCAGACCCCAGGTCGTCGCAGATTTCAAACGCAGCGGTCTTCTGTCCCTCAATCCGGTAAGGGTTCAGGGAGTTGACCAGCGCGATGGGGTACTTCTGGGTGATCTCCACCACCAGACGCAGGGCATCGTCAAAGGAGCCCTCAATCTGGACCACCAGCGCACCGTAGGCAATGGCGCCGGCCAGTTTCCCCAGGGCGACCTTCCCCTGGGGGATGAGGACGATGCACTTCATCCCCGCCCGGGCAGCGTAGGCCGCCGCCGACGCGGCGGTGTTGCCCGTAGAGGCACAGATGACGGTCTGGGCTCCCCGTCCCACCGCCTCGCTGATCGCCGCGGTCATCCCCCGGTCTTTGAACGACCCGGTCGGGTTCAGGCCTTCGTATTTAATCCAAAGGTCCAACCCCTCCGCCAGTTCCCGGGCCAGGCGGGGCGCCGGGATCAGCGGGGTACCCCCTTCCAGCAGGGTGACCGGCTGCGTGTGGGGAGGCAGATTCAGCAGCCTTCCATATCTATAGAGCACTCCTTCGTAAGCCATGTGGCCCTCCGTCCGGGGATTCTACGGCGTCGGGGTGCGCGGGATGTAGTAGCGGATGCGGAAGGAGGCCTCCGACTGTAACTGCTCCGCGATGTACAGCGAGACAGTGTAGTCACCCCCGAAGAGCACCGTCCCGTCGGGGTTGAAGTAGACGACCCAGGACCGCCCGGCCTCATCCCGGTCCCAGAGACCGGTCTGGCGGGCAATCTCCCGCCCGTTGCGAGTCCAGACCGCCGACCAGGGCAGGCCCGGGCGCATCCCGGCGTAGTCAAAGATGGCATAGACGGCCCGGGTGTTCCAGTCAAACTCGTTGCCCACCAGGACCGGCTCGCCGGTGGGAAGCACCCCCAGAGCGATGGTCAGGTCGCCGAAGGTCGGGGGCGCGGACGGCGTGGGGGATGGGGTGGGGATGGGAGAGGGGGACGGCGCGGGCGTCGGTGTAGGAGACGGGGGCGCGACCACGGGCCGGATCGTAGGGAGCGGCGATAGTGGGACAGTGGGCGGCGGAGGTGGAGTCAGGTATCCCCCGACGGCCCCCAGCACGGCGACCAGCCCGGCGATGACCGCCATCCCTGCGGCCCCTACCAGTCCCCAGAACCAGGCCGGGAATCCCCGTTCAACCCGGCGGGCGGGAGGCGTTTCGGCCCACCGCCCCCGGTCCGGCGGCATCAACTCCACTGGCGGAGGGATCTCCCCCTGTTCGTGGAGCCAGACGGCCAGAAAGCGCATATACGCCCGGAGAAGGGCCCGCTCTCCGGGGTCGGTCAGCGCGCGGCCGGCCTGCCGGGCGTCCTCCAGAAAGAGCCGGACGCTTTCCCGGAATTCCTCATCGGGCGAAGGTGCGCCGCTGCGGGCGACCAGGTCCTGATAACGACGTTGCAGGGCCTCAAAGACCGGATTCATAACCTTCTTCCGCTCCGTCCCCCAGAGTTAATCCCAGACTCTCACAGGCCTGCTCCAGCGCGTCCAGCGCGTCGGCGATGGCGGGGAGGCTGGGCGGGTCGTCCAGCAATCCGTCCTCTATCTCCTGACGCCGCAGGCGGAGCGGGCCCGCCGCCTGCGGCGGAAGGGCATCCAGCAGTTGGTCCAGGCGTTCCTGGCAGGGCCGCCACAGGGTCAGCAGTTCCCGCCGCCGCTCCGGCTCCCAGGCCTGCTCCCCCAGCACCTGAAGGGTGATGCGGTAGACGTGGAGCGCGGCGCGCAGTCCGGGCAGTGCCTGGAAATGGCGAGGGTCTCCACCGGGTTTCTGAATCATTCCTCCCCCTGGACACTGGCGCCTTCCAGGACGGCAACCTGCCGCTGGCTGATCTCTCGCCACTGAGGGTCGTCGCCTTCGGCCAGATACCGGCGGAAATCGGCGGCGGCGCCGGCCAGATCGCCGCTCACCTCCCGGGCCAGCGCGCGGTTGAACCAGGCCTCCACCCGCTTTGGGTCCAGTTCCAGGACGCGCGTCAGGTCGGCCTCCGCGCCGGCCCCATCCCCCAGTTCCCGCCAGCGCAGGAGGCCCCGGTCATAAAGGGCCTGCGCGAAGGTCGGCAGAATTTCTATCGCGCGGGTGAAGTCATGTTCCGCCTGGCGATAAGCGACGGGGTCATTGTACAGATGACCCCAGTGGCGCCAGGTTATTCCGCGCAGGTGATAGAAACGGGCCAGCAGTTGGCGTATTGTGGAGCGCATATTGCGAATTGCATGTCATGAAGCACATCGGATGTCGCGCGTTTGTTACGCTGATTATAAGCAAAAATGCTTTAGTTGCAAGTTGAAGGCAACCCCATCGCGGGCTTTCGCTTCGCCCTTGCCCGCTTTCGCCCGACACTGAAGCACGGATTCTGCCAAGCCCCTTTTGCGCTTTAACACATGGTTCCGACAATAGCCGAAGAGGTGTTTTGACCCCCTCACCCCCCTTTGTCCTTCCCCTCTTCCCCTGGCCTTGCGGAGTGTGCTGAAAAAGTCCCCTTTGAGGGAATCTTGCTCGCCCCCTTTCCCCGAGAGGATGATAAGAATATTGTTTTTGTGGTGGCGGCGAAGCCGCTACCACAAAAACAATTTTTCTTTTATCACTTTCCTCCCGCCAGAAGAGATTGCCCCCACTTTCTCAGCAGCCTCTTGCGGCCAGGGGAAAAGGGGGATTGAAGAGGGGTTTTGCGGCGGGCGGCGAGGCCACCCGCCGCCCCCCTCTTGGGACATGCTCCCTCCGGTTGACGGTTTGGAGAATCCAGAGTATCATAAAAACCTGCCGACTGCAAACGGTATAGCGAAAATATGCCGTTTCAGCAAGGAGAGACAAATGGAGGACATTTTCGCCGATATTGATGCCCACCTCGGGGACTCCCTGGCTCGCCTGAAACGGGCGCTGGCTCAGCCCAGCATCGCTGCTGAGGGACTGGGCATCGCCGAGATGGCCGCCCTGCTGGCCGACGACCTGCGCGCGGTCGGCTTCCAGGTGGAGGCCGTCGCCACCGACGGGCCACCGGTCCTCCTGGCCCGGATGGAGGGGCGCCGGCCTGAGCGTCTTCTCTTCTACAACCACTACGACGTCCAGCCGGTGGACCCGGTGGAACTCTGGACCTCGCCTCCCTTTGAGCCGACCGTCCGGGACGGCAAACTCTACGCCAGAGGGACCTCCGACAACAAGGGGGCCATCTACGCCCGGCTGGCGGCGGTGGAATCGTACCGCCGCGTGCGCGGCGACCTTCCCGTCGGCGTGACCTGGGTCATTGAGGGCGAGGAGGAGGTGGGGAGCCTCCACCTCCACCAGTTCGTGGCCGCGCGGGAGGACGCGCTGCGGGGCGTCCTGGGGTGCGTGTGGGAGGCGGGCGGGCGGGATGCCCGGGAACGGTACGAAATCAGCCTGGGATGCAAGGGGATTCTCTACCTGGAACTGCGGGCGCGCGGGGCGGCGCGGGACCTCCACTCCGCCAACGCGGCGATTGTCGTCAACCCCGCCTGGCGGCTGGTCTGGGCCCTGCACAGCCTCCGGGGGCCCGACGGCCGGGTGCGCATCCCCGGCTTCTACGACGCCGTCCGTCCGCCCACGCCGGCCCAGCGGGCCGCCCTGGCCGACTGGGACTACCCCGAAGATGAAGTCCGTGCCCTCTACGGGATTGACCGTTTCCTGGACGGACTGACGGGGATGGCCCTCAAGGAGCAACTCCTCTTCGGCCCCACCTGCAACATAGACGGCTTCCATAGCGGCTACGGCGGCCCCGGCTCCAAGACCGTCCTCCCCAGCCAGGCGGTGGCGAAACTGGACTTCCGACTGGTCCCCGACCAGTGGCCGGAACAGGTCCTGGAGGCGCTCCGTGCCCACCTGGACGCGGAGGGGTTCTCCGATGTGGAAATTGCCTGGTGGGAGGGGGAAGCGCCCTCCGCGGGCGACCCTGAGCATCCCTTCGTCCAGACCGCCGTCCGGGTCGCCGAGCGGGTCTACGGCCACCGACCGGCGCTGTTGCCGATGATGGCGGGGACGGGGCCCGTCTACCTGCTCTGCGGCCAGTTCGGCACCCCGATGGTCACGGCGGGGGTGGGGTACGCCGATTCCCGCGCCCACGCGCCGGACGAGAACATCCGCCTGACCGACTTCGTGGACGGCATCCGCTACATCGCGGCCCTGCTGGGCGAGTACGAGGATCAGGCGTAGAGCAACAGGTAGACCCCGGTTCCGCCCAGGGTGGCCAGCAGCCACAGGGCCAGGCTGATGCGCATCAGCCAGAGGGGACGGCGGGGCGGCCAGCGGCGGCGCCAGTTCATCCGTACGACCGTGTAGGTCATCAGCAGCTGAGCCAGGCTGCCAATCACGCCGTGCATCAGGGGGACGACGGTGACCTGCCGGGCGAAGGCGGCACTGCCCAGTCGGGCCAGTCCGACCCACGTCGGGACCATTCCGACCAGGATGGGCAGGTAGGCCAGGAAGGTCACCCAGGCCATCAGGCGGCAGTGGGTGGGGAACCCTTTCCGGCGGGCCAGTACCCATCCGCCCACTGCCACCGCCCCCAGCGCCCACAGGCTGATCAGGGTCAAATCGGCGATGAGGAGTGCTCTGCTTCCCAGAAATCCGGACATGCTTGCCTCCTTCTGAAAATCTCGTAGCGCGCTGAAGTTTGGCTTTTTTGGAGGAGGGCTTGAGAAAGGGTTGGCCAGTGGGTATAATGGGAGTAGGGAAGAAAACCGATAAGGAGCAAGAGCAATGGATTCCCTTTCCCCTTTGCTCAAAAACCTGTTTGCCCTTCTGGAGGCCCATCGTCCTGCCTTTACCCAGGAGCGGGTCTTCTTGCGGGCCCTGGGCCTGTTCCTGAGCGAAATCTTTGTCTTCGGCCGTCATACCATTACTCAGGGACTCCTGGCTCTGGGCCTCACCGATGCCGATTGGAGCCCCTGGTATCGGCTGTTTAGCCTGGGCCGATTTGTGGCAGAAAAGGCCGCCGCCATTCTGCTGACCTCAACTCTTTCCCACGTCCCGGAAGGCCAGCCCTATGTGGCGGGAGTGGACGGGGTGGGTGTTCCTCGTACCGGCCAAAAGATGCCCGGAACAGCCTGGCTCCCGGCCCTCTTCACCGCTCCCTTCCGGCGGGGGCTTCAGCGCCTGCAGCGCTTCGTGGACCTGGCCTGGCTCACCCCGCTGGAGGAGGGATACAGTCGGGCTATTCCTCTCCTTTGGCTCCCGGCCTTTACCCGGAACGCCATCCGCCGGTCCAGCGAGGCCCGGAAGGAGTGGGAGGTTGCCCTGGAAGCCGCCCGGTGGCTCCGGACCCAACTGGACGCCCACGGCCGGAAGAACCAGGGGGTCCTGCTCCTGGTGGACGGGGCCCTGGAGAGAGTCGTGGAGTTCTGGAGAGGGCTCCCGGAGCGGGTGGTGGTCCTGGGCCGAACGGCCCGCAACCGGGTCCTGTACCATCTTCCGGACCCTGGAGCGAAAAAGAGGGGACGCCCCCAGGAGTATGGGGAGCGGGCCCCTTCTCCGGGCCAGTGGCTGCGGGAGCGGAAAGGGTGGAGCGATGCCACCTTGCGGGTCCGGGGACGGGATATCTCGGTCACGTATCGGGTGGAGGGGCCCTTTCTGCGGGAAGGACTTCCCCACCAGCCGCTCTTCCTGCTGGTGGTTCGCGGCTGCGACCGGAAGGGGGGGGAGGGGAAGGAGAAGGGGGGGCGGG
>Ga0071330_1079231_pt1 | contig 34720 bp, 28 predicted proteins | sample GBScel77sediment_FD_63802 | JGI IMG/M metagenome (GOLD analysis project Ga0071330, IMG submission 63802) | Hot spring sediment microbial communities from Great Boiling Spring, Nevada - Cellulolytic enrichment Sediment 77C v2 (version 2) | ecosystem: Environmental > Aquatic > Thermal springs >...
AATATTGGTGATGGAAGGTTTGTTTTTAAGTTTAGTTTCCCTACAATTGATTACAATTATAAAAATGTATATTTTGTAGATTTTGATAATGATGGTGATTTAGATGTTTTGTTAAATTATTATCATAATAACTATGAGAATTTGTTTTACAAACTTTATTTTGTTGAAAGTGGAAAGGTTAATACACAACCTGTTATGCCACAAAATGGCTATAATTTAGCATATGATCTAACTACAAATCAAATAGAGTTTAGTTTTCCTCATGCTAAAGATAATGAAACATCAATACAAGCATTAAATTATGTTATTAGGATAGGAAGTTGCCCTGGAAACTACAGTATGTTATCTGGTCAATATGAAGTATTTAAGAATAACCCGTATAGTTTTATAAAAACAACATCAACTGTAAAATTTATTTATCATCCGCCAGAGAGTTTGTTAAATACACATATATATTGGCAAGTGAAATGTATTGATAAAGGTTTTTTAAGTGGTGAATGGAGCGAAGAACAACATTATTATGTTGTTGTAGACACACAACCACCTAATATAATGTTAGTATCACCGATTGGTGGTGAAAAATATGTTGCAAAAATTTCTTCTATTGTGATAAATTATGTAGTAGTTGACAACATAGATGTTGAAGTAAAACATTTCGCATATTTAACACATTTAGAAAAAGGTACAACAATACCTGTATCTGTTGGAGAAATAATAGATGTGTTATCTATAGAGAGTGGTTTTTGGACATTTACTGTTGTTGCTATTGATTCTGCTAATAACAGTATCTCTTCTACAACTGCAAAGTTTGAAGTTATTCATGATATTCAACCACCAAGAAGTTATATTTTTGTTAGCGAACCTAAGTATGTCACTGCGTTGTCTACTTTTGTCTCTAACATAACACAGATTTATTTAGATTCTGTTGATGATTTGATTGATATTGGTGATGCTAAAGGTTTGGGTGCTAAAGAAATTTATTTATCTATTGATTCAGGACCTTTTGAAATATACAAAGGAACTTTTACTATTTCTCAAGAAGGTAGCCATTTAGTTTCATATTATAGTGTTGATGTTTTGGGTAATATTGAAGAAACTAATTCACTTATAATAAATGTAGACACTACGCCGCCAATAACACAAGTATTTTTTGAAGGACCGTATTTTAACAATTTCATTACTACAAATACTTGTATTTTGTTGACAGCAACAGATCCTATTAGCAACAATGTATCTTGTGGTGCAAAAACAACAAGATATCGTATTGATGACGGTTCTTGGGTAGTATATACGTCAAAATTTAAATTAAGCAATTTAGAAGAGGGATACCATACTATTGAATATTATAGTGAGGATAACCTTGGGAATATTGAAGAAATTAAGTCTTTAATTGTTATTATAGACAATTCGCCTCCTGAAACAACACTTGATGTTGGTTTACCAATGTTTTCTTTTGATGATAAAATATGGGTTAGTAGTAATACTTTGTTTGCACTTAAAGCAATTGATTTTGGCAAGATACCTTGTGGTGTTGCTTCTATTAAATTTAGTATTGATGATATTCCTTGGCAGGTTTATGTGGGAGAGTTTAATCTAAGTCAATATTCTGAAGGAATACATACAATCCGTTATTATTCATTAGATAATCTTTTTAACACAGAAGATGAGAAAATGTTTAAGGTCATACTAGACACTTCACCACCAGAAACTGTTGTTTCAATTAGTCAGCCTATGTATTCAGAATATATAAATTCCACCAGCAGATTTGCATTATCTTCAATAGATTTAGGTGTTATACCTTGTGGAGTTAAAGAAACAAAATACAAAATAAGTAGTGAACAATTGGGAATAGTTGGCGAATGGGAGACATATGTAGAAACATTTACTATTACTGGTATCGATGGAATCTATGAAGTTGAGTACTATTCTATAGATAATGTGGATAATGTTGAGGCAACAAAATCTATAACTTTAAAGTTAGATAACACACCACCTATAAGCAAGTTAGAATTTAGGGGAATCAAATATATTTGTGACAATAAAATTTTTATATCGTCTAACACACAAATTGTTTTATCTGCAGAAGATCCAATAGTTAATTCAGTTGCATCAGGTTTAAAGTATATTATGTACTCAGTTAATGGTTCATCATTTAGTATATACAATTCAACATTTTCTTTACCTGAAGGAATTCATACAGTTAAATACTACTCTGTTGACCAACTTGGTAATACTGAAGATTGCAAATCTATAGTTGTTTATGTTGATGCAACAGCTCCTTCAACAAAAATAATAATCGGTGAACCAAAGTTTGATGCGTTTGGCACGCGGTTTATTTCACCAAAAACACCAATAAGTTTTGTTAGTGTTGATCCTGAAGTGAAAGATGTAGCATCTGGTGTAAACAGGACGGAATACAGAATAAATAATGGAGATCTCGTAATTTATAATGGAAGTTTCACAATTACAGCTGAGGGGATACACACAATTGAATATAGGAGCATAGACAATGTAGGAAATACAGAAGCAATTAAATATTACACTGTGTTTGTTACAGTAATACCTGATTACGCGTTAATAGGAATAGATGATATAAAAATTAATGGGCGAGCAGGATTAAGTGGTAATATTGGGACCAATGAGAAGATTGATATAAACGGTCAAGCAAAGGTTTATGGTGATGTTTATGCGAAATCGGTTGATTTAAATGGTAAAGCGATAGTTTATGGTAATGTTTATAGTGAAGAAATTAAAATAAGTGGTAAGTCTGAAGTTACAGGAGAAGTAATCAAAGAATATATTAAATTCAGTACCTCTCCAATAAACCTAACACAAATAACAGAATCTGTAATTAACACTAATGATAACGATAAAATACCACTTACAGAAAAAGGTAAAGTAGCAGTTGATAAAAATTTAAAGTTTAAAATAGATGATAAAGACAGAATTACTTTATCAAGCGGTGTATACTATTTTAGTGAAATAGAAATAACAGGTAAATCAGAGGTAAAAATTAATGGTTTAGTGAATATAATATGTACAGGTAAAATAAAAGTTTCTGGGGAGAGTATATTTAACTTAGATAACGTCTATAATCTTATTATTTTTGTTGATAAAGAAAAAGATAAAAAAGTACACAAGGAGATTGAAATAGATGGTGAGTCAAAAATACAAGCAGTAGTTTATGCACCATATTCTGAGATAAAGATAAATGGTAAAAGTAAAGCAGTTGGACACTTTTTTGGAATTAGAAGCGAATTAAATGGTCAATCAACATTAGAGATACCACACAAGCCTATTCCGGCTGGAAAAATTGTTTCTATGAGTCCTATACGTGTATATAGTAGTCCTGCATTTCAGTTTGGTGAAGTATATTCATATCCAAACCCTGCAAAATTAATAAATCCAAAAATACATATAGAGTGTGGTGTAGCAGATAAAATAGAGATAAAGATTTACAACATAGCAGGTGAGTTGGTTCATACGAAGGAGATAACAGGTTTGCCAAATGTGATTCGTAATGGAAGATACGCATACGAATATGAATGGGATGTTAAAAACATAGCAAGTGGAGTATATATTTGTTATATTTATGCAGAGAAATCAGGTGAGAAACCTATAAAAATAATAAAGAAATTAGCAGTGATTAAATAAAATAGTTATTAGTTGAGAGTTATTAGTTTAATACATTTGTGTGATGTAATGTTTTTTGGGACAAAAAATTAAATTAGGGAGGTTGATTATAAGATGTTAGCAGCAATAATTATATTATTATCAACAACAATGTTTGCAGGAAACCAAAATATTGGGTCAACTTCTGCTATGTTTAAAGTGTTGTTGTCACCGAAGGTTGTCTCACTTGGTGGTGCGTATTCTACATTTACAGATGCTGATTCTTTAGTAATAAACCCTGCTGGTATTTCTTTAACGGAAACAAAAGAAGTTTCAGTATCATATACAAAATGGTTAGTTGATACATCATATGGATATTTATCATTTTGTTTACCGACAGAGGTAGGCAGTTTTGGTGTATCAATTAATTATTTTACTGCTGGTGATATGGAAGAGTATGACGCAGATGGTAATCCTACTAACAAAACTTTCACAGCAAATGGTATCCTTACATCTTTGGTATACTCAAGAAAGATAACGGAAAAAATTTCTTTAGGTATTGCAGGAAAGTTTTATTCTGGAACAATAGAAAAAGAACCTACGTTTTCACCATCAGCTAATGTTGATAGTATTGTTGTGTTAAGTGAAAAATTTAAGCTGGCATTAGGATTACAAAATCTTTAGTTTCCCACTTTGAACAGTAAATTCTTAATGTAGGCTTTTCATTTATGTTTTATTCAGCACTGAAATAAAACAATTTAGATTTTTCATTACCGATTGACACATAAACAATAAATTTTATATTTTGAATTAAAATTAAGATACACAAAAGTATTAAATATCAATTATGGATTTAGAAAAAATTAGAAAACTTATCAGTCAAGGGAAATACGAGTGGAGAAAGCACATATTGATTAGACTTGCAGAAAGAAATATTTCTCAAAAAATAGTAATTGAGGTTGTTTTAAATGGCGAAATAATAGAAAGATATCCAGATTCATATCCATTTCCAAGTTGTCTTATACTTGGCTGGTTTGAAAGTAAACCATATCATGTAGTAGTAAGTTTAGATAAACAAACAGAAATTGTATATTTTATTACTGTATATCAACCAAGTTTAGATGATTTTGAACCAGATTACAAAACGAGGAGGAAAAAATAAACTATGGAAAAATGTCCATTATGTGGTGGAGAGAAAAAGGAAGGTTCTACAATTCATACAGTTGATCTTGGTTTTGGGATTGTAATTGTGAAAGATGTTCCAGCTAAAGTATGTTCACAATGTGGTGAAGTGTGGATTTCTTCTGATGTTGCATCTAAGTTGGAAAAAATTGTTGATTTAGCAAGAAAAAATCATCTCCAGTTAGAATTAATTTCTTTTTCAGAAGCAAAACTGGTTGTAATGTAGGGAAGGTTTTAACCTTGCATAAAATAAGTTTGCTCTACATCATTTTTCATTAAGGTATTAAATTTTTGGTCCGTTTTCATTGGCTATTACCATAAATAAAAATATTCATGAGAATTTACTATATGTTTTGTAATTAGTTTCCTGTGAAAAACCCAGATTTGATAGCCAACCCTTCAGTATTTCAGGGTTGGTATAGAGGTTTTTCACATATAACTAATTAGTAGGCTTAACATCAGCAATTATAACTATTTATAGTAAGATTTTTTGCAATGTTTGTACTTGTAAAGAAAATCTTAAGCAAAGAAACAAAAATTTTAGTTTTTCAAAACAGCCCTGCTGATGTCAAAGTATTGCGTTTAAATCTTTAGAAGATTTTAAAAAATTTGTTTCAAAAAAAGCAGTAATTTATACCGAAAAAATTAATATTGAAGTAGATATTTTTTTCTTTGTCTACAAAAAATTTTTGATTATTTGTTGAACATGTTTTACAAATTTTATAGTCAAAATATGATAAAGAAGTAGATGCTTTGTATATTTGTTTGCAAGAGAAAGAGGTTTATAGGACAAAAGAGATTGAGGAAGGAATAAACATTGATTTTGATGAAGAAGGTAAAGTTATTGGATTAGAAATTATTGGAGTAACACAGCGATATAAGTTAGAAGATATTTTCAATATAACCACGAAAAATTTAATACTAGAAAAAGTATAGGTAATTAGTTAGCTGTGAAAAATCTTAGATTTAGTAGCCAATGCTTCGGTGCGAATGTTGGGGTTCCAACGAAGTAGGGTTGAAGTAATTGGCTACTTCAGGGTTAGCATAAAGTTTTTTCACAGGAACTACCTTAAAATTTACAAAAATTTTGGAACACAATAATCATGATTTTTATATATATAAAGATTAGGGTTCCTATAAGGTGTTTAGTAATGTAACAAAAAGTAATGCTTTACTACAATTTACAGAATTTTTGCTTTTTGTTGACATTTTGTAAAAAATTTTATATATTTTAACGATTACTTTAGTAAACATCATAAAACTTATATTTGTAAAATTATAAGAACAAAATAAGAACAAATGAGGGGAGATATCGTCGGTAAAAAGTTTAAAATCAAATCCCTCCCCGAGCATAATATATGCTCTCCTTGCATCTCTGTGAAAATAATGAACACCAGTAAACCTCATAAGGGATTTGTATTCTTTGTAGCTTAGTTTTTTTGTTAAGACACTACGGTTACAAAAATTTTAATGGTTTTAAATACTTGGTTTGTATTTATGTTGTTCATTGGTTAAACTTCCTTTTTATAAAGATTTTCTTTTCTTTGCCATGGAAAGGTCAAAGAAAGAGTGTTTTTTTGTATATATAATTTTCAATTTTCTTAGCTAACAACAAACTTCTTTTTACTTGATAAAGAGTTGACAATCGTGTGGTTGTTGATGATATTAATTACACTGGTGAGTTAGAAAAATTAAATCGAAAAAGTTTACATAAAACAGTAAATAGGAGTGGTAATTATGCAAGTAAAAGAAATTATGTTCAAAAATGTCATTGCTGTCACAAGATCTACAACTTTGAAAGAAATGTTGACCAAATTTACAAATTTCCATAGTTTTCCTGTTGTTCCTGTGATAGATGAGGAAAGAAAGTTGATAGGCATGGTTTTTCTACGGAATATAATTGATGCATTTAGTGTAGTAAAATCTCATATATCAAAAGCAATTGCATTTTATGAAGAAAAAGAAGAAGAAGATATATTCAGGATTGAACTTGATGAAAGTGCTGGGAATTTGATTTTAGTGGACGATATTATGGATACTAAATATTTTTATGTATATGAAGATGCTACAATTGAAGAAGCATACAGGCAGATGAAGATATATCAAAAAGATGTGTTGCCAGTAGTTGATAAAGAAGAAAAACTTGTTGGCATAGTAGGCATTTTTGATATTATTTTGGCTGTTTTTCGACAGAATAAAATAATCTAATAGATGTAAACTATGATAAACTCTATTCTTTCTTTAGGTACAATCTTTATTTTAGGACTTGTTGTTGCAAAAGCAGTAAATAAACTTAAATTACCGTCAGTAACAGGATATATTCTGTTAGGTATAATAATAGGTCCTTATGTGTTAAATATTGTTTCTAAAGAAGTGTTAAATTCAGCTGGGTTTGTATCTAATATAGTGTTAAGTCTTGTTGCGTTTTCTTTAGGGCAAAATTTTGTACTTGAAAATTTTAGAAAAATTGGAAAAGAAATATTGTGCCTCTCAGTTGGAGAAGTAATGGGTGCTGTGACATTTGTTACGATAGTTACATGGCTGCTGACAAAACTACCATTTCATATAGCGTTAGTTTTAGGTGCTATAAGTACTGCAACTGCGCCTGCTGCTACTGTTATGATAGTAAGAGAATATCGTTCAAGGGGTAAATTTACAGATACACTTTTAGGTATAGTAGCGATAGATGACGCCTGGGGACTTATATTGTTTGCAGTTTGTTTTGCGGTTGCAAAAAGTATAGAAAAATTTCACGGCCTAGATACAACTCTTTTGATTTCTTCGGTGATTCATGCTTTCTTCGAGATATTTGGTAGTATGTTTTTGGGATTATTTTGTGGCTATTTATTGTCTTTTTTTTCAGGTTTTACTAAAACATCTGCTGAATTTTTAATTTATACATTGGGTATAATATTTCTCAATACAGGTATAAGTATTTTATTTGGTTTTTCTGTGTTGTTATCTAATATGTTTTTGGGTACTGTGGTAGCAAATATTGATAAAACATCATTTAGATTTTTTGATACAATAAAAACTATAGATTCACCACTGTATCTATTATTTTTTGTATTAGCAGGTGCATCACTTGAGATTACCTCAGTTAGGAATCTAGGTATACTTGCAACAATATATGTGGTCTCTAGATTGATAGGTAAAATGTTGGGTGCATATCTTACAGGAGTAATAATTTCTGCTGAAGAAAAATTAAAAAAATATCTTGGGCTAGGATTAGCACCACAGGCCGGTGTTGCATTAGGATTAGCACTTATCGCAAAAGAACAATTTCCACAAATAGGCACCTTTATACTCTCTACTATTATAGTTACAACTGTGATTTATGAAATTATAGGACCGATACTTACGAAAATAGCATTAGAAAAGGCAGGCGAGATCAATGTCAAATATGAAAGTTAGGCAATGGCAACAAACATCATTACTATGTATCATTTTGATTCTATTATGCTTTGTATTTTTCATTTTGAGTTGTGCAAGAGAAGAGAAAAACATTATTTGTTTTTCAGTAGGTGGTGCACCAAACGAAATTGACTTCTGGGAAAAACTTGTTGCTCAATTTGAGTTACAATCAGGTATAAAAGTAAAGATTTTACGACAACCAACAGATACTGACCAAAGAAGACAGGGACTCGTTGTACCTTTGAGATCAAAGAAGAAAGACCCAGATGTTTTTCTTATGGATGTTGCTTGGATTGCACAATTTGCAGCCTCAGGTTGGTTAGAACCGCTTGATAGTTATATCAAAGAGGATGACTTAAACCTTGATGTATTCTTTAGTAAAGTAGTAAATTTAGCAGATAAATACAATGGTGAGCTAATAGCATTACCTGTTTATGTTGACGGTGGGCTTTTGTATTATAGAAAAGATTTACTTAAAAAATATGGATATGATAGACCACCACAGACATGGGAAGAATTACTAGATTATTCACTTAAAATTCAAGAAAATGAAAGAAAATCTAATCCAAACTTTTATGGTTTTGTTTGGCAAGGTGCACAATATGAAGGATTAATTTGTAATTTTTTAGAATTTGCAGGTTCAAATCGTGGTGGGATTACTATTACTGATAATAAGATATTCCTTGACACTCCAGAAAACAGACAGGCACTACAATTTATGTACGATTTAATACATAAATATAAAGTTTCTCCATCAAATACATTTACAGAGATGAGAGAAGAAGAAGTAAGAATTTTTTTTCAGCAAGGAAATGCACTGTTTGAACGAAACTGGCCTTATGCATGGGCGTTGCACCAAAACAAAGATTCAAATGTAAGAAATAAAGTTGGTATTGCACCACTGCCACATTTTCCATCAGGTAGAAGTGTCTCAACTCTCGGTGGTTGGCATATAGGAATTTCAAAATATTCTAACAGAAAACAACAAAGCTTTGAGTTTATCAAGTTTGTAACTTCATATGACACTCAAAAGAAACTTGCAATTGAACTTGGCTGGAATCCTGCAAGAAAAGATGTCTATGAAGATAAAGAGCTACTTAGAAAGTTACCACACTTTGCGTATTTAAGGCCTGTATTTGAAAATGCACAACCTCGTCCCAATCTACCTTATTACACACAGATTTCAGAAGTTATGCAGCAATATATAAACGCAGCCCTCGCTGGTAAACTACCAGTAAATACTGCACTTCAAAAAGCAGAAAAAGAAGCACAGAAGATTATTGAAAGATATGAAAAAAAATAGTAGAAAATGTTGTATTGGTTTGTCTTAATCCAAAAAAGTAGATGATAAAACAGATATATGTGATAATATTAGCTAAGAAAAGAAAATAAGAGAGGAAAATTTGATGAAAAGTGGTCAAGATTAAAGGAACCGTTTCCTTGATGATTTTAGAATAGATTGCATAGAAGGAAGTGCTTTGTGTTCCAGTTTAAGACTGATTGTGCTGAGCTTTGGTTTATTCTGCATTCTTGCTTGAAGTTTTAATAATTCAAACTATTTTAAGAGTAGAAAAAGTTTGAAAGAAAGGAGATAAAAAATACTTTATGTTTTGATTTATTATTGAAAAACAATCAAAAATTTATTAGAAATGAGAAGAAAATTCTGTGTTGCTTATTTGTATGTGATTTGTAGAGAGCAATCAGTAGGAATGTCTGATGAAAAAAGATAAAATTGAAAAATGGTAAAGGAATTGCAAAATATAGAGAAACAGTTAACAGAATTAGCTATCAGGAGGTTAGAACTTAAGAAGATACGTATGGCAAATTTATTAAAAATTGCCTTACCTGATGAGGCGCTTTATCGTGAAATTATGCTTTCATTGGGATATAAAAATAATAAAGCCCAATTTTTAGAACTCGCCATCATCACTCCTTACTCTGAGATAAGAAAGCTTAATGATAAGATAGCGATTGAACTTATCCTTCTTCATAGAGCGGGATTTATAGATGCGAATGGGAAGTTAGAAAATTTTGATTTCTCATTAAAGATGGACAAAAATGTGTGGAATTTAAGAGGAGTAAGACCTCCAAATCAACCTCAAAATAGGATAAAGCAGATATCTCATTTGCTTTCTGAGACAGTTGCAAAAGATGGTATATTTAACTTCTTTAAATCAAGGATAGAAGAAAATTATTTTGATGGTTGGGGAAACGATTTTAAATTAAATCAAAAAATTGCGAACAAGATAGTAAAGAAAATAATGAGTTTCTCAGGAATTGGAGAACAGAGGAAAGCCGATATGTTTTTTAATATCATTCTTCCCTTTTTCTTGGTGATTTATGAAAATGAACAAAATGAAAAATTAAAAGAATTTCTTGAAAATCTTTACGAATATCATAAACCACTTTCGCCTAATTCAGTTATAAAGAGTATGATGAGAAGGTTTAACATTAAAAACATAAGTTCAGTTAGAGAATATATGGGGCTAATACAACTTTACTATGAAACAATGGGAAAAGTAAGTCATGAGGAAATTTGAACAGGTCCCTGATATTATAGACAATTCAGAAATAAAACTTTCGGATGTTTTAAATGATCTTATTTCTGAAGATTCAAGAGTGTTCATTGCGACAGCATACCTCAATCTTGAAGGGTTCAAACTTATAAAGGACGGATTGAAAAGAGCTAAAGAAGTAAAAATCCTAATTGGCAAGGCAATCTCTCCTGAAAGTATTATAACACCCGAGTTATTAGAGACAAAACTTCAGGATGAGATAGAGGAAAAAATTGATGAAGAAGAAACGAAAAATTTAATTGATGAATTTATTTCATTCCTTAAAAATGAAAATGTTGAAATAAAAATTTACAATGAAGGATTTTTCCATGGTAAAATTTATATCGTTGAAGGTGGTATCCCTACAATTGGCTCTATCGCTATTGTTGGTTCTTCAAACCTTACTTACGCTGGTTTAACAAGTAACACGGAATATAATAGTGTGATTAAACAGGAAACGGTGGTAGAAAATCATAAAACAAATTTTCTAAAAATTTTCAATGATAAATGTGTAGATTATAAGGAAAATTTAATTTCACTCATCTCAAGTTTTCATTCACAATATTCCCCGTACGATGTGTATATGAAGATTCTTTATTCATACTTTGAAGATAAACTTACTGAGCCACCTACGGATGAGATGCCCTCACCGATTGTTCTTGCTGATTTCCAGAAAGATGGATATTTATCATCTTTGCAGGCATTAGAAAAATATGGTGGAGTAATTCTTGCCGATTCCGTAGGTCTTGGAAAGACATATCTTGCTTTGCGTCTCCTTGATGACTTTGCATATAGATTAAGACAAAAAGCGCTTATTATCTGTCCGGCACAGATCAAGGAAACAATTTGGGAGCCTAAACTCAAAGAATTAGGAATAAGAGCTGATGTTTTAACTCAGGAAAAAGTAAGTAGGGATTTTGATACTGACGAGTATTCCGATTATGACATCATAGTTATTGATGAATCTCATAACTTCAGAAATTCAAATACCAAAAGATGGAAAAATCTTTTTGAGGCGATAATAAAAGGTAAAAATAAAAAAATTATTTTAATTACTGCCACTCCTGTGAATAACTCTGTTTTTGACCTTTATAACCAAATAAGGTTTGTTACCAAAGACAACGACGAATTTTTTAAGTCAACCGGTATAAATAGCCTATGGGGCTACTTTTTAAAAGCAGATAGAGACAAAGAAACCCTCTTTGATTTACTTGAGGAGATAGCAGTGCGTAGAAGCAGACCATTTATAAGAAAATTCTATCCTAATGCGGCAATTGATGGGAAGCCTATCAAATTCCCAGAAAGAGCACTTTATACTGTAAAATATAAACTTACCGATGTTTATTCAGGAATATATGAAGAATGTAAGGACGCAATAGAATCGCTCAACCTTGCCAGTTACAATATTGATTCATTTAGAAAGGACATCTTTCAGCATAAGCTTCAAAGTTTTGAACAAATAAAGGAGTTCTTAAAAAAAGAAGGTTGGCCCGATGAGAAGGTTCAAGAGTTGCTGATGACACTTGGAAGGAATGAATCAGTTATCGCAATACTTAGGATTCTTTTCCTTAAGAGATTAGAATCAAGCGTGGAGGCATTTAGAATTAGTATTAAGCGTTTGCTTGATTTTCAAAACAAATTCTTACAACTCCTTGATAAAAATAAAATTCTTGACAGAGAATCTTATATAAAGTTTTACTCTGCACAGGCAGAAGATGAAATAGAAGAAGAATATATTGAAAGATTGAATGAGATAGATCCTGATAAATACGAGATTGAAGAAATCAAAAAGAGAACTAAAAAGGACATAGAAATTCTTGAAAACATATACAATAAACTCTCTGAGATTTCGGAAAAGGGAGATTTAAAATTACAAAAACTCATTAAAACACTTCAAGAGCTGAAAAACAAAAAAATTATCATTTTTGGCTATTTCAAGGATACAATGAGATATGTTTATAATTACATTAGGCGACCTGAAATTTCATCAAAGATAGCTGTTCAACCCAACAAAATTTCCATAGTTGACAGCGATGTGGATCCCAACGAAAGGAAGGAAAGAATAATAAGATTTTCCCCACTATCAAATGGATATCCTGAAAAGAAGGGAAGTGATGAGGAAATACAGATTTTAATCTCAACAGATGTTCTCTCAGAGGGTCAAAACCTTCAAGATGCAGATACAATCATAAATTATGACCTGCCGTGGAATCCCGTAAAGATCGTCCAGAGAATAGGAAGGTTGGATAGAATCGGCTCGCCTTATGATGTTATTAATATTTATAATTTCTTCCCAGAAGATGAACTGGAGTCTCTTTTAAATCTCTTGAAGCGACTATACAGTAAGCTTGATGCTATAAATAGAAGTGTAGGGCTTGATGCTTCTGTTTTGGGAGAGACACCTAATCCAAAGGATTTCGGCTATATAAGAGATATTTTTGATGAAAAGAAAAAAGTTATTGACGAATTGGAGGAATTATCTGAGCTTGCTATAGGAGAGTTTTTAAAAGATGAAATATTAAGGTATATACAATCCGAAGGAACTAAAAAGATACAAAAAATTCCTAATGGTGTAGGTAGTGGAATAAAAAGAGAGGGAAGGAAGGGTGTTTTCGTAGCATTCAAAGATAATGAGAGACATTACTGGTGTTTTTATGATGTTGAAAATGATGAAATTATTGAAAATCGCCTTGAATGTATAAAATTGATAAGATGTAACAAAGACGAGCCATACGTGGCACTACCGGAAGATTTGAATGTATATCAGATCATAAGAAAGGTAAAAAATCATATAATTTCAAGGTTAAAGACAGCTGAGGTAAAACCGCTTAAACTTAAAACGCCTCAAAATTCTATCGTTAATTGGCTACAATCGGTTGGGGATATTGCTAAACATCTTATATCATATTATTCAAAACCTTTGCCAGAGGTATATCTTAGGGAACTCAAAAAATTATGGGTAAATTCAAAAGACCTATGCGTAGAGGATCTAATAAAAATTCTTGAAAAATTTAAAGAAGAACACCCAAGTGGAGAGTCAATTAAGCAGAGTCCGCCAAAAGAATATGAAGATAGAGAGATTAAACTTAAATTAGTTGGATATATAACAATAACTAATTAAGGGGTAAAAATGAACGGGCTAGATATCAAAAGTGTCACTGATATTTCAAATCTTTTTAAACAAATGGGTTATAAAACCAAGGTAATTCCTCTTGATAAGACACAGTATGAATTGCCACCAAGAGCCAATGAGCTTATCCAAGAATTCTTACTTATCTGTGATTATGACAAACAGTTTCAGTTCTACTTTGTGAAAACACCATCAATGAGAAGGACCGACTTTAGAACCATTATTGAGCCTTTTTACAGAAGATTTCCCGAGGTAAATACACTTTTCATCTTCACAAATGATTTTAGCGAGCTTGCCTTTGTGAGCCCCCTTAGAATACCTTTTGACACCACTAAAATTAAAATCCTTTTGAGAACCCTCTATCTTGACCCCTCAAGCCCTTATCACACAGACCTTGAAGTTCTTGAGATGATAAGAATTAATCCTGATGAGCAAACTCCCGATATTATCTGGCAAAAACATAAAACCGCATTTGATGTTGAGAGAGTAACAAAGGAGTTCTTTGAAGCATATAAGAATGCCCTAAACTTTATAATTGATAAAATTTTATTGCCACAAAGAAAAGCAGATTACTCAAAGAGTCATTCTTTTGCTCAGCAACTTTTATCAAGGGTAATGTTTCTTTATTACTTGCAGAAAAAAGGATGGCTTAAATGGAAAGATTATGTAGCTGATAAAAGATATATAAAAAACTTATGGCAAAAATATAAAGAACATAAAAAAACTATAGATAGATTTTATTCTGAGTGGCTTTCACCTCTATTTTTTTCTGCTTTCAACAAAAAACATGAGTACTTGAAAAGCCAACTTCCTGAAGAAATAAAAGAATCCTTTAATCTTATGCCATTTTTAAATGGCGGACTTTTTACTAAAAATGAACTTGATGAAATTGGTTTTAATCTTCCTGACAGTGTATTTGAACTTCTATTTGACATAGACCCGCAAGATAAAAATAAAGGTTTTCTTGAAAGATTTAACTTTACCATCCGTGAAGATACTCCTCTTGATGTTGAAGTTGCCGTTGACCCTGAGATGCTCGGTAAAGTTTATGAATCATTGATTGCGGAAGAGGAAAGACAAAAAGCAGGAATTTTTTATACTCCGAGGGTAGAAATAGATCTTATGTGTAGGCTTTCACTTGTTGAATATCTTTTTGAAGAGACGAAAATCCCAAAAGATGACCTGATATCCATTATATTTGAACCAGAAGAGATTGGGAATTACCACAATATTGAAGACCTTCGGAAAATTAAATCAGCCCTTGATAGTGTAAAAATCGTTGACCCTTGCGTTGGCTCTGCCTCTTTTTTAGTCGGTATGATGAATGTCCTTGTTGAGATACATAGCCATCTTACAAGGAAACTTGAAAAAAGAGAAGAAAATCTTTTTGCATTGAAGCAGAAGATAATTCTTGAAAATCTCTATGGTGTTGATGTTAAAGATTGGGCTGTTATGGTTGGAGAACTCCGTCTGTGGCTTTCCCTCATCATAGAAACGGATGAAAAATATATGGATATCTACACAAAACCACTCCTTCCAAATCTTTCTTTTAAGATGCGTCAGGGAGATTCACTTGTTGAAGAGATAGCAGGACAAAAAATTTTGTTAAGAAAAGAATTTGGCATTATCTCTTCACCGCTAAAAAATAAAATTCAAGAACTTATTGATAGAAAAGCACAATTTTTCTCAGGTGGTAGAAGCGCTGACTTGAGAGAAAAATTTGAAATAGAAAAACTTGAAAACGAGATTTTCAAAGATTTGCTTGAAGCTAAATTGTGTAGATTGTCAGAAAAGATAAAAAAGATACAAAATGACACCAAATTATTGGAAAATGGTGTTATCCCGGAAGGATACGGAATCCAGCTTGAATTATTCAGAAAAACGGAAGAAGTAAAGAAAGAAAAAATTAAAGAATTGTTAAAATTATTAAAAAAGGATGAAGATACATTAACAAAAGAGTTGAACAAATATAGAAGTGTTATTAAATCAATAAAAAGGAAAACTAAAAAGGATTATTTCCTGTGGGAAATTGACTTTGCTGAAGTTTTTGCTCAAAAAGGTGGATTTGACATAGTAATAGGAAATCCACCTTATGTTAGACAAGAGATGATTGCCTATCCTCTTGATAGAGAAGAAGAGTTTAGCGAAGATGAGTGGAGAGAAAGAAAAAGGGAATACAAAGAAAAACTTGTAGAATCGGTAAAATTGCTTTGGAGCAATGTAAAAATAATTGACAAAAGAAGCGACCTTTATGTTTATTTTTACTACCATGGTCTTTCTATACTTAAGCCAGGTGGAATTTTCTGTTTTATCAACTCAAACTCTTGGCTTGATGTCGGATACGGAGTAGGACTTCAAGAGTTTTTGCTCAAAAATATGAAGCCAATTTATGTAATTGATAACATAACTCAAAGAACTTTTGAGGCAGATATAAACACGGTTATTGTTCTTATTAAAAGACCAAAAGATAAAAGCGAAATCAAAGATGATGATGTTTTGAAATTCGTTGCCTTCAAAAAACCATTTGAAGAAATTTCAAAAGCAGAGGTGTTTAAACAGATAGAAAAAGAGGGAAAATTTAGCATCAATGAGATTTATCGCGTATTTCCTAAAAAGAGGATTGAGCTTTTAGAGGAAGGAGTTGAGATTAGAGAAGAAGAGATTAAATTTAAAGATCCAAAATCTTTACCATACATAGGCAACAAATGGGGTGGAAAGTATCTAAGAGCTCCTGAGATTTTCTTTAAGATTTTGGAAAAGGGAAGGGATAAGCTTGTAAGGTTGGGAGATATTGCAGAGGTGAGATTTGGCATTAAAACAGGAGCCAATGAATTTTTCTATTTAGAGCCAACAGGGAAGCCAGCACCCAAAGGACTTTTGCATGTGAAAAACTCTGCTGGTTGGGAGGGATATATTGAGGAGGAATTTTTAAGACCAGTTATCAAATCACCAAGAGAACTAAAAACAATTTTGGTAAGAGAAGAAGATTTGAGATACAAAGTTTTTATGTGTCATAAATCAAAAGAAGAACTTAAAGGGACATATGCGTTGGAATATATAAAGTGGGGAGAAAAGAAAGGATATCACAAAAGACCAACCTGTGCTTCAAGACCAAGATGGTGGGATTTGGGGGTGTGGGAAATAAGTAAAAATATTTTGCCAATGTTTGAGGACAAAAGATTTTACTGTTTTTATAATGAATATTCATTTATAGATGCTGCTCTTTATTGGTGTTATAGCCAAGAAGATACTATTAAATTAAACATCTTGCTTAATAGTATGTTATTTAAACTTTGGAAAGAGCTTTTATGTAGACCACCAGAAGGATTAGGTGCAATACAAATGAAGGTTTATCATTATAATGAGATGTTGATACCTATTGATTTTATAAATTCAAAACTTTCTTCGGATATCATAAAAATTCACCAAGAATTTATTAATAGAGAAATACATGATATTTTTGAAGAGCTCGGCTTTCCAAAATGCAATCAGAGAAACTGCAAACATCCCGAGCATCCTTATGAGTATGTGAAGCCAGAAGAAGTCTCTTTTGACCGGATAATGCCAGACAGAAAAGAGCTTGACAAAATAGTTTTTGAAGCACTTGGCTTAACTGAAGAGGAACAACTTGAAGTTTATCGCGCAGTATTAGAGCTTGTAAAAAATAGATTGTTAAAGGCAAAGAGTAAATGAAAAATAGAATAATAATTGTATAAGGAAGGTAAGTCCAATGGCAAAATCGTTTGAAGTCAATATTAATCCTGAAATCATTAGGTGGGCAAGGGAAAGGGCTGGATTTTCTGAGGAAGAAGTAGCTAAAAAACTAAAAACAAGCACAGAAAATTATAGAAAAATAGAAACAGGCGAAAAAAAGCCTACTTTTACACAAATAGAACGATTAGCACACTTTTTTAAAAGACCTATTGCTGTTTTCTTTTTACCAAAGCCACCTGATGAAGCCTCATTTTCTACATCCTTCCGCATTATGCCAGAGGGCGAACAAAATTTGTCTAAGGAATTAAGATTAACAATAAGAAAAGCAAGATATTACCAATCAATAGTAAATGAATTAATGAAAGATTTAGGTATTAACACCAAAGCTAATGTTTCATCTGCTACTATTAATGATGATCCCTTGCTTTTGGCAAGAGAAGAAAGAATAAAACTTGGAATTTCAATAGAAGAACAATTTAAATTTAAAAATGCTTATTCCGCACTTAGTAAATGGCGGGATGCAGTAGAAGCACAGAATATTTTAGTCTTCCAGTTTAAATTCCCTATTGAATCGGCAAGAGGTTTTTCACTAATGGATAAAGAACCACCTGTTATAGTTCTTAACTCAAGCGATAATATACTTGCAAGGATTTTTACCCTCTTCCACGAGTATGCTCACATTTTATTGAGATTACCCGAAATTTATACAGGAGAAGAAACAATTGGTCATGATAAAGAAATAGAAAACTGGTGTAATAAATTTGCCTCTGAGTTTTTAGTTCCTGAAAGTATTATAAAAAATGAAGATGCTTATAGAGAATTCGTAAACAAAACTAAAAATTTAGAAGAGGTACTTGAAATTTTATCTCAAAGATTTAAGGTAAGTAAACACGCAATCCTTACAAAACTTAAAATAATAAATGTGATTTCTAATGAAAAATATGAAGAGATAAGCTCAAAACTTAAATCTCAACTTATAAAAGAAGAAAAGCAAGGATTTTCTTTGCCTCCTCATAAAAGATGTATTCAAGAAAAAGGAAAAAAATTTGTATCTATTGTACTAAATGCAAAAGATAAAGAAATTATAACTTCTGCTGATATGATTGAGTATTTATCTTTAAAGTTAGATAGTTTGAAGAAATTATTAGAAATTGAAAAATGAATCATAAATAATGAATATCTACATCATTGATACAAGCAGTTTAATTGATATGAAAGAAAGATATCCAAAAAAGAATTTTCCAACATTGTGGAAAAAAGTAGAAGAACTTATTCAACTCAGAAGAATAATAGCGCCAGAGGGAGTGAAAAAGGAAATTGAAAAAGGAGATGACGAACTAAAAGAATGGATTAAGGATAAAAATATTAAAAAAATGTTTATAAAACCAGACGAAAATCAAATTAAAAATGTGAAAAAGATTTTGAAGGAATATCCTTTTTTAGCAAAAGCAGACAAGCCAGAAGAGCCTAATGCAGACCCCTGGTTAATTGCTCTTGCTATTGTAAAGAAGGAAGAAGAAAGCAAACAGTTAATTAGAAATACCTACATAATCGTAACAGAGGAATCACCAGGAAAAATTCATAGAATACCTTGGGTTTGTAAAGAAATTGGGATTGAATGTATTAAGTTCATCGGATTAATTCAAAGGGAAAGATGGATATTTTAAAAGTCTCTTTTGACCGCATAATGCCAGACAGAAAAGAGCTTGACAAAATAGTTTTTGAAGCACTTGGCTTAACTGAAGAGGAACAACTTGAAGTTTATCGCGCAGTGTTAGGGCTTGTTAAAAATAGACCGTTGAAGGCAAAGAGTAAATGAAAAATAAAATCCTTTTTTAGGATGAAGAAATTAAAATAATTGAAGGTGTTGAGCTATGGAAAGGAAAAGAAGAGAGTATTTATTAGTTAAAGGAAGATTTATTTAAGCTGCCAAAAACTATAAAAAATAGAAATGGAAGTTCCCAAACTAAAAATGAAGGGGTTTTTAAAAATGAAAGAAGGAATTTTTAAAAAACTAAGTAGCTTCTTTAGTGTATTTTTATTTTTTACAAACCTTACTTTTGCTCAATACGAAAATGTTAAAGACCATCCAGCATTAAGTAGATACAAAGGTTCAAAAGTGGTCCATTATAGTGTTGAACAGTTTGATGAGTATTATATTCTTGTTGGTCCTATAAAAGGTTCTTCTGATAAAGATATTGAAAATGCAAAGTGTAAAAGATTAGAAGGTAAAGTTACAAAATTTCTTTATGAAGGACCAAAAGATAGGAGTGGTTTTGAAGTATTTAAGAATTATGAGCTTGCTTTAAAAAATGCAGGATACAAAATTTTGTTTCAAGGGAAAGGAAGGGAAGAAATATATGGAGCTTATGTATTTCTTGAGAAGAAAAATAAAGATTATTTAGGTGGATGGGAAGATCCTGATAAAGGATGGTATTATCTTTCAGCATCTTCTCCTGAGGAAAAGATATATATATCAATTTTTGTGTTAACATCTTATAATGGTCCACGTGCCGCTGTTTCAATAATAGAACCAAAAGAGATAGAAGTTGGGCTTGTAACTGCAGAGATGATGGAGGAGAGTATTAAAAAAACTGGTAAAGTTGCTTTGTATACTATATATTTTGATTTTGACAAAGCGGATTTAAAACCAGAATCAAAACCAACAATTGAGGAGATAGCGAAACTTTTAAAAAGAAACCTTAAATTAAAACTTTATATCGTAGGTCATACTGACAATGTAGGAAGTTTTGATTACAATATGAATCTTTCACAAAGAAGGGCTGAAGCAGTTGTTAAGGAGCTTGTTGAAAAATATGGAATTTCAAAAGATAGGTTAAAACCTTACGGTGTTGGACCACTTTGCCCTGTTACAAGTAATTCAACTGAGGAAGGAAGAAGTAAAAATAGAAGAGTTGAACTCGTAGAACAATAAAATCAAGATATAGAAAAAGAAGAAGATTATTGATAAATATGAAGAATAAATTATTACAAAATCATTTCTTTTTTGTGTTTCCTTTGTGTTTGTTTGTTGGTTTGTTTATTCTTCTGCCTGTTTTAGGGACAATATTTAACAGTTTTTTTAAAGATGTTTCGTTTTTAGAAAGAAAGTTTGTTTTTCTAAATAATTACAAACAACTACTTATTGATTCTGCTTTTTGGCAGAGTTTTTGTTTTACTATTTTGTTTGTTTTTGTTTCAGTTCCACTACAGATAGTTTTAGGACTTATATTTGCTTTATTACTTAATGAATACATACCTTTGAGAGGACTTTTACGTGCGGTTGTTCTTATCCCTTGGGCGATACCATCGGCTATATCAGCACGTACATGGCAGCTTATTTATAACTATAACTACGGATTAGCAAATTTTTTATGGATGAAACTTGGTATATCAACGACACCAATTAACTGGTTAGGAACAGATGTGGGTGCATTTTTTGCTTTAGTTATCTCAGATACTTGGAAGACAACACCATTCGTAGCAATTATTTTACTTGCAGGACTACAAGCGATACCGCAAGAACTTTATGCACAAGCACAAGTTGACCAAGCAAACCTCTGGCAAAGATTCTATAAAATCACTCTTCCGTTGCTTAAACCGATAATTATAGTTGCTTTACTTTTTAGAACTATTGATGCATTAAGAATTTTTGATCTTATATATGTGCTTACTGGTGGAGGGCCAGGCGGGGCAACAACCTCTGTTTCACTTTATGCATATAAGTATTTTTTGACAGGAGATTTTGGTTATGGCAGTTGTGTATCCACAGTACTTTTTGTTATTGCATTTCTGCTATCTATCCTCTATATCAAAATAGGGCAGTTTTATAAAAGTATAATTGTATGACAGAAGAAAAACTTAAATCTTTACTTATAGCGTTTGGTTCAATTTTTATGATTATTTTCTGTCTGTCACCTTTTGTATATATGATTGTTACAAGTTTTGCTAAACAACCTGACTTTCTTGCAGCACAAACTAATTTCCAATTTACTTTTAGTAACTACTATTCAGTTTTAACTACAAAAACATTACATTTTGTTGAGTATCTTAGGAATAGTTTGATAGTATCTGCAGTTAGTGCTTTGCTTTGTGTAGTTATTGCATCACTTGCTGCTTATGCTATTACTCGCTTATCATTTAAAGCTGCAGCGGTTATATTACTTTTTACACTTGCAACTTCAATGTTTCCTCAGATAAGTTTGGTAAGCTACCTGTTTAAATTTATGACAGCGCTTGGTTGGATAAACACATATTTTGCTTTAATTTTTCCTTATATTGCTTGGATTTTGCCGTTGTCATTGTGGATATTAGTAAGTTACTTTTCGCAGATACCAAAAGAACTGGATAAAGCAGCACTTGTAGATGGTTGTTCATATTGGCAGATACTCTATAAAGTAATTTTTCCTGTTGCATCCCCAGGGATATTTTCTACTGCTTTACTTGCATTTATATTTGCATTTAATGAATTTATGTTTGCACTTGTTTTAACAACTGACTATAACGCAAGGACAATCCCTGTAGGTATTGCACTTTTCCAAGGATTACATGGAGAAATACCTTGGGGAAACATTATGGCTGCTTCAACAATAACAACTATACCTGTTGTAATGTTGACAATTATCTTTCAAAGACATATAATTCAGGGATTAACCAGAGGTGCTGTAAAAGGATGAGAATAAGGTTGGTTAATCTAACAAAGATTTTTTCGTCAATAAGAGGTAAAGTTGTTGCTTTAGACAATATAAATCTTGAAATAAAAGATAGTGAATTTTTTGTTTTACTTGGCCCGAGTGGTTGCGGAAAATCAACATTGCTTAATTTAGTTGCTGGGTTAGAAAAACCAACTTCAGGTGAGATATGGTTTGCAGATAAACTAGTTGCTTCAAGTCAAAAGAAAATTTTTCTTACACCGAGAGAGCGTAATGTTGCAATGGTTTTTCAAAGTTATGCTTTGTATCCACATTTAAATGTGTTTGAAAACATTGCATTCCCTTTGCGTATACAGAAAATAAAAGATAGTGTAATAAAGGAAAAAGTTATAAAAGCTGCAGAGATGGTAGGTATATCAGATTTATTGAATGCAAAACCAGCTGAATTAAGTGGTGGACAAAGACAAAGAGTTGCAATTGCACGTGCTATAGTTCGTAAACCAGATGTGTTTTTGTTAGATGAACCGTTATCAAACCTTGATGCACAACTAAGAGTAGCAACTCGGACAGAACTAAAACAACTTCAACGGAGTTTAGGTATAACAACTATTTATGTAACACATGACCAAGTTGAAGCAATGACATTAGGTGATAGAGTTGCAGTATTGAGAAATGGTAAAATTGAACAGGTAGGGACACCTGAAGAGTTATATAATAATCCTGTAAATCCATTTGTTGCAACATTTATTGGTTCACCACCGATGAACCTTATCGAGGCAACAATAGTTGAAGAAAACAAAGAATATTTTGCTGTTATTGACGGAAATAAATTGAAAATACCTGTAGAGAAACAGAGAGACATAGTTACAAAAAATAAAAAATTGATTTTAGGAATCCGCCCAGAGGATATATATATTAGTTCAGACAAAAAAGAAAATATTTTTGAAACAAAAATTGTTTCTGTTGAACCATTAGGAAGAGAATTGATAATTTATGTCTTATTAGGTAACCAAAAAATTTCTGTTTTATCCACTAATAAGGAATTAAAGAAAGACCAGAAGTTGTTAATCGAGTTTAACATTAGTAAAATACATTTGTTTAACTAAAACTGGAAATTCTTACTTAGGATTAGAGCATAACTAAAAAATTACAGAAGGAGGTAAATCTAGTTTAACTAAACAATTATGCAATTATGAATATTGACATTAACACTAAATGGTATAAATTGTCAGTTGAGGAAGTTTTAGAAAAGTTATCCTCAAGTATGAATGGACTTACTGATGAAGAAGCAGAAAAAAGGTTAGATCAATTTGGTCCAAACCAACTTGTTAGTCGTCCACCAGAAAGTTTATTTATTATTTTTTTAAGACAATTTAAAAGCCCACTTATATATATCCTATTGATTGCTGCAATTATTTCATATTTCTTTGGAAAGACAACAAATTCTGCTGTTATTCTTGCAGTTCTTTTGGTTAATGCTGTGATGGGATTTATTCAAGAAAGTCGTGCTGCTAGGTTAATGGAGTCCCTTAAAGAACTTACTGCACCAAAAGCAAAAGTTTTTCGTGCAGGCAGGCTTGTGGAAATTCCTACAAAAGATATAGTTCCCGGTGATGTTATTTTGCTTGAATCAGGAACAAAAATTTCTGCTGATGCTAGAGTGATTGAATCAAAAAGATTACAAATAAATGAAGCATCTCTCACAGGAGAATCTCAACCAGTTCTTAAAATTTCCGATCCCATTAAAGCAGATACAGGTCTTCCCGACAGAATAAATATGGTCTATTCTGGTACAATAGTGGTTTCTGGCAGAGGTAAGGCAGTAGTTGTCGCTACTGGAATGAATACAGAGATTGGAAAGATATCTGAGATAATTCAAACTACACAGGAACCAAAAACACCTTTTCAACGGAAAATGGAGGGATTGGGAAGAATTATCATAGTCATTGTTACAATACAGATATCGCTAGCATTTTTCATTGGTTATTTTTTAAGAGGTATGGAATTTTATGATATATTTATGGTTGCATTAAGTCAGATGGTGTCCTCAATCCCTGAAGGATTGCCAGTTGCTGTAACAGTTGCTCTTGCTGTAGGGATGCAAAGAATGGCAAAAAGGAAAGCATATATAAGAAAGCTTGCAGCAGTAGAAGGGCTTGGTAGTGCTACTGTAATATGTTCTGATAAAACAGGTACTCTTACCCGTAATGAAATGACATCAAAACGTATAGTAACAATGGACAAAGAAATAGAGATTCCTGGTGTTGGGTATAATATTAAGGATTCTATTAATTTTGAAAACGAAGAAGATATAAAACATTTATTAAAAATTGCTGCTCTTTGTAATAATGCTTATGTAGAGAAAATATCTGAAGACAGTACTGAATTAAGAGTTGATGGTGACCCAACAGAAATTGCTTATCTTGTTTTAGCGATGAAAGGTGGTATAGATGTAGAAAATCTTAGACTTCATTATCCGAGAATAGATGAAATTCCTTTTGAACCACATCTGCAGATGATGTTAACCAAACACGAGACACCAGAAGGCACACACATTATATGTGCTAAAGGGGCTCCTGAAAAAATTGTAGATCTTTGTGGTTTTTATATTCAAGGTGGTAAAGTGCTTCCTTTGACAAATCCTATTCGCAGAAGTATTTTAAAGAAATCAGAATCTATGGGGAAAGATGCATTAAGAATTTTAGCATTTTGTTTTTTAGAAACAGAGATCAAAAGGAACGAAAAACTGGATATTATTTCTTTGAAGAATAAGCTTATTTTTATAGGTTTAATTGGGAACATTGACCCACCAAGAGAAGAAGTCAAAGAAGCAATCAAATTATGCCAAAAAGCAGGAATAAGAATAATGATGATTACAGGTGACCATCTTTCAACTGCTGAGGCGATAGCTGCTGAGTTGGGTATACAGGAAAAAGAGAAGGAGGGGGTCAGTGGAGAAGTTTTGGATCTTATGAGCGACGAAGAAATGAATGATGTTGTGAAAACTTTTTCTGTTTTTGCAAGGATTGAGCCAAAACATAAATTTCGTATTGTTCAGGCATTACAAAGACAAGGAAAAGTTGTAGCAATGACTGGAGATGGAGTTAACGATGCTCCAGCTCTTGCTGCAGCAGATATAGGTGTTGCTATGGGAATAACAGGGACAGATATAGCAAAAGAAGCAAGTGATATAATTATTGCTGATGACAACTTTGCAACTATTGTTAATGCTATAGAAGAAGGTCGTGGAATAACTGCTAATATGCGGAAAACACTGCTGTATTTGTTTTGTTCAAGCAATACTGAGATTCTTGTGTTGTTGTCAGCTTTAATTATAGGAAGCGATCTACCTTTGTTACCTTTACAAATTCTATGGATAAATTTAGTTACTGATGGAGCACTCACAGTAAATCTTATAATGGAACCTAAAGAAGAAGATATAATGACTCAACCACCTCAGAAAAAAGATGAACCGATAATAACACCACACTTGCTTAAACTTTTATTTTTTCGTGCACCTATTATGGCAGCTGGAATAATAGGTCTTTTCTTATATGAAATAACAAGAGGACAAAGCTTGATTTATGCTCGTACAGTTGCATTTACGACACTTGCTTTTACTCAATGGGTTAATGGCATCAATTGTAGGTCTGAAAAAAAATCTATATTTAAAATGCCGTTTTTTAGGAATAAATATCTAATGATAGGTCTTATAGTTGCCATTACTTTACATCTAACAGTACTTTATGTTCCATTTTTTCAACAACTTTTTTCTACAATTCCTATCTCATCGGCGGATTGGTTAAAGATAGTCTTAGTTAGTAGCACTGTATTTTGGGCAGAAGAAATAAGAAAATACATTTGGAATAAACTCTACAATTCAAGAAGAGAAAAAAATGCAAATCATCTTTAAGATGAAATCCGAAATTGCTAAAAAAGAGAAAAAATGGAATATTGGCCTTAGGTGTATACTTGTGTTATGTTATATTTAGTGTATTAAAGTTTTTTTGCTAAACCTTATGGAGGTAAAAAATGCAAGAGTTAATAAAAGAATTTTTATCACAAAAAAGTTTTGTAGTAGTTGGTTCGTTTAAAAACGAAACAAAAGTTGCATACAAAATTTTTAGGGTTCTAAAACAAAAAGGTTACGAAGTATATCCGGTAAATCCTAATGTTAAAGAGGTTGATGGTATAAAATGTTACCCTTCGATTTTAGATTTACCAAAAACAGTAGATGTTGTAGATTTGGTTACTCCACCATCTGCTACTGAAGAGATAGTGAAACAGTGTTTACAAAAAGGAATCAAATATATATGGATGCAACCTGGTGCTGAAAGTGAAAACGCAGTTGAGTTTTGTAAACAGAATGGTATTAAAGTAATTTATGGGACATGCTTGATGATGAAACTATGAAAAAAATATTTCTAATTGGTAATCCAAATGTTGGCAAAAGTTTAATTTTTTGTAGGCTAACTGGTACAGATGTTATTGTTTCAAACTATCCTGGGACAACAATTGAGTTTTATAAAGGGCATATAAAAAAAGATAATCAAATAATAGAAGTTGTTGACCTACCTGGTACATACACACTTCAGCCAACAAATAAAGCGGAAGAAGTCGTAGTTAATGTGTTAGAAGAGTTGAAAGATAACATCAAAGATTTTGTTATTGTAAATGTAATTGATGCAACAAATATTGAACGTAATTTAAATCTGACTTTCCAGTTGATCAAAAAGCGCTTCCCTATGATTATTCTTCTAAACATGTGGGATGAGACAAAACATAAAGGTATTACTATTGATTATAAAAAACTTGAAGAGATTTTAGGTGTTCCTGTTATACCAACTTGTGCACGTACTTCTTATGGAATAAAAGAGTTTATATCAAGATTAGATGAAGCAAAAGTTTCTTATTTTGATTATGATGAAGGACAAAAATGGCAAAAAATTGGTGAAGTTGTTTCACAAGTACAAAAACTTACACATAAGCATCACACTTTATTTGATAGATTATCAGAGATTACAATTAGACCCTCCACAGGCATCCCTTTTGCTTTACTTGTTTTAATTGTAACTTTTTCTATTGTAAGATTTTTAGGTGAAAACATTACAACAGTTTTTGATATCTTATTTAATAAATTTTATTTACCATTTGTAACTAATACTGTTTTAAAATTTTTTCCATTTAAATTATTACAAAAAATTTTGTTAGGAAATGTAGTTGAACCAATGGAAGGATTTGGTGTTTTAACTACTGGGATATATATACCATTGGTTGTAGTTTTTCCATACTTACTTTCATTTTATTTAGTTTTAAGTATTTTAGAAGATATTGGTTATATACCACGTTTAGCAGTAATGTTTGATAATTTTTTACACAAATTAGGTGTTCATGGTTATGCTTCAGTAGCAGTTTTGTTAGGTTTAGGTTGTAAAGTTCCTGGTATTTTAGCATTGAGATTACTTGAAACAAAGAAGGAAAAGTTTTTAGCTGCAGTTTTACTTTTAATGATTGCACCATGTATGCCACAAACATCTATGATTTTATCTTTATCAATAAGATATGGTATTAAATACGCAGTATTTATATTTTTAATTTTATTTTTTGTTTCGGTTGTTGTAAGTTTTATTTTAAATAAAATTTTAAAAGGTGAAACAACAGAACTTTTTGTTGAAATACCTCCATATAGAATGATTGATATCTCATTATTGACAAAAAAAATTTATATAAGAATGAAAGAGTTTTTTGCTGATGCTGTACCACTTATAATAGCTGGCATTTTTATAGTCAATATATTTGATATTTTAGGTATTGTAAAAATCATTTCTGAAACAATTGGTAAACCTATAAGTTTTGTCTTAAACTTGCCTAAAGAAATATCTATTGTTTTAATCTCTGGATTTTTAAGAAAAGATGTTTCAATTTCGCTTCTTTCACCATTTGATTTAACTGCGAAACAATTTGTTGTTGCAAGCATATTTTTAGTCTTGTATTTACCATGTGTGTCAACATTTTTTACATTGGTTAAAGAACAAGGAATTAGAGATGGAATTAAAATTTTGTTTTTGATGCTTTTTGTTGCATTTTTAATTTCTTTTATAATTAATTTACTTCTATGAACTATATAATAGCAATTATAGCAAGTATAGTTGTTAGTTTAGGTTCGTTTGTTGGTGCTATAACTTTACTATTGAATGAAAAAGTTTTAAATAAAGTTTTAGTTGTATTAATAAGTTTTTCTGCTGGTGTATTGATTGGTGGAACATTTTTACATTTGATCCCTGAAGCTGTTGAGCATGGTAGTGATAAGGTAGATATTTTTAGTTTAGTAATATTAGGATTTGTCTTATTTTTTTTGTTAGAAAAATACTTTTATTGGCGGCATTGTCATAAAGGTGAACAATGTGAAATACATACACATCCTGTAGCATATCTTATCCTTTTAGGTGATGGGATACACAATTTTATTGATGGTATCATAATTGGTTCAAGTTTTTATACTGATATAAAACTTGGAGTCATTTCAACTTTAATGATAATTTTACATGAGATTCCACAAGAATTAGGTGATTTTGGTGTCCTATTATATGGAGGATTAACTAAATTTAAAGCTTTGTTTTACAATTTTTTATCTGCGGTAACAGCTATATTAGGAACAATTATTGGTTTTTTTGTTTCACAAAATGTTCATAATGTAGTAGTATATCTTTTACCGATTGCAGCTGGAGGATTCATTTATACTGCAGCATCTGATTTAGTCCCTGCAATACAAAAACAAAAGGAATTAAAAACAGCAAATATTTCATTGTTTTGTTTTATTTTTGGTATCATACTTATGTTTATACTTAAGGTGAACCATTGAAGTTTTTTTGTATTTTTTGTATAGTTTAACTTATGAAATTAGTAAACAAGAGATATCTCGTCATAAGCTTATTTTTCTTATTTTGTGCTCTTGCAATTTTTGCTTCTTTTCATACTCATCGAGATCATTACAACGGAGATAATTGTTATTTTTGTTATTTTATAGACATTGCTAGCATAAGTATTATAAGTACTTTACATCTTTTACCTTTGTTTTTAATAATTTTAACACTTAAATTTCCATCATTTTTATCTTATCATTATTTAAATTTTATCTTTTCTTTTTCCCGTGCACCACCTAAACAAATTTTTTAAATAAAACCCATAAAATTCTTAAATTCTTCTCATCAAGGAGGTTACTGATGAAAAAGTTTATAATATCATTTATATTATTAACTTCTTTAAACATCTTTACACAAGAATTCAAAGAAGAAAAAATGATACAACAAACACCATTATCCGGCATGCGTGGTGTTGTAGCAAATTTACCTGATATAAGTGTTACAGGAAATTTTTATTATAGATTTTCTACTGATAAAGAAGATACAACAAAAGATAAACTTGTCATAGAAGAAATAGAAACAGCGTTCCAAGGATATCTTTATCCTGATATACGTGCAGATATTTTTCTTGCAATGCATAAACATGAAGAACATATTGAAGCAGAAATGTGTGAAGCAAAAATAAGTTTTCAGAAACTAATTCATAATTTATCTTTAGAAGTTGGTAAAATTCATGTGAATTTTGGTAAGTTAAACAAAATTCATCAACATCATAGAAATTTTTATGACCAACCTTTGGTTTTAACAAACTTTTTTGGCCAACACGGACTCGTAGCAGAAGGTTTAAATTTTAGTTATATTTTACCTTTACCTTTGTTTTTGCAGATTGATTTAGGTTTTTGGAACATACCGCAACATCATCATGTAGAAGAACATCATGAACATCATGAGTTTTCTTTAGTAGACAAAACTTACACAAATAAGGTTTGGTTATCATTTCCTATAAAAACTTTAGAATTAGAAATTGGTTTAAATTCTTTGTTATCAAATGGTCCTCATCATCATGAACACAAAGATGAGGTAAAAATTTTTGGATTAGATTTGACTTTAAGAAGTTTCTTTACAAGAAACAGAAAGTTTTTGTTCACAACAGAAGTATATAAGTTAACAAGAGATTTAGAGCATGATTCAATTGAACGGTTTGGTTATTTTGTTTTCACAAATTATAAGTTTAACAAATACGATTCTATTGGCTTAAGATATGATGATGTTGAAAATGTAGTTGAAGGTTTAAAAACAATTTCTTTGTCAGCTATATACACAAGGTCACTTACAGAAACAACTGCTATAAGAACTCAGTACACATACTTCTTTGACAATCCTAAGGATATACATCAATTGGTATTACAGATTGTTTTTGGTATAGGTCCACACAGCCATTTGTTAGAATAAAAAATTAACATGTAGGGCAAACCTTTAGGTTTGCAAAATATAGGAGAAAATTATGAAAAAAACAATTTTGTTTTTAATTATTTTTCTTAACCTTCTTTATTCAAAACAACTTTATGTTGTAACCACAACTGAAGATCTGAAAAGCATAACAGAATTTATAGGTAAACAAAAAGTTAAAGTTGAGAGTTTATCTTATGGTTGGCAAGATCCACATATGGTGGAAGCACTACCGTCTATGGTTGTGAAACTTGCAAAAGCAGATATGTTAGTAAAAATTGGTTTAGATTTAGACATGTGGGTTGATGGTTTAATCCATGCGTCAAGGAATAAAAATATAGTTTATGGTGCAATTGGCTATGTTGACACATCTGTTGGTATTGTACGTTTAGAAGTGCCTGTTGGTAAAGTAGATGCTTCAAAGGGAGATATTCATATTTATGGCAACCCACATTATTGGCTTGATCCTGAAAATGGAAAAATAATAGCAAAAAATATTTTAGAAGGATTATGTAGACTCTCCCCGGAAGATAAAGATTATTTTGAAAAAAATTATGAAGAATTTATTGAACAACTGACAAAAAAAATTGATTATTGGAAACAAAAACTAAAAAAATACGAAGGCAAAAATTTTGTTTCATATCACAAAACATTTTCATATTTTGCAAAAAGGTTTAATTTAAACATAATTGCAACTGTTGAACCAAAACCTGGTATACCTCCATCTGCTGCTTATCTTAAAAAACTTGTTGAAATAATAAATAAAGAAAATGTTGTATGTATTCTTCATGAAAACTTTTATCCTTTAAAAACTTCACAATCAATCGCAAAACAGACAAATAAAAAAGTTATTGTTTTACCAACATCTGTTGGTGGTGTAAAAGAAGTTAAAGATTATTTTTCTCTTTTTGATTATATTATAACAAAGATATGTGAATGTAATGAAGACAAAAATAATTGAGATTAAAAATATAAGTGTTGGCTATGGTAAGCACATAGTTTTAGAAGATGTAAGTTTTGACATTTATAATACTGATTTTATAGCAGTAGTTGGACCAAACGGTTCTGGGAAGACAACCTTGATCCACGCTATACTTAAAAAACTTAAAGTTAAAAAAGGCGAAGTTGTGTATTGTACCAAAATATCTTTTGGCTATGTTCCACAGATGTCAACTGTAGAAGAGATTTTTCCGTTTAGTGTGTATGAAGTTATACAGATGGGGTTATACAATAAATTCAAGTTTTTAGATAAAAAAGAAATTAATGCTGCAACTTCAGAAGTTTTGTCATATTTTGATTTAGAAAGTTATAAAGACAAACTTTTTAGAGAACTTTCAGGCGGGCTCAAACGTAAGGTTTTATTAGCACGTGCATTGTGTAGCAATCCCGATATTTTAGTATTAGATGAACCAACTGCAAATTTGGATATTGTTTCTGAACATATGACTATGGCACTTATTAAAAAAATTCATGATGAAAAACATAAACCAATTATTCTTGCAACTCATCATTTAAATACAGTTATTAACTATGCAGAAAAGTTTTGTTTTATAAAAGATAAAAAAATAAAAATGTGTGATAAAAAAGATCTGACGGAAGAACATCTACAAGATTTGTTTGAGACAAATTTAAAATTTGAAAATGGAAAAATAATAATTATGGAATAAAGTTATGTTTAGTTTACCTTTTATTCAAAAAAGTTTGTTTGTTGGCATTTTGTCTTCAATAATGCTTTCCTATTTAGGTGTGTATATTACTTTAAAAAGAGTTGTTTTTGTGGGAATATCGTTAGCACAGATTGTAACCTGTGGTTATATTTTTGGATTGTTAGTTAACATTAATCCTTATTTTACATCTTTTATTTTTTCTTTATTTGGAATTTTGTTGTTTTCATCAAACATTTATTCAGAAAAAATACCTAAAGATGCGATTATAGCATTAACCTACATTATCTTTTTATCTTTGTCTGTTTTGTTTATAGCGAAATCTGCAAAAGCTGAAACACATTTGTTTAATGTTTTTTCAGGCGATATTTTAACTGTCCAACCTCAAGAAGTTCATTTGACAATTGCGATTTTTATATTGTTTATTATTTCACAAGTTTTGTATCATAGACAGTTTAACTTTGTTTCTTTTGATCCTGAGACGGCATCTGTTTATGGATATAATAGGTTTTTGTGGGATTTTGTTTTTTATTCTGTTTTAAGTTTAGTTTTTATTACAACTATTAATACAACAGGTATCATTTTCAGTTTTGGTTTCATTGTTATTCCTGCAATGTTTAGTATAATTGTGTTTGAGAGGATTAAAAAAATTTTTTTCTTTTGTTGCATACTAAGCATTTTTTCTTGTATAATTGGTATTATGTTATCATATTTGTTAGATCTTCCTTGTGGCCCAACGATTGTTGTAAGTTTGTTTTGTTTGTGTTTAATAATTTTTAGTGTAAATAAGATTTTTAAAATATGATAATAAAAACTGCTCCACAGGAAATCTTCCCTTACCTTGAAGATTCGTCAAACTTTAAAGAAGGGTCTGCAGAAAAAGCTTTTATCCCTGAAGATGAAAAGGAAGTTTTTGAAGTTGTTGATTATGCAGTAAAAAACAAACTTCCTTTAACAATCTCAGCAGCAGGAACAGGCACTGTTGCAGGAAGAATCCCAAAAGGAGGTGTTGTTCTTTCAACAGAAAAACTAAATAAAATAATAGATATTGATGTAAAAAATAAAACTGCTGTTTTACAATCAGGTGTTGTGGTTTATAATTTTTTAGAAGAAATAAAAAAATTTAATTTGTTTTATCCACCATTTCCTACTGAGAAAGGTGCATTTATTGGTGGTAATGTTGCAACAAACGCTTCAGGAGAATATAGTTTTAGGTTCGGGCCAACAAGAAAATATGTTAAAAAAATAAAAATGGTGTTAACAACAGGCGATGTTTTAGTAGTTAAAAGAGGAGAAACATTTGAAAAAAATGGTTTTCTTGATTACGGAAAATTTAAAATCAAACTGCCATCTTATAGAACACCGAATGTAAAATGTTCAGCAGGATATTATATAAAAGATAATATGGATGCAATTGATCTTTTAATAGGTTCAGAAGGAACTTTAGGGATAATTACAGAAGTTGAAGTGTTTTTAGTTGATGAACTTCCTGAAAGGTTTATAATGCTTATGTTTTTTGATGAGAAAAAAGGAAGTGAAATACCAAAGATTGTTTCTGAGTTAAAAACAAAAAAAGATGAACTTGCGATATACTGTTTAGAATTTTTTGACAAAAACTCGCTTATGTTTATCAAAGATGAATATAATTTCATTCCTGAAAATACAATCGCTTTGTATATTGAAGCAGAAAAAGAAAAACTTGACAGGTGGTTAGAAATTGTTGAAAAGTATAGTTGCAAAGAGACGGTTTTATCAAGTTCAAAAAAAGAATATGAAATACTTGCTAACCTAAGATATAAACTTCCTGAAAAAATAAATTCGTATTTTAAAAAGATAAATTCTGCAAAAGTTTCAGTTGATGCATCAGTTCCTGAATGTAAGTTAGAGGAGTTATTTAGTTTTTATAAAAACATAATGTTTGAGAATCCAAATATAACCATGGTTATTTTTGGCCATATTGGTGAAAATCATCTTCATTTTAACATGTTTCCTAAAAACGATGAAGAAAAAATTGTCTGTGAAAGAATATATATTGATTGCATAAAAAAAGCTGTATCTTTAGGTGGGAGCGGTTTTGCAGAACATGGTATTGGAAAATTAAAGAATAAATATCTTGAATTAATGTATGGTAAAGATGCAGTGTTAGAAATGGCAAAAATTAAAAAAACTTTTGACCCACATTGTATTTTAAACTTAGATAATATCTTCCCTAAAGAAATCCTCGGATTTTTCAATTGATATTTTAAAAATAAAACTTGAATTTATTACAAAATTTATATAAATTACATCTATTTAAAATTGGCTGGAAATGTATCTTAATTCTGTTTTGTCTTCAAAAACAGAGAGGGGTTGCATATGAGACAAGATATGAGACAAGAAGTTGATTATTCAAAGACAGTTAATCTTCCAAAGACAAATTTTTCAATGAAGGCTAACTTACCACAAAAAGAGCCGCAGATTATAAATTTTTGGCAAGAAAACAATA
>Ga0071330_1072461_pt1 | contig 34602 bp, 32 predicted proteins | sample GBScel77sediment_FD_63802 | JGI IMG/M metagenome (GOLD analysis project Ga0071330, IMG submission 63802) | Hot spring sediment microbial communities from Great Boiling Spring, Nevada - Cellulolytic enrichment Sediment 77C v2 (version 2) | ecosystem: Environmental > Aquatic > Thermal springs >...
CATCCTCATCAACAACAACCGCAATGGTGTCGGGATAGGGCACTCCTATGCTTCCAGCCTTGTTTAAGCCGTACAGCGGGTTGCAGTGTGTCACCGGTGAAGCTTCACTCAGTCCGTAACCCTCAACAAGCTTACCTCCCGTGACCTCTTCCCATCTTCTCTTAACCTCAACAGGAAGCGGTGCTGCTCCACTTACACATACCCTCAGGCTTCTCAGGTTATATTTGCCGAGTTTTGGATGGTTGAGCATGGCTATGAACATTGTCGGAACTCCGGTAAATGTGGTGGCTCTGTACTTGTGAACGGCTCTCATTATTGCCTCAACGTCTCTTGGGTCAGGGATTGGGATAACCTTCATCCTCAGAACTGCTGATGCGTTGAGCATCGTCATTCCGTATACGTGGAAGACGGGAAGACAGCCCACCGCCACATCTTCTGGTGTTGTTCTCGTATCCCACTCAGCAACCTGATATGCATTCACAACGAGATTGTAGTGTGTGAGCATCACACCTTTCGGAAAGCCTGTTGTACCGCCAGTGTACTGGAACATTGCCACATCTTCTTTCGGGTCAATTTCTTCTCTTTTATCCGTCTTTTCATGCTTCAGAACGTCCTGCCAGAAAACAACCTCCTTCCTTTTGTCAATGTCAATTTTGCCCACCATCTTCTTCTTCAGGAAAGCCCTGAAAAGGGCGCTCATCACAAAACCCAGAAAGTCCTCAATTCTGCAAATCACGACCATTTCGAGCGTACCATCCTCAATCAGGGGCCTGATTCTTGGATACATTCCCTCGAACGCAAACATCCTCGTAGCTCCGCTGTTTTTTACAATGTACCTTATTTCCCTCTCCGTGTAAATCGGATTGCACTGCACAACTATGCCTCCCACCTTGTAAATACCGTTGGCAATGATTGCGTAGTGAGGAGTATTCGGCAAGGCAACAACAATTCTGTCCCCCTTCTCCACGCCGATGCTAAAGAGAAAGCTGGCTACCTTATCTGAAGCTTCCTTCATCTGCCTGTAAGTCCACTTTGTTCCGAAAAACTCAAAACAGATTTTGTCTGGATCTGAGGCTGCGGCATCATCCAGAATTTTATATGCCGGCATCACCGGGTAATCGATGCTTGCCCTCACGCCCTCATCGTAAAATTTCGTCCAGACCCTGTTTATTTTAGTCACATCCACCTCTCTGATGTTTTCCCCTTCCACGCCGAGTACATTCATGATAGAAGTTTATAAGGGTTTTTTAAAAACTTTTCCCTTTTCTGCACATCAAGATTAAAAAATCTGGTACGTTCTGCCTGAAAATGGAAATGAAGTTGCAATTTTATTTCTACCCTATTGTGCTCACCATCTCTCCCTCCAGAAGGCGGGTATGAGCAGCGATACAACTGTAAAGATCTCCAGTCTGCCAATCCACATGTTAAGTGACAGAAGAATTTTCGTAAGCTGAGAGAAAGACGCGTAATTCTCCACACCCCCAGCCATTCCCATTCCTGGCCCAACATTGCCAAGCGTTGCTGCTGTTGCGGAGATTGAAGTTACCATATCGTAGCCTGAGAGGGATATGAGAATCGATGAAATGGCAAATATCAAAATGTAGAGGACAAAAAACGCAGCAACATCATCCAGAACATCCTTTTTAATTGCCCTTCCCTCAAACTTTACCGCCCTTACAGTCCTCGGTTCTGCAGCTCTCAAAATCTGGTGGACTGCATACTTTATGAGAAGATAAATTCTGATAACCTTCATTCCTCCAGCTGTAGAACCGCTTGACCCACCAATGAACATCAGAATCAGCAGAATCAGTTTCGCAGAGTCACTCCATGAATCAAAATCTGCAGTTGTGTAGCCAGTTGTAGTCATGATTGAGACGACCTGAAAAGCTGAGTATCTTAACGAGTCGTAAATTCCGAATCTCTCCAGATTCACGGCAGTTATCAAAGCCGTTGCAAGCACCAGAAAGCATACATAACTCCTGAATTCAGCATTTTTAAAAATTATTGATTTTCCGGTGAGAAGGAAGTAAATCAATGCAAAATTCGTGCCACCCAGAAAGGCAAAAAAAGCTATAACCGCCTCCACTCTGACATCCCCGAAGAACGCTATGCTTTCTGAATGCGTCGAAAAACCGCCTGTGGAAATGGTTGTGAAAGCATGGTTGACCGCATCAAACGGAGAGAGACCCAAAACGTAAAGAAGAGCGATTTCGGCAACAGTAAGCAGAAGGTAAACCTTGTAGAGGGTTAGAGCTGTGTCCCTTAATCTCGGTTTGACCTTCGATAGATTCACTCCCGGATACTCTGCCTGAAAAAGTATGGTGCTCCTTTTTGCAACATTCGGAAAAATTGCAAGAAAAAGCACAATTATGCCCATCCCACCTATCCACTGCGTCAGACTCCTCCAGAGGAGCAGAGATTTCGGGAGTTTCTCGGGAGTCAGGACAGAAGCACCGGTTGTTGTGAAACCGGACATCGACTCAAAAAAAGCATCCACGGCATCAATCCCGAATAGCATGTACGGCACCGCTCCAAAAATCGCCATTAGAAGCCAAATCAACCCGACCACTGCAAAACTCTCCTTTTGTCTTAAAGACTCAAGTTCGGTATTTGTTTTAATTCCGTAACCTAAAATTGAACCGGAGATGAATGAAAGTACCGCAGGAATCAGGTATGGGTAATAAGGGTCATTGTAGATATAAGCGGCAATCAATGGCAGGGTAAAGGATAGAGAGAAAAGCATCAGCAGTTTTCCGAGTATGCTTGCTGTCAATCTGAGGTTCATCTGAATATCTCCTCTATCCTTTCTATCTCATCCCAGCCGGTGAAAACAAGAAGTCTATCCTCGTACTCTATAATGGCCTCTCCTCTTGGAATTATACATTCATCGCCCCTCAAAATTGCTCCCACAATGGTATCTTTTGGAAGGTTTAAATCTTTCAGCGCTTTTCCAACCAGTTTCATGTTTCTCACAACCACCTCCACCACAGCCGTGCCCTCTATTTCGGCAAGAGTTTCCACACGCATCTTTCTGAGCAGCTTGGTAACCTCATTGTATGTGACACTTCTGGGATTAAGCGCAGCATCCACACCAACCGCTTCAAAAAGCTTTACGTATTCTCTTTTCTCAACCTTTGCAATTGCTATTTTAGCTCCCATATTTTTCGATAGAAGGGATATCAGGAGGTTCTTTTCGTCACTTTCCGTTGCTGCAAGCACAGCGTCAGATTTTCCTATCTCCTCATCGGTGAGAAATTCAATGTCGGTGGCATCACCGCAGACAATTTTCACACCTTCAAGCTCACTGCTAAGCATTTCGCACCTCTCTATGCTTGAATCAATTAGCTTAACACTCACCAAGCTCTTTGAAAGTATTTTTGCAGTGTAACTTCCAATCGTGCTTGCGCCAAAAATAGTCACCCTTCTTGTTACAGGAGGACCGAATATGCCTTTCAGCATGTCGACATCTTCAGCCTTGCTGACAATGGCAACTCTGTCTCCTGCCCTCAAAACTGTATCACCGCGGGGAATTTCTATGTGATCATTTCGATAAATCAGGGCTATTACCATGTTATGGGGAAGGTTAAGTTCTGCAATGGTTTTACCGTCTGCTTTTGAACCCTCCATGACCTGAAACTCTATCATCTCCACCTTTCCCCCGCTGAAGGTAACGATCTCTATCGCCCCCGGAATTCCGATGATTCTGGCTGCCTCCTGTGCAAGTGATAGCTGGGGACAGATCAGAACGTCATATCCAAGAGGGTGATCCTTCACCACCGGCCTGTCAACGTATTCCGGATTTTCAACCCTCACAATAACATTCTTCGCTCCAATTTTTTTAGCTGCAAGACCTGAAATGAGGTTGGTCTCATCGTTACCAGTAACCGCCAGAAAAACGTCTGCTTTATCAACTCCCGCATCCCTGAGCACTTTTAAATTTGCAGCATTGCCGTTTATGGCAACAACGTCAAGCTCGAAAACCCTTTCGAATCTTGACGGGTCCTTCTCTATGACGATCACATCATGATTTGGAGCGAGTGATGCTGCAAGATTGTATCCAACCTCACCGGCACCTGCAATTACAATTCGCATATCTAATCTCCACCTGAGCTCCACTTATTTAACCTTTTATGCTGAATCTCAGCAGGGCAGCTATTCCGCCAAGACTCATCAGCCTTTTTCCCGGTTCAAATTCGGTGCTCATTATCACAACTTTCCCTCCTGATTCCTCCACCTCATTCATCAGTCTGTCAACATCCCATTTCTCCCTCTCCTCAAGCAGAAACTCGTCCGCAATCAGCAGCACCTCAATAGCCCTGTAGTTGTGTGCCTCCTTTACTTCTTTTGAACCGTAAGCAACTCTCTCTCCCTTGGCAATACCCTCAAGCAACATGTCTATGTACTCAGCCTCCTCCGCAAGTCTCACTTCTCCCACAATCCTGTCTACAACCCTCCTTTTTAGAATTTCTATAAATCCCCTCGAACCAACTGAGGAAGTGTCAACAGCAACCGCATTTTTCGCCATCTCAGGATACCTCTCCTTCAGAAATTCCAAAAAATCGTTCTTTGCAAATCCCGGGCCAGCAACAATTAGGTACCTGAAATCCAGACTCTCAAGCTTGGAAGCAACCTCTCCAAAGAACTCCCTCCTGCTGTCCCCCATCCCTTTTCCGTAGCCCATTCTCTCCTCGAAAATTTCCTCAACACCCCACTGCCTCAAAACTCCAGCAACCGCGTAACCTTCCTCGATGGTCAGCATTACAATTTCTGGTCGGTTTGAGTTTTCAACAGCCTTCCTTAACCTTTCAAGCTGCTCAGGCTTCCATTTCTTGATTATACTCAGCTCCCTTCCTGTGGTTATGTTCAGGGTGTGATATCCGGATTCATCTATTCCAGCCACAATTCTCCCCGAAACTCTGAGTCGGCTGGCAAACTTGTGAAATTCAACCTTCTCAACCTCAATTCCAAGCCTGACCGTCACCATTTCCTTATCGCTTCTCAGTTTATCACTGCTCTGGCTTGCTCTTCTGGTTGTGGCAAAAACCACGTCACCTTTTTCGATTATAAAACGTAGATGCCAGAGGTCATCCAGAGTTTCAGGTATCAGCTTGATTTCACCCTCGCTGCCCCTCAAATCTTCCTCAACGATCTGCACACCACCTGTGGAATACAGTTTTATAAAAGTGTTAGCGTTGTTTTTCTGTGATAGATGAAGACAGGGTTAGAGAACTTGCTGGTATTCTGAGGAGAATGAAATACACACCCATAACATTTGACAACCCTGAGCTTTTTCCTGAGCCTGACAGCTTCATCTACCCCAATTACGTTTTCTTCATGGTCGCAATTGACCACAGAACAGGATTTGACGTAGATTTCAGGTATCACGGTTCGGACCTTCTTTTTTACCTTGCAAGGAAAAAGCAATTGGAAGAGAGGGAGTTCTTCACAGCCAGAAACCTGGTAAAAATCGACGCTGAATGCATAAGAAAGACTTTCATTTTCAGAGGAAAAACTGTCGCAAAACCGGAGGAGAGAGCTTTTCTGCTTAAAGATTGTGCGGAAAAGCTGCTGAAGTACTATGAGGGAGACTTCATGAATCTACTCAGCAGAGCAGATTTCATGGTGGAGAACATTCTCCCGAGATTAAAGATCTTCAAAGCCTACGAGGATCCTTTAATGAAAAAGAGCTTTCTTCTTCTGAAAATACTGAAAAGGCAGGGATTTGTGAGGGGAAAACTGAAGTTTCCCGTTGATAGCGTTCTTGTTGAAATTGCAGTGTCGTCGGGAATCCTGATTCTGCCCGAGGAAATAATGGAAAAAATAAACGCCGGAACCATGCTTAGCATTAAGGAAACAAATTTTCTGAGAGAGCTGACACAAAAGTCTCTCATGCTTGTATCAGAGAGGGCCGGGATAGAGGCAGATATTATCGATGATCTGCTTTGGGCCTTCGGAAGAGAAAGAATTCCTGAAAATTCACCTCTGAGTGAAAAAGTTGATAAAAAAGCTGTTAAAGAGTTTATCGAATTTATCAATTTCAGGCCAATAAAAAAAATTGCCTTCCCCCCAAGCTGGTATTTCTGATCGAGAATCGAAACAAAAGATTATATTTGTTTTAGTGTTATTTGACGTAAGGAAAAACGGAGGAAGGTTTAAATTACTTTAATTAAAATAATCAATAGGGTGATGGTATGGCATCCATATCTGAAAAGATGGTAGAGGCTTTGAACAGGCAGATAAATTCAGAGATCTACTCTGCATACCTTTATCTCTCCATGGCAGCCTACTTTGACTCCATCGGTCTTAAAGGCTTCTCAAACTGGATGAGAGTTCAGTGGCAGGAAGAGCTGGTGCATGCCATGAAGCTGTTCGATTTTGTTAGCGAGAGGGGTGGGAGAGTGAAGCTTTATGCGGTGGATGAGCCGCCAAGTGACTGGGGATCTCCTCTGGCAGCTTTTGAGCATGTATACGAACATGAAGTGAATGTTACGAAAAAAATTCACGATCTTGTTGAGCTTGCAATGAACGAGAAAGATTACGCAACCTACAACTTTCTGCAGTGGTTCGTTGCAGAACAGGTTGAGGAGGAAGCATCATCACTGGAGATAGTGGAAAAGCTCAGGTTGATAGGAGAGGACAAGAGAGGATTGCTTTTCCTTGATAAAGAGCTTTCCATGAGAAGGTTTACTCCTCCTACTGCAGAGGAGTAAGGAGGTGGTTTTGTGACGGAAGTTTTGCAGGTGTATAAGTGCATGGTGTGTGGAAACATCGTTGAAGTTTTGCATGCCGGGAGAGGGCAGCTTGTTTGTTGCGGACAGCCGATGAAGCTGATGGAAGAAAGGACGATGGATGAGGGCAAGGAAAAGCACGTTCCCGTAATGGAGAGAGAGGGGAACAGGGTTATCGTTAAAGTAGGCAGCATTCCCCATCCAATGGAGGAAAAGCACTACATTGAGTGGATCGAGGTTATTGATGATGGGTGCATCCACAGAAAGCAGCTAAAGCCGGGTGATGAGCCAAAGGCGGAATTTGTCGTGTTTTCAGATAAGGTATCTGCAAGGGAGTACTGCAACCTCCACGGGTTGTGGAGGAGTGAGTGAAAAGGGAGGTGGTTAAAGTATGGGAACTCTCGAAAATTTGGTTAAAGCTTTTATTGGAGAGAGCATGGCAAGAAATCGTTACACTTTTTATGCAAAGGTGGCAAAGGAAGAGGGTTACGTTTTCATCCAGAGGGTGTTTCTGGAGACTGCAGAAAATGAGAAGGAACATGCTGAGAACTTGCTGAAGTTCATTCAGCAGCTAAGAGGCGATTTGAATGCTGTTAAAGTTGAAGCTGAGGCACCACTTGTTTGGGCTTCAACTGTGGACAATTTAAAGGCTGCAATTGAGGGAGAGCATTACGAGAACACGGAAATGTATCCGAATTTTGCGGATGAAGCTGAGAGGGAAGGGTTAAAGGAAATCGCGGACAGGCTGAGAGCAATTGCCAAAGCTGAAGAGCACCACGAAAAAAGATACCGCAGATTGCTTGCCGAGATCGAAAACGGTACTTTCTTCAGGAGAGATGAGGAAACTGCATGGGTGTGTCTTGAGTGCGGATACGTTCATTACGGAAATGAGCCTCCAGAGGAGTGTCCGAGCTGTGGACATCCAAGAGCTTACTACGTAGCTCAAGATTTGCTCTCTCTTTAATTTTTAGGTGTTTTTATGAACGTTGAGGCGTTCTACAAGATAAGCTACGGACTTTACATCGTAAGCTCTGCAGATAATGGCAAGATGGCGGGGCAGATTGCCAACACCGTCTTTCAGGTTACAAGCGAACCGGTAAAGGTTGCGGTATGCCTTAACAAAGAGAACGATACACACAAAGTTGTAAAGGAAAGTGGAGTTTTCGGGATAAGCGTTCTTGAACTGGAAACACCGATGGAGTTCATAGGCAGGTTCGGATTCAGGAAGAGCGGTGAATTTAACAAATTTGATGGAGTTGAGTACAAATTAGGAAAAACCGGAGTCCCGCTCGTTACAGAACATGCTGTAGCGGTGATTGAGGCAAAAGTTGTCAAGGAGTGTGACGTTGGCACTCACACGCTTTTCATAGGTGAAGTTGTTGATGCGGAAGTGCTGAAGGATGCGGAGGTTCTTACCTACGCAGACTACCACCGGATCAAGAAGGGGAAGACTCCGAGGACGGCGACAGTTTACTTTGAGAGTAAATGAATCTTGAGGAGCTTGAACCTTCAAAATTAATTTCTTTTTTGTATCATCCAGAGGAGATTCTGAGGTTCAGAGCTGCAGAGATTCTCGGGATGAAGGTGAGTGGCACAAAAGCAAGAAATCTGATTTTGAGGCTGTTCTGGCATCTGAACGATGAGAGCGGTGCTTACTGCGTTGGTGCACCTCTCGGCATAGCTGAAATAGGCAAAAACAACCCTGAGGTTTTTGAAAGCTTTGAAAATAAATACGTCTCTCTTCTTGACGACTGGGAAGTTGAGAGAAGATACGTTGCATACGGTATTGGCAGACTGGCTGAAATTGTAAGAGATGCCTACCCGGATCCGGTTGAAAAGCTGAGAGAGAAAATTGAAGAGATAAAAGATTACAGCTTTACAGTTTATGCCCTTATTGCTCTCAAAAAACTCGGTGATGACATCTCCGATTTGAAATTAAAGTTTGTGGATGTTAAAAAGCTAATAGAGTACTATGATGGTAAAAAGATGATCAGCATTGCGTTATCTGACCTTTTGAAGATTTTATAAAAAACTTAAACAACACTCGGGTAAAAAAATTAGAGGTATCTGTGGATTTTCTCCAATCCTTCTCCATCCAGCCCCATGATGACCTCAAAGAGAGCACTGTCAACCTCATGTACCATCGGGATTCCTGTAACTTCTGAAGCTAAGGGGGTGAGGGCTGCAAGGTCTGACCTGTCGATGAGGTCCAGTCTGAACTTCCTCGCTCCCGCCAGAAGCTGCTTCAATCCGTCTTTCATTCTCTCAATGTACGTGTAAAGACCTACTGCCGACCACGGGATTTCCTTCCCCACCTTGTCTCCGTATTTTGCCTTCAGGTCATCTGCAAGTATGAAGAACTTATCTGGTGTTTCTCCATACTTTCTTGCGAACTCCTTGGGTAGCTTGCCGTTCTCTGCAAGCTCGCAGAAGTATGAGGCTTTCATCACAGCGGTGAGCGGGGATCTGCCGGTTGTCACGGTTTTTATGAAAGGCCCATCTCCGAAGTTGCTCATTGCAATAGCCTTGAAGATCTGGGTCTCATTTATAAATCCACCCGCCATGCTTATGTCCGGAACGTACTTGCCCTGCTCCTTCAGCATTCTGGCAGCTTTGATCACAAGAGCTTCCAGGTAAACGGTTGGAATACCCATTTCATTCATCATCGGAACCGGAGACATTCCAGTTCCGCCCCCAGCACCGTCAAAGGTTATGTAGTCCACCTTTGCTTCTGAAGCAACCTTCATCGTCCACGCAACGTCTGCCGGGCGGTAAGCTCCGGTTTTGATTGTCACAACCTTTGCTCCCATTTCTCTCAGCCTTTCAACATCCTCGACAACATCACCTCTTAGCGGTGATCCAACCCTGCTGTGCCTTTCAAAGGTCTTGAAGAGTCCGTGCTTAAATGCCTGCTGGACATCCGGGTCTTCAGGATCCGGAATTACAAGATAACCTCTCTTCTTAAGTTCTATAGCTCTTTCAATTGAATTAACTCTAATTTCACCACCAATCGCCTTGGCACCCTGTCCCCACTTTCTCTCAACAATATTCACTTCCAGTTTTGATACCACGTATTCATCCACACCGAGTCTCTGATCCTCGACATTGGTCTGAACTGCAATGTCTCCGTACTTTCCATCCCAGAACTCCTTGAAAAGCTTTATTCTCCTTTCCATCTCAGGAGATCTGACAACCTTTCCATCTTTGAACTCTGATTTCGGATCAACACCGCATACGTTCTCTCCCACTATGAGTATAACTCCCGCCAGAGCTGAACCGACAGCAACGCCATCCCAGTACTTTCTTGCAACGTCTGTTGAGCCGTACGCACCTATGGCAAGAGGCATTTTCACCTTGATACCACCAATGCTGCTCTCAACACTGACGTTCGGGAAAAGCATCTTGTCCGGGTCTGTTTCAATGCCATCCGCCCCAATCAATCTTGCCATTATGTTGAAGTGCGACCAGTCAAGGCCATAGTCCTTCAAACTTGATGCAGTGCTTTCACCAAAGTACTCGGGGTCAGGGTACAGCACTTCTCTACCCCTGAAGGCTGAGAGCCCTATTTCGCACAAAAACGGGCAGTCTCTGACACAGAGCGGGCACATTCCACTTTGGGGATTTACATCTCTAACCCTTGTTCTCGTTCCTGTGGTTGACATTGCATTGATGTAGGACGAGTTCTTCATCACACGCTCCACTAAATCACCTCCGCGGAACGGAACCTTTGTAATGTATATATATTTTACGGTTTCCTTCTTATTCAAATGTATTATACATGTAACTTTTTATACATACGTATTCAATACTACGGTAACTCTCAGACCATTAAAGTTTTTAATTCCAGATTCAGACATCTATCATGAAATTTGCCCTGAAAATTCTAATACTGCTACTGATTTTAATCACTCCTGCCGGTGCACAGTTTGAGAATGCTCAGAAGGCAAGTATTAAGGCTGTAGCTGTCACAAGCGGTGACACGCCGTCAGGTGTTGTGATTGACATTACCGTAATTGTTACACCGGGAGACGGGAGAGTTTTTGTTTCCACAACACCTTACACGGAAATAGACATGCAGGGAAGTGCCCAGCTTGCTGCTATTACAGCATGTGATTTGCTCGGTGTGGATTTCACAAAATACAGCTTCTTCTACATTATAGAAGCTGAGGCTCCGATTGTTGGTGGCCCCTCTGCAGGGGGTGTTATGACGGTTGCCACCGTTGCTGCCCTCAAGAATCTTCAAATCAGAGAGGATGTTTACATGACCGGAATGATCTACCCCGACGGTTACATCGGCCCTGTAGGAGGGTTGAAGTATAAACTTGAGGCTGCCGCAAGAAACGGAGCCAAAATTTTCCTGATACCGGAAGGACAGAAAATAACTTACGTTGAGGAAAAGAAAGTCAGGAGGATCGGAATTATCAGCTATATTGATGTTGAATACAAAAAACTTGACCTTGTGGATTACGGCAAGAAGCTCGGTGTCAATGTTTATGAAGTTTCCACCCTTAACGAAGCTCTGAGGTTTTTTACGGGTTATGAGATAAAGAATCCGGAGGGTGAGTTCAACATTGGAAGCTATTCGCAAATTCTGAAAAAGCTTGCTGATCGCATGAAAGCCTCTCTTGATGAAATTAGCGTGACAAATGATGAAGCGGAGAAGCTGATTAAGAGAGCAGATGAGTTCTACAATGAGGGTAAATACTACACAGCTACAAGCATGTACTTCCAGGCAAAAATCCTGAAGAGGTACGAGGAATACAGGAGTAAGATCATCACATCAAGGCAGTTTGATGAAGAAGTTGAAAAGATCAAGAGCGAGATAGATCAGATGAAAATCTACCTCTCTGAAAAGAAAGTTGGAGTGAATTCACTGCAGATTATTGCTGCCGCTCAGGAAAGGGTTGCGGAAGCAGAAAATCTGCTTGAAAATGCAAGGAATGCGAGAACTGATGAAGAAGCGTTGCAAAATCTCGCATACGCGAGAGAAAGAGTGGAGAGTGCAAAAGTTTGGTTGTCGATACTTCATGAATTGAAAAATGACTATGAAATCCCCAAAGATGTTTTGAAGAGGAGAGCAGAGTTTTATGTTACCGAGGCAAGTTCTCTGCTTGTATACGCTTCAACACTGCGTGGAAATGATTACCTCATAAATGAGGGATTTATTTCGCTTGAAACGGCCAAAAGATTGCTTTCAGAGGGTCTGTACGCTGGTGCAGCAGTCGTGGCGCTGAATTCGATAACCGATGCAAGCCTGTCGATCGAGGTTACCTACGGTAATATTGATGACAAGATAGAAGGGGCAAGAAAGGCGGCGATGGCATCAATTTCAGAAGCGGAAAAATCACTCTTCCCTGTGTTGCCTGCAGCATATTTTGAGTATGCTGAAAACATTGATAACCAGTATTTGAAGCTGATGTACTACAAGCTCTCAATGAGGCTGGCGAAGCTGCTGTTGCTAATTCCCGGTGGGGAAAGGGAGCTCGTTCATGCGGAGTTCAATCCGTATGCCTATCACACGCCATCTCATGAAAAATCAACGATAGAAAAAATAGTTGAGACACCGGGTTTTGAGAGCATTGCTGCTGTTATTGCCATTACATTTGCAGCAGCATTAAGACGCAGATAATTCCAGCTGAAAAGGTTCCGAGAAAATTAACTGCAGAGTTTGTCAGATATCCCTTCTTTTCAAGCGTTGCGCCAAGCAGGCTGTCAACGTGAACACCGGCAAAGGATGAAAAAACAACGGGAAAGAGCATGGATGCACCAACAATTCCCAGAGAGAATGCAAAAAGAGCTGTGAGAATGCATCCCGTCAATGCTGCCAGCTCACCTTTAAGCGATACTCCACCACTTGTGCCCGGCTCAACTTTATTTAAGTTGGTTATCAGGTAAACATTCTCCTCTGCCTTTCCGACCTCACTTGCCATGGTATCGCCAAGAGCTGAAGCAACTGCTGCGGTGAATGCGGCTGCAAAAAAATCTCCACCAAAAACACCGTAGTTGATTGCAAAGAACAACGGAGCAATACTGTTCCCAAAGACGTTTGCGTAACCTCTCGCCCCTCCCGCCTGCTCGGCAATTCCTCTTTCCAGCTTCACGCTGTACTTGTATTTTGTTACAACGGATCCGAGAACGTAAAAGAGAAGAATTACCGCAAAAAACCTTATGTCGGTGAAAAGTATGAGTGTTGTTCCCACAATGGTTGCGCTCATCAATCCGGATTCATCAGCAACTTTTGCGTAAAGTGCAAGAAGACTTACGAAGAAAGAAAAAAGAAAGGCGAAAGCGAGGGCTGAAAGCGATGCTGATGGTATGTAGAGTTTGAATATTGTGAATACCGTGGAGAGAGCTATTAGCAAGGTCAGCCTTCTGTCAGCGTTCGTATCAACGCTCTCTATCAATGCAGCCGTCAGACCGCCCGAAAGAGAGAGAAAGATAACCTGAGCGAGCCTTACCTCAATACCGTTGGCAATATTGTAGCTTAGGAAATAAAAGAGGGCTGCAGCTGTGTAAATCGCTATATTCCACAAAGCATTCTTTCTGAAGTTGTGTATTAAGACAAGAAAAATTGATGCAAAAACGATATCTCCAGAAAGGCAAAAGAAAGAAAGCAGTATCAGAAAGGTTGAAAACAAATATGCATTAAGGTAAGACTCCTCCTCCGTTACATTTCTCAATTTCAGGCTGACTCCTTTCTTTCTGGCATAAACTAAGGTCGATATGACAGACAATACAGCAACAAATCTTGGATCGAGTTTAATCGCGATTAGAGCCATTGCTGCAAGCACCATGGCGGGAAGCATTGGGAAAAGTTAAGTATTCCTTGCATTTAAACTTTGATGAGATGCTGTTGAGAGTTTACGAAAAACTGCTTGAAAGAGAGATCAGGAGAGTTCCCAGGCATATTGTTGTTGTGACCGACAGCATTGGAAATGGACTGTTGAAGCTTGCTGAGTGGTGCAGGAAGTTTGGAGTCGATGAAATAACAATTTGCGGTAACTTCCAGCCTGAATGTTCCTTTTTCGAGGGATTTTGTTTAAGAATTGTTACGGGTGAAGGTGTTGAGGTGAGGGACGGATCCAAACCGACAATTAACATTCTAAACTTTACCGGAAGAGAGGAAATAATAAATGTGATTAGAAAAATCGCCAAACTGGTGGAAAAGGGGGAGTTGAATGTTGAGGATCTGGATGAGAAGCTCTTTGAGAAATTTTTGACCGTAAAATCTCAGCCTGATATAATTATCAAAGCCGGGAACGACATCCCTAACTTTCTCATCTGGCAAAGCATTTATGCCGAGATATACTTCGCGGATATTGACTGGGAGAATCTCAGGTATGTTGATTTTCTCAGAATACTGAGGGAATATCAAAGGAGGGAAAGAAGGTATGGAAGATGAGAATCTCCGGATGCTGAGGGTTATAGCGGACTACCAGTTCGGAAAGGGTGTTGGAAAGGTTCTTTTTCCTGATACATGCAGCTTCATGCTGTCAAGCTCGGGTCGAATCAGGCAGGTTTTTGATAATGGCATAAGAATCGCAACACTAAAACCAGATTCCGGATGGTTCACGCTCAGCATTGAAGGGGCGAGAAGGGTTAAAGAGGCTTTGTCATTTCCGAAGATGAGGGTTGTTGTGATCGACGAGGTTTCTGAGTTCATCGCTTCTGGCAAGAGCGTTTTTGCAAAGCACGTTGTTGAAGTTGATGAAGAAATCAGGGCGAATGATGAGGTTGTTGTTGTCAACACGGCAGATGAGTTGCTTGCAACAGGGAAAGCTCTGCTCTCAGCCTTTGAAATGCTTGAGATGGAGAGGGGAGTGGCTGTGAAGGTTAGGCAGGGTGTGAAGGCGATGAAGGCTGAGCAGGGGTAAGAAATGATGCGGATAGATAAGAAAAAGATGATTTTAAGTGTAAAATCTGGAAGTGTTATCATTAAAAATTTGAGGTTCGATGGAACTGTTGTTACTGGAATTGACTGCAGTTTTCTTGGAAGTATAGAAGCCAGGGAGGTAAACCTGGGGAAAGGATGCGTGGTTGGTGGTGTTATCAGGGCTGAAGAAGTTACTGTCGGGGCATACAGCATTTTTAATGAAATCGAGGCTGAGGATGTTGTAATTCTTGTGGGCTGCAGAGGTAACAGAATATCAGCAAAAGGTGATGTAAGAATTGCAAAGAACTGCAAAATTGGTGAAATAAAAGGAAACAGACTTCTGATAGAGGGTAATTCAAAAATTGGGAAAATGGAGGCCAGGAAGATAATTGCCTACGGTTAAAGCTTTCTGAGCTTTTCAAGGATTATTTTTCTCTCTGCTCTTGCCACAACTTCTCTGATCTTGTGAACAGCATCGGGGTTGGCTGAAACGCTGTCGATTCCAAATTCAACAAGCTTCTCAACAACATGCGGATAGCTTCCCGCCTGACCGCAGATTGAGCTCTTCACTCCGTGCTCTTTGCAAACCTTAATTGTCCTTTCTATCAGCTTTAGAACTGCAGGATGAGTCTCGTTGTAAAGGTAAGCAACGTTTTCGTTGTTTCTGTCAACAGCGAGCGTGTATTGGGTGAGATCGTTTGTTCCGAGGCTTACGAAGTCAATTCCCTCTTTTATTATCTCCTCCAGTATAAGAGCTGCTGCTGGCGTTTCCACCATTATTCCGAACTCTATTTTGTCCAGCGGGATTCCTTCACTGATTGCTATCTCCTTCGCCCTTCTTACTTCTTCTGGAGATGTTATTAGAGGCAGCATTATTCCGATGTTGGTGTATCCTTCATCCACAAGTCTCTTTATGGCTCTCAATTCTGCCCTGAAGTGCTCCTCTTCCGCCAAATCTCTTCTGATCCCCCTGAAACCCAGCATTGGGTTTGCCTCTATTGGCTCCTCTTCCCCACCCTCCATCGCCCTGAATTCATCTGTTGGAGCATCAAGTGTTCTGATCCAGACTGGCTTCGGATAGAAGGCTTTCACGACCTTTTTCATTTCCTGATAAAGCAGATCAACGTATCTGTCAACTTCTCCATCCTTTATGAACTTCATGGGATGCTTTTCAAGTCCGAGAATCATGTGCTCGATTCTGAACAATCCGACCCCATCGGCGTTCGTCTCTCTTGCAACCCTCTCTGCAACATCGGGAATGGAAATGTTCACCTTCACTTCCGTTGCGGTTATTACGGGTGCTGGAGCAATAAACGGCTTTGGTTCCTCCTTTTTCTCAATTCTGCCTTCGTAAATAATCCCCTTCTCACCGTCCACCGTGATTACCATGCCATCCTTCAAGACCTTTGTAGCTTTCTTTGTTCCAACAACAGCCGGCACTCCAAGCTCCCTTGAAACAATTGCTGCATGGCAGGTCATTCCTCCCTCATCAGTAACAATTGCAGCAGCCCTCTTCATTGCAGGAACCATGTCGGGGGTGGTCATTGTTGTTACCAGAATATCCCCCTCCTCAACCTTTGAGATCTCCTTTTCGCTGAAGATAACCTTAACCCTGCCTGAAGCAATACCAGGTGAGGCACCAAGTCCTTTCAGCAGGATTCTGCCCTCAACCTCCTCTGAAACCTCCTCTACCTTTCTGATGGTTGTAATGGGCCTTGACTGGACTATGTATATCTCACCACCCTCCATCGCCCACTCAACATCCTGCGGTGTGGCATAGTGGTCTTCTATGAGTTCACCAAGGGTCACGAGCCTCTTTATTTCTTCATCGCTAAGCACTCTCTCGCGGCTCCTGTCAGGAATTTCAACTTTAACAGTCTTTCCATCTTTTTTGGTAAGCATGAACTTCTTCTCACCAATTTTGACTTCTTCAAGTTCCCCCTTTACTCTGTCATAAACGTAGGTGTCGGGGGTTACCAGACCGCTGACAATTGCCTCTCCAAGCCCGAAAACGGCCTCAATTATGCACTTCTTCTCCCCCGTTACTGGATGGGAGGTGAACATCACACCGCTCTTCTCGCTGTTCACCATCTTCTGGACAACCACAGCGATGCTAACATCCTCATGCCTGAAACCCTTCTGAACTCTGTAGTAAATTGCTCTTGGTGTGAATAGACTGCTCCAGCACTTTTTTACTTTTTCAACAACCTCATCCTCTCCAGCAACGTTTAGATACGTTTCCTGCTGCCCTGCAAAGCTTGCATCGGGTAAATCTTCGGCTGTAGCGGAGCTTCTGACTGCAACGTAAACTTCTCTTCCCTCTTCCTCACACAGCTTTCTGTAAGCCTCTCTGATTTCTTTCTCGATCTCTTCTGGAATTTCCGTTGTTTCTATAATTTCTCTGATCTGTCTTGAAACCGTTTCGAGCTTTTCTGTATCCTCAACATCAAGGTCTTGAAGAAGTGAATATATTTTCTCCTGTATTCCCGTTTTCTGGATAAATTCGCGAAAAGTTCGAGCATCAACAACAAATCCATCAGGAACCGGAATTTCGGCTCTTAGGAGCTCACCGAGGTTTGCAGCCTTTCCTCCAACAAGCAAAACATCATCTTTATCAACATCCGCCAGCCAGAATACCGGCATTCACTCACCTCACCTCTGGTTGGCGACAGTCTTAAAAATTTTTAGGTGGGAAGGAATTAGAAGATCAAAGCTTTTAACTCAAATGCAAAATTTCACTGAATGCGCCTCAAGGATGTCTTTATCTCCAGACTGAGAGAGAAAGGTGTGGAAAGGATAGGAACAAGAATGAAGAAGGTGCTTTCATCACATGATCCAATTGCAAGGATGGCTCTTTCTGTGGCAAACGGGAAGGCTGAAGTTTGCAGGAGTGATGGTGGTTTGCAGCACTCTCTCACACTCAGCGGACATTTTGTCAGTCTACCTCCACAGGCGTATGTCGGGAAATGCAATTCCGAAATTCTGCTTTGCAGAGATGAGCTGGTGAGTTATCCATTTCCTTACGTTTTGGTGGACTGCAGGTTTTATGACAAGCATACGGAAAAGGAAAAATGGAAGATAGGAATTCAGGTGAGGCAGACTCTTGGTGTTGTTAGAGAATACATGTGGGACGATAAACTCATTGTAACCTACAGAGATCTTGGTTTCGGGCGTTTTTGGAAAACAACAGAGGAATTTTTGATGGAGAGTGGTATTGAAAAGGTAGTGCTTCTTGATCCTAATGGAGATGAGCTTTACGACAGAACAGAAGAAAAATGCTTCATTATTGGAGGTATAGTGGATAAAGCCGGGACCAAGAAAGGCTACACATCAAAAATTGGAAAATCCCTTGAGAAGGAAGGAGTGGAGGTGGATTACAGGAGGATAGAGCTCAGAGGAGACGTTGTTGGAGTTCCAGACAGAATTAACCACATTGCAGAGATTTTACTCAGGGTTGAACTTGATGGAGAGAGTGTGGAGAGTGCTGTAAGGGCGGTGCAGCCGCCACTTGTGGCAAAGTGGAGGCTGAGAAAAGAACTGCATGATAAAACTGTAAGATTGTGTCTCGGGGAAAAAACGGTAAGGGTTGTTGAAGTAGGAGTTTTTGATGAGTTCAAAGAATGGCTGAACATAACCAGAAAGGATTTTTACGACGTTTGCAGAGAGCAGAAATTCTTTGTTGTGTCTCAAAAGGTAATGGAGCAGATAAAAAGCCTGGAGTGGGATGAAAGAAAGAGGTGCTTCAGAATGGACAGTGCAAAAATCAGGAGAGACCGAGCTCCTTCCTAAATTTAACCAATCCCCTTATAGCAACTTCATAAAGCTTCTCTAAGGGCATGTCAAGCTTCTCGATCATCCTGATTCTGTTTCTGTCACATCCGGCTGCGAAGCTTTTCTCCTTGAACTTCTTCTTTACCGTTTTTGGAGTTACCTCTTCAATTTTACCTCCTTTCACTAACGCGCATGCGATTACCAATCCCGATACACTGTCTGCTGCCTGCAACGCTATCTCAACCGGTTTCTCGTAATCACCGAAGAGCATGTGGTTGTGCCTCCTGACAACTTCAGCTATCTCCTCATCAACACCTTCTTTCAGCAGTATCTCAGCCCCAACAATCCCGTGCCTCTCCATGTCTCCCTGAGTTTGCTCGTAGTCTATATCGTGAAGAATTCCTACAGTCCACCATTTCTCCTCATCTTCTCCAAGCTCCTTAGCAAGTTCTCTCATTACAGCAGCGGTCGCTATGCAGTGCTTTATCAGTTTGTCGTCACTTACATACTTTTTCAGCAATTCGAGAGGCTCCATAATGAACGTTCGGGAGATCGTTTATTTCCTTTTCGTGGATTTGATTGCGGATAAGAATAAACATAAATGAATGCACATGCAACATTGAAATTTCATGAACATCAAAAAAGTTTTTAATTCACATGAAGACCCAATCATGAGGTGGTACTATGGAGACAGACCTGCCAGTAAAGGAAGTGATGACAACTGTCGTTTGCACTGTAAGGAGGAATGACAGTATTCACAATCTTGCCAAAAAACTTGTTGAGTATGGAGTTGGCAGCGCAGTTGTTGTTGAGAATGGAAAACCAGTGGGTATAGTAACGGAGAAAGATTTGATCTCAAAAATCGTTGCGAAGAACAAGGTTCCGAGCAAGGTTCTTGTTGAGGAGATCATGTCGCAGCCTGTGATAACAATATCCCCCAACACAAGCCTGAGAGAAGCCGCAAGGATCATGATGAAGAAGGGAATAAGAAGGTTGCCGGTTGTGAATAACAACGGGGAGCTTGTGGGTATCATCACGGACAACGACATTCTCAGCGTTTCGTTAGATCTCGGAGAATTTGCTTCACTCGTTACACATGATGCGTTGGGTTACACCATCCAGCCAGTTATTGAGGAGGAAGAAGATATTGGAGGAATTTGTGACAGATGCGGAAAATATGCAGATAAACTGTATCACAGCAACGGATTAAATCTCTGTGAGGATTGTATGGATTTTGAGGGGTGATTTGTTTTGGTTTTAAAACGAAATGTTATGGATATTGCCACAAAAGACGTCTTCACTCTCCCACCAACCTCGACCATCATGAACGCTCTTAAAATGATGCTTAAGAGGAATTTCAGAAGAATTCCCATTGCCGATGCTGGAACGAGAAGGCTTGAGGGTATAATTTCCGCCACCGACTTTGTAAACATCTTCGGTGGTGGTCCAAAGTCAGGACTCATTAAGGGCAGGTATGGAGGAAATCTCTCTGCAGCGGTGAATGAAGTTGTTGAGACAATTATGGAAAGAAATGTCGTAACGGTTGAGGATGCAGATTCACTTGAAGATGCCGTGGAAATTATGTTTGAAAAGAGGGTAGGTGGCTGTCCTGTAGTAAACAGGGATGATGTTGTTGTCGGAATTATCACAGAAAGGGACATCCTGAAGTATCTTGGACAAAACCGCACCATAGACGGTGTTGCTTCAGAATACATGACTTCAAGCGTGGTCACATTAAAACCAAAAGATACCATTGAGAAGGCTATGAGGACAATGATTGAGAAAAAGCTGAGGAGAATTCCCGTAATAGAGGACGGAATTCTTGTTGGTATGATTACTGTCAGAGAGATACTGAGATACTTTGGAATGGGTGAAGCATTCAGGATGCTGACAAGCGGAAATATAAAGGATGCAATCGACAAGCCAATCTCAACAATTCTCGCGAACGATGAACTGCTTGTTTACAAGGAAATTCTCACTTTCCCCAAAAACTCAGCCATATCTCAGCTTGTAAGCTCCATGCTGGAGAAGGGATACGGGGCCGCACTTATTGTGGAAAATGGAAAACTTGAAGGGATTATCACTGAAAGAGACTTGATCAAGTTTTTATATTCTAAGTCATGAATTTTATTGCTCAAGCACTAAATTTATCGAAATCCGCAGCCAGCAGGCTGGATGAAAGAAATATCCTTCGTAAAGCCTTTGTTAAGCATCCCTTTTTTGGCGATATTGAGGAGGCATTTAGATTTGAAAAGAAGTTCGGCCAGTTTGAGGAGGGTACTGTGGTTGTAAAGGCAAAGGACTCTCTGAAGGTTTTCAGGGGGTTTCCCAAGATAAAAAGGACACTTCTGCTTAACCCCACCATCAAAAAACATTTTGGCAGTAGAGATATTGTTCTTGAAGAGAAAATGAACGGTTACAATGTTAGAATCGTAAAAATCGGTGAAAATCTTTATGCAATCACAAGAAGGGGTCTGATCTGCCCCTACACAACAGAGAAGGCGAGAATTCTGATAGATGATGAATTTTTCAGAGACTACCCTGACTACATGCTTTGCTGTGAAGCCGTGGGAAAAGCTTCACCGTATGTCCCAACAGAGGTGTATGGCATAGAAAATCTCGATTTTTTCCTTTTTGACATCAGGGAGGGGAGAACCAACAGGCCTTTAACGGTTGATGAAAAGATAGAGATTGCCAAGATTTACGGCCTGAAGCTGGCTGAGATTCTTGCAACCGTCAGTTCTGAGGATACTGAAAAAATGAGGGAGATTATTGAAAAGCTTGACAGAAACCGGAGGGAAGGTGTGGTTTTTAAGGACAGGGAGATGAAACTTAACCCGCTGAAGTACACAACAAGTTATGCCAATCAGTCAGATTTGAGGTACGCCTTCAGGTTCTTTGGAGAATACGGCAGGGACTTTATGCTTTCAAGGGTGGTAAGAGAGGCCTTCCAGAGCTTCGAGTTTGAAGATGAAGAGAAATTCAACGAGAGGTGTCTTCAACTGGGCAGGGCAATACTTGAACCGATGATTGAAAGCATCAGAGCCTGCAAGCGTGGAGAAATGATTTACGAGGAGAGTGAACTTGTTTTCGAGAATCAGGAGGTTATAGAGCTTTTCAAAATGCATATGAGGTTGCTCGGGGTGGAGTTCAGAGTTGAGGTACTGGATGAAGGAAGGATAAGGTTAAAAAGGGTTATGAGAGGCACAAGTGATAAAATAAAAGGCATACTTCAGGGTTCATACTGGAAGTAGCATGATTTCGGCAGGCATTGATCCGGGAACCGGGAGTTACGATGTGGTGGCGATTGAAAAAGGAAAGGTAGTTTACAGAAAAAAACTCAAAACAGAGGAAGTTAGAGCTTCGCCAGAGATTGTTATAGATGCGATTGAGGAATCCGGAGCGGAGATTGCTGCAGGTCTTTCAGGCTACGGTCTGCCTGTAAAACCATTCTCAGAGCTTGACGATGTGGATATGCTGCTGATGACACTGAACTTCGAACTTGAGAGGGCAATAGGTTTGAGGAAAATAATCAAGGCTGTAAAGGAAAGAAACGTCAACCTTTACACCATTCCTGCCGTGATACATCTCCCGACAGTGCCTCCATGGAGAAAGATGAACAGAATTGACATTGGAACCGCAGACAAGCTCTGCTCCGCGGTTCTGGCTGTAGCAAAACTGAGCGAGGAGGAGGAACTGACAAAACTCAATTTCATCCTTGCTGAAGTGGGAGAAGGGTTCAATGCTTTTATTGCAGTAAGGAATGGCAGAATTGTAGATGGAATGGGTGGAACAACCTCATTTCCCGGATATTCCTCTCTTGGAGCAATGGATGCTGAGTTAGCTTACCTAATCGGTGAGTTTCCAAAGAAGCTGATATTCAGGGGTGGAATTAAGAGTTTTGCTGAGGACTGGAAGCTCGGGGATAGGGATGTTATCAACATACTCTCAGAGTTCGTGATGAAGGGGATAAAAGCAATGGAGGTTTCTGTAGATGCTGATTTTTACGTTCTCTCAGGCAGATTTGCTCCCGAGATGCTGAGAAAACTGAGGGAGGGGGAGAAGGAGGTCAAATTGCTTGGAGGCTTTGGTAAAGGAAAACAATCCGCTCAGGGGGCTGCAATCATCGCAAATGCCATTGCTGGAGGAGAATATAAAGAAATAGTTGACTATATGCGCATTCTTGAGGCTAAGGGAACGGTTCTGGATTACATCACTTCAGACATCATGGAGCACGTCAGAAGGGGAATAAGGAGGTTTGATCATTAAAAGCCTTCTCAATACTGCAATATTCAGATTGCTAACCAAACTCGAAGCATTTTATGAATGCATGTGGCAGGGCATTTACGACATCCACTGCAGTATAGTTGTATCCGAATTTTTCGTGACACATATCTCCGGCAAGGCCGTTTAAGAAAGCTGCAGAGCAAGCTGCATGGAAGGCATCGTCGCTGCAAAGTAAAGCACCGCATACCCCGGCAAGAACATCCCCGGTACCGCCGACGGTCATTCCTGCATTTCCTGAGCGATTAACCTTTAACCTGAATCCATCTGTAATTATGTCTTCCTTCCCTTTCAGCAGTATTACTGCTTTTGCCCTTTTTGCAGCCACATCCACCTCAACTTCCCCGAAAACTCTCCTGAACTCCCCCGCATGGGGTGTAAGTATGCACTCGCAGTTTTCGGGTACTTCATCAACAAGCCCCTGTGCATCCAGCACGGCCTTCCTGCAGCTTTTGAGAAGCTCCCTAATGACATCCTCAAATTCAGGATTCACTCCAACACCCATACCCGCAACAACAACATCGTGCCTTCTTGCCAGCTCTTCAAGCTCCTTAAGATTTTTCATCTCTATTTTTTCCTCACCGACACCTCTTACTATCAAATTCGGACTGAAAGATGCCACAACCTTCCTTATTGATTCCGGCACGGCTGTCGTGACAATGTCTGCCCCTGAATACAACGCTGCCAGACTTGCAAGGGCTGGAGCGCCTGTGTACTCTCCACCACCGATAACCAGAACCCTTCCATGCTGACCTTTGTGAGCGTTATCGTATCTTTTATAGCTGCTTATAACATCCCCCGGACCGCATAGTCTCTCAAAAAATGGAGGTATGCCTATATCCTTAACAACAACTTCACCGCAAACATCCGGTATTAATCCGGGCTTTGGCTTGTGAAAGGTTACGGTCAAATCAGCCTTAACAGCTTCTTCATACTCTCCAGTGTCGGGGTTCAGGCCTGAAGGGACGTCTACAGCAACTTTGAATGCATCACTCTCGTTGATCATCCTTACCGCTGTGGCATAAGCCCCTCTCAGCCTCCCCTTCACACCCGTTCCGAGCATGGCATCTATAACGATATCGCAGTCAATCTCTTCAGGCAAACCCTCCTTTACTGGAATTTCAGCTTTTCTGCAAATTTCAAGGTTTTTTATGGCAAGCTCCGTTTTTGGCTTTGCGATGAGGAAGATCTCCACATCAAAGTTTTTCAAATGTCTTGCAGCAACGAACCCGTCTCCTCCATTGTTACCACTGCCAGCAAAAATCTGAACTTTGCCCTTCTGAAACCTCCTCATTATCTCCTCAGCAACACCTCTGCCTGCATTCTCCATAAGAAGCATTCTGTTCAGGCCAAAATACTCACAGTTTGTGTCAAGAATTTGCATATCCCTCGAGGAAATTGTCTCCATAACGAACGTTCACGGAAGCCTTAAATATTTTTTATCGTATCAGAGAACATGAATCCTTCAGAAGTCTTCGAAATCATCGAAAGACATACCAAATTCATGCGAGATTCAATACCGCTGATTGCAAGTGAGAACCTGACTTCCTTATCAGTAAGGAGGTGTTATCTTTCAGATTTTGGTCACAGATATGCTGAGGGAAAAGTTGGACACAGGTTCTACGAAGGCTGCAGGTTTGTTGATGAGATTGAGGAGATTGCGATCAATTTAACCAGAAAAATATTTGAGGCTGAACACGTAAATGTACAGCCAATTTCGGGAGTAGTTGCGAATATTGCTGCTTTCTTTGCTCTGACAAATGTGAGAGACACCATTATGAGCATTTCTGTACCCTGCGGAGGACACATAAGTCACGATACAGTTTCTGCGGCTGGTTTGAGAGGGTTGAGGGTCATTCACTATCCCTTTAATACTGAGGAAATGAACATCGATGTGGATGAAACAAGAAAAATTGCCTTAAAGGAGAATCCAAAGCTCTTCATTCTTGGTTCGTCTCTCATACTTTTCAGGCAACCTGTAAAGGAAATAAAGGAGATTGCTGATGAGATCGGTGCTTATGTGATGTACGATGCCAGCCATGTTCTTGGCCTGATTGCGGGAAAGGCTTTTCAGAATCCGCTAAAAGAGGGAGCGGATGTTATGACTGGCAGCACACACAAAACCTTTTTTGGCCCTCAGAGAGCTATAATAGCAAGCAGAAAGGAGCTGGCAGATAGGGTTGACAGGGCAGTCTTTCCCGGAGTTGTGAGCAACCATCACCTCAACACACTTGCAGGCTACGTTGTGGCTGCAATGGAAATTCTGGAGTTTGGAAAGGATTACGCAAGGCAGGTTGTGAAGAATGCAAAGACACTGGCAGAAGAGCTTTACAATCTTGGTTACAAAGTTCTGGGTGAAAAGAGAGGCTTTACAGAAACACACCAGGTTGCTGTGGACGTCAGGGATTTTGGTGGTGGAGAGAAAGTTGCTAAAACCCTTGAAAATGCTGGAATCGTGTTAAACAAGAACCTGCTTCCATGGGATTCAATTGAAAACACTAACAACCCCTCAGGAATCAGAATAGGCGTTCAGGAAGTTACGAGGATCGGAATGGGAGAAGAGGAGATGAAAATTATTGCGGAAATTATGGATGCGGCAATAAAAGAGAAAAAACCTGCAGAAGAGCTGAGAAAAGAAGCAAAGGAGCTGAAGGAGAGGTTTAAAGTTATAAAATACAGCTTTGACGAGAGTGAGGCTTACGTCTTTCCCGATTTGAAATGAGGGTGTTCATAAACCCTGAGGGCGATGTTGAGGAGATAAAGGACGCACTAAGGGCAATAAATCCGGAACTTTACGAGAGATTATTGAAAATAGATGGCAGCGATGATTTTTTCAGGTACATGGTTAAGCCTCTTAAAATAAGTATAAGGGTTAACACTTTGAAGGCAGAGATTGAGGAGGTACGGGAAAATTTGAGTGAAATCATTACCGGAAAGGTTCCGTGGTGTGAGGAGGGATTTTATATTTCCACAAATGAGTTTTCAAAGATTCCCGAGCACCAGCTGGGAATGATCTTTTCTCAGGAGGCAGCTTCGATGATCCCACCGGTTGTGATGGAGCTTCAACCCGGCATGACCGTTCTTGATATAGCTGCTTCCCCAGGAGCAAAGACAACACAGATGGCTCAGTACCTGCATAACGATGGCTGTATTGTTGCAAACGATGTGAAGCATTCAAGGATAAACATTTTGATTTCAAACCTTCAGCGTTGCGGGGTGCTCATCGCAAAGGTTACCCTCAGGGATGGAAGATATTTTGGAAGATTCCAGAACAGGTTCGATGCAGCACTCGTTGATGCCCCGTGCAGCAACATGGGCATGATAAGGAAGAACTACAGAAACATCAGTCTCTGGAAGCTTAGAGATTGTTACGGTCTTTCAAGACTGCAGAAAGATCTTTTGATGGCCGCTTACAAAGCTACAAAACCGGGAGGAGTTGTGGTTTACTCCACATGCACTCTTGAGCCATTGGAGAATGAGGAAGTGGTGGACTACCTTCTCAGAAACACCGACGCTGAAATAGAGGAAATCAAGCTCCCAGTTAAGGGTGTCAGGCCATTTACCGAGTTTGATGGGAAAAAATACAGTCAGGAGGTGAAGAAATGCCTGCGTCTCCATCCCCAGATCAACGACACGGAGGGGTTCTTTGTGGCGAAACTGAGGAAACCGTGAGAAACCTTCTGAAAGAGCAGTTTGGGGTGGAGCTTCCCGAAATTAAATTTTACCTGGGAGGTAAAAACAGGGTTTATGTCTACAAGAGCTGTGAATTTGACGATATAGCTTTTCAAAGGGGGATATACTTTGGTACGATAGAGAAGGATGGTCTGAGACTTTCAATAGAGGGGAGCTTCATTGTTGGAAAAATAGCGAAGAAGAACGTAATCGAACTTGATGCGGAGAACTTCAGGAGATGGATGAGGGGTGAGGATGTTGAGGCGGGCGTTGAAGGATATTATATCGTAAAATGCGGAAATTACTTTGCAGGTTGTGGAAAGGGAAACGGGAGAATTTTGAAGAATTTTGTTCCCAAGGACAGAAGAATTGCTAAATTTTGATAATTATACGTGAACTTCAGAAAAATGAAACTCTTATAAATTTAACATCAAATTTTTTTCATGAAGCTTGGTTTTGTTGGTGCCGGAAGAGTGGGAAGCACCTCAGCTTTCACGTGTCTGCTGAACCTCGATGTTGACGAAATAGCTCTTGTGGACATCGTTGAGGATCTTGCCATTGGAGAGGCCATGGATCTCGCACATGCGGCAGCTGGGATTGAAAAATATCCTGAAATCATCGGCGGATCTGATTACTCTCTGCTTAAGGGCAGTGAAATAATTGTTGTTACTGCCGGTCTTGCAAGGAAGCCCGGAATGACGAGGCTGGATCTGGCAACCAAGAATGCCGGAATAATCAAGGATGTTGCAAAGAAGATAGTTGAAAACGCCCCAGAAAGCAAGATTCTGGTTGTAACGAACCCAATGGATGTTATGACATATATTATGTGGAAAGAGAGCGGAAAGCCAAGAAATGAGGTTTTTGGTATGGGCAACCAGCTCGATTCTCAGAGGTTGAAGGAGAGACTGTACAATGCTGGAGCAAGAAACATCAGGAGGGCTTGGATGATCGGAGAACACGGAGACAGCATGTTTATCGCGAAAAGCCTTGCTGATTTTGACGGGGAGGTAGAGTGGGAAGCTGTGGAAAAGGACGTAAGATTTGTGGCAGCGGAGGTTATAAAAAGGAAGGGAGCAACGATTTATGGCCCGGCGGTGGCAATTTACAGAATGGTAAAGGCTGTGGTTGAGGATAGCGGTGAAGTAATCCCGACGAGCTTAGTTCTGCAGGGTGAATACGGGATTGAGAACGTGGCTGTTGGCGTTCCCGCAAAACTTGGAAAGAACGGTGCTGTGATTGCAGACATTAAGCTGAGTGATGAAGAGATAGAGAAGCTGAGAAACTCAGCAAGGATTTTGAGAGAGAGACTTGAGGAGATTGGATATTAACTGAGTTTTAATTTTTTATTGGGTTGCTTCAGTTTAATGAGGTGTTAACTTGGAGCTAAAGGATTATTTAACCCTTCACACTGTGGTTTTAGTATAGATGCGGTCGTACTGCTGAACGAAAAATCTAAGGAAGACAAGAGGATTATAATCATTTTTCATTCGTAGATTATATAAATCTAAACTTGTTGCCCATCCCATTTATTTTTCGTAGTTAAACAAGATATTTCAATAACTTTAAGGAGGTGGTAGGTATTACAGTGAGAGATAAATTGGTATTAGCAATCGGAGTGACATTGTTCCTAATGCTATTAGCAGCAATGACAAATTCATGGAAAGCTTTTGGATACCTAATGGCGCTGAATCTTTCACTATGGTTGGTTTTTGGTGCAATGAAGGGAGAAGATAAAATTGGACCGGCAATCTGGTTAGGATTCATTGCGTTCATTATTTGGGCTGGTTGTTTATCAGTAATATTTTACTATTGGGGTCTCTTTAAGGGGACTTTGCCCTCATTTACAATAGGGGGTATGCATCCAGGATTTTTTGTGCTGTTCCCACTGATGTGGCTACTGTCCTTTATTCCTGTAACATTGTGTTACGCACTACTCTTTGACAAATGGATTCTACCGGAAGAGAGTTGGAATGAGTACTTGGAGCACTTGAAAAAAATAAGAGAGTCAAGGGAGGTTGGGGAATATGAGTGACCCTATTATTGTAAGTATTGTTATAGCATACTTCATACTAACTTTCGCAATTGGAGTTTATGCAGTAAAACGTGTAAAGACTGCTGAACATTATTTTGGCGCTCACAAACTATTTGGACCAGTAGTAACAAGCATAGCAGCATTCGCAGCTATTATGAGTGGATTTGGATTTGTTGGTGGCCCAGGTCTCGTTTATAGCCAAGGTGCAACGTCTTTGTGGATAACCCTGTCTCAATCGGTAGCTTTCGGACTTTCATGGTGGATCATCGGAAAAAGAGTACGATTAATAGCTGAAAGTAGACCAATTGCCACATTACCCGATATTGCGGATGCAAGGTTCAAAAGCAATACTGTAAGAGGGTTACTAGCTATCAGTTTGGTTTTGGGTGTTATTGCATATTTAGGTACCCAAGTTATGGCTGGGGGTTACGTGGTTTCTGGACTGCTTGGGGTAAGTCTCGAAACAGGAATTATAATTATCTTTGGAATTACGATGTTGTACACAGCCGTTGCAGGCATGGCGGCAAGTATACTCACTGACTTCTTTCAAGGCTTGATTATGCTCATAGCAGCAATAGGGGTTTTAGTATTAGCCCTCGTAATGACAGGCGGAACAGAGGGACTATTCACAACAATTGGTCAAAAAGATCCTGTGTTGATCGATCCGCTCGGTAAAGGGACATGGATGCTCGCTCTTATGTGGTATTTCGTTTTTGCCATTGGCAATCTTGGACAACCGCATTTATCAACAAAATTTTATGCGCTCAGAAATTACAAAGATCTTAAGTGGGGAGCTGTGGTAAGCGGTGGTAGCTACATGATCTCAAGTTTACTCTGGATTTTTGTGGGTTACGCAGCTTTGTGGCTTGTTGTCAGTGAAAGAATCCCTGCATTAGCAAAACCTGATGAAGCTGCAACGGCCTTCCTTGCCGCTACTCCCTCTTGGTTGGCTGCTATAGTCTACGCTGGCTTACTTGCGGCTATAATGTCAACTTCAAGCGGGTTTATTGCAATTGGAAGTGCTGCTTTGGTTAGAGATCTGCCAAAGGCCCTTGGGAAAGAACTTGAACATGTAAAGCAAGTATGGTGGGGAAGAGTCGTAACTATAGTCTTAACGATATTTGCGCTGATATTTGGATACTTTGGCGGTTATTTAGTGGCACTGCTTGGTGCACTCGGATGGGGGTACTTTGCATCTGCAACTCTCCCATTGCTTGCAATTGGCTTAAACTGGAAGAAGGCGACAAGAGAGGGTGCGATTGCGAGTCTTTTATTAGCTCTCACGCTGAATATAGTTTTCTTAATTTACGAGAAAGTCCTTGGATTTAAGCTACCCTACGGAATCCCAAGTTACGGGATAAGCTTAATAGCAGCTTTAATAGCAATGATTATCGTTTCTCTATTTACTAAGGGTGCCGCTGAAGATGAAATTGATGCAGATATCAAAGCTGCTATGAAAGTTTAAAATATTTTTTACATTTTTTAGTGGGGGTGATGAGATGAGAGATATCTATAAGGAGATTTTCAACCCAGAGATAATCTTTGAAAAACCTGAAGCTCTGGAGAACGTTAGGGTATTAGAACTATCAAATGTTGTCTTAGGTCCTGCTGCATCCGATTTTCTTGCGGAATTCGGTGCTGAAGTTATAAAAGTTGAACTGCCATTTATTGGAGATGTAATGAGGTCTGTTACCCCAGGTTTTTTCCTATACAATAATCTCTCGCCTGGATTTGAGGAGCAAAACCATAACAAATACCATGTGGCAATAGATCTACGAAAACCAAAGGGTAGAGAATTGATATATCGATTGGCAAAGAAATGTGATGTTGTAATCGAAAATTTTAGACCCGGTACAACCGATAAGTGGGGAATTGGATATCGGCAACTCTCTAAAATAAAACCAGAAATAATTTACCTTGCTCTCTCGGGATTTGGTCAATGGGGAAAAAATGCACTAAGAGTTTCATATGATGCTGTGGCTCAAGCCGAGAGCGGGTTAATGTATTTGACCGGATTTCCCGAAAGAGACCCTATAAAGTGTGGTGTTTGGATACTTGATTTTTCAACTTCAATAACAGGTGCAATTGCCGTTTTGGCAGCTTTGCTTTATAGGAGCAAGACTGGAAAAGGGCAGTTTATAGATATCGCTCAAGTAGAAACTGCAATTAGATGGATGGACTGGACTTGGGTATACGTTGGATTAACTGGGAAAAATAGGGGAAGGTGTGGGAATAGAGATTTTGCAATAGTTCCATCTAACGTTTATAGGTGCAAAGATGGATTTGTTGCCTTAGTTGCCTTCAAAGAAGATGAGTTTTTAGGTTTGTGCAATGCGATGGGACGAGAAGACTTGAAAATTTACTTAGATCCCTTAGAAAGATTAAAACCAGAAAACGCTGACTTAATTGATAAAGTTATTGCTGATTGGGTTTCTAAGCTAACTATCAATGAATTGGAGAGGCTAGCTGACGAGTATGGCTTTGTAACCTCAAAGGTTTTAACTCCAGAAGATGTTTATATGAGTGAACACTTTCGGGAGAGAAAGACGGTTTGGATATTTGAAGACCATCTATATGGAGAGCTGGCTGAGGTGCAGGGAGTTAAACTTAGTGAGACGCCAGGAAGAATAAAATGGGTTGCAAGACCTGTAGGTTTTGACAACGATTTTGTTTTTGTAAAATTACTTGGGTTGAGTAAAGAAGAAATAGCAGAACTCGAAAAAGAAGGAGTTATCGGCAAATGGGGAGATGCTAAGGGAACTCAACCACCAGATGACTGGGATGGGAAAAAAGGATTGTTTTTCTGAGGTGATTTTAATGGAAGACTATTTTAATTGGGTAAAATCTCTCACAAATCCTAAAGATGTTCACGATAAACCCGAAGCTTTGGAGGGCATTAGAGTTTTGGATGTAAGTTACGGTAACTTTGCTGGATTATTCGCCTCATCAATTCTTGCAGAATTGGGAGCGGAAGTGATCAAAATAGAACCGCCTGAGGGTGACATTGCAAGGAAGATGACCCCATTTGGAATCTTGCATAAAGGAACTGGGTTAGCTTATATTATAGAGGGGCGGAACAAGTATCATATAACCCTAAATTTGACTAAAGAGAAGGGCAGAGATATCTACAAAAAATTGGTCAAGAAGTCTGATGTTGTTATTGAATCTTTCGGATTTGGAGAAGCTGAAAAATTGGGCATTGGATACCCTCAGCTAAAAGAGATAAATGGCAAGCTTATTTACGTGGCTATAAGTACTTATGGTCAATTTGGACCTGAGGCTAAGAAGGGAAAATCAGACTACGATTTAATTGACCAAGCAAGAAGTACTGTCATGTCTGTTACTGGAGAAGCAGAATTTGATCCTGAAGTTCCCGAAGAATATAAAGTTCCCTTGCGAATGGGGAACTGGATGGGATGGTACACAGGAGGGGCATGGGCAGCTTATGCAGTATTGCTGGCACTATATTGGAGAAACTTTTCTGGAGTGGGTCAGTTTATAGACGTTAGCCCTTCAGAAGCACTTCTAAGACATGCAAACTATAACATCCAATACTATCATGAAGCTAAAAAAATTGTTCCTAGAGCAGGACCATATGATCCTGCAGTTTTTGCTTATACAGTAGTAAAAGCAAAGGATGGTCATGTTTTTATAGCAGGTTACAGCGACCCAAATTGGAAAGGTCTAACAACAATGATTAACAGACCAGATCTTTTTGAAAAATTCCCGACGCCAAGAGAAAGGTTGATTCCTGAAAATCAAATAGTAATGAGGAATGAAATACAAAATTGGGCTGAGTCAAAAACGTCCGATGAGATCTTAAAGCTTGCAATGGATCACAATCTTGATGAGAGTAAAGTTGGAACGGTTGTAGTGGGCAAAATATATAAACCCAAAGAATCTTCGAAACTTGAGAGCTGGTACGAGAGAGATATACTTAAAAAGTTTGAAGATCCTTATTTTGGAGAACTACTTATTCAAGGATCATCTTTTGGTAAGATGAGCGAAACACCAGGAAGAGTCAAGTGGTGTTGCAGACCTGTAGGGGCAGATAACACCTATGTATACACAAAACTACTGGGTTTCGATGCTAAGAAGATGAGAGAACTAAGAGATGAGGGAGTTATTTAATATAATTTTTAAAATATCTTCCAACATCGAAACTCTTATATGTATATGGATTTTACATAATTTAATTATGGTGAATGAAGCATGTACATTCTAACTTTGGATATGAAACAGTATGACTGTCCATTCATAAATTCATCAGAAGATCTTGAAGTCTCTTATTATATGACCTTCTGGGATTTCCAAGGGGATAAGTTGATAAATAGGGGTTATGTTTTTGCTACTGATTGTGATGAACTTCAAAATTCAATAGATGTGCTAACCAAGCAACCCAAATTTTTGAAATTAGATATTCTCATGAGAGAAAGAAATACTGCTCTCGTTAGGACTGAAATCGACCTCACTGACGCTATGAGTATAATAAGAAAAAATCATGGATACATTGTTGGCCCTTTCTTTGTAAGAAAAGGGAAAGAGTTGTGGCAAGTTGGATTTGATACAATCCAAGACGTCAGATCGGCTTTGAGTGAGCTGGATAAAAATAATGAATTTGAAATAAAGAATCAGCATAAAATAACTGTAGAAGACTTCTCAAAAATTATGAATTCTCTTCCACTTATTATTGAGCTTATAAATACTCTTGACGAACTTACAGCAACTGAAAAAATGGTGTTACGTGCTGCTGTACAATATGGGCTCTTTGAGGACCCTAAAAAAATGTATATCGATTCTCTTTCAAAGTGTATTGGGCTATCGAAAGGTAGTTTTTCCAGAAAACTTAGAAAAGTTGAGAGGAAGATACTCCCCGTAGTTTGTAAAATTCTATCCAAAAAAGAAATTTTAGAGTAAAAAGGTGATGCTCTTTGGAATTTCTTTGGAATTAAAAATAATCAATAAAAAATTAAATACAAAATACATATCTTTATCTTTAGGTACAAATGCTCCACTATATTTTTTAAATTATAATAAATTAAATATTTGTCTTTTAAAGAAGTTTGAAATGATCACCAAATTAATCTTTCTCGTTTAGCAGTTTTAGAATACTAGTTAAAGGGATCAAAAGATTTTGTGGAATGAAAAATTACTGAAAAGAGAAGTTTACGGGCTCTAAATCGAGATCAACAAGATAGCAGCAGAAACCAGAGACTTTTAGCTGCAAAGACAATCCTTGAAACCAAAACAAACAATAACGACTTCTTGTTCTGCAGTAACTAATCTCTCTCTAAACTTCCATCGTTTTTCAAAATTGTTGATGGAAGGAAAAGAAATGCTAATTTATTTGTTGAGTTCCTCGTTTTGCTACCTTACTCCTCACATCAAATTCAAATAGCTACCACCATCTTCAATCCAACTGATCGTTTGTAATTAAAAGGTAAAAAATATAAAACCTCAGAATCTTTTAATTTGGTAACAACATCTCCTGAAAAAGTATTATCCGCTGTGAAATTCGGAAATAAATCGAAAAGTTCTTAATATGCTAAAATTACGTTAACCATACAAGAGGTGAGCCGTAATGGTGTTAGAATTAGGGAAGGGAGCTCTTGTTTTAGATGACATGAAAAACGTCAGCATAAGAATTGGAGAAGTTGTTGAAGAGGAGGAAGAATGGGCCCCAATGGGTCCAACACCGATGCCAAGCATTGCAACACTTCGTGACTGGGACTTCTTCCTGCTCAGGAGATACAAGCCATTCTACGCCCCTTACTGCGATATGTGCTGCCTCTGCACGATGGGTAAGTGTGACCTGACAGGCAATAAGAGAGGAGCATGCGGTATTGATTTGGCTGCTCAAACCGGTAGAATTGTAACGATTGCGGTAGCAATGGGTACTACCTGCCACACCGGCCATGCAAGGCACATGCTTCACGACATTGAGCATGTAACAGGTAAAAAGCTGAGTGAAATTCCGGTTGACCTCGGGCCGGAAATTGCAGAAGTTGCACCCCTGACCCAGCTGATTACCGGAATAAAGCCGAAAACACTTGAAGACTTGAGAAAAGCTCTCGAATACGTGGAGGAGCAGATTACACAGGTGATGGATGCCGTGCATACTGGGCAGGAAGGAAGCTATTTGGATTTTGAAAGCAAAGCTTTTCATCTTGGAATGATGGATGCACTCGGTAAGGAAATTGCAGATATAGCTCAGATTTGCGCCTTCAACTTACCAAAGGGGG
>Ga0071330_1062148_pt1 | contig 34535 bp, 31 predicted proteins | sample GBScel77sediment_FD_63802 | JGI IMG/M metagenome (GOLD analysis project Ga0071330, IMG submission 63802) | Hot spring sediment microbial communities from Great Boiling Spring, Nevada - Cellulolytic enrichment Sediment 77C v2 (version 2) | ecosystem: Environmental > Aquatic > Thermal springs >...
GGAGGCTGGGGCGGAGGAACCCGCGGTTGGGGAGGCGGAGGTTGGGGCAGAGGAACGACCTACGGTGCTGGAAGGCGCACTCGCGGGGCAGGACGAGGCGGCGGTGGGTGGTGAAAAGCCAAATCAAGCAACTAAACTTGACTTGAAAACGAACGCGTGGGGGGATCATCATGCATCGAGGAAGTTGGCTTTGGGGTTCATTATGTGGGTTAGTCGCTTTGCTCGTCCTTGTCAGTGGAACGCATTGTGTTTCTGCCCAACCTCAAGATGACCCCGTCATCTTGTCCTTAGACTTGGACACTGCCACTGTTGGAGATGTTTTGGACCTGCTTTTCAACGAGGCTCAGGTGAGTTTCTCTGCTACCCCGGACATCTTGGCGCTGCCAATCGGTCGGCTCAGGCTCAGAAACTGCCGTGTAAGTGAGGTTCTCAATTACATCGCCCAACAAGCAGGGTTGCAATGGCATCGCGATGAGCGGGGCGTTTACATTCTCACTCGCCGAGTAGCCGAACCTATCAAGCCCTCTGAAACTAAAGAAGCGGAAAAGCCTGCTTTGCCGACTCCGCCCCGCGTCGTGTCACCGGAGGAACAGCGTCAAAGGCTCGAAAATATCCCCATCGTTACGGAAACCATAAAATTACGCCATGTCCCTGTCGCGGATGTTTGTTTCCTGTTGGGAATCCCCATTCAAGGAATTTCGCCTTACCAGTTGATGCTTCAAGATTTTGCCCTTCGCCGCCGTCCTTCACCCTTATCCCGGGGCAGAGGCAAGGAGCAGACAATCCCGTGGTCCTCTTCGGTTAACCCTGTTGTCCCTCCCACATTTGCTCAACCTACACCTAATCTTACTGGCATCGGTCCTGTCCCAGCACTTCAGTCTCCTAACGGGTCTGAAACGGCAGGACAGTTTGTGCCTGGTGGCTTTGGAGGGCTTGGGTTCGGAGGGTTAGGAGGACTTGGTTTCGGTGGAATGCCCGGTGGTTTTGGCGGACTCGGCTTTGGTGGGCTTGGTTTCGGAGGGCTTGGTTTTGGTGGTGCATTCCTTGGCGCGCTCATCGGCGGAATCCAACAAATTATTGGTTTGCCTGCTCAAAATGTCTTGCTCGTCCGAGGGACACCACAAGCCATTCAGGAAATCCGCGACATCCTCAGGGAAATTGATGTGCCGCCAGACCAAGTTGAAATTGAGTCGCAGTTCGTGGAAGTCAGTGGAAGCCTTCAAGACATCTACGGCATTGACTGGTCGCTGGCGGGAAGAGAGGTCACTGTGGTGACAGGACTAACAGTCCCCGAAGGCACCATAAACATCGGTTTCGTGAGGGGCAACCTTTCAGCAACAATCGGAGCGCTTTTGACCCGAAGCAGAGGCAAGGTCATTCAAGCTCCTCGCGCCTTCACCATTAATGGCTTGCCAGTTGTCTTTTCCTCAGACATTGACCGACCGGTCATCGTCCAAGAAACTTACACCGACGGACTTATCACCCGAACCACAACCTACATTGAGATCTACACCATCAGCATCGCGCTTTACGCTGTGCCCTTCATCAACGCCGACAACACAGTTACCATATACATCATGCCAATGGTTCAGGACATCCCCGAGTATGTCCAGAACCCAGCAGGTGGAACAATCCCTGTTGTCAGCAGCACATGGACGCAAGCACTTGTCCGAGTTCGTGATGGAGAGAGTTTCGCCATTGGTGGCTTGCTGAGAACCCGCAACAGCGAAGCGAGGCGAGAAGTGCCTTTGTTAGCGAGGTTGCCATTCATCGGTTCACTGTTCAAGACCAAGGCTCAGGATGTGGACGAGAAGAACTTGGTCATCTTTGTGACGCCTCGCATTGTCCGAGCGGAAGAAATCACGCCCAAGGAACTTTGAGGGTTGTTTATGCTCGCAAAGTTGCGCTTCCTTACCGCAGGCGAATCGCACGGTCCTGCCTTGACCGTGATATTGGAAGGTGTCCCTGCCGGATTGCCCCTAAAACCCGAGGATGTTAACCGTGATCTCTGGCGTCGCCAGCAAGGTTACGGTCGCGGGTTAAGGTCGCGAAAAATTGAAAGCGACAGCGTTCGCTTCCTGAGTGGGGTTCGGCATGGAAGGACGATCGGTAGCCCGATAACCATGTTAATTGAAAACCGAGACTTTGAGAACTGGCGACTGGCTATGTCGCCTGAGCCCCTTGACGAAATTGTCCCAGAAGAAAAGTTGCGCCCTTTTTTCGTCCCTCGCCCTGGTCACGCTGATTTGGCTGGAGCGGTCAAATTTCTGACAAAAGACTTGAGACCGATTTTGGAGCGCGCGAGCGCACGCGAAACTGCAGCGAGGGTCGCCGCTGGGGCTGTCGCCAAAAAACTCCTCTCGGAAATTGGTGTCCAAATTGCCTCCCATGTCGTCGCTATTGGCTATGTGACAGCCAATGTGGATGCATCCCAAATGCCCTTGACAGAAATCATGGAGCGAGCCGAAGCGTCGGAGTTGAGATGTTTGGACTCAGAAGCGGAAGCGATGATGAAGCAACTGATTGATGAGGCTATGGGCAAAGGCGAAACTTTAGGCGGGATTTTTGAAGTCATCGCAGACGGCGTCCCTATCGGTTTAGGAAGTCATGTTCAATGGGACAAAAAACTGGACGGACGACTGGCTCAGGCTGTCATGAGCATACCTGCTGTCAAGGGGGTTGAAATTGGACGAGCCTTTGAGTTGGCTCAGAGATTTGGTTCTCAAGTCCATGACCCATTCCTTGCCCCTAACCCTAACGCTCCCGATTGGCGTTTCTTCCCGAGAGCGTCCAACAACGCAGGTGGCTTGGAAGGTGGCATTACTAACGGAGAAAGAATCGTCGTGCGAGGCGCAATGAAGCCCATTTCCACGCTCCGCAACCCGTTGCCGTCTATTGACCTCAGGACATTGCAACCTGCTCGTGCCCATGTTGAGCGTTCCGATGTCTGTGCTGTTCCTGCTGCAGCCGTCGTGGCAGAAGCGATGGTTGCCTTAGTAATTGCTGACGCTGTGTTGGAAAAATTTGGTGGTGACAGCGTGGAAGAACTCAAAGCCAACATTAACCGCTTCCGCGAGTTGGTAAGAAGTTGGATGACAGGCGGTGAACCCGATGCGTATCCTGAGAAGAACCAAACGCAGAACCCGTAAGCCTGTGTTCCTGAGCACAAAACTGAGGAAACGGAGAAAGGTTTGGCGAGGCATATTCTGGTTTGCCCTGCTCAGTTTGGCAGCGCTGCCCAGCGTCCATTGGGCAAACCGCTTGCTTTACCAAAAGCAACTGCAAACCGTTGAACCTTTCCTTCAACCTCTGCCCTTGTGGGACAAGGGACAAGGGACATGGGACACGGGAGGGAAGTTATGGGAGAGGGTTGTTATCGTTTCGCCTCATCCTGATGACGAAACTTTAGGGTGCGCAGGGCTCATCCAAAGTTTGCTTCGGCGCGGTCTCGTGCCTTTCGTTCTCGTCTTCACGAATGGTGACGGCTTTGACGCCTCCATTCACTTGAAACTTTACGAAGTCAAAATCAAGCCTGAAGACCGAGCAGCATACTCCCAAATGCGCATGTCGGAGACACTCAAAGCGATGGCGAAGTTAGGCTTGCCATCCCAGCAGGTGATTTTCCTCGGCTTCTCTGAGAGAACCCTTGCCGAAGACTGGTTGTGGAAGGGAGATGAAAAATTTGTCAAGGTTTTGGCTGAACATTTAGAGCGAATTCAGCCGACGGTTGTGATTTTGCCCAGCCGTTACGATGACCATCCCATCCACGCTATCGTTTGCGGCATAGGTTGGACGGCTCTGCTTCGACTGGTATCGGAAAGGCGACTGTTCCAAATGCCTCGTGTTTTCGAGGTTCTCATCCATTACGGTGAGTTCCCACGCCCTCAAGGTTTCAACCCATCTTTGGAACTCCTCCCGCCGTCTGACCTTCTTTTGACGGCTCGTTGGTATTACCTGCCACTAACGGACGAAATGCGACAGCGCAAGTGGGAGGCTTTGAATTGCTACCGCACTCAGAAGTTGCCTTTAACTTGGCGCTTCCTCAAAAGTTTTGTCCGCAGCAACGAAATTTTTGCTGAACCTTTCCCCTTAACAACACAGCCCGACCGAACGGGTGAACCGCGCTCTTTGCTATCTGGGCTTGACATAGCACAAGTTAGGGTCGAGCCAATGAAAATGCTACCTCTCGTCCCAACCTCACAAACCCATCAAAAGCGGGTTTTCGTCCAACTCAGAGGCAACTCAAACTCCCATCTCCGATATGGGATACGAATTGCACACAGCACTTCGCCCACCTCCGTTCTGTTGACGCCTTTGAGGCGTGGTAAGACCTTAGTAGTGGATTTGCCTGTCCCCATAAACCCGCCTGCTGTCATCGTTGCTTTTACGGGCTACGGGAGGCATATTTTGGATGTAGCCTCGCTGGTTTTGACGGAAGGTGTCGGGAATGAAGGGCGTTAATCGCCGAAGCATACTGTTGCTTTTTCTGCTCTTGACAAATTGCCCGTTGCTGGCTCAAGAGATAAGGGCAAGGGCAGAAGCCTATCCTCGCTCTTGCCTCATCGGTGATTTGATCCGCTACCGTGTTACGGTGTTCGCACCCGAAACCGCTAATGTCAAGTTCCCTGCCAATTCAAGGTTTGGTGCCTTTGAAGTTTTGCAGCGCTACCCCTTGCAAAAGCAAATTAGCGAGTTGCCCGGCATAATGGCTTTCAGTGCCGAATGGGACATTGCTGCCTACCAACTTGGCAAATTGACAATTCCGCCCATGTCCGTCACTTGTGAAATGGAAGGGCGGAAAACCCTTGTTCGGACAAACCCCGTTGACATTGAAATCATCCCCTTAGCCCCACCTGATGCAAAAGAGCCGAGACCAGCAAAAGCGCCGATGCCTTACCCTCTGAGCCCGCTTTCGCTCATGTTACTTCTGTTTGGCGTGCTGTTTACTTTGGCAGCCATTTGGCTTTTCGGGAAAGCGCTTTTGTGGGCGATTCAAACGGCGTGGAGTTCATGGCAAAAAGTAACAGAAAAGCCACCATTGCCTCCTCATTTGCTGGCATTGCAAACTATTGACCGAGCCGAACAACTTTACCGACAAGGAGAAGTTGAGCGTTCTTTCGTTTTGCTCTCTTTCGGGCTTCGTCGCTATTTGCGTGACCGATTCCAAGTCCCTGCTCTTGAGTTGCCAACTTGGAACTTGGTTCTTTTGCTGAGAAATCAACTGACGAAGGAGCAGCAAATCTCCCTGCAGAGAACACTAACCCTGAGCGACTTGATTAAGTTCGCCCGCTACAATCCCAAAGAGCAAGAGGCAATGAAACTGTTCGCCGACGCCCGCCAATTAGTCCAAACAACGCAAATCGCTGAAGCACAGCAAGAGAAATTACCTGCATAGCCATGCGTTTCCTTTGAAGGTTTCAAGTCCCAACCATGAAAAGTCAGAACCTGCAACCGAAATGGTGGCTAAGAGGTGAGAAAGGTGCATGAAAGTCAACTGGCTCGCAGGTTGGTTGCGACTTTGGAAGAAGCAGTGAGAAGTCAAGGGGCAAAGGGAGTGAAATCAGTTAAGGTGAGGTTGGGGGGCGTTCACTGGATTGACCCTGACGCTTTCCGTGAACTGTTCGGACTTTTCTCGCAAGGCACAAGTTGCGAGGCTGCGGAATTAATCGTTGAAGAAGCGCCGCCAAAAGCAAAGTGCGCTCAATGTGGCACGACTTTCACTCCCCATGACCATCGCCCCACTTGCCCACAATGTGGCTCAACGGAAATTGAAGTTGTCGCCGAACCCGACTTGCAAATCCTGGAGATGTCGCTGGTAATGCCAAGTTAGGGCTAAAAGAGTCTCAAATTCGTTGAAAGCCCACTAACCCTTACAACACTCCTGCAGGTGTTAGTGGTGCTCCTTGTAATGCGTCGCCCTGCCCTTATTTTGTGGCGACCCCTTGACTTGTGCTGTGTCATGCAATCTTTGACCGCCGAAAACCCGCTTAACGGTTTCTTAATGCACTCATAACGCACCGCAAACAAAGCCAAAGCAAAATGGCGGTGCGCACAAAAACTTGCAAGGAGGGATGAACGATGCGTTGGTTCGTTGTGGTTGCGTTGAGCGGTTTGGTTGCTTTCGGCAACTTTGCTGCCGCTCAAAGTGGTTCGGCTTCCGTTGAAGCCCTACAAGCCGAAATCGCTCGGCTCAAGGAGCAGTTGGCGAAATTGGAGGCTCAATTGTCTGAACTTCAGAAGCAACAAAAAGCCGCAGAAAAAGTCACCCATCGCTTTGAACCCATCACCCTTCGTGGCTACATTCAAATGCGCTACGAGCGAGACAGTTCCCGACCGACCGATGAAAGCAACTTGACTACTGGTCGAGCGAAAGACAACTTCCGTTTGCGCCGCGTCCGCTTTGATGTCCGTGGAACACCTTTGAAGGGCATTCTTTATCGGCTGCAAGTTGATGCTGCTGAAACGGATGTGGCTCTTCGTGACGCTTACCTTGAGTTGAGGGCTGGCGACGGCTTCTTCACCTTTGGGCACTTCAAAGTCCCGTTGCTTGAGGAAGTTCTGGAGTCTTCGTCGGTTCGTTTGACTCCCGAGCGGGCGAGGGTTTCAACGGCGTTGTTCCCCGGCGAACGAGACAGAGGCATCACCTACACGCTCCGCAAGCAAGGTTTGCCAGAAATCACTTTGGGACTTTTCAGCGGGACGAGGAGCAGCCAAACTCAAGACAGCCTGACCTCACGCAAAAGTTGGCTCATTCGAATCGTTCAACCTTTGGACAAGGAAAGCAAGTTGGGGCGGATTTGGGTTGGTCGGATGGATGGCGTCGGGCGCAGGGATTTCGGTGCACCTCTCGGCATCGCCAATTTTGATCGGGAACGAACTGTCATTGGACTACTGCTAACGCCTATCAGTGGCTTGACTTTGCGAGCCGAGTGGGTTGACGGGAAAGACGCTGGAAACGCTTCTAACCCAACTGTCAAGGTTCGCGGCTGGTATGCCTTGTTGGGTTATAAGTTGCCCGACCAACCCATCACTATCTACGCCAAACACGACCAATACGACCCAAACAGGGGTGTAGCAGGAAACACTTTCCGACGCAATGCGTTGGGCATCCAGTATGACCTGAACAAAATGACCCGTTTGAACTTGACTTGGGAGCGGGAGAAGAACCCGAGCGCGACCAGATGGACTTTACAGACGCAAGTGAGTTATTGACAGCGAGTTGCCCGTCTGCCCAGCAAATGGGTGGACGGGCTTTTTCTTTTTGTAACCTGCGGGAGACAAAATCTCACATTCCGTCAAGGTGCAAGACATGGAGCATGTCCAAAGCCAGACCTGTGCCCAGAGCGACCGCTGAAATTGGGTCGTCGGCGATGCGGACAGGAACACCCGTTTCCAGTTGCAGAAGTTGGTCAAGCCCTCGCAGCAAAGCACCGCCACCCGTCAACACGATGCCACGCGTGACAACTTCTGCAGCCAGTTCTGGCGGCGTTTGTTCCAAAACTGTCTTGACTCGGTTGACAATTTGGCTAACAGGCTCGCTAAGGGCTTTTCGAATTTCTTCCGAGGTGATGCGAACAGTTTTCGGCAAGCCCGTGACCATGTCGCGACCGCGGACTTCCATTGTCAACTCTTGGGGCAACTTGTAGGCTGAGCCGATTTGAATTTTGATTTCCTCTGCCGTCTGCTCGCCGATAAGCAAGTTGTATTCACGCTTGATGTATTTGACGATGGCTTCATCCATCTTGATGCCACCAACACGGATAGAGTCGCTGATGACGATGCCACCGAGGGAAATGACTGCTATGTCAGTTGTGCCACCGCCAATGTCCACGACGACATTTGCACCAGGTTCAGTAATTGGTAATCCAGCCCCTATTGCAGCAGCCATGGGTTCTTCAATGGTGAAGGCACGCCTTGCCCCAGCCTCAATGGCAGCGTCAATGACCGCTCGTCGCTCTACGCTCGTGGCTTTAGCAGGAACGCAAACGATGACATCGGGTTTGAACAAAGTCCAAGGTCCGCATGCCTTTCGGATAAATTGTCTCAGCATAGCGGCAGTTGTGGTGTAATCGGCGATGACCCCGTCCCTAAGGGGTTGGCGGGCGGTGATGGTGCTCGGTGTCTTGCCGATCATCCGTTTGGCATCCTCGCCTACGGCTAAAATTTTGCCTTTCCGGTCAACGGCTACAACTGATGGCTCCCTCAAAACAATCCCCTTACCCTTGACGAAAACTCGGACGCAAGTTGTGCCCAAATCAATACCCAAACTTCGCCCCAACATGTCCGCTCACCCGTTCTGGCTCTTCCGTTAGCATGTCCACTTCAGCACCTAAACTTGACAACTTCTCAACGATGTGAGCATAGCCTCTTTGAATCTTTTCGGCTTGGTGGATCAAGGTTTCGCCTTCGGCACTTAATCCTGCAAGGAGAAGGGCAGCCCCAGCCCTCAAGTCTGGGGCAGTTACCTCACTGTTATGCAATTCTGGAACACCATAAACCCATGCCAAGCAAGGCAAGCGTTTGGGGTTTTCGGCGATTTCCACCCGAGCCTTTGCCCCCAACTTTTGCAACTCTTCCCAGTAAAGCAAACGGTCTCGGTGGATAGTCTCAACGATCAAACTCACGCCGTCGCATTTGGCAAGGAACGCCCCCATGGGCGGTTGAAGGTCTGTGGGGAAGCCCGGGAAAGGCTCGGTCACAACTGCGATCGGTCGCGGGCGACCATCCATTGAAACGGTTATCTTGTCATCGTCCACCTCAACATTCGCTCCCGCCTCCACGAGTTTTTGCAAAAAGGGACGCAACCATTCAGGCGGGACGCCAGTAACAGTCACTTCACCGTTAGTTATCGCTCCCGCAAGCAGATAGGTGCCTGCCTCCATGCGGTCAGGGATGACCGTCCAATCAGTCGGCGAGAGCCTCTTGACACCTTCAATTTTCACGACTGGTGTTCCCTCGCCCGAGATCTTCGCTCCCATCGCTTTCAAGTAGCGGGCGCATGCAACGACTTCAGGTTCCATGGCTGCGTTTTTGATGACTGTCACCCCGTCAGCTAGAGATGCGGCAAGCATGACATTGACGGTTGTTCCGACGCTCCTCCATCTCGGGTCAAGTTCAATGACGGCACCGCATAGTTTTCCGCTCGGACAAATAGCCCTAATGATTTCGCCTTCAAGCCAAACTTTCGCTCCCATCCTTTGAAAGGCATCAAGGTGAAAATCGACCTGCCTGTTGAGAGGGCATCCCCCTGGTAAACCTATCGTCACTTCGCCGAATTGAGTAAGCAGGACACCAGCCAAGTAAATTGAAGCACGAATTTGAGCCACAGAGCCGTTAGGGAGCGGTCGAGGCGTTAATTGGGTTGTATCGAGTCGCACCGTCTCGTTTTCAAAAAGCACTTCAACGCCGAGCGTCTTGATGATTTCAAGCAGGATGTGGACATCAATGATTTCGGGCACCCTGTAGAAACTGACTTGACCCCTACAAAGCAAAGCCGCTGGCAGCAAAGCCAATGCGGCGTTTTTGCTGCCACTCACCTCAACGACTCCTTTTAACCGCCTTCCCCCGACCACTCTCAAAGTCGCCATTGATCCATCACACTCCATGGTCGTTTTCTGCTGTCAAAGTTCGTTGAGCGCCAATCAAAAGTATAATGCTGCCTAAAGTCAAGTGCCGCCTCCATTGGCTCAAGGTTGCTAAAATCTTCACGGGATTTTTGACAACGCCAACCTCTATTGAGCGCCGAGGTGAAAATTCATGCCCGAAAAGGAACAAAAACGAAAGCCGCGCCGTGAAGAGCCGGAAGAAATCGCTGACCCCACGGAAGCGCTTCTAAACGCGGCTTGCCAATTGGTAAAGCAAGGAACAGGTCGCAGCATCCTCGTTTGCGCGGAGCCTCAATTATTCATTGCCCTCCAAGAGTGGCTGCCTAAGGCGCCATTCATTTTGGCGACATCCTCTCACTCACTTCCCGAGGAAATCAAAAGTGCCATCAAGGGCTTGATTGAATTGCCAGTTCTTCGCTTGCCCAGACTGGGTCAAATCAAACTCGCCATCATTTTGGGGATGGCTCAAGGCATTATCCACTCCGACGACACTCTCGTTTGCCTCGCTGGTCCGCCTCATGTCAATCGGTTAGACACCCTGCTGTTGCTTAAGGTGCGGGACGAATTTGAACTTTTCACAGTCTCGGACCAACTCTTGACGGAACATGTGAGCCCGGAAGTGTTCGAGCAAGTCCTTGAATTGGCAATTCAAATCGCTGCCGAGGGACGGGAAGGTAAACCGTTGGGCGCGTTGTTCGTTGTGGGCGATTACGAAAATGTCAGCAAGTATGCGACGCAACTTGTCCTCAATCCCTTTAAGGGATACGATGAAACGGAGCGAAACATCCTTGACCCTCGTTTGACGGAGACCGTCAAGGAATTCTGCGCCATTGATGGAGCATTTCTCATTCGCGGCGACGGCGTGATAGAAGCGGCTGGTGCTTTTCTGCACCCAGGTTTTCCCCACGAGGATTTGCCGATGGGCTTAGGAGCAAGGCACGCTGCTGCCGCCGGGATTACTGCAGTGACCAATGCTATTGCGATAACCGTTTCCGCCTCAACGGGAGCAGTGCGAGTTTTTCGGAGCGGAAGGATGGTCATAGAAATTGAGCGACCAGGTTAGTCTAACTCATTGCATCGCTCACAGTTATCTCCCACGCAACCAATTCTCACCGAAGACAGCATGCCGAATTGTTCGGCGGCGATATGTGTAGACACAGTGGATTGTGCTGTCAGAAGCAACGAGCAAGCAAGGGTAACTGAACTCACCGTCTCCGACCTCTAAGTCCCGAATAACTATCCATTGCTCGCTTTCGTTGGGGGAATAAGCAATGCTCAAAGGCGTCCGTTTGGCAACGCTGTCGTTAAACGCTAAGACCAAACCGCCATTAGGAAGCCTCGCAAGGTCAACGGCACTGTTAGGGTTTGGCAAATGTATCGGTTCAGGTTCACTCCAGTGGCAACCGCCATCTTCCGAAACCATCCGAAAGATTCGCCCAGAAGTGCTGCGGCAGTATGCCAGCAACTTCCCATCTGAAAGTTCCACAACGGCAGGTTGGATTAATTGACGCCTCGTTTGAACCACAAACTCCTGCCATGTCCGTCCGTTGTCTTCCGATCGCCAAAATATCGGTCGCCAACGAATTTCGTCGTAAAGAGGCAACAGCCACGCACCATCTCGTAGCACCAAAGGTTTCGTGCGAGGCATGGTCCCCCTCACAGCGGAGAGCAACTGCGGTTCGCTCCATGTCTCTCCACTGTCAAGCGATTTAGCGGCGAAGAGCAGCGAAGATGACCAGCCGGTCCCTTGCAAAGTCACGAAAAAGAGCCAGACAGTTCCATCGGGTGAGGTGAAAAGCACTGGATTGCCGTCTGCCCTTTGAGGCGTGTCAATCAATTTGCGAGGACTTGTCCATTCCCAAGTCCCGTCCACCCTTTTGTGTGCCTGTGCGATGAAAATCGCTTGGTCGGAAGCAGTCTCGTGAGTGCCCGCATAGAAGGCACAAAGCAACTTTCCGTCTGTTAACTCTGTCAAGGTTGAAGCGTGTGCCATCGGGTGTGAAGGCATTGGCTCGAAAATGTCTTGCTTCACCATCCCACGCACCTCCAAACACTCGCTGATTTGCCAAACCTCAAAACTTTCTCGGCGACGGTCTTGTCCAAAAATTGTGACAACAGTTTGCTGACTTTGAGGCAGTCACCATCTATGCAATGGACGCCCACCCTCGCCATAATTAGCGTTGGAGGGATTCGGCATGAAAAAGTGGACGGCAGCCGTTTTATTGTTTGGGATCGCTTTGCCGTTGGGGTCGCAATTTGTCCGATCGCCTTATCAAGCACATCCCCACTTCGTTTGGGGCTTAACGCCTTCTTTCTTTGAGAGGCACAAAACCCATTCGGATGCCGAGGTGGTTGAAAACGCTATCGGGATTTTAACTGGCATCGGCGATTATTGTTGGCACGAGGGCTTTCACTTTCAACTCATCCGCATCTTGAAGGCAAGCGTGGAGTTAGACCCAACTTTCGGCGAAGCATATGAGAACGCTGCGTGGCTTTTGGTCAGTTACGACCGAAAGGATGAGGCGCTCTCGCTTTTGAAACGCTACCTTGAAAACAACCCGAACCGCTACGAGCCATACTACGAGTTAGGTTGGTTCTACTTTCACTGGCAGAAGCAACCGGAAAAGGCAATCCCTTGGCTTGAGAAGGCAGTTCGTTTCCCGCACCCACCCATAATTGAGCACACACTCGCCCATGCCTACGAACGGGCGGGGCGATTGAAAGACGCTTTGGCAGTTTGGGAGAACAAATTGAAACGCTTTCCCGATGACCCCATCGCCAAGCGACACAGCGAAAGGTTGAGGGAATTGCTGAAAAAGGAACAATGAGGAGGCGAAGCGGAAGTGTCGGAATCCCGTTGGGATGTCGTGGTCATCGGCGGTGGACCTGCCGGTTATACAGCAGCCATAAGGGCAAGACAGCGTGGGTTCAATGTCCTCCTGGTTGAGAGGGACGAATTAGGTGGGACTTGCCTGAACCGGGGTTGCATTCCTTCAAAAGCTTTAATTCACTGCGCCAAGGTATGGCAAACGGTAAAAAGCGCTCATCAGTTCGGCGTTATCGTTTCTGAGGTTCGGTTTGATTGGTCGGAAATGCAAAAATGGGCGAACAAAGTGGTGTCAACCCTGAGGAGGGGACTCCAATCCCTTCTCAAGCATCACGGCGTCGTGGTTGAGAAAGGTGAGGCAAAACTTCACGGGGCAAATGAAGTCCTCATCTCCTCGGGTGAAGGCGAGAAGGTTCACGCTGCGAAAGCGATAGTTTTGGCGACAGGGTCTTCACCAGCACAAATCCCCTGCGATCCGAACGCATCGGTTTTGACGGAGGAACAAGCCCTGTTTCTCTCGTCGCTCCCCGAGAGCATTGTCATCATAGGTGGTGGTCCTTCTGGGGTTGAACTTGCTTGGCTCTTCAATGCATTGGGCGTGAAAGTCACTTTGGTTGAAATGTTGCCGAGGATTTTGCCGATAATGGATGCGGAGGTGGCTGAAGGGCTAAAGCAATCCCTTGAGAAGCAAGGCATTGTTGTCCGAACAGGCACGAAAGTGAATTTCGTGTCCGCCCGACAAGGGAAGACGAGTGTCCACACCGACTCTGGCGAAATAGAAGCCGATTTGGTTATTTGTGCGATAGGGCGGAAAGCCAACAGCCATGGGTTGAGCGAGGTCGGCATTAACCTACGCCCAAACGGTTCTGTTGCAGTGAACGAGTGGCAGCAGACTTCTGTCCCAACTATCTTTGCAGTTGGGGATTTAGTCCACGGTAGCGGAACTGCTCACGGGGGAATGATGGAAGCAGAACGAGCAATCGAAGCAATTGCGCGACAAATTTCGGGTGAGCCATTACCGCCCGTCCGGGAAAATCCAGTTGTCCCAGTTTGCACATATACTGAGCCACAGGCTCTGAGCGTTGGCTTGACAGAACAGGAGGCAAAGGAGAAAGGGTTAGATGTTGAATTTGCCCGCTTCCCTTGGAGGGCAAGCGGGGCAGCGATGGCTTCTGGAGCAACAGAAGGTTTCGTCAAGGCAATTGCGGACGCCAAGACGAAACAGGTGCTTGGGCTGCACATTCTGGGCGCGGATGCGGTAAACTTGAACGGTGAAGCAGTTTTGATCGTCGAGAAAAAAATGACCGTTGAGCAAGCAACTAACATTGTCCGCCAGCATCCGAGCCTTAGCGAAGGTGTGAAAGAAGCGTTGTGGGCGTTAATTGGTTTGCCTTTACACACCGCCAAACGCCCTGACAGGGGGCGAGAGTGATGGCGAAATACATTTTGGTCGTAGAAGACGAGGACGCTGTCCGATCCGTCATCGCCGAAGCCATGAGGTTAGAAGGGTTTGAGGTTCGGGAAGCCCGAAACGGGGAAGAAGCGATGAGCATGTTTTTGACGGACCCGCCCGCACTGGTAATTTTGGATGTCCTCATGCCGGGAATGAACGGACTTGAAGTTTGCAGATCAATCCGGAGCCTTCCCGAACCCTTAAACAAAACGCCCATCATAATGTTGACCGCCATCGACACGAGGTTGGGGGAGAGAATGGGGAAAGAAGTAGGTGCCGACATTTACTTGACCAAACCTTTCAGCCCACGCGAGTTAAGGCAGAAGGTTAGGGAGTTGTTGGCTCGTTCGGAGGCGGAGGGGAGATGAAGCGAAAGATTCTAGTCGTGGACGATGAAGTGGCAATTGTCAGGGTCTTGAGGGACAGGTTGGAGATGGAGGGTTTTGAGGTCTTGACAGCCTATGACGGCGCTCAGGGCGTTGAAATTGCGCGAAAAGAGCAGCCCGACTTGATAATCATGGACATAACCATGCCCAACATGGATGGGTTGACTGCAGCCCGTCTCCTTCGCGAACAACCTGAAACCGCTCACATCCCCATTATCATGCTGACTGCTCGCGGTCAAGAGAGTGACGAAAGGGCTGGCTACCAAGCAGGTGCTGCGCTTTATTTCACAAAGCCTTTCAGCACCCGCCAGTTAGTTCGAGAAATCCGGCGCATTTTGGGCGAAAGCGAGGAATAGGATTTCGGGACGCTGCCCGGAGGAGGTGTCCATCTGAAGATGCCGGGGCGATATTTGCTTATCGTCACTCAAGATGGTCACGCAAAAAGAACGCCCATTGACGAATTCAAACCACGCCGTCGGGGGACAAAAGGCTCCAACGCTCTGCGGGATGGGTTTTTGTTAGGCGGAGTTGCTGTTGTCGGTGACAACGGCGAAGTTCTCGTGGTGACCGAAAAAGGGCGAGTTTTGAGGACCCGAGTCAGTGAAATTGCCATCCTCTCTCGGATGGGAAGGGGCGGGAAGATTATCCAACTTGAAGACGGCGACAGAGTCGTCGCTGTTATAGCCATCTGAGAGGGGGAAAGACTGTGGTTCGTGAATGGAAACTTCAATGGCAGGTTTCCGAAGTTGTCGCACCGAGGGTCATGTTTGTTGGGTTGGGAGCAATCGGTTTACTCGCTGCAAGGATCGCTTTGCAAAGAAGGGATGTGCAAGTTGTCTCAGCAGTTGACACTGATCCACAAAAGGTTGGTCAGGACATCGGCTTCCTGACGGGTTGGGGTCGAACTCATGTCATTGTAACGGCTTCGCTGGAGGAAGCGCTGTCGGATTCTAAGCCCAATGTGGCGATTGTTGCTACCGCTTCAAGGTTGACAGATGTCCTGCCGACTTTGCGGACTTTGGTTGACGCTGGAGTCCATGTGGTCTCTTCAACGGAAGAGTTGTTTTTCCCTTGGCTTGTAGGCAGCGAGGAAGTTTGGATGCTCCACGAATTGGCGAAGGACAGGAAGGTTTCGGTCGTCGGTGTTGGAGTCAACCCAGGCTTTGTCATGGATAGGTTGCCTTCGTTCCTGACGCAAGTTTGTGTCAACTTGAGGAGGGTTGTCGTTCGTCGCTTCGTTGACCTTTCAACTCGACGCCCGCAACTCCGAGCGAAAATGGGAGTTGGGTTAACGGTCAGCGAGTATGAGGAAGGTCTGCTGGAAGAACGATTAGGGCATGTGGGTTTGCCGCAGTCCCTCGCTTTCCTCGCCGCTTCTTTGGGCATGGAAATTTCGTCAATCACTGAGACAGTTGAACCTGTCGTTGGGGAGGACGGGAAAGTGATTGGGACAGAACAAGTGGCGTCTGGCTGGGAGGGAGAGTATGAGCGCGTAAGGTTGGAGTTGAGGATGACGATGGGCGAACCTGACCAACGAGACGAAATTGAGATAGACGCAGACCCACCTTTGAGGTTAATCATTCCGGGTGGCGTTGCCGGTGACGATGCAACTGCTGCAATTTTGGTCAACACAGCATCTTGGATTGACCTTCTGCCACCAGGGGTTCACAGCGGCGCTGCTTGGTTCCCGCGAATTCCCTTGTTGCCGGCAGTTGTCGGATAGGGAAATTTCAACTCACTGCTTTGCCAACTCAAGTGTTGACAGTATCGAGCGCCAGATGAGCAGACCGTCTTCTGAACCCAGCAACTTCTCGGATGCCCTTTCAGGGTGCGGCATCATGCCGAGGACATTGCCTCTTTCGTTAACGATTCCGGCAATGTTTTCAATGGAGCCGTTCGGGTTAGCCTCTTCTGTGATTTCACCCTCTGGGGTGCAATAGCGGAAGACAATTTGCCCGTTCCTTTCAAGTCGCTTTAGGGTTTCCTCGTCGCAAAAGAATCGCCCGTCGTTATGGGCAATGGGTATTCTCAAAACTTGCCCGACTTTGCACTGGTTAGTGAAAGGCGTGTCGGCATTTTCCACCCTTAGGTTGACGAACTTGCAAATGAAGTGGGTTGTCTTGTTCCGAACCAATGCCCCCGGCAGCAAACCCGCTTCAACCAAGATTTGGAAACCGTTGCAAATCCCGATGACTAAACCACCTTTTTCAGCGAAATCGCGAACGCTTTCCATGACGGGAGAAAAGCGAGCGACTGCTCCAACCCGCAAGTAGTCGCCGTAAGAAAATCCTCCCGGCAAGATGATGCAATCGAAGCGGGAGACATCCCGCTCCTCATGCCACACGAACTCGGCATCGCAATTCAAAACTCGCTTGACCACATGCCAGCAATCTCGGTCGCAGTTGGTGCCAGGAAAGACAACGATGCCGAAACGCATTTGTCAATGCCTCCTTTGCCAAATTTTGGCTGTCAAACATTTTGGCGCTGCTCTCCTCGCTGAGTTCAAGGATGGGAGTTAATGGTCGAGAAGGGGTGCTCGACAGTGAAGCCATTAGAAAACACAGCCGATTTGTTTGACATTGACGGGATATGCAACCTCGCAAGAGAAGTGTTTCAAATTGAGGCGGAGGCTATCCGTCAACTTGCGGAAAGGGTGGGGGCTGAATTTGAAAGGGCGGTGCAAATTCTCCTGAAATGCAAAGGTCATGTGGTCGTCACCGGCATGGGCAAATCCGGGGCTATTGGGCGCAAGATCGCAGCGACCCTCTCAAGCACAGGAACACCTGCCTTGTTCCTTCACCCTGCGGAAGGCGTTCACGGCGATTTGGGTGCAATTACCCCCAACGATGTCGTCCTCGCACTGAGTTACAGTGGCGAAACCGATGAACTTTTGGCGATTTTGCCAGCCATAAAAAGGCTCGGGGTTCCATTGATTGTCCTGACTGGAAACACCAACTCAACTTTGGCGAAAGCGGCTGATGTGGTTTTGGATGTTTCTGTCAAGAGGGAGGCTTGCCCGCTTAACTTGGCGCCGACGGCGAGTGCGGCAGCAATGTTGGCAATGGGAGACGCTTTGGCTCTGGCTGCGATGAAGGCGAGGCGATTCACACCAGAAGATTTCGCGCGCTTGCATCCCGCAGGCACTTTGGGCAGAAGGCTGTTGTTGAAGGTCAAAGACTTGATGAGGACTGGTGAGCGAATGGCACGCGTCCACTATAGCGAGCCGACAAAAGCAGCCTTTGCAGCCATAACAAAAGCCCGAGCGGGTGCTTGTGTCGTTGTCGATGATGAGGGCAAATTGTGCGGGATTGTCACCGATGGCGATTTGAGGCGGGCTCTGTTGAGAGATGTGAACTTGTTCCACGCACCTGTGACAGAGGTCATGACAAAAACCCCGAAAGTCATCCACCCCGAAGCGTTGGCAACAGAAGCGTTGCGCCTAATGCAAACCCACCAGATTGACGACCTACCCGTCGTGGACGAAGATGGACGACCCATCGGCATGCTTGATGTGCAAGACTTGTTGCAGGCAGGAATAGTCTGAGAAGGGAGGCGCTGGAGATGAGAGAAGCGGAATGGGTCGAGAAGTTGTGGCAGCAGATTAGTCAGTTGGCAACTCAAGTCGCAGTGAAAGAAGACCTCAAGCGGTTGGAAGAGAAGTTGGACCTTCTCGCCCATAGGGACGCAGTTGAGAAGTTGATGGGTAAACTTGACACTTTGCTCATCAATGCCGCAACAAAGGTCGAAGTGGGCAGAGTGGAAAGCCGTTTAGAGCAATTGCCGTTGAAGGAAGATTTGCACAGGCTTGAGGAACGCTTGACAAACTCCCTTCCACAAATGGTCACCAAGCAGGAGTGGGGCGTGATGGAGTCCCGACTCGCCCGAACCCTAACGAGGGAAGACTTCCTCCATACTGTCAACCCCTTGAAGGAATCTCTTGCCGCCCTTGACCAACGCTTGTCAGATTTTTCCCAGCAAATTTCCCAACTTCGGACAATCCTGTGGGTCCTGTCAGTGCTCAATATCTTGGCTTTAGCCCTCCTTGCAGTGCTTTTGCTGAAGGTTCATTAAAAGTCGCTCGCCCTGTGTTATAATGGCGTTTGGCTGTCAACACAAAAACATGGCAGGGAGGGATCGCCATGGGTCGGTTGAAAGAGTTTCGTGGGGTTCGGAAGGGCTTTACGCTGATTGAGTTGTTGGTGGTCATCACAATCATCGCCATTCTGGCGAGCATTCTGTTCCCCGTGTTCGCTCGCGCCCGCGAAAGAGCTAGACAGTCTCAATGCCTAAGCAACATGCGGAACATCCTTCAGGCAACTGCTCAGTATTCACAGGACTTTGACGAACGGTTCCCATTCTGGCGGACTCCTTGCTGGGTTGGTGGACCTGCTTGGCTCTATGATGCACCGATCCCCGCTAAATTGGACCCTCACCTTCGCAACCGTCAAATCTATTTGTGCCCCACCACTGCCCGTGACTGGAGTTGGCCTTTGGAAGGCGGCAGGACAGGTTGGGGCTGGGCATGTGGGCGTGGTTACGGAACTCATCCGTCCATCCGTCGCTTTGACTGGCTCTACTTGACACATTACGGTTACAACGAGTTCGTCCAAAACGACGCTGAAGGTTATGGCAAGTATGCGACAATCAAGCGAGCGAGCGAATTTGTCATTTGGGGTGACAGCGAGTGCGCTTTCTTCACACCTTGGGGCTACAATCAACCGTGGGGCATTTCTCCTGCTGGAATTGTCAGGCGACTCGCTTTCCCAGAGGCGTATCCGCCACCCCTTGACACTGACCCAAGAGCCGATGAGTTCGCTGCCCGCCACAATGGAGGTTCAATCTTGGGGTTTGCTGACAGCCACGCAAAATGGTATCCGTGGCGGCAAATTCGCATGGCTCGCCCGTATTCGCCCATCGGTCCGCTCGGTGGAACTCTTCGGTTCATGATCTGTGACGAGGTTCCTGATGCCCGGTGCCTGCGAAACGATTTCTGGTGGTGGTAATGTGACTTCTCGCTGGCTTGTTAGAGAGGGCAAGAGTCTGAGCACTAAGTTTGTCGGGATTAGTCCCTATTGACGCTTAAGCCTGTCAGCCTCAAAATCGCTTTGAGTGAAATCCAAGACCCAATTGTGGAGGTGAAGTGACGGATGCAACTGTCGGCAGGTAAGTGGCAGAGGCTGCGTTCTCTGACGGACGAGAAAGGACGCTTCAAGATGATGGCTATTGACCAGCGAGACTCGATGAGGGAAGCCATCCGCAAAAAGTTGGGCGACATCCCAAGTGACGAGATGTTCCGACATGTCGCGCGGGTGAAGGAGTTGGTGACTAAGCACCTCTCCCGCTATTCAACCGCTACTTTGACTGACCCAGTTTACGGCTATCCCTACTCAATTCAGCATCTGCCTCCTCGTGTTGGTTTGTTGCTGGCTTACGAGGAGTCACCGCCTCAGCGGGTTGAAGTTAATGGCAAACGCGAGCGAAGGGCAACTTTGATTGAAGGTTGGTCGGTTGAAAAAGCCTTGAAGGCAGGCGCCGATGCCGTTAAGTTGCTCATCCACTATCGCCCTGATGCCTCACCCGAAACCTGCCGCCACCAACAGGAAATTGTCCGCAAGGTAGGAGAAGAATGTGCCAAGTGGGATGTGCCGTTCCTTCTGGAGTTCACCGGTTACGATTTGGTCTCTGGTGAAACGAAGACACCCGAATACGCCAAGAAGAAGCCTTGGGTCGTCATTGAGAGCGTGAAGGAGTTCAGCAAGCCTGAATACGGTGTTGACATCCTGAAGGTGGAGTTCCCCGCTGACCTGAAGTTCGTCAAGGAATTTGCCAACGGTGCCTTTGACGGACAGGAACGCCCTGCGGTTTACACCCTCAAGGATGTTGAGCAGTTCTGTAAAGAACTTAACGATGCCGCCGGCGCTCCTTGGGTTATCCTGAGCGCTGGTGTTGACATTGAGGAATTCCTCATCCAAGTTGAAATGGCGTGCGAGGCTGGGGCAAGCGGCTTCCTGTGCGGTCGCGCCATCTGGAAGGGCGTCCTTGACTACTTCCCCGATGAGGCGAAGATGGAAGAGTGGCTCTCAACCGTCGGCGCCTACAACTTCATCCGAGCCAATGCTTACGCAGAAAAGGCTCGCCCTTGGTTTGAGCATCCGAAGTTCGGAGGCGCTTGCAAGGTTGAACTGAAAGGCAAGTCGCCCACTTGGTATGCCGAATACGGTGCCTGAGAAGGCTTGAGACATTGAGGCGGGAGCGAGGGCTCAAGGTAGCACTTTCTGCTTTGGGCTCTTGTTCCCGCCTTCTTCTTTCATGCACCTGAAGGCGAAAGCGTCAGTCCCCTCTGTGGGATTAAAACCTCACGCCTTCCCAATTCCCCAATAGTGCCGATAACCTGAGCCCGTTCACCGTTCGCCCTCAAAATCTCAACGGCTCTGTCGGCGTCTTCAAGTGAAACCACCAAGCAAAAACCAACGCCCATGTTGAAGGTCGTGAACATTTCGGCATCGGGAACTTGACCCAAGCGTTGAATCAGCGAAAATATGGGTGGCGGTTCTGGAAGGTTGTCCAACACGAACTGACAAGGGGTTTGAACCCGCAAAAGGTTTAAGAAGCCCCCGCCCGTTATGTGAACCAACGCCTTGACTGGAATTCGTTCAAGCACAGCCAAAACGGGCTTGACATAAATTCGCGTCGGCTTGAGAAGTTCCTCACCGATTGAGCAATTCAACTCAGGGACGAACTTTGTCGGCGACCATTTTGCCAAGTCAAAGAAAATGCGGCGAGCCAAAGTTAGCCCGTTGCTGTGAATGCCGCTGCTCGCCAAACCTATAATCACATCGCCTCGCTGAATGTTCTGCCCAACAACGATTCGCTGCGGATGAAGGACACCAACACATGTGCCGACCAAGTCAAAACCTTTCCCCTCTTCAACGCCCCTCAACATCTCGCGAATTTGAGCCAATTCGCCACCGACGATTGCGACGCCTGCTTGCCTTGCACCTTCAGCGAGCCCTTTTGCGATTTGCTCAATGGTTTCGGGATTGAGACGCTCAACAGCGAGGTAGTCAACAAAAATCGTTGGCGTCGCTCCGACACACAGCACATCGTTGGCGTTCATCGCCACGCAATCAATCCCAACCGTGTCATATTTGTCAAGCATCTCCGCCACCAGCAACTTTGTCCCAACCCCATCCGTTGAGATGGCTATAGCGATTTCTTCGGTCAACTGGACGACCGCAGCGAAATAGCCGATACCTAAAGTCAACTTACCGACAGACAAAAAATCAGCCGTCGGTCTCAAAATGGCAGCCAACCGCCTCAACGCTTCTGGCTCACCCCTCACATCAACTCCCGCAGCCTGATAAGTCATCGGCTCCACAAAAAGCACCTCCTCTTCGTTTTGAGCGACGCAATTTACTTCGTTGATTGCGAAGCATCACCATTACTTTTCCAATGCTATCGCAACGCAACGACTGCCGTTTCGCTTCTCCTGATGAAAAAGTGCCCATTCCCGCCCACCATAACGGATGCTACCGACACCTATCATCCCATACTTAGCGAAAGGGGGCACTTCCGTCCAGACCTTGCGCCATCGCCCATCTTCAAACTCGGCAACCAACACCCTTTTAGGAAAGGCAAGCACAAGTTCCTGCTCCCCATCCCCGTCCATATCTGCCAATCGGAAACCCATGACACTATTGTTACTCCATCGTCCCAACAAAGTCCACTTTTGCTGTCCATCCCAGCCGTAGACAAAAAAGTGCCCTCGCGATTCTCGCAGGAAAGGTAAGAAGCGTTGTAAATGCCGCCCCACCATCCCCCACAGCAAACATTGCCATACTGGTGGTAACATTCTGCCGACCATTATCCAACCCTGCCCAACACGAGTGAAAACGATGAGGTAAGCCGATTCTGCAATGTGTTTAGGCACTTCTCCCATCAATCGTTTTGTCCATTTATCTTTCTGCCATCGGACTTCCCAAACTTTTACTCGCCGCCCTTTTTTCGTCACGGCTAACAAGTATGCGCCCTTTTCATCCCGAATCAAAATATCTGTCTCTCTCGGTGGAAAGCCAAATGAAGCATCACCATTGTCCACAAACCATTCTATCCCACCAAATTTCGGACTTAAACTTTTGCGCCATCTCCCATTTTCGTAGCGCCAACAATGAAAGCAATACTCTGGAGCAGCAATACTTGATATCCATCTCCGTTCAATGCCAACAATTTCCGCTACTTTATCGCCATCCATGTCAATGACAGCAATGTAAGGGAGGTAGGGCATTAGAGACGCTTTACTTCCCGACGAGAAACGGACACACACCTTTCCTACTATCCAATAGACTGGAACGGGTTTCACATAGACTGCATCTTCTTTTCCATCACCGTCCAAGTCAGCCTGAAAGTCAGGCAGGTTAGACCGTTCTATGATCGTCCCGTCTTTCATGCGGGAGAAAACCCTCCTTGTCTGCCCATGCCACACGATAACATCGTTAACTTGCCCGTCTTGGTCGGCATCCTTGACAATCACAATTCCCGACTTGCCCAAATCTTCCGTTAACCATTTTTCGCCATGTCGGGTGATGAGAAGAACCTGATGGGTTTGGGGGTGTTCGAAGTCTAAAAGTTGCACTACATTAGGGGTGGAAGCCCAGTAACGATAAGCTCCCTTTGGCACAGGGATTTTTTGGCGAGCGACAACGGTAGGGCTAAATTGAACCCACCACAATTGTCTATCTTTGTCTCGGACAACCAACTCATCATTGTCGTTCGCATCCAGATCAACGAAGCCCCATACTTCCCCGATTTCCTGCCAAGTGACGACGATGGGTCGGAGCGGTTTAGGTTGGGAAAGGTAGTGAGCGATCAAGATGATGATGCCAGCAAGAATGGCAATGACAAACACTTTCCGCATTTTTGAGTATCACCCTTTGACCGCTGTCAAGGCAAAATTCAGTCGGACTTTTGACCTTTTTGTTGCACCTAACAAATTCTGCTTCTCAGACGCTTTGAATGTTTACCGCAACCACGCTCTTTATTTGCCCCAAAGCAACTGACCGAAATCTCCAAGCAGTTCATACTTCCGCTCCCAAGTCGTATACATGAAGCCGGTCACATTTGGGGTCTTTCGGGCGAGTTCAAGCCAACCCTTAACTTCGTCAAGGTTGGGCGCGTCGTAGTAGCAGGCTATGAGCGTTCTGAAGCCTTGTTCAGCAAAGAAGCGCAAACTTTTCTCCCGTGGCGCTCCGCCCCAAACGGCGATAATCAGGTCTTTGGGCACGAAATTCCACGAACCCGTGAAATCGCCCTCAACAAGGTAGTAGTCGGGGCGAGCGTTGTGGTTTGGGTCAAGCATGTCCGACCAAACATAAATCTCAGCCTTCGGGTTGTAACGCCGAAGCGCTTTGACCTGCCTCGTTATGCACTCGCCCAAAAGTTGAGCCATGTTTTTGCCCTCGCAGGCTTTACATGTCCCGCCCATCCGAACTTCGTCCATATTCAGCAAGACTTTGCGATACCTCAACCTCTCCCAAAGCAATTTCGCTTCGTGCTCAAAAACCTCGTAGACCGCAGGTTCGCCCATGCAAACGGTCACTTGGCTTTCGTGAATCAGCATCGGGTGATACCAACTGACCCGCAACCGTTGACCGTCCTTAATTCGGCTGCCGGGCAAAATCTTGAGCGTTGGGGCAGGTCGGTCAAAATTTGCCCAGAGGTGGAAGTTGGGGTCAACGAGCGGGGCATAGTCCTTGCCTTCCTCGTAAACAATGTTTCCATCCTCACTCTTGACAACCACTGGCGTTCCCGGACGGCGCAGGACATTAAGTGGACCGATTTCCTCAATCGTCCAATCATCAAGCCAGAACTTGCCCGACCGAGCACCCCAAACACCTGCGTAAACGCGAACCCGTTCGTATCTCAGGCTGTTGAAAATCATCGTTACCTTCCGCCAATCGGAAGTTGGCGAGACATTGAAAGTTCGCGGCGCTAAATTTCGGTTCCCCGCGAGAACGAGCAACCTAAAGCAACCTTGCGGTTGCAAATTTTCGGTCTTGACCCAAACGCTCATTCGGTAGCACCTGTAGGGCTTGACAACGATTTCCTGCATGATTCGCCCGTGACCGTGTGAGTTGGCGGTGAAATTTTCAAACCTGACGGAAGCGTTCCCTGTTCGCTTGACCTGAGTGTCAACGAAACTGACAACGCCGGGCTGGTCGTGGAAGGCAAAGCCTTTCAGCCTGTTGCCATCAAACTCCTCAAATCCGCCGTTAACAATTTGCACTGGCGGGTCTGGGACAAGGTGGGCTTCGTTGCCCTTGACGACAAACAACGCATCTTTGACGGGCAAACCTTCCGCCAAGTTCCTGTCGTGACTCAAAATTCCGCCACCGTAACCGATAGAGAAGACTGCGGGGATGAGTTCAAGCCCCAACCTTTCGCAAGCCCTTTTGACCTCTTCCAGCCTTCGGAAATAAGCCTCGTTTCGCTTGCAAAGGCTGTCAAGTCCAGCCGAAAGGACTGCGCCGTTATAGCCGTGCTTTGCTGCTGTTTCCAGAACGGAAATAATTTGCGGGACATCTTCGTCTCGCCCTAAACCCCAACCGAAAACCCAAACGAACCTGTCGCGGAACTTCGTCGATTGCGGCAGACATAAAGCCACCAATACTGCCATCACAATGACGATCCCGATGCTTCTCATAACCCCTCACCTCACAAAAATTTTTGCCCCTTGATTCACCTGCGAACCAAGCCACTCAGAGCCCTCAAATGCTCAAGTTCGGTCAGAACCGCTTTTGGCGTCGGATAGCGAATTGGTTTGCCCAACCGCTCCGAGAGCGCCGTCAAAACTCGCGCAATTGACCTCGCCCCTGACGGCGGTTCAACGGCTCGTCGCACCGTTTGAACTGTTCCTGCCCAGTTTGTGTAACTGCCGTTTTTCTCCATGAAAGTCAAGTCAGGCAGAACAAGCCACGCCTTTTCCGCTAACGGGGTTCTCACTGAAGCGCTGACCACAAGGTAAGGCACTTGCGCCAAAGCGTTCACTATTTCCTCGGGCAACTCGTAAACGGGCGAAGGGTCAATTACCCAAGCGAACTTCAATTCACCGCTCCTTGCTGCTTCCAAAGCGCTTTTTGCGTCGCGCCCATTCTGCGGCGGTGTCCCATCACCCCAAAGTCGCCGCAGCACTAACCGCATCGCTTCATCGTTGATGGGTCGCAAACCGGGCAGGAAGTCAGGCATCAATCCCGCCTCCATGCAACCACGAGCGTTGGAGTGGTGAAGGGCGTAGCAAACTGCATCCCAATCGGGCTTGACAAAAACTTGTCGCAGTTTCATGACAGTTTCGGGCGCAATCGGTTGCGGGTCATCGCTGGACGCACAAATGACAACAGGTCGCTCTGCTTTTTTAAGCGCCTCAGCAACTTCGGCAAGGGTCTCAATCGCTACCCCGCAAGCCAAAGCATCTTCGCTTGTCCCCTCCCCTGCCAATATGCCCGCTAATGCATTGGCAAATTTTTCAAGCCATTGCCCAGTCCCAATTTCAATCCACTTCCAAGCCCATCGCTTCATGCGCGGCTTATCTTCGGTCACTCCAACAACGATAAGTTTTGCTCCGCGCTTTTTGACCGCTTGCAAAATCCAGAGCCAAGCGATGGGCAAATGTCGGTAGATGTTGCAACCGAGCACAAGTGCGCAATCGGTCTTTTGTAGCGCGTAGACATCAACGCCCAACCCAACTTTGCCGCCAAGTTTCACCAACTCGCTGACCAGTGGGTCACGCTCAATGAAATCAACGCTCCCGCACCCGACCACGCCTCGGGCGAACCGCTGGAACAAATACGCTTCCTCGTTCGTCATCGCTGCCGTGCCGATGAACGCCATCTCGCCCCTCGTTACTTGTTCCTCGCCCCGAAGAATTTCCGCCAACGCATCCAACGCACGCTCCCAACCAATTTCCTGAAGTTCGCCGTCAACTCGCATCAACGGGGTGATGATGCGGTGTTCAATGTGCGGGTAGCGTTGCTCAAAGCGACCGATGTCGCACATCCATAGGTCGTTGACTCGCAAGTTTTCACCTGCAGGGACGAAGCGGACGGGATGATTAAATCGGCAATCGGCAAAAATGCTGCAATGGATAGGGCATTTGGGGCAAACCGTCTCGGTTCGCTTCAGTTCCCATGGGCGGGCAGCGAACCGATAATGCAAGTTTGTCAGCGCACCGACGGGGCAAATGTCAATGACATTGCCCGAAAAGATGTTGTCAAGTTCCTCGCCCTCAGCAACGGCGATGTAACTATGCCAGCCCCGCTCAACTTGCTCCAGTTGCTTTTCGCCGACAATTTCGTCGCAGAATCGGATGCATCGCTTGCACATGATGCACCTTTCTCGGTCAAGGGCGATATGTGGGCTTATGGCGATTGGTTTAACGAAAGTTCGCTTTTGCTCGGTGAAGCGTGAATAAGGGCGACCTTGGACAAAGGCTGCATTTTGCAGCGGACATTCTCCGCCTCGGTCGCAGACAGGGCAATCAAGCGGGTGGTTGATGAGCAAAAACTCCATGACGGCTCGGCGTGCTGCTTCCGCTGCTTCGCTCTTGACTTTCACTACCATGCCGTCGCTTACGGTCATGGTGCAAGAAGGCTGCGGTTTCGGCATCCATTGAATGATGGGATTGCCTTGCTCGTCAGTAGCGATTGTCCCGTCGGGATTTCGCCTCGGCATTCCGACTTCAACGAGACACTGCCGACAGACTCCAACAGGTTCAAGGCGTGGGTGATAGCAAAAGTGCGGGATGTCAATGCCGAGCATTTTAGCTGCTTCAATGATGAGCGTCCCTTCTGGAACTTCAATGGTTTGACCGTCAATGGTCACACGCACCTTTTTGGCATCGGGCGGAATTTCGCGACGCCTCAAACCAACCGTTGTGCCAGCCAAAATGTTGGCGGGAATTTCCTTTTCCAACGGAACTTTGCCCCAAAAGGCTTTGACAAGTTCGTCCCAACTTATGTAGCCCGACATGACTTTCACCTCTCCCCTTAGCGACCTTGCTTTTGAGTTCCGCCTGCCCAATCCAATTTGACAGCCGCCAAAATTTTGCTGCGGGATGGCGAAAATTGATTGCGCTGGCTCAACTCGCCGTCGCCAACATAGCGTCACACATAAGCGCCAAAAAACACAAGGTCTCTGCGGTTCGCAACCTGTTTCAAAAACCGAATGCGGTGGTGGAAGGACTCATGCCTTTGTTGGCTGTCATGTTAGTGGTTGTGTCTTGTGCAATCCATGCCTTTTGGAACTTTTTGGTCAAGCGTGCCGAAAACAAACTCGCTTTCACGGTGCTGTTCCTTGCTGCCACCCCTTTACTCTTCCTGCCGATGATTGTCCCACTTTCGCTAAAACTTTCTCTGCCCACTGTAGGTTGGATTTGCATCGTTGCGACAGGCATCGTTTATGCTGCATACTTTATCGCTCTGGCTCAAGCATATCTGGTCAGCGACCTGTCTTTCGCCTATCCCCTTTCTCGCGGGCTCGGACCAGCGTTGACAGTCGTTTGGGGCGTGGTTTTGTTGGGAGAGCGACCGAGTGCGTTAGGGTTTCTCGGAATCGCTTTGGTGCTGCTCGGAGTGTTTGCCTTGCAGTGGCAACCGAACTTGGCATCCCGCATCGGCAGGTTTTTCGTCTCGTCCGCACTGCCAGCGTGGTTTGTCGGGCTGATGTATAGCGTTTACAGCGTCATTGACAAAGTCGCCGTGGGACATTTGGGTGTTCACCCGGCAGTTTACATCTACGCAGCCTATACCGTTTGTGCTGCACTTGTCTTGCCGATTGCGCTTATCCGGTGCGGCAAGGAGATTTTGTTGAAAGAATGGCAACGCAACTGGAGTTCCTGCATCGCGACGAGCATTCTGAACATAGCCGCATATTTGCTTGTCCTTTGGGCGATGTCGCTCCCAAACACGCCCGTCAGTTACATCGTTCCGCTCCGCACTTTGAGCGTCCCCTTCGGTGTCCTGTTTGGAACGGAAGTTTTGGGCGAAAGTGGAAGGTGGCGGAAATTAGGTGCTGCCACGCTGTTGATGATAGGCGTTTCTTTAATCGCCTTCGCCTAATCGCTCCCAACCGTCGCTGCAATTAACACGGGTTGAACTGAAGTGCTTGCTGACATAAGTGCGACCGAGACGATTGGCAAATCAGGCTTCGGGTTTCGCCACTCAAAAGCGCACAAAGTCACCAAGTAACCTTGCCTTGTCTTGCCTTGCCAAGCAACTCGTGCGTGAGTGCAGCCCAACCTGTCATTCCATTCTGTCAAGTGCCTTCGGAAAATCAACTCAACCCGCTCCTCAGAACCGTCGGCGTAGCGGACGATAAGCGTGGCGACCTTGCGTGGGTCAGTGCGACCCCGCTGATAAATGTCCTCGGTTCGGATAGGTCGGGAAGTCGTTGTCATCAGCAGGTAAAGTGCCTTCGCTTGGCGGGACGAGACAGTTGGGATTGCAACCAAATCGGGCGCAGTTTCGTGACTTGTCTCGCTGCTTGACAAAGCAATGACTTGCGGTGGTAAATTGCCTGCTTTGACCAATTTGAACGGAACGCCATCGCACCAAATTTCTGAAGTTGCAAGTTCCAAGTCGGGACATCGGTCAGGGACAATCCCCTCGTTGCCCCACCTCGTCAGCGATGCGTTAACGAGACGCGACAAATCCACGAAAGCGAACTTGCTCACTCCTTCGCGCCATCGATTTCTTTCACCCACCAAAGCCCAAAGGTCTTGAGCGAAATTTGTTGGGTGCAGTGCTTTCTCAACAGGCGGATTGTCAACCGACCAAGAGTTTTGAGCGCCCAAGACGACGGCTGTCATCAAGTCAACTTGCGTTGAAAATCCCGTCACGCCATACCAAGTTGTCCCGCAATAGCCCAACGCCCTTCGGTCAAAACTTTCCGCCGAGAACCTCCAGACATTTTGGGTGTGATACCAACCGCAAGCGACGACATCAAAGCCTTTGTCTTTCAGCCTCGTTAGCCAAGGGAAGGTCTGGCGGGCATCGTAGTGCCAGCAGAACTGAACGATGTCTTTCGGGATAAGGTCTGCTGCGAAGTGAGTGAAGAAGGGAGCGTAGCCACCTGTTCGGTCATGTTCCAATTGGTCACACCACATCGCTACCCTCTCAATCCCTTTCGCCTTCAAGTAGTCGTAAAGCCGTCGGATGTCCTCTGCCAGCAACTGCCAAGCAGGTTTGCCCGTTGCCCTGCAACGATCACAGACACCGATGGGCACGAAGGTGATTTCGTCGTGCCCGATGTGAAACCACTTTGGCTTGAAAACTTCAAGCACTTCGTCAAACAGGTCAAAGACGAGCCGATAAGTTTCTGGGTTGGATGGGCAGTAGGCGTAAAAGCCCCATCGCGGATGTGGCTCGCTCAATTCGCTCAAGTGTCGGTAAGCAGGCTTGCTGAGAACATAACCGAAATGCCCAAAAGTCTGAACTTGCGGGATGACTTCAAAACCGAGTTGGCGAGCCTTAGCGATGAAACGCTGCCATTGCTCCTTCGTCAGCGATTGTGGATGAGCGATGTCAGGATGTCGCTCGTAAGGGAAGCGGTCGTCAACTTCAATGACCAGCGTGTTGAACTTCATCAGCACCAACCACTCCAAAAACTTTTCGGCAAACGAAAGTTCGTGACGCAGCGGGGCAATGAAGTGCCAGCCGCGCAGTTTCAGGTCTGGATAGTCCCAGATTTCGCATGGTGGCAGCAAGACGAGACCTTTCTGACGGCAAGCGAAAAACAACAACTGTCGCAGCGTTTGAACGCCGTAGAAAACACCTCTCGGAGACGCACCGACAATCACAATGGATGGGACGCGGGTCGTGGGGCGTGGGACGGGCGAATTGAGTTTTGACTTTTCCGTCCCTCGTCCCTCGTTCCCCGTCCCGACAAAAATCGCATACGCTTCATCGCCCCGTTGTGCGAAAAAGGTTCGGAGTTTAGCGAGTGGAAGGTCAAAAGGAAGCGATGGCAATTTGTCAATGGTGGTGAGAACGATTGATGAAGCGCCAGCCTTGAGTTGCGGCGAGATTGTCGCAGCGACACTAACTTGCTGCAGCGTTTGAATCAACTGGTTTGCCCCAGTCCGTTCAAGTTCGGTCGCTCCGCTCGGCAACACAATTTGGACGGTGGGTTGCATCTTCAGTTGCTGTTTGCCGTAAACGATAATCCTTTGCGGTTTCGGCGTGAGCATTTGAAGTGCGTCAACTGTCACCTCGTCGGGCTTGACACTTGCCGTCTTGCTTCCAGTTCCCAGTCCCTGATCCCCAGTCCCAACTAAAACCACATGCGGGAACTTTTCTGGTCGCTGAAAGGTTTGCGGGACGAAGTAGGCGAAAGCGCTGTTTTGTTCCCCCTGTCCCATGCCCCTTGTCCCGTGTCCCGTTTTTCGTGACCTGCACAAATTGATGCCCACCACTGAACCTGCTTGCGGTTTGAAGCCTAACAAAGCGAAGGGGATGGCGATTTCCGCTGTCCAGAACTTGTCGCCGATTTGAGAAGCGCATTGCCAACCATCAGTGACGACCCTTGGGGCAGGTCGTGGCAGAAGCCACCAAACTCGTGCCCATTGAGACGGCTCAACATATTGAGCCCACTTGTTGCTTTTCGGCGTGACAACGAATTGCCAAAAACCGCTGTGAGTGTGTTGCGGGTCAAGGTAAACCTCAACGCAATCGTCGGTGTAAGCGGGTTCGCCACTTTCAGGCGTTCGCAATCGCATACCTTGTGGGTTCGGTTCGTCGCATCGGAAGGCGACGAAAAGGTGGGTTGGGGTTGCGACGATTTTCGCAACCGTCTGCGGCTCAGCGACTTTGCCTGTCCCCAACTCCAAAAACGGAGTCAACATCTCGGCTGATTGCCAACAAGCGTCCGACAAGTCTCCGTCAATTTTCGGCGCTGCTGCAGCGACGGGAACGAAAACATATGGCGGTCGCTCCAACAAAACCAACTCAGCACCGTCAAACCAAGCGACGCCTTTACTGTCAGTGACCAACGAAACTTTGAACGAGCGCGCATTAGTTGGCGTCGCCAAAGTCCCGCTAAACAGTCGCCATTCGTTTCCTGTCCCTTGCCCTTGGGCGATGACGAAAGTGTCATAACTTCCGTCAGCCTTGAAAGCGTAAACGATAAGCAGGAAACGGCAATTTGCTTTGACCCAACATCGGAACAGGTAGCGAGCGTTGGGTTGAGCGGGGATGCCGTCTTGGCTAACTCGCACCCAGCCCTTTTCGGAAGTGTGGTCAATTCGCTGGCTGAATTTTCCGAGAACCTTCGTTTGACCATCCAACGAAAAAGTCCCTTCCCCTCCCTCTTGACGGTGGACTTCGGCGAACCAACCGTCAGCGACGCCGTCACCATCAAAGTCGCCTTCCAACGAACCGTTGGTCAACAAGTTGGGCTCAACTGCTGTAGCCAGCGTCGCCCACAAAATCGCCACCATCAAAAGAAAACACCGCATAAGCCATCACCACGCTCTCAAGGCATGAAAAGGATGATGCCGTCAACAAGCGCAAAATCTGGATCAAGGGTAGCGAAAGCCCTCACGCCATGAGACAATGCCACGACTATATGGGCAGCGTCTGTTGGCAAGAGTCGGTAACGCTCAACCAATTGCATCGCTTCATCGGAAAGCGTCACATTGGCGCTCCATGCTGCCGATGCTGCCAACTGAATTGCATGTTCAGGTGGCAACTGCCACTGAGACAAAAGGTCGTAAAACTGCCCATTCAAAGACGGCAACCAAAGGGCGAAGTTAGACAATTCAGCAAAAGCGTTGCGGATTAAAGGCATGATGCCGTCAATCACTGACGGGTCACGGCGAAGCAATTCACGCCAATAAAGCCCTCGCTGCCGCCCCAATAATTCCAAGCGGGTGCGAATTAGGTAGAAAGCGACTTCGTTGAGCACCCAGTCGCTGATGTAGCAGGCTACACGCTCCATTTTGCACCGAAGGGCAAATTCCAGACATTCGCGATGATGCGTGTGATTTGCGTCATTAACAGCGATGGAGAAACTGGAGTCCCAGTAGATTTCCGGTTCCAACGGGTCGTGAAAATTACGGATTTCCGCTGGCATCCTTCTCAAACCTCCGCCTCATCTCCTCCAAATCTTCCATCGTGAGCCCAAGGCGAGTCGGGTCAGTGTCCAAAGCGACGGCGTAAATGATTTCAGGTGGGGTGCTGACCATGCCAGCGAACCGATTTAGCGCTTCTATTTCCCGCTGAATTTCTTCTTCGGTGGGCGGATAGTGCCCGTAGCGAAACTTTGCTATTCGCATTGCTCGCAATTCGGTCACTTCCGCCTTCTCATCCTTCCGAGTTTTTGCCTTCGTCGCTCTCTTCGGCATTTCACTCACCTCGCTTTTGTCGCAACGACACCAATAAGTTTGCGGCGAGCAAGGCAGCGATGCGAAGTTGGCTTCCCAGTGAAATGAAGGAACGCAAAAGCCAGTAAAGCAGTGCGGGCATCAATGGGCGGAAGTTTTTGTCGTAAAAGTGGAGCAATCCCTTATGTGTCGCCAAAGCCTTGCCGATGCCCAGAAGCCGAGTGCTGGCACCGTGATGGTGGATGACGGTGGCGTTGGGGAAAAAGTAAATGCGCCAACCTGCTTTCTTCAACCGCCAGCAAAAGTCAACATCGTTGAAAAAGATTGGCATCGTCTCGTCCATGCCGCCAATCTGCTCCCAAGCATTTTTGCGAACCAGAAGAGCCGATGCCATCGGTTGGTCAACTTCGGCAACTTGATCGTAGCGAAACCAAGTCATGCGGTAGCGACCGAAAATGCGGGACTGTGGAAAAACTCTGTCAAGCCCAAGTGCCGAGAAGAGAAGTGCCATCGGTGTCGGGAAAGAGCGAACCGAAGGTTGCAAACTGCCGTCAGGATAAACGAGTTTCGGCGCTACAATGCCAGCATCGGGATGGAACTCAGCAAATTCCACCAAACGAACAACCGCCTCGTTCGGCACGATGGTGTCAGGGTTGAGAAGCAAAAGGTAGCGACCTCTCGCAATTTTCGCCCCTTGATTGTTGGCAGCAGCGTAGCCGAGATTTCGGTCATTAGCGATTAGACGAACATGCGGGAACTCGCAGCGAACCATCTCAGCGCTCCCGTCAACGGAAGCGTTGTCAACGACGATGATTTCAAGGTGCAATGTGCAAGGAGTGGAGCGCTGAGTTAGGGATTGCAAGCAGCGGCGAAGATGTTCCCTCGTGTTCCAGTTGACGATGATGACTGAAACGATTGGCTCGGACATTCCCTTCACCTTTCTGCGCTCCCGTAAACTCGCAAAGTTTCTTCTGCGGTTTTGCGCCACGAAAATTTTCTGGCACGCTCAAGCCCTTGTTGGCGCAAATTGTCCCTTAAGCCCTCGTCAGTGAGCAATCGTTGCAAGCCCTCAAAAATGTCCCTGACGCTCAAAGGGTCAACGAGCATCGCTGCATTTTCAGCAATTTCCCTCAGCGAAGAGGTGTTTGAAGTCAGGACAGGCACGCCACTCGCCATTGCCTCCAAAACTGGCAACCCAAATCCTTCCCAAAGGGCAGGGTAAACGAAAACCATCGCACCTTGATAAATGGCAGGCAGGTCTTCATCGGGAACATAGCCAGTGAACCTCACGCACTCTTTGAGCCTCAGTTCACTGACGAGTTGAACCAACCCTTGGGTTTTCCATCCGGGTTTGCCGACGATGACCAACCGACAGCATTCAACTCGCGGGCGAAGCAAAGCAATAGCGTGCAACAACCGTTCAAGGTTTTTGCGGGGCTGAATGACTCCGACGAAAAGGACATAACCTTCCGTCAAGCCGTAACGCTCCAAAACACTACGACGCTCACCTTCAGAAAGCCGGCGGAAAAATCTGTCCTCGGCAGCAAGGTAGATGACGCGAATTTTGTTGGGTGGGACGCAAAAGAAATGAACCAAGTCACTTCGGGAAGCATGAGAGTCGGTGATTATGAAAGTGGCTCGGCGAAAGGTCAACGGCAAAAAAATGTCCATCAGCAAACGGTCTCTCGTCGGGAAAGTTTCAGGGAAACGCTTCCAGTGGACATCGTGGACGGTCGTGACCAAAGGACAAGGAGTTGTCAAGGGAGCAATGTATTGGACATGGAGCAAGTCAACTCGGTAAACAGCGCAGGCTCGCGGGAGCAAAACGCCCGTGTAAAGCCAGCGGGAAAGTTTGGGCAATCGGATGAGCCGAAAATTAGCAGGAAAACCTCCC
>Ga0071330_1061551_pt1 | contig 34444 bp, 33 predicted proteins | sample GBScel77sediment_FD_63802 | JGI IMG/M metagenome (GOLD analysis project Ga0071330, IMG submission 63802) | Hot spring sediment microbial communities from Great Boiling Spring, Nevada - Cellulolytic enrichment Sediment 77C v2 (version 2) | ecosystem: Environmental > Aquatic > Thermal springs >...
GCAAGACTCAATCATCTTGACTATGATAATCAAACTCACGGTATTTAAATTTAACTGAACTAAACAGGCTGGTTGTTCTAAAAGGTAGTGGGCATGGCCTAAAATGTTTGGAATTCGCATTGCCTATACCAGCTCCCGATTTCAGCCTCACTTTCAGGAGCTGGATTTTTAATATGACTGCAATATCTGTCATTTCTTGCATCCCCCTTGCAACTGAGCCGAAAAGCACGACGGAAACAAGTTTATCTCCGTATTTTTCTTGAGCAATTCTACAATTTTTAAGGCAATGGTTATATGATCCACAGCTGATTTCTTTTCCATCATTTTTAATCTTTATGCTGGTCAACTGACATTATAACTGAAAACTATCCTTCAGGGTAGATGGAGAGAAAGTTTGAATGAATTCATGTTAACGAGAGGGTTTGGTTTGTACAGAAAGGTCCGTGTAAAATTTAGCCGCTGAAGTACGGCACAGATTACCAGAAATAGTTCATAGATTATTTATGAGGGTTCAGCAATACTCTTTCAGTTATAAAAGCCTTTTGCATCTTCCATGCATTACGAGACCGAGCCGAACCTTGACAGTTTTATGTCTACGGGAAAAAGCTTATTTACAACGATTATGGCATAGAGAATTCCTTTTAGCTTGTTTCACTCTTGAGCATTAAATTTTTCAAGCTTTTTTACCCTATAATGCGTTTTTGCCTTCTGCATATGGATCCAGTCCTGCTATTCAATCAGATAAGGGAGATACATCCTTCTCTATCGCTGTTTATCGCGGATTTTCCCACAATATAAAGCTGGCTTTTTCTTTACAACTGGCATTCCGTTTCAGAATCTGTTGCAGTTTTCGCCTTTCCGAGACAGCTCTTTAAGATATCAACCTGATAAAAATTTATTGAACGTTCCAGTATCCGTAATCAGCGCTCGTCTTTGCACCGATGCCCAGCTCCCTCAACGCTCCTTTAAGCCATTCTTCGACAAGCTCAAGCAATCGATTGTCTTGCTCGCTTCGGGCTGCAATGGCAAAGCGATAAGGTGTTTCGCCAACGGTCAGGAAAAAGACAGGTCTTGGAGAATCCCAGTCAGCAGGTGGATTTTGCCCCTTCGTGCTATAGTAATTCGGATAGTGCGGATTCATGATGTCAAGCTGAAACTTGGGAACTTCAAGCGGAATAGCGTCAAGGAAGATTACGCTTCCTGCCTGCTCTGTTGTTCCAAAGATGGCGATAAGTTCAGGGTCGTCTTCAGTTTTTCCTTCAACGAGTTGAGTGTAAGCCCTTGTCGCTCCTTTCAAAGCGCTTCCTGGTATGATTGGAAAGCCAAAAATGCGATGCAAAGTAATGCTTGTCTCCAAAACATGCGCCGCTCCTAAACCGACAACGAAACGCCAGACAGGTTTTGCCTGAATAAGCTTCACAGCAAAGCCCCGTTGCTCATACCACTTTAGCATCGCCTCATAGCGCTTTTGCAAGGCGTTAAGTTGCTCTCGCACCTGTCGTTGCCATTCTTGTTTATTCGTCAGCTGCATCAAGCGCCGACGATGTTTGGCATCCTGCGTGATTTCCCAATTCTGCGGGTTGACAGTCAGAAAGCGGTCCAGCCACAAACCAATGTTGTCGCAACGGTCGCCATTGCCCGCTACTTGGCGTACTTCTGGAGGCAAAGGCAATGTGGGAGATGGAGACCGTCTTTCTTGTTGCTTTCGTCCCATCATCCTTCACTTCCTTTAGGCAGTTCGGCTTCAGCGAAGCGCTTGAGCCATTGCAACAGCGCTAACGCTCCCATCGTTGCTAAGCGATATTGCTGGCTAGTAGCTTTGTTAACAAGCCAATCAAGAAGGTTGCCGTTTATGCCCAATTGTCTTTGCAACCACCCTTCAAGGTGCTGATAAAGAACTTCATGTTCGTTGCCTGGCTCACCTTTGCCTTTCGCCTTCAAAAAAGCCAATGTTTGCCCTAAGCCGTTGGTCAAGATGTAAGAAGGCAGTTTGCGCACCAATGAGCCATATTTGCTCTTCCATTCGTTGACACCTTTCTCGTTCTGAAGGGTTTGCAGTCGCTTTTTCAAATTTTCACGTTGCTTTGGTTCTATCTCACGGTTAATTGCAGTTTCTAGTTGCTGAATAGCCTGGTCAAGGCAGTTCTGCACACATACCCATGCATATTTGGCTCGTTCTTGTTCCAATGTCCTCAAAGCTGATGGCACAGCTGTCACCTCCTCACGACTTCTGGACATCTTCAGGACAGACAAAACGCACCTTCACGATTCCTCGTCCAACAGTTTCATTGCCACCAATTTGCAGTCGATCAAGATAGGGTTTATTAGTATTCGGTGTGCTCAGATCCTTAAAGAACCCCAACACTTTCGCTACCGATGGTTTGCCACTCTCTTTAAATTCATCAGGCAACTTATTATCTGGTGCTAAAGGTTTGCTGACGAATACGGGGGTATAAAGCAGAGTTTCGCTGGGAAGATGTTCTTCACTCCATAAGGCGCCTTCAGCAACGGTCTTCGTTTCGGGTTTTAAGCGAATGCGAGTAATGACTTCTGTTGCCAACTGGGTGAAATCGCGAAAAGCATCGTCGGGCAGAATAACGAAGCGCTTGGGAAGCCATTCACGGAAGGACTTGTATTCATCGCTTTGCGGGAAAGCATAGACTTTCAGCCAATCGGCAATCTGCTCTGCTTGGTCATCTTTTTGCGCCTCAAAAGCGAACTCTTCTAGAACGACTTTTCCGTCAGCAACGATTGTGTCGTCGCTAGCAACAAGAGCTTGCTGGCTGTTGGCAGGTAGAGTTGGAACACTCCAGTCGACAGGAAAACCAGCAGCTTTCAATTCTCGTTTGAACCTCTCCAGCACCAACGGACAAGTTGTCCAAGCAAAGACACCAACAAGCGAGCGAATGGGGAACAAAAGCAAACGCGCATCGTGCGGACTGACACACCCTGCATGCTCAACTGCCTGTCCTGGTTTAGGTTCAGGTCCAAAAAGCACTCTGACTTTATCCTCGGCTTTTTGATCTTTTCTTTGTTTCAGGAGAAGTAAAGTTTCTGCCCGCAAAACACCTTTTATACTAGATGCTTGAATTATGGGCAATCCCGTTATGCGTTCTCTTTGGATGGGCAGGTCAACAGTGCTCAAACTAATACCAGCTCCTGCATGAACTGGTGTCTCGCAATAGAGGAACAATATACCTACTTTTTCAAACATGTTACCACCTCCCAATTAGGACTTTACCAAAACCAATTTCTCCCCAGGCGTTTTTTCCATTATTTTGTAGCTTCACGTCTTCAGGTGTTTCGGTGAAGCAGAAATTATCAGGGATTTGAATAGGTTCATCTGCTTCAAAGAAGTAAACAGCGCCTGCAGGAACAAAAGCGCGCATCGGTTTCGGGATTCCTTTGGCGATATCAAAGCCGCCTAAAAGCAGCGGTTGTGGAATGGCAGCGGCAACGAGCCGAACTTGTGAACCGAAAATTTTTGACCAGTCGCCACCTTTCGGTTGCCATCCACCTGAAAACCAAGCAGGCGTTACAAGAACAACTTTAAAGCGCTTGACATTACGGGCAACAGAGTTGAACTGCGATAATGGCGGAAGCTGTTTTGAAAAAGCCTCATAAATTGCTGCTCTTCCTTCACCCCCAAAGCGTAAAAAGCCTCTCTGACTCAATGAAACGCCGTCAATTTCTGCCCAAAGCGCTGTTTCATCTTTAAGCCGAATGAAACGTGACTGATAAAGCATCGCTTCCTGAGTCGTGCCTTTAGCGCGATCAATGGCAATGCCAAACCGTGGTTCTAAGGTGTACAAATCCTCTTGCTTGACAACTTTTTCAGGAGCTTGCCCCTGCAAATAGCGCATCCATTCGCTTTCTGGTAGCCAAGCTTTTGCTTCCTTAAAACGCTCTGGTGTTTGCGCCCACAGAAGTTGCAAATAGTTAGGCAAGTTTGTCATGAAAGGAAGATTAGAATTTGGCCGGAGCAGCTTGTAATGCTCGCCAGCTTTTACGACATCGGCAGGCATTGGGATAAGTCGCTCCCATTCATTGTTTTTTCGATACATCAGCAATGGTCCGCACAAACGCAAATTCCCGAAGTTGTCACTGTAGCCAACATCGGGATCAGGTTTCTCTTGGCTGGCAAATTGAGAAAGGACACCTTTATCTGCCAAAATTTTCGTTCTAATAGCGCCCTGCAAAGTAAATGGCGAAGGTGGAAAAGTGGATTCAGCGATGTGGTCTTCTCCTGCTGTAAATGGCTTGCCATCTCGAAAGAGCCAAACATCTATTGGCTTGATGGCAATTTGCATCACTCACCACCTCCTGTCATAAAGCGCAGGAAAGTCAGCCACTTTCCAAGTTCCACAATACCCCTCTGCGGGCGTGTCAGGTCAAAGGGATCAGCTTTGTCGTCAGCGTGAGTGTCAAGAGCGGCAGCAAGATGGGCAAGTTTATGTGCCCAATGGCGAATTTGCTCATCGCTGAGTTCGCTTCGGCGCTTTAGCAACCTTCTCAATTCAGCTTCTTGCGCCTTTGCATCCATACCCGCCAGTGTAAAAGACTCCTGCATCAAGTCTGTTGCGAAACCGCGTGATATCTTTGACCGCATCAAATCGGCAAAATCCATCAAGATCTGCAAGGTATCGTTGATACAGTGATCTGGATAGAAAAACTTCGCGCCCATTTGCACTTGCTCGCCCGAACGCTTGAGCCAGCGAATGCAGATAGCGTTTCGCCCATAGCTTTCTTTGGCATCTTCTTCCGCTTCCCTTACTTGGCGGAGAACATCTCTGAGCGGGTGAAGGCGTTGAGCTATAACAATGCCGATACTGGCAGTCGCTCGATTGCCCATAGTTAGAAGTTTTCGTCCGTTCCAGTCCAACCAGCCAGTCCATTGCTTGCTTCCAAATTCAACGAAAATGTCGCCATCAGATTGCCGTTTAGCTTCGCCAGAAAAGAGAGCCCTTAACTTACGAGCAACAGGGAGCGTGTCCTTAAGAGGCAAAAGAGCCAAAACATCGTCGCCACCTGCATAAACAAGCTTTCCAGCATGAAGTTCCTCCACGACATAGGGTACAGCGTTCAAGGCAAAATTTGCGAGTGCCTCGCTGATGGCGGCATGCAAGGAAGGTGATATCAGTCGTTGCGTTTCCAATACTGTATGCCATTCTGGTTGTTGCTCAAGTTGTTCTCGCACTTTTGGATGCAAAAGTTCGGCAATTTTTGGCAAATCTTCGTGCGTGCCACTTAGCCACCTGCCCATATAGTCACCGTCCATGAACAAGACGGCGTAATAATCGCTCGGTTGGGCAATCTTGTAAAGTTCGTTTAACGCCTTTCGCGCTTCCTGCAACTTCTGAGCGAGTTTATTGTCCACTTCAATGCCATGTGCCCTCTGGATGCGTTTAGGGTCGTAACTTTCAGCGAAAAGCCATTCGCCATCCAAATTTATCAAATCTTGCTCTTTAGCAACCAATTTCTCTGCTTCCTGCTCCAATTTCGGGATGCACATTCCAACAAAAGCGATCCTTTCCCATTGCCCATCGGAGTGGATTGTAGCGAGCAATTGGCTAACATGTGCCTTTGCCTTCTGCCATTTCTCTTGCTCAAAAAGCGCTTCAACAAAGGTTGCAGCGGCGATGCTGTCGGTGGATGGGAATTCATGCGAGATGTCCAACTCTTTGGCAAATACGAATTTAGCTGCAAATCGCTTGACAGTGCAGATAGCGCAAAGACGTTCAGACCCGTCAGAGTCTACATCGCCGACAAACTTTTTCGCTATTTTACGCCAAATTTCTTTCTCATGCTTCCTCCAGTTTTGCTCCACTTGCCCACCTAAATCGCTTAATGCCTGCCGTTCACCGCAAAGGGAACATTTGCCTGCAGGCTCTTCGTAAGCATTGAAGACCCTTGAGGTTTTTCTTCCCTCTAAGGCTCGCGCTATTAGATCATAGCAGGCGGAATAAACGGACCCGATGTTTATTCCCCACTCTCGTCCCATTTCTTTAAACTTGTTGATCCAGCGTTCGTAACGATCGTTACCCGTAAGCCTCTTGAATTTCTCAGCAACATCTTCTGGATTTTTGTCCCACTTGTAAATTGCCCAGTAGATTTCGGGGAATTGCTCAATTTGTCGCTGCCAAATTCCTTCAGCCCTTTTGAGTTCGGGGATTTCTCTCTTAAGTTGCATCCAAATTTTATCCGCCAGCCGTTTCCATTCACTTTTTAAAGCCTCTTCCGCCTTTTTGGCCAACTCTTCTGCTTTATATGCGGGAACAAGAGCCAAAAACTTGTTCGGAATAGTAGCTATGCGTAGTTTTTCTGAAGTCGGCCTTTCTACGATCCTTTTTTCTTCGAGCCAAAGGTCAACTAATGGTTGTCTCAAAAGTGACGGATAAAATAAGTGGTCTGGACCAAGTTCTTCTGCTATTACCTTTATGGCGTGCCAAGTTAGGTAAGAAATCAAGAAACTGCCCATCCACAGGTCGCGAGTCTTACGAGCAGAGGCGATAAAGTTTTGAACCCCTCCGATTGAGAAGAGAAGAGTGGCCATGTTATCTATGACTGCGGCCACGGCGCTCGTAACCCGGAGATGGTGCAATAAAGGATGATCGGGCATCCTAGTCTCCGCAGGAAGAAGCACCCATGGAATGGATGGCTCTTCTTGCTCCAGCCTTTCTTCAAAGAGGCGCCATAATTTTAAAAAGCAAGTTTTAGAATCAGCCTCTTGGAGCAGATTTTTGATCATCTGCTCTAAACGATTCTGAAGAACTTCTGCTTGTCCTTCTTGTAAGGTGGTAGGGATAAAATGTTTCCGAGCCGAAAGAGGATGGATGAACCTGTCACCGTCAGCGGTTAGCTTTGAGGGGAACGGAATTCTGTCAAATGCAGAAGCAATCCCGTCGGCTTTTTTTGCTTCTTTCCATTCGGGAGGTAGTTGAGATAAGTTCAGTGCTATTTGAATTAGCTTTTTCGCACGCTCTTCATGACCCGGGATATTCACATGCTTCTCATGACCCGGGATATTAATTGTCAGCGTTTTATCAGGCGGGTCATGAAGCAGGGCAACTATCTTTCGCTGCCACCAATCCATTTTTCAGACACCTCCTTAAAACCGAAAACTACTTCGCTCTCGAAGCTGTTCAGGAAGTCAACAAGTTTTTGTCGGTCGGCGTCATCGGAAAGTTGGGGATTCAGTTCCGAGAGCATTGTCGTCAGGACAAGGACATATTTATTCGTTAACAGTTTCGTAACATGAACATGCACTGGCGACGCTTGTCGAGGATTGGCAAATCCTAAAGCAGGATTTTTGTGCTTGTGCGCTTTTTCCATAACGAACTTGATGGCTTCTTTCCAACTGCTAAATTCTTGGCTGCAGACTTTGATTTGAGCCCACTTCTCATGCAAGATTGGGAAGCGCGGGACATCCGATAAAGTGACAAACGATGAGGGTAGGATAGAGTCAAGCTTTTGCTTTAATGCGTTTGCTAACTCATTTATATCCTTCGCTGTTAACGCCAATTCGCCATCTATGATTTGTAAACTCCCGAAACCCCTACGGCTCCGTCGTCCTAAACCACCAAGATAGCAAAGCAACTGTAGAGCCTTTTTGGCTTGTTCTAAAGCCTTTTGGTTTCGTCCGAGCAGGTGAATTTCAAAACTTTGATTCGGCACAAAGCCTTTGAAGCTAAACTTAACCTCATGGTCTGGTTTATGAAGCAAGGGGTTATATTCGTCCCACTTTAACTTCTGTCTTGCTTGCAAACGAACCACAACAGGCGAAGCATGATCGGTGCTGCCAAAAACTTCGCTTTCATGCTTAAAGATTTCGGCTGGTTTGTTGCCCAAAACACTGCCTAAAAGAGCCCGAAGCCAGAAACGCAATGCACCTCGAAAAGATGCTGCCCTAAGTTCGGGTTGTTCGCGGGGATTAGAGCCGCCCATAAACAGAGGAGTGACGATTTCTATTCTTAACCTACATTCCACAATTTTTTAATGACTTATATCTATATAAGTTTTTCTTTACGAAAAATTTTTAACTCAAATACTATATTCTTGCTAAATGAAGACTGCCGTAATAGCCCCGCTCGGTTTAAGTCCGCCAGTGATCACGAGCTTCTTAGTTGGGATAGGTGAAAGGATAAGCGATCTTGTTCTGTTAACAACTGAAAATGAAGAAGTGAAGGCAGTATTCGAGCTGATCAGAATAGGAATGAGCTTCAGATTCCCGCAGACTAGGATTCACGAAGTTGTTCTACCTTTTGAAGACGTTAGCACAACTGAAGAAAATCTTGAGTTCATGTCCATATGCGCCAAAGTTATAAGAGAGGAGAGGGAGAAATACAAATGCGATAGAATACTGCTTAACGTTGCTGGAGGAAGAAAGAACATGTGCATCACGCTATCGTTGCTCGGCCAGCTTATGGCAGTCGATGGCGTTTATCACGTTGTCAGCAGAGATGTGAAAGTTGTAAACCAGCTCCTTGAAAGCCTTAGAGAAGACATAAGGAGGATTTATGCGACGGAAAGCTATGAGGAAAAATTGAGGATATACAGGGAAAAGGAAAGGTACTTCAACAACCTTCTATTTCCATCCCCGAATGAGTTCGAAATAGTTAGAATTCCAACTCTGCCATATCCCAAAGAATACCTCCAGAGAATTCTGGTAAACCTCGTGCAAAACCTGGATGCACTAACGCTGGAAGAAAAGCTCATGCTGGAAAAGCACGGAATTCTGGAGAGAACTGGAAGCCGATTTTACCTTTCAGATTACGGAAAAAGGTTTGTTGATGTTCTTCTGGGAAGGATTTAGATGAAAATCCTAGCGGTATTTGGCAAAGCAGGGGAATACAAAGAGGTGAAATTTGAAATAAATGGTTCTGTCTTCTGTACATACTTTGTTACAGAAGCTCTTAGAAGATACTTCGGCGATGGAGCCGAAGTTCTAATCTTTGCTCCCTCAAGCCTATTAAATTTGTACGGAGGAATGAGAGGATTTGAAAGCAAATTAAAAGAGCTGGGACACGAAGGCTTTAGAATTTTCGAAATCCCCTCTCTTGGCGACTGGGCAAAATTCAGCGATGTCGTCGTAGCCATTTTCCTGAAGCTTGTGGAAGAGAGACCGGGAAATGTTATCGTGAACATCACGACCGGACTGAACATCTACACTTTTGCTTTAGTCGATGCTGTAAGAAGGTATGTAACTTACAGACAACTTGAGCGAATTCTTCAGGGTGGAGAATTCGAAGCAAAGGTCTCTTCTCACCCACCTCCAAGCACTTCGGAAATTTTGAAGGTTGAGCTTTATGATCTCCCAGTTATGACCTTTTTCTCGGTTCCTGAAACTGATCTTGACAAGCTTTACGAGGGCAATGGTAAGAGGGCGGGAGAGATAGGTAAGAGGTATGCGGATTTAAAGAAAAAATTTAGAGAACTTTTAAGGGAACTCAGGATAGCTTTCAACTCGATCCGATACAATACGCCGCTGGCCTTCTATGAACTACTGAGGTTTGATTTAGATACAGAAGAAACGGAAAGGGGAATTCTTGCTTACTGCAATGAATATCTGAAAAATAAAATCAACCTGGATTTGAGAAGGGTGACAAATGCGTTTTATGCAATTGCAATGATGAGAAGCTTCAAAGAGTTTATGAACTCGCTTAAAGAGCCGAGCACGGAAGAGCTAAAAGAAAGATTTCTTGAGTTATACAAAAACAGCAGACTAGGTCTTGGAGTGAACGGCTATTTCCTGCATAACGATATTGAAAGGATAGAAAGTCTGATTTCCAAACACACTTTTGATGGAAAAAGGACGATTCTCGAACTTGAGCATAAAAGTTCCGAGTTTAAGAGTTCAAAAGGATTTAGCAAGGATATGAAAAGGAACTTCTTTGCACACAGCGGTTTCTTAAAGGAGTGGACAGAAGTCGAGCTTAAAAATGGAAAGGTAATACTTGGCTGGAAAAAGGAGTGGCTGAATGAAATAGAGAACTGGATCCTAAAGCCTGAGTTTTAGATAACTTGACTGATAAAATGCACCATCCTTATGAGTGTTTATCACGTTAGCTGTCTTAGAGCTATCTAGGTGCGTTGAGCGTTCCTCTTTCTAAATGTATATGTTGCAGATAGAGAATATTGATATAGAGACTGCAAGAAATTTCTTCGTGTCCTCAGGCGAGGTAGAAAGAAAGGTCAAGAAAAAGAGGACAGATTGAACGTGTGATCGAGGTTCCAACTGGATTTCAAAAGGTAAGTCACTTGAGGAAGTTTATAGCAGGTTTTTCAACCAGCAATAATGCTTTCATAAAGCGTCCTGCAAATTACTGAACAGATTAGTGCACCCTAACCCTGTGTCTGGATTCAGCTCATGCTCTACTTTGCCAAGAAGAAGGAGTCCTTTTCGGGGGAGGAAAGATTTGCTCGAAGCTGTGATTCTGCTTCCTGAAAAGCTTTTCTATAACACAGGAGCCCCTAGATGCATAATGGTGTTCAACAAGAATAAAGGAGGGGAAAAATAATGCAAGCTAACGAATACGAGAAGCATCCTGAGGTTAAAGGGCTTGAACAGGCTTGAAGAAAAAAACATAAGGAAAATAGTCAAAGCATATAAAGAGTTCAAAAGAAGTTGAGAAGAACGACTTCAACCTGAACGTTACGCTTTAAGTTGTTCCTCTGAAGAAGGAAGAGGACATAGATCTTTCCAGGGAGCTTGAGGAGGAGAACGAAATAGTTTCAAAGACTATGTCCTATGTTGAGCAAATTCTCAAAACCTGACCTTTTTCAGCTTCTGGTGGTTCTGCAGGCAAGAATTTCCGCTATTTATGCCACTTTCATAGTAATGGTCTTCAAGATATCTGAAAAAGTCTCTTATTAATTTGCTGGTTCTTTTTTATTTAACAGATCTTTTGGTTCGGTTATTCCTTATGCTTCACTCGATCGTAGCCCTTTCAAATGAGATCATAGCAATTCCGAGGAACACTACAGCGAGCAGTACTAAAACACAAAAGTCTAAAACAAGTGGAAAGTTAGCTGCTTTGCCCACGAGATAGTGTCTCGCCCCGTCAACAGCATAAGTCATGGGATTTATGTAGACTAACGCTTTCATCCATTTTGGCATTGCGTCGATGGGATATAGGGCACCGCTAAGAAAAATCAGCGGAAGCATTAATACCCCCGTTATCATGTGGAAGCCTTCCATGCTCTCCATATTTGTAGCTATAATAACTCCAAAACTCGTAAAAATCATTGCGAGCAGAAATCCCACAACTAGCGCAGGAATTATTCCACTTATTTTAAGTTTTGTGAGAAGAAAAGTTAAAAGAAGAATTACAAAACCCTGAATCGTTGCAACAATTGAGTCGCCGACAATTCTTCCAGCTATACTCTCTTTTCTTGAAGCTGGAGCTACCAGAACTTCTTTAAGAAATCCGAACTCCTTGTCCCAGATCACGCTTACACCACTAAGAAAGCTCTGGTTGAAAATCGTCATGGCGAATATACCGGGCGCGAGGTAGGTTAGATAATCTACTCCACCGAAGATTTGTATGTCTTTAAATACTCCGCTCCACCCAACTCCGAAGAAGATTAACCAAACAAGCGGATTTATTATCATTCCTGCAACTCTCGATCTCGCGCGGATAAAGCGCTTGATCTGGCGGTAGACCATGATCGTAAATGCTCTCACATTTATCTCCTCGTCCTAACCCTTAATATAGCTCTTCTAAAGTTTTCTCCGCCTCCATCTCTGATCTCTCTTCCGGTCAAATGCAAAAAAACATCATTTAAAGTTGGCCTGTGGTATGTTACTTCGACAATCTTAACGCCTTTCTCCTTTGCGAGCTCAAAAAGTCTTGGCAACGCCTCCGAAACGTTATCAACATCGAGTTTAACTCTACCATCGGGCAGGATTTTGCACGTCTTTATAAAGTCCGCTTCGAAACAACACTCCTTACCGTCGAGCCTGAGGTATATGACATCGTTTCCCACCAGTCTTCTCAACTCCTCGCAACTACCTTCCGCTATGATTTTACCCCGGTCGATAATGGATATTCTGTCTGCCAGTTTTTCGGCTTCATCCATATAATGTGTGGTGAGGAATATAGTCATGTCTTCCTCCTCTTTTATCATCTCTATATAATCCCATACGCGCGCCCTAGTTTGAGGATCGAGGCCGAGAGTAGGCTCATCTAAAAACAGGACTTCAGGTTCATGCAGAAGTGATCTGGCTATTTCCAGTCTTCGCTGCATACCTCCGCTGAAGTATCTCACAGGTTTGTCTTTGAATTCCCAAAGTTCGACAAACTTTAGGAGATACTCTATTTTTTCTCTAAGCTTTCTCCCGCCCAGTCCGTACACTCCTCCGTGTATCAACATGTTCTCGTATGCGGTAAGATCTCTATCCAGACTTGGGTCTTGAAATACTATTCCTATTCTTTTTCTGACCTCTTTCGCCTCCTCCACTACATCATGCCCAGCTACGATCGTTTTGCCGCTTGTCGGCCTCAGCAAAGTGGTTAGAACGTGCACTGTCGTCGTCTTGCCGGCACCATTTGGACCCAGAAATGCAAATATCTGGCCTTTTTTTACTTTGAAAGATATGCCTCTGACAGCTTCAAAGCCACCAAATTTCTTGACGAGATTTTCAACCTCTATCGCGTACAAGCAGTATCACCCAAGCCTGCTACAGATGTTTCGATGCTTAAAAGCTTAGGTCTCTTATTCTGAATTTTCTTCACATTCCTAACAGCATCCTCATATCGTAAAAATGTGCGATCTGAACCGAGAGCAACTACGGCTCTAATTTTTGGGTTGCTTATGGCGCTCATAAATTCGTCCCCACTCCTATAATCAAATTTTATTGCATCACCAAATATAAATCTTTTCAAACTTTCTATCTTGCAAACTTAATCGGGTAGTTCGCGAAAAAGTCTTTTTCTTCTATTAAATTCAAAACGTAGTGGGTCGACGTTCTTTTTATATCCAGCACTTTTGCCATTGAGTCTATAATTCTTTTCAGATCCTCTGTTCATAGCCTTCGAGATTACGATGAAATCTTGGTTTCCAAATTCACTTCCTTCATTTCGGAGCTGGAGTCGAGACAGTTTTATTTGATCTGCTACGTCCAACGTTCCCGTCAACATCTGCTTCTTCAATAAATATAGGGTGTGTCGTAGAAACTTCTGATGGTGTACCTTTTAGTTCAAGTGACTTCTTTAATCTTGGTCTGGGGACCTCCACCCTCTTAATCTGTAGTATTCTTTCAACATTTCTTCAAAATCCTCTTCTTTAACTACTACATCTTTATCGTAGATTTTTACTGGATATCTGAAAAAGATTTTAGGTAATTTTTCGTCCGTGACCCCCTCTCTCTTGTTAAATTCTCTTGTCAGATTGTGAATATTCTCTCCAATCTCTTTTAGTTTCTGGATGGGATAATTCCTTCCAGTAACGATTTTAAGGAGCTTAGAGACATCTTTCCAGTCCATTCCGATAATGGGAAGGCAAAGGAATCTGCAGTAAACCAGAGAATCAACAACGCAGTAGAAATCTTCTCTGTCTTTAACTAGCTCAGCCTGACCTTTCGTGGAGAACCTGTCGATAACACCCGCTAAATTCGGGCGATAAGCACATGACCTCATGTGACAGGCGCCCCGCTGCGAAGTTACGTAAGCTAAAGCCATTCCGTAGAGGCCACGGGGATCGTAGCCGGGAGGTTCTAATCCCTTGACATGGACGGGTTCCACTGTTACCCTTAGAATTTCGGCGGCCCGTTTAACCCCTTCAGCGAGAACATCTCCTATACCTTCTCTGAAAGCGATCTTCTTTACGAGTTCGATGATCTTCTCACCATCTCCGAATCTGATCTTTTCGTCAATCTCGCCCCTCTCACTACAGGCCATTGCGAATGCTATGGCATTTCCTGTTGAGATCGTATCCAGCCCGTATCTATCACATAAGTCGTTGGCAATAATTATGGACTTCGGATCTGAATTGTAGCAAAGAGATCCGAGCGCAAATAATGTTTCATACTCTGGACCTTCTACTTCAATGTCTTTCGATTTTCTTATCTTTCCGCAAGCCACTGAACATCCATAACAAGATGTGCTTTTTTTCACGAACTTCTGCAAGCTTTCAGCACTTATTTCTTCGAAATACTCGAAGTTACCCTTTTCCCAATACTTTGTGGGAAGGACACCAGCCTCATTTGTTAAAGATGCTATCGACGGAGTTCCAAACTTTTTCATGCTCTCAAGTTTGCTGACAACGTTTTCGTTCATCCATCTTCTGAATTCCCTCAGCCCATCGGGATCTGCCACTTCGATCTCTCCGTTACCTTTCACTACAACCGCCTTAAGATTTTTTGAACCCATAACGGCTCCAGCACCGCATCTTCCGAACTGTCTGCCTCTTCTGTGTGTGATGCATGCAAAACGAACGAGGTTCTCTCCGGCTTGACCGATTGAGAAGACTTCGCCGCCGTGATCTTTCCTCAAAATATCTTCGGTTTCGTAACAATCTTTACCCCATAGGTGAGTGGCATTCTTTATTTCAACTTCTCCGTCCTCTACGAGCAGATAAACTGGTTTTTCGGCTCTGCCTGTGATGAAAAGAAAATCTACTCCCGCTTTTTTGAATTTGGGTGCTAAAAAGCCACCGCACTGAGATTCACCGTATCCGAATGTAAGTGGCGACTTGAAAACGCATGTGAGTCTTGAGGCACCCGGTAAATTCACGCCGTTCAGAGGGCCTATTCCGAAGATAATTATATTCTCAGGAGATAAAGGATCTATCCGAGGGGTTAAACTCTCATAAAGTAATTTGGTTGCAATACCTTTTCCTCCAATATAGGCTTTTTCCAACTTTTCAGGAACGTTTGAAGCCTTTATCTCTTTATGAGTCAAATCTACTCGAAGAAGGTGCATTTTCAGCATAGGTTAAACTTTCGTTAATTATATTTAAAATTTTTCATATACTTGGACACATTATCGAGACCTTTAAGAGACCAAGCCTAGGCTTGAGGAGAACCAAGTGAAGAAAAATTTGAAGAAATCGGAAAAGATATTGAATCACCCTCTAATCTCTCGAATTTTTTCCGCTAGTAGTATCATTAATTTCCCCTTTTTCATCTTCTTTTCAACTCTAACCCTACCCCCCTCTTCCCACCAGCACTTTGGATACTTTTTTCTTTCGACTACATACTTTAATCCTAAAGTTTCACAAGCTTTTGCAAGTTCGTCTAATCTCACATTGGGAACTGCAAATCTTTTTGGAATCCTTCTACCCTCTTTCCTGCTCTTTTTTCTGTCAAGATTGACAGTCCATATGACGTAACTATTTCCTCCTCCTTCTAAGCTCGTCATAAACATCATCGAGTTTTATTTCAAGTTTCGATAGTAAAACCAAGAGGTGGTAGATAAGATCAGCAACCTCGTGGATGATTTCCTCCCTTTTTCCATCTTTTACGGCCAATATCACCTCAACAGCTTCTTCACCGAATTTTTCGAGGATGCTATTTAATCCTTTCTCTCCATAGAGCAATCTTGCCGTATACGATCCCTTAGGGGGATTTCTCTTCCTCTCTTCTATCACTTGATAAAGCTCTTCCAACATGTTAATACCTTTTGAATGTTATTTCAACAAGGGGATGCGGAACGTCCTCTATCACTTCGATATCTTTAATCGATTTAATACTTTTCTTTTTGACAAGCTTTTCAATTCCAAGCTCGATGTTCTCAGGAACTTCAAGTATGTAAGCTTTCAACTTTCGGATTCCTAGCTTCTTAACGGCAACAGCCCTATGATGCCCATCGACGAGATAGAATTTTTTACCTTTCTTTATAACTACGATCGGCTCTGCTAAACCTCTCTTGATTTCGTAAATCCTTCCTCTCAGCTCATCTGCGTAAACCTTTGTTTGCGTCGGTATAAGTTCGTCTACATCTACAAAGTCTATGTAAATATTCACTTTAGTATTGTGAACCTTTTCTATTGTCTCCTTCAATTTTAATACCTTGGATGGATCTGCCCTTTCAATTTGACTTCTGATTATATCAGTATTCGTGAGTATTCCCTTTAGTCTCCCTTCTTCATCAACGACGGGTAACTTCGAGTGACCTGTTCTGAACATCACCCTTGCGGCGTCTCTTAGATCCATGTATTCTCTTGCCACGTAGATTGATTTGGACATTATATCCTTGATTTTTGTGTTAAAGTCTTTTTTCAGGAGATCTCTTGAAGAAACGTATCCGACGACCTTATTATTTTCATCTACAACGGGAAATCCATCGTGCCCTGTCTTTTCTATAAGCTCGATAGCATCGGCTACAGTATTATCAGGCTTCAGCGTTATCACGTTTCTTGTCATGTAGTCAATAACTCTTTTTTTATTGTTTTTCACGATATTTATGACATACTTTTGATATTTATAGTTTAGCGAACGAAAGATTTTTTAAAATATCCGTTAAAGCGAGTATCTAATGAGAGTTCTTGTAGCGAGCAATATCGCTCAGGACGCCATAGAACTAATGAGAAAGGAAGGATTAGAAGTAGATGTTCGAGAGGGAATAAGCGAGGAAGAGCTTGAGAAAATTATAGAAAACTATGATGCTTTAATAGTTCGTAGCTCCCCAAAGGTCACGAGGAAAATCATCGAGAAGGGTAAGAATCTTAAAATAATCGGAAGAGCTGGCGTTGGCGTCGACAATATTGATGTGGAAGCGGCAACACAGCATGGAATTGTCGTCATAAACGCTCCCGGCGGCAACACAATCTCCACGGCAGAACTTACTATAGGAATGATAATTGCCGCTGCAAGAAAGATCCCTCAGGCTGATCGGAGCGTTAAGGATGGGAAATGGGAGAGGAAAAAATTTGTCGGTATAGAGCTCAGAGGGAAAACCCTTGGGATAATAGGTCTTGGTAGGATTGGTTATGAAGTCGCAAAGAGAGCTAAAGCTTTCGATATGAATGTTATAGCCTACGATCCTTACATAAGCGAAGAAAGAGCGAGAGAAATCGGTGTGAAGCTAGTTTCCTTCGATAAGCTGATAGAAAATTCGGATATTATCACGATACATGTCCCCAAAACGAAGGAAACGGAAAACATGATATCTGAGAAGGAGTTTGAAAGAATGAAAGACGGTGTGATCATAATCAACTGTGCCAGAGGCGGTATTGTCAACGAACAAGCCCTCGTGAAAGCTATCAAATCTGGGAAAGTTTATGCGGCAGCTTTAGACGTTTACTCAAAGGAACCTCCCGACAAGGATAGTGAGCTTTTGAAGCTTGAGAACGTGATTACGACACCGCACATCGGAGCTTCAACGCGAGAAGCACAGAAAAATGTTGGATTGATTATCGCCGAAGACATCATCAACATGTATCGTGGATATCCAGTAAAGAACGCGGTGAATCTACCTTCCCTTAGACTTGAGGATTTCGAATACCTAATGCCGTATCTGAAACTTGCGGAGAAAATGGGTAAAATAGCAGCAGCAAGACTCGAAGGAAACTTCGAAAAAGTCAAAATTACGTGTAGAGGAAAATTGGCAACCAAAAATACGAATTATATCTCAAGAGCTGTCCTAAAGGGTCTTCTTGAATACATTCTGGGACCTAACATAAATCTTGTCTCGGCGATGGCAATTGCCAAAGAGAGAGGGATCGAAGTTGAGGAGAGTAAAAGCGAAAAAACCGATAGTTACGAGAGTATTCTTGAAGTGGAGGTAAAAGGTAAGGAAAAAAGCATCTACTTAGCGGGAACGAGCTTCGGAAAGGAGGATTACAGAATAATCAAGATAGATAAGTACAAAATGGATTTCGTTCCAAAGGGTCATTGCATTATTTCTCTTCACGAGGATAAACCTGGCGTTATTGGAAGAGTTGGCACACTGTTTGGTAAAAACAATATAAACATTGCAGGGATGATCGTTGGGAGATACGGAGACAAACCAGGGGGTGTTCAGCTAATGTTTCTTTTAGTGGATGATCCTCCAACAGAGGAAGTTCTCAAACAGATGACAAAGCTTGACGGGATAATTGATGCTACTTACATTTACCTTTAACCCATTAGCAAGATAGCAAAAATTTTTAATAGTTTTCCGAACAAAGTATTAAAGGCTCCGCTTCCCACGCCCGTGTGAGTCATGATCACGGGTCGGTTGGCGGAGCTACACTTATAACAAAAACCCTCAGTCCTGAAGATAGGCGACTTCTTTTCTTGTATCGCTGTAATTTTATCATCGATCTCCACATGCTTGGATTCATTCAAGAATAGCCTCTCGGTGATATAATGCCTATGTAGGCTGAACTCCGATAAATTATTAAAAGATTTTCAGAAAAATATTCTCAATGATCTTGGAGATCTTATCAGACTGGAGGCTAAAGGAATTTGAAGAGCATAGAAAACTGAAAAAAGAAGGAGACATCGAAGTCACCGATCTGATAAGGTGTCCTTTAAAAAGGTATTTTGAAGAACGCTATCCCGAACTGCACAAGGCTTCTGTCTACACACCTGCCACAATCCTCGGATCTTTAGTCCACTTGGGACTTGAAAAAATACTCTCAGAGGAGCTTAACGCTGAGATAGAAGTTAAGGGCGAGAAGAAATTAGGCGAACACAAAATAGTTGGAAGAATTGATGCAAAACTCGGTAAAGTCGGAATAGAGATAAAAACCTCAAGGGGTGATTTCGAAATCCCATACGAACATCACGTTCTCCAAGTTAAGATCTACAACTGGCTTTTTGATCTGGAAAAAAGTGTTTTGGTTTACGTGACACCCGATAGAGTGACGGAATTCATTGTTGAAGAAAAAGCGAAAGAAGAAGAAATAATAAAGCTGATTGTTGACAAGACATCACCCCGCTATGATTGGGAATGTAGATACTGCTTTTTCTCTATTCTCTGCCCAAATAAGAAAAGAAAATAGGGGTTGGTAACTCTTAAATACCCTTTGTTTGACTTAAGTAGTATGGCAAGAAAACCGGCAAGTATGTGGAGAAGGCTCGAAAGACCCTACACAAGAAAGGAATACATAGATGGAGTTCCCGGTACAAGGCTAAGACAGTTTGAAATGGGTAACAAGAATGCAGAATTCCCAGTCATGCTGACACTGGTCGCTAAGGAAGCCGTCCAGATAAGAGATATAGCCTTGGAAGCTGCAAGAGTTGCCGCCAATAAGTATATCTCCAGAAGGGTGGGGTCGAGCAACTATTTCTTAAAGGTCAGGATATATCCCCACCACGTCTTGAGAGAACACAAAATGGCGGTTGGTGCCGGTGCCGACAGAATCTCTCAAGGAATGCGAAAAGCTTTTGGAAAGCCTGTTGGATTAGCAGCAAGGGTCTTCCCCGGAACTAAGATCATGAGCATCTGGACTAAACCCGAGAACTTTGAAATCGCAAAAGAAGCTTTAAAAAGGGCGAGTCAGAAGCTACCAACTCCCGTTAGCATAATAGTGGAAAAGGGACACGAACTACTTAAAGGCAAAGTTTAGTGACGTTATACGCTTTTATTATTTCCTTCCCCTCAACGAATGGAATGCCGTATTCCTCGGCATATCTCATGGCGTCTTCTTTTGATAAGGCTTTGCCAGTTCTCTCGTCGAGCATTTCGCAAATTGCAACGGCAGGTGTTATCTCAGCGAGCTTGGCTATGGCTAAGCTCAATTCCGTTTGTCCAACTCTCTCGTAAACCAGATTCTTGGCAGCTCTCAGAATCGCAACATGCCCTGGACTTCTGAACTCTTCCCCGAAATCAAAGTCTTCTCCCTCTAGCACTTTTTCGACAGCCTCTCCGATTTTCCTTATTGTAAGACTCCTGTCTATGTCGGTAATTCCCGTATAAGTGTCCCGATGGTTGACCCAGATACTAAAGGAAGACCGGGAATCGTATCTTATATCGAATTCAGCTACTTTTTTTAGCTTCGGAAACTTTAAGGATGCATATTTAAGAATATCGTGCATAAAAGGTAAGCCGAATTTCTCGGCGGCTTCGTGCGGTATTGAAACGCATATTAATCCACCGCCATCGATTCTCATCATCGCAACGTCTTCGGGCTTTACAGCTTTTGCTGGTATCGCTATGTCTGTTTCCCCTTCCCTCTCTTCGAAATCGTATATCAGGACGGGTTTTCCCTTTTTAAATGCTTTTATAGCTTCTTCAATCATAATAACACCTCAACAACCACCTTGTCTCCATCTTTAAGGTTTAATTTCTCCCTTAAGCATACGGGAGAGATTATTTCAAGAATATCTTTACTGTAGTGGGTTCTCTTCGGGATTACGACAGCCCCCTCGATGCCGTCAATTCTACATTTAAAAGCTTTGACCTCACCAAATGTTCGATCTTCAGTTTTAAACCCTTCAATATAGATACCTTCTTCTTCGTCGAGTAATCTCCTGAAATACATTTGCTCCTTTGATATTTTTAGATTCAGTGTTCCGGGATACGGATCGAAACCCAACTTTTCTATGAATTGCTTTCTGTATCCTTCAAGGGAGACATAGTATTTCCCCTCACCAACACCACTGATAACCCTTCCTTCGATGTAGATCTTTTCTTCGCCTTCGAAGATCTTTTTGTAGTCGAGATATTCTTTGTAAAGGAGTTGCTTCCCTTTCTCGGTTATCACTAAGAATTGCCCGTTTTTGTTGATAATTCTTTCTATGTATCCAGCTTCTTCTAGTTCCTTTAGTTTCCTCGCAGCAGTCTGAACACTCTGGTTGATTTTTTCGGCAAAATCCTTTGAGCTTATCTTTATTATTTTCTTTGTAGCGTTCATCATTGCAAGTGTTTTGAGAGCATCTATCATCTTCTCAAAAATGAGATGTTTCTCAATATAAAGTTATTGGTTTTTCTTCGAAAATGACAAAAAGTGAACAACTATATAAACGCTATACCGAGAGCGAGCGAGATTATTCCATTTAATAGTGAAAAAAGAAAGAACAAGTAGAGAGAACACTCACCGAATCTCCTTAGGGCTTCTTCGGCTTCTTTGAAAAAAACATCTCCCATAACTTTTACACTGACGTCTCTAAATCCAAAGAAAACCTTTGCTTCATCAAATTTGGCATTTTCCAAACTTTTTTTCAAGAAGGAACTAATAAATTCGAAATCTTTTTTTCCGGCAGGTTTGTACCCTATCTTAGGGGAAACTCCCGTCTTCGAGTGATTATCCGTTGTAACTATGTCGAGGTTGATTGAAGAGATTTTTTCGAGTTTATTTCTTAGTTCGACATCCATGTTGTTCGAATCTATCATAAGAATCCCGTGCTTTTCGCCATCGAATTTCATGAGCAGTAGAGATATTTTTCCGCATACGGTCTCGCTTAAGTAATCCGCTTTTTCAAAATATATCTTAAGACTGCAGAAATCCGTCTCTATTTTTGAAGCCTTTTCAAACAGAGAATTGATTTCAAGTATGTCCGAAGCGGAGATCTCGTAATTCTCTTTGTAGGCGTTGTGAGCATCAACGACAATTGGGTTATGGAAGTATTTTCCGGCAATTTCTCTGATTTTGGATGGGAGATCGTCAATTGCATCCTTTCCGTGAATTATCAGAAGATTAAATTTATCAAAAGGATACACCTTCAGTTTGAATTTATCACCCTCCACACAGAACGGTTTTTTCGGCTTTGCTTCAACTAAATCAAAAATCTGATTAACGATTTTTCTCACATCCTCTTTCGTAGCCGGATTGGATGTGTGGTCTGAAACAGCATGCAAGAACATGTCGTATTTTTTTAGAGACTCCTCTACGAGTTTAGATCCACCTACATCTCTGAAAGGACCGGGATGGAATTCTGGAGCGAAAATCTTGACATCGTTCATTTTTATTAAATACACTCTCCCCTTTTTTACTTCAGAGAATTTCAATAATTCCTTCTCAAATATTTCTGGATTTCCCTTTAACCAGTAAAGAACGAAGCTTCTGACAATCTCTGCAATGTTAATCCTCCCGATATTTCTATCGAGAAACCTTATAAATATGTAAGATAACGAAATTCCCGCTGTGGCTGAAACCACGTAGATCTCCAATCCATTCATAGTGCCGTTCAGAGGATAAAGAGATAGGATAATCAGGAATGGAATGAGTATGTTGAATCTTTCTGAAGTGAAGTAGAAAGTTACACTTAATATGAATGCTATGACTGTGGGGGAGAGAAGAATAATCTCCCGATCGAACAAGTGAATTACAATGAAATCCATGAGTTCGATAAGTATTAACAAAAACAAGGCAAAAAAAAAGATTCTTCTACTATTAAATCCCGAATTAAGAGTTTTTCCAGCAATTAGCAGGAGTGCTACAAGAGAGGCGCCCAGTAATAGGTATCGAAAAAAGAGGCCCGAAACTCCGTTGAGATAAGTGGCGAGGATTATGCTCAAAAATCCAACTGAAATGCTTACCCTCTTTTTTGGTACCGAAAAAATTTTTGAATAAAACTTTTCGATCAAATTTACGTCTATCATTTCGCGAATTCTTCAATTAGATCCTTTAGGTAGATCTTATGTTGGCCCAATTTACCTCCGTAGTTTCCTGCGGAAATCTTCACTACTCCGTCGATTCTGCTTCCGACCTCCATGCAAACGAACATAGCTTTTTTAACATCTTCGAGAGTAGTTCCGTTTATGACGATCTCCGGGATGCTTTTGACTCCATCGGGAACTTTTGAGTCTGGGATTTTTCCTTTCAGGATTGGACAGTAGTAGTGATTCGTTGTGGGTCCGATTTCGGGATACTTTGTTTCGGGCTTGCTACCAGCGGAACATATATCAAATGACGTTATTACGTTATCCATGTTCTTTAAGGCCTCAACCGCAGCCTCCCCAGCCTCTAAAGCAGCCTCTTCGCTTTCGCAGAAGAACCAAACATTTCCACCAGCAATCCCCTCAGCGTATCCGATATATCTCTCAATCGCAAATTCACCGAACATTATCGGGATTCTGATCATTCTCCTTCCCCATATCTCCTCCTCCCACTCGTATCCGTCCCCGCATCTTCCCACGTTCAGTTCGGCATCGAATTTTGTTTCGCTCTCCGTTGCATTAAATACCCTTGTTGTGGGAACAACGAGAATTCCTTGCCTGATTCTCTTGCTCATTTCCCTCATTAATACCTTTTCGAAGTTCTTACTTTTGGCGACCCATATCTGAACGATGGCACCTAATCTTCCGTCAGGAGTCTCTTGGGGAGAGACGAATTTCTCCACACCACCCTCGGACTCTCCGAAGACTGTTGATGGGAGGGCTGTTGAGCCATAAGCCGCTTTTTTCAGTAGCCATTTTTGCTTGGCGGTTATCAAAATTCTTGAGTATATTCCATCAAAAGCCTCGCAGTAGGTGTCTTCAACCTCAACACCGTTTAGCTCAAGCATGATCGAATTTTACCAAACAAATATATATCTTTTGACCAAAATACTTAAAAACAAATTAAGAGTTTTATTTTCACTGCCCGGGTGGTGTAGTCCGGCCTAACATGCGGGCCTGTCGAGCCCGCGCCTCGGGTTCAAATCCCGGCCCGGGCGCTATAAAAAAATTAGAAAATTCTCCTAAAGCTCTGAGATATTTTTGGACGCCCTGATGAATACCTCGAATTTATCGAACTAAAATCGAAAAAGTGACTTAGATTATATTAATTTCGGGGGCTTGTTACTAATTTGCCCAACTTATTCTCCCAAAATAACAGAGTTGCCGTTTTAGGATAATAAGAAAGTTTACGAGGTTTCTGGTAATCTTAGCGGTGAAAATCTTCTTGGCAACTGATGGTAACAAAACATTCTTCAACCTTAAGGTGGGCCCGGAGGGATTTGAACCCTCGACCGCCCGGTTATGAGCCGGGCGCTCTGACCTGGCTAAGCTACGGGCCCTTATTTCTATGAGGTTATCGAGGAATATATTTTTTTTGGTATCATAATTTGTAGATGCAAGGAACCCGAGACAAAATGTTCTTATCAATGGTCGAGTTAGATTTCATTAAGATTTAAGACCTTTTGTGCAATTGGTTACAACCAAAAAGGTAATAATGCTATTATGTGAACTGTTAGTAATGGATATTGAAGAATACGTGTTCAGAGATGTTGTTGTCAAAGAAAGCTCCTCACCTATCTTTACACTAAACGGAGAAGAGATTGATTTCTGGGGAGAATATAGAGAATTTTGGGAGAAAAGTGTAGTCGATCATGTTAGGGATAGAATACTCGAATACGATTTAAGAAACGAAGATCCCTTTTACGAAATCGTCGGAAAACAAAAAGAAAAAGAAATGGTAAAAAACGCATTATTGAGTGGCTCAAGCATCCTATTTATCGGAAAGAAAGGATATGGGAAAACTACATTCTCAAAATCTATAGCAAAGCTGTTACCAGAGAGACAATTGGCAATAAAGGGATGTAAAATCCACGATAATCCCGTGAGACCATCTTGCTTCGCTTGTAAGAAGAAGATCTTAGAAAATGATAAGGTGGAGCTAACATGGGTTGGAAAAAAGTGGATAAGAATAGCTGGAGATCCGATGATGACGACTCGTCAGCTAATTGGAGGTATTAGCATACAGAAGATTCGCGAGGGGTTTGATTTAGATCATCCAGAAGTATTCACGCCAGGAAAGGTTCTAAAAGCGAACAGGGGGATTGCATACTTTGACGAGCTTGGAGCCATTCCATCAGCTCTTCAGACTCTGCTCCACGAACTTATAGAAGAAAAGCAGATAACAACACCAGAGGGTGAGATAATCCCTCTAAAGCTTGACATGATAATCATAGCTTCTACAAATCCAGCGAACTACAGAGGGACATCTGAGATAAAGGAACCACTCCTCGATAGAATGGAAGCAATTCCGATTGGACCCCCAGAATCTCTTGAAGAAGAGATCGAGATCGGTTTGAGAAACATGGCTTTGAAGAACGGTGCCTCGATCCCAGAATTCCATCTAAAGATACTCGCTAGAACGGTCAGATACGCAAGAAACAAGAGATGCAGACATGCTACGAGAATAGAGAGCGAACCTTCATGCAGAGCTACTATAAAGCTGTTTGATCACGTAAAAGCAAGTGCCATGAGAAAAGGAAGAAAAGCCGTCATGCTCTCAGATTACGGATCCAATTATGAATTGATAAAATTAGCACTCAGAAGCAGGATAGAGGTTGATTTCGATGCTGACAAGGACGAGATAATAGAGAAGCTTGTTGAGGAAGCTATAAACAGAACTTGTGGTGAGATTTATTCTCTGATAGATAAGGAAGATTTCAAAAACATATTTGAAGAGATCAAAAATGCTAAAAAGATCAAACTACTTGAGGAAGATCTCAATAAGCTCCCGTCTCTGCAAAAGTACGTATACATGATCGCCAAACCCGGTGAAGAAGTGGCTGCATTAGAGATTTTGTTAGAATCTATAAGGAGATGCACAGGAATGTTGGAGCGTGCTGGAGATGTTTACAAAGCCAGAGTGCAAGATCTGCTCTGAAGAGGATTTTATAGATTTAGAATTAATGAAAAAGCTCCTATATTCAATCTTCAATCCGTATTACCGTGAAAAAGGCAAATTTGACGTTGGAGAATTCATAAAAAGCAAGATAAAGGACAAGGAATTATACGAATACTTTGAGAACTACTCCATGATCTTCAATGATATGCTAAAAGGATTAGGTTATTCAGAATCTTTGTGGATGGATAAGTTCGAAGAATACATAAATGCAAAAAAGGAGGCTTGGGAAGAGCTGAAGTCTCTAATAGCAAGGGGTGAAATCGATAAAAACGATTTAAGTGCAAGTGATCTACTTGATTTCTTTTATGAAGAAATAATCGAAGACTTGATAAATATTGATGTGATAAAAGGGATAAGCAGAAGAGTTTTCGAAAAAAGGATTATATTCAGTGAAATTGCAGAAAAGCTCGTAGCTGATAAGATTATGGAAGAAGCAATGAAGGAAGCCAAAGACTACGATTATGAAAGTGAAGGTGAAACGATATCCTCACTTCCAAGTTACGAACTCATTGAATTTGATGAGTTCATGCATCACTTTGATCTTGTAGACATACCAGAGACGATGATCAGAGCTGCAAAAAGAAACTTCGAAATAGACGAAATAGTCGCTAGAGCACCCAAAAAAGTTGGTAAAAGAAGCTACGTGATGTTGATCGATGTCAGTGATTCCATGAGAGGTAAAAAGATTATAGGTGCAATAGAGGCTGCCTTAACCCTGAAAAACTCGATTAAAGCAAGTGGTGATGAGTATGAAGTGCTTGCATTCAATCATGAAACTTTCAAGATAAGAGAGGGCGATATACTCAATCTACAAGTAAGGGGAATGACTGACATCGGGTTATCTTTGAGGAAAGCAACGGAAATCCTAAAAAATAAAGAAGGCAAAAGGATAATATTCCTCATAACCGACGGTATGCCAACAACAAGTTATAATCCGTATTATACACCGTGGAGAACATCGATAATTGAAGCAAGAAAGCTAAGAAACTATGACATCCATTTGTATATCTTAATGCTTAATGATGATCCAAGATTTTACGAATTCTGTCTTAAGTTGGTTAAAGAAAGTGGAAAGGGACAAGCCTATTATTTCCCGAATCCGTTAAACCTGAAGAATTATATCTGTAGAAGAGTAAGCAGATAAATTTTTAAATTTTCCCACTCATATTTCTCACGGGATTCACGATGAGATTTTTCGCAATTGGATTTGGTCAAGCTGGAGGAAAAATACTCGATTTATTCGTTGAAAATGAGAAATTAAGGGGAACAGAGACACTGAAAGCCTTAGCCGTAAACACTGCCAGAACGGATCTAATGGGATTGAAGCACATTCCTATGAAAAACAGAATTCTTATCGGCCAGACAATTGTCAAGGGCCACGGAGTTGGAACTGACAACAAATTGGGAGCAAAAATTGCCCAAGAAGAGATTGAAACCGTTCTACAAGCCATAGATGAACTGGGGACTCATGAAATAGATGCGTTCCTGATAATAACGGGACTCGGAGGAGGAACCGGTAGCGGGGGCTCCCCGGTCTTGGCGAAATATCTGTCCGAAATGTATTCAGAACCCGTCTATGCCGTTGGGATTTTACCAGCTCCCGAGGAAGGAAAACTATATTCATTAAATGCAGCGAGAAGCATGATAACTCTTTTGAAATACGTTGATAATCTGATACTTGTCGATAACGGAGCATGGAAGTTTGAAGGAGCAAGTTTAAAGGAAAGTTACACTAAAATAAACGAAGAGATTGTCAGAAGACTTGCAGTTCTGGCAAGAGCTGGAGAGCCGATAGAGGAAGGTTTGGTAGGAGAAATGGTTGTCGACAGCTCAGAAGTCATCAACACGCTGAGGGGAGGAGGTATCTCATCCATCGGGTATGCAACCATGCCTATTCAGCAAAAGAAGAGATCACTATTTGGATTCTTCAAGAAGAAGGAAGATGACATGATTATAGAAGATGACAAAGCAACTAGAATTGCTACACTTGTAAGGAAAGCTACTTTGGGTAGACTTACGGTTCCTTGCAACGTAAAGAGCGCTGAAAGAGCGTTAGTTCTCATCGCAGGACCTCCCGAATATCTCGACAGAAAAGGACTTGAAAAAGCTAAGTTGTGGCTTGAAGAACAGATAGCGGGAGTCGAAGTTAGAGCTGGCGACTATCCCACAAGAAAAACAAAGCACATAGCAGCCCTTGTCGTTTTAGCTAACGTCACAGACATCCCGAGGGTGAAACAGTTACAAAAACTTGCAGCCGAAGCAAAAGAAGAAGTGGAAATCGCAGAAAAAGAAAGAATAGAAAAGACAATATCCCTTTTCGAGGAAGAAGATATAGAACCCCTATTTTAGTTCCATAACTTTTTTTACGGCGTATGGTATTTTTTCTATTAAATCTGTTGACGTGTAGTTGAACCCCTTTTCTTCGAGACACATATCTCCGGCGTATCCGTTTATGAATGCAGCGGCACTTGCAACCCAGAATGGATCATCATTGAGAGCGAATAGAGCTGCAGTGACTCCCGCAAGAACATCACCAGTCCCTGCAACGGTCATACCAGCGTTTCCTGTTTTGTTCACTTTCAGCCTCCTTCCGTCGCTGATCAAGTCTTCAGCACCTTTAAGCAGTATTGTTGCGTTAATTTCTTTGGCAACATTTATGAGATTCTCTTCGGTCGGTTCTAATCCGAAGTGCTTTCGGAACTCGCCCCCATGGGGCGTTAGAATAGCTTTGCAGTGGACTTTTGTCGTTATACCTCCAGCATCGAGGACTATCTTCTCAACATGTTTTGATAGTTCTTCTGCTATATCACCCTTGTCAACTGTTCCCATACCAAATACAACCACATCATGTCTTTTTGATAGTTGAATGATTTCATCAATGTTATCCTCCGATATTTCGTCCCCTTTAAGCTTTACGGGTATTACTTCCGGAGAGAATGATGCGACGTAATCGAATATTTTTTCGGGAACTGCTAAAGTAACCCAATCTGCTCCAGCAGCATAAGCAGCTTTTGTAGCAAGGAAGGGGGCTCCAACATACGGGGATCCGCCGACGACCAAGATCTTACCGTGATCTCCTTTGTGTCCCCTATCTTTTCTTTTGTAAACTACTTTGAAATCACCGGGACCACTAAGTTTTTCGAAATATTCGGGAATCCCTATATCGGCGACGACAATATCCCCCACAATCTCCCGACTTATCAGCAATCCCGGCTTGACTTTGTGAAAAGTTACAGTGACGTCCGCTTTAACAGCTTTTTCGAACTCCCCAGTATCCGCATTCAGCCCGCTTGGAACATCTACCGAGACAACAAAGGCATCTGAATCATTTATGTAATCTACAATTTCATCATAGGGTCTTCTGAGCTTTCCCTTGAATCCAGTTCCGAGAAGGGCGTCCACGATTATATCCTCTTTATCTGAATATTCGTCCCACTTCAAAATATTAAATTTAGCTTCTTCTAATATTTTTAGATTCTTTAATGCAAGATCGCTTTTTACCTCTTTGGCAAGGACTATCTTGACATCGAAGCCTTTAAGAAAACGGGCGGCTACAAGTCCGTCACCACCGTTGTTCCCGCTACCTACGAAGATCGTGACTTTACCCTTATTAAACCTCTTTTTTATTTCATCAGCGATACTTTTTCCAGCATTTTCCATTAGTTGGATCCTCGATAAGCCAAAATACTCGCAGTTCAAATCCAAAGCTGTCATTTCCCAAGAGTATATTGTTTCCATGATCTTTTTAGGATGGGATTGAATTTATGTTTTGCGTGGAAAATATTAAATCCGATGACAATAAAACGTAATCATGCCCGCCGTTGTAGACCCCGAGCTTTGTACAGCTTGTGGCGTGTGCGTTGACGAGTGTCCAGTCGGAGCCATAGAGTTGAACGATGTTGCCGAAGTTGATGGAGAATTGTGCACCGAGTGTGAGACTTGCGTGGAAGTTTGTCCAAATGAGGCGATAACGATCAAATAACAGCAAAAGCTTTTAATTTTTAAAAACTATACCGTGATAGGTATGGGTCTGATAATAAAAATTAGAAATAAATTCAGAAGTCTACTGAGATTATTCTTCAAAAAAGACAGGATCAGAATAGGGATTTACGGACCTCCGAACGCTGGAAAGACTACTCTTGCAAACAGGATTCTTAGAGACTGGACCGGAGATGTGATCGGACCAGAAAGCCCAATACCGCACGAAACGAGAAAGGCTAAGCTCAGAGAAGGTGTGAAAATCGAGGTAAACGGAAAATCTCTTACGATTGATATAGTAGATACGCCCGGAATTGCAACAAAGATTGACTTTCACGATTTTTTGAAGTTTGGATTAAATGAGGAGGAGGCAAAAAGAAGAGCTAAAGAGGCTACGGAAGGGGTTATAGAAGCTATAAAATGGTTGGATGACTTGGATGGCGTTCTTCTCGTGATGGATTCCACAGAAGATCCTTACACACAAGTTAACGTCACGATCGTTGGGAATATCGAAGCGAGAGGTCTTCCTCTCATCATAGTGGCTAACAAAATCGACCTGCCCGAGGCTTCTCCCGCTCGCATCAAATCCGCATTTCCACAACACACCGTAGTTCCAGTCTCAGCATTGAAAGGACTGAACATAGACAATCTCTACAAAATAATGGCCGATAAATTCGGGTGAGATTATGGAAGGCGTCCAGTTAAATCTTATCTCTAGGGAGAGACTTCAAAAAATGAGTTCAATGGAAAAGATAAGAATGATCCTCGACAATGTCAAAGAAGGAAAGATCGTCGTTTTGGAAAGTGGGCTGACTCCTGAAGAAGAAGCTAAACTAATCGAACTAACAATGCTTGAGATTGACCACGAAAATTTCGTAGGAATCGAAGTCGAAAGTTATCCCCATAAGGAGAGCTTCCTCTCTAAACTCTTGGGGAAGAAGTCGGGAAGGCTAACATTGATAGGTCCAGCGAACAGAGTTAAAACGATCTCGAAAAGGGAGGATCTCATAACGGCAATTGTTTTTGGTGACAGGTAATGCCCCACAGATGCACAAAATGCGGGAGAGAATTCGCAGACGGCGATGTAAAGATCCTCAACGGATGTGTATGCGGAAATAACAAATTCGTTTACATCCCTAAGAACAAAGGAAAAGAAATAGAAGAAATTAAAGAACAATTCAAGAGCTTTGAGAGAATTGAAAGTGTGAGAATAATTGAACCGGGAAGGTATGAGATCAATATTGAGAAGCTTTTAAGGAGTGGTGAGATTATAATAGCTTTACAGGAAGATGGAAAATACGCAATCCACCTTCCATCGCTTTTAAAGAAAAAGAAAAAACTCTAAACTTCAATACCAAGAGCTCCTAAAAATCTTTTCTTTACAGCCTGCGTTACGAGTTTCGCGAGAGATTCCCTGTCACTAACATCTCCGAAAATCCCTAAAGGGATCTGACCTCCAGCAGCGTGAGCGTGACCACCCGCGGATCCAACATCTTTAAAGGCATTCTTTAACACCTCGCCAATATTGATTCTAACATCCCTGTTTCTTGCAGAAAGATATACAGTATCTTTTATTATCCCAAAGACGAGAACTGTTGATATCCCTTCAAGTTTTAGCAAAAAGTCCGCCGCCTGAGGTAGCGTATCCTTGTCAGTTATGAATCCCGCAAAGGATATTAGGAATGAAGAGAAAATCTCTCTGTTCTTTATCGCAGTTCCAAGGACATCAAGAGTCTCAGTTGAGAGTGCGGGCCCTTCCATTTTTTCGAGGAGCTCGTTATCCACGAACGGATAGAGATAAGCGGAAGCAAGGAAATCGTTCGTCCTTGCATTTCTCTTAAACTCCTCCGTTTCAGTCTGAATCCCGAAGAACAGAGCTGTTGCAAGGATTTTTGTTGGAACTATTTTCAGATCTTGGAGGTAGAGAGTCAAAATGGTAGCTGTGGCTCCAACGTCATGCCTTATATCGACGTATTCTCCCTCTACCTTCTCAGCGGGATGATGGTCTATTACGATGCTGATACGTATATTTTTCGGAATTGAATTGTTTATTCCAACTCCAGCGCAATCCACAAGAGCAAATTTCGAGTAGCTAGACAGATCAACCTCGTCCGCTTTCTTCATATGGATATTGAGTAGATTCACCATTGCCTTGTTCTGTTGGTGAGATATCTCACCATAGTACAGGATGTCAGCTTCAACACCGAAATTTCTTGCAATCTCTTTTAATGCAAGAGCGGACGCAATCGAGTCGGGATCTGGGTTATCATGTGTGAAAATACCGAGCTTTCCATTCGTGCTTTGAATAACTGCTTTTAATGTTTTTAGCTTTCTTAGAGATTCTGCTTTTTTCAAATTGTTCATCAGTTGAATTCTCATGCTTTCCAGTGGTGTGATAACCACGTCAGCACCCGCTTCTTCAAATTCCTCTCTTAACTTCGGATTGGATGCTCTTACGACGATGAGGATATGTTCTGATTTCTTTCTTATCTTTCTCGTAACTTCCTTATTCAATTCGTCATCTAGTGTGAGTATAAGAACTCCACTAATTTTATTGAAATTAATTTGGTTCAATACGTTATCATCTTTTATGTCACCTACGATTGCGTCTATATCTTGATCTTTTAGGACTTCAACCCTTTCAGGATTCACATCAACTGCAAGAACTTTTTTACCCAGTGATATTAGATCTTTTACGATAGCTGAACCTAATCCACCGCAACCCAATATTGCGTAGTCGTATACAGACTCCTCAGCCATTGCAAGAGTTAATGGAGCTAAACAATATTTAAGATTTCTGTTACGATAAGATTTTTTGCAGTCGCTATCAGTACAGTTCAAAGCCCCCGTAGGGTAGTGGACATCCTGGAGGTCTCCGGAACCTCCGACCCGGGTTCGATTCCCGGCGGGGGCGTTTGCACCTCCGGTTTTAGCCTTGAAAGAGTTATTCCTTTTTGTGTCTTCCTTGGACAGCAAGATTCTTCCCTTCTTGTCAATTTTTGTTATCTTGTAGCATCTCAGATGGTACACTAACAAAAAATAAACACTAGATAAGGGTTTAAATCTTAGCGAAGTTCATGGTTAAGATGATGGTCCGCTTTACGATCAATTTCATAGCATCGGAGTCGGTGTTCTTCCGAATGTATTCTGGAGTATACGTTAGAGGTTTTCTCTACTAGGCTTTAAGGAAGATAAATATGATCCTAGCGGAGAATTTTTGAAGATAGGGAAATTAAAAAATTCAGAGTAAAGTTTCTAACTCCGTGCTATTTTAGAATACCAAATTTAGACTATAGATTCGTTCCATTACCACTTCCGCAACTCCTCTTCAGGAGCTTAGCAAGACTTTATGAGGCCTACATCTCAAGCTTACCAAAAGAATATAGGGAGTGGTTGGATAAGTGGGGTATTGCCGTATCCGGTTGCAATATCAAGACGGAAAAAGTTTTATTAAAGAGAAGCTTGTGGACGGTGGGTTTCGTTGGAGAAGCAAACTTCTCGATTCCAGATGATACATATAACGAGGAATTTTGCGAGGATTACTTCAAAACTACTTAGCCTTGGTGAATACTCTAACGTCGGAGGTGGAAGAACCTCGGGTTTAGTTACGAAGATCGAGAGTGGAAGAGGCTTTCGAGCTTTTAAGAGACAAGGAGAAATTCGAAAAGAGATTTACCGAATTGCTGCACAGGATTAAACATAAAACGCGGGATCGACGAGCTCCGTCCAGACATGTTATGGGGTTCGAATTGGTGAGAGCCGCCGCAAACCTTTTGTTAAACACTAAAAAAGTGCGCCGACCAAACGTATAAGAACGGGCCGGAGGGGATTTGAACCCCCGACACCGGGATTAAGAGTCCCAGAATTGGAAAAGGAAGAAGCTTTAAAGCCTGTTAAGGAGCCATTCGATTTAAAGAAGTTTTAAAAATATAAAGAAGACTTTGAAAAATGGCTTAAAAACAGCGGAGAAATACATCAAGGCAATCGATTCTTATCTGCCTGAAGGAATCAAAGAACCAAAGGACATTGGCAACATAATAAGGAGCAAAGCAACAGCAAAGGGCTTAAGGAACTTCCTTAACTTCCTTGAAGACCAGTATTATCTAACCGAACTTGGAGGCTACAACTTTGATTTATGGAGGAAGCATATGCCAATAAAACCGGCTTATGAACGTAAGAAAACGATTTTCCTAACAAATGAAGACATTGCCGAAGCCCATGAGCTGATAAAGGAAAAATGGAAAGATGAAGCCACGGAGATTTTATTTAAGCTTATAACGTTCTCTGGCATTCGCTACGAGCATGCTTATAGGATGCTCAAGACCTTCGACAAAAGGAAGCTGATAATTGAGAACGACATAGCTTATTATCCAATTGAAGAACTGACCAAAGGAAAGAAGAAGGGTTATTTTGCTTTCATGCCTGCAGAATTCGCAAAAAAGCTTAGAAAATTTGACGATTTACTAAACGAAGAAAGTTATAAGAACAGATTGCAACCTTCAAGATGGAAGCCTCCAAGGGATAATCCAGTCTCTGTTATAAGGATAAGGTCTTGGTTCCAGAACTTCGCAATTGACAACGGCTTAAGAACTGAAGCAGTTAGGTTTATCGTAGGGCACAGCCCGGCAAGTGTTGGGGAAGCCCATTATTACAACATGCTGAAGATTGCAAAGGACGAATATCGGAAGATTGTTGACAAATTCCCGATTCCGCCTTAGGATTTTTATCGCTTTTCTTATTTTTTTGTATAATCACTTTTTCAATTAAAGAATATTAATAAAATTCGCTGTAAATTTGCCTAAGTAGCCTTTGCTTCCATTATTATTTTTCCAAGTTATAAGCTCTATGAAAGTCTCATTCCGCCTTCTTTTGACAAATGCCAAAGTTTTGATGGTATAATTTTATTTTTGTTTAGATCTTAGCAGGGAAAAATAAGTTAATTTTTTGCAGTAAGAATTTTCTTTATGTAATCCTTAGCCTT
>Ga0071330_1086788_pt1 | contig 34369 bp, 20 predicted proteins | sample GBScel77sediment_FD_63802 | JGI IMG/M metagenome (GOLD analysis project Ga0071330, IMG submission 63802) | Hot spring sediment microbial communities from Great Boiling Spring, Nevada - Cellulolytic enrichment Sediment 77C v2 (version 2) | ecosystem: Environmental > Aquatic > Thermal springs >...
CCGCGGGCGCCCGTGTCGGTAGTCGACCGGGAGTAATTGGCGGGGGTTAATGCAGGGCTTTGCGGCTGGAGGGCTGGAATTGCTTCCAGCACTGTTGGCCAGTCCTCCGTTTCATTTCTTAGAGTCTTTCCTTCCCAACAATCGAACTGAGGAAAAAAACGAATTCGCAAAGACATTCGTGGCTACTGAAGTACTGTGCTATTGCCCGGTCTGATGGGCCACGGTTCAAAAAGCTCATGAGGATGAGCAGAGCCTTGGTAGTTATGGCAATGGAGCCGACGGATTAAAAGAGTTCGGAGCGAACTTCCCTTTATCCCTCCATCAACAGGAACGGTCGGTTGCGGTCTCCCTCCGCTGTCATTACCTTCCTTCCAAAGCAGATTACCCGGAAGTTATATCGCTGTACGGCCTTACCGGATTCTCCATTTTTGTAGCAAAGCCACACTCCACCCGCCGGATAAATTGGGTTGCCCAATAGCTAGCTGGAGCAAATCTGCTTGGTTGAATCGGGGGCTTACTCAGCTGTAAGCAGGAATTGTCAGGAGAACTTTGTGATGCAAAAGTACCACTTTCTCAAGCAGTTCCCAAAGCTGGGAATAGGCATAACCACATTTGCGGTTTTTGCGGTGGGGGTGTTCCCCACGCTAGGCTACGGCCAGGAGCCTTCCGGGCAACCCCAGTTTTCACGTCTGTGGGGCCGAGAGGGGGAACTATGGTCCCCGCAGAGCCGTTTGCCCGATTTTTCTCTAGCCGGGTATCGTCGGGGAGAAGAGCCTTACCGAATTCCACGAGAGCGAGTTTCCGTGCGGGACTTCGGTGCCAAAGGCGACGGCAAAACAGACGACAGTGCAGCCTTTCGAGAGGCCTTCGAGAAAGGCGGAGGCAAAGTCATTGAGATTCCCCCGGGCCGGTATCTGCTCACCGGTTTATTTTCCCTCACGGCCTCCCACACTATCGTTCGCGGAGCCGGTCCCGATCGGACCGTGCTTGTGTTCCAAGTGCCCGGTGAAAGACTGCAACCTCGGCCGGCAAAAACCGACGGCAACCAACCGACGACGGGGTGGTCTTGGGCCGGCGGGCTAATCTCAATCGGTGGCAGAGGCTGGCCGGGCACGGGACCGGAGATCGCGATAACCCGGGAACAAAAACGGGGAGACGATCGGTTGAGACTGGCTTCCAACCCCTTTCGACCCGGAGATGAAATTATCCTTCGTCTGCGTGATGACCCTGAAAAATCGCTTTTGGGCTACCTTTATCGTGGACAACCGGGCAACATTTCTGGACTTAACGCCTGGCAAGTTGCTCAGGTTTTCCGCATCGAACAGGTGAAAGGGGAAGAAGTGATCTTGGATCGGCCACTACGGTTCGATGTGCAGCTCCGTTGGAAACCAATTGTCCAGAAATTTTCTCCTGGGGTGACCGATGTGGGAATCGAAGGGATTTGTTTCGATTTCCCCGTAGAACAGTACCAAGGGCATTTCCGCGAAGTCGGCTGGAACCCAATCGAGATTGGGTCAAATGCAGCTCACTGCTGGCTGCGAGACATTGTCATTCGCAATGCGGACAACGGTCCGTTTGTGGGTGGATATTTTTGCACCATTGAGCAAATCCGTTTCCAGGCCGATCCGGAAAGGCTATCCCAGGGAGGCTACTGTGGCCACCACGGAATCACCTTCTTTGGGAACGATTGTTTGTGCCGAGATTTTACCTTTGAGTGTCGTTTCATTCATGACCTGACGGTTCAGTCGGCGATTGGGTGTGTCTTTGCAGAGGGGAAAGGTGTGGATATCAATTTTGACCATCACCGTTGGGCCCCTTATGAGAATTTGTTTACGGACATTGATGTGGGCCGTGGTAGTAGAGTCTTTGCTTCCAGCGGGGGTGGAATGCGGGGAAATCACACAGCGGCAGGAGCCACTTTCTGGTGCATTCGCAGTGAACGTGCTGTGCCGTGGCCCCGACATTTCGGAATTGACGCTATCAATCTTGTAGGCGTAAAAAGCCCACTTGCCGCACAGGAGGTGGGCCTGCTTCCTTCTCCGGAAAGTTCCACCGGCCGATGGTTCGAGCCGATTCCCCCGGAAAATATTTATCCTCAAAACCTTTGGGAGGCTCAAAAAGCTCGCAGGCAAAAGCTGCAAAAAGCAAAGTGATTAGGAAGAAAGCCTTACGAGGCAGACTCGAGAGGGACAAAATCACCCCTCAATTTTCCACCACAGGATTCACCCCTCAATTTCCCACCACAGAATTCCACCTGCAGGGATTACGGCACCGTTCGGTTGGTCTGATAAGGGTACCTGCGTTTCATCACCAGATAAGCTATTCGGTTCCCGAAGAATAGCAAGCTCGGGCAAAGGAGCAAGTAAATCACGAACTACCCTTCGTCCTCGAAGCAAATGCTCGGGTACCCTCACCGATTCCCGGCCAACATTCAGAATCACCAAAACTTGTTGAGCCCGGTCGAAACTCTGCCGTTCGATGGCCACAAGAGAGGTACTCCCGGTAGGCAACACTTGTTGAGGAGCTTCCGGGTGGAACGCAGGCTGCGAAATCCGAATCTCAATTAATCTCCGGTAGGCACGAAAAACAGAGGCTGGGACACCGTCGTCCTGAAGGAGCTTCGTCAATTCCCCCAATTGGAACTTTCGACGATTAATCGACCGATTGTGTCCGGTCCGCTTCACCCCATCGTGATCATTCGGAGTTGCCACCAGGCTATGAAAATAAACAGCCGGGATCCCTCGCAGGGCTAGCATAAAAGCCTGAGAAGCCAAAAACCGTCGCACGTGGTCTGGTGAGTCCGGCTGCTCCGGATCAGCAAGTGCCGAGTAATACGTGATATTCAGTTCATATGGGACCTGGCTCCCATCGGAAGCCATTCTCCGACTAATCAAACCGCCGCGAGCGACGACGGCATCCAAAAGGAACTGGATTCGTTCCTCTGGCAGCAGATCCTCAAGACCCCGAACACCAATTCCATCATGGCTTGCTGTAAAGTTTACCACCGTTGTCCCTACGGGGGTCGTTCCTGCCGTTTGGAGGTAGGATGAAAGGCAATCTCCCCGCCCGCTGAGAAAAGCCTCCAGTAAGAGAGGGGGAAGCGGAAACTGGTAGACGAGGTGGGCTTCATCCCCTTGGCCGAAATAGCTTACATTTTCTATGTGAGGAACATTTGTCTCCGTCAAAAGCAGTGTTCCCGGAGCCACCGTATCCAAAATATCCCTGAAAAGCTTTACCACTTCATGAGTTTCCGGAAGGTGAATGCAGGGGGTCCCAATCTGCTTCCATAGATAAGCAATGGCATCTAACCGGATGATTCGGGCCCCCTGCTCTACATAGAACAGGAGGATATCCAGCATTTCCAGCAGGACTTGCGGTTCCGCATAGTTCCAGTCGATCTGATCCTCGCTAAATGTTGTCCACACATAACGTCGACCGGCTTTTGTCTCCACAGGGGTTAACAGCGGGCTTGCCCGGGGACGGACCACATGCACCAAAGCAGGGTCAGGATGAGCTTCGATGAAAAAGCGAACAAACGGTTCTTCGCGGGCCAAATAGCGTTGGAAATACTCACTCTTTCGGGAGACGTGGTTAAGCACCAAATCGATCATCAGATCGAATCGTTCGCCTAACCTGCGGATATGTTCCCATGTGCCTAACTCCGGGCGAACTTGCCTGTAATCGATGACGGAAAAGCCGTCGTCCGAGGAGTAGGGGAAAAAAGGTAAAATATGCAGAATCTGGATTAGCCCTACCAAGCCCTGGCTGCACAAAAACTCCTCCAACACCTCTAAGGTAGGGCGTTTTCCATCCTGGATCTGATCACCATAGGTGATCAAAATGATATCCCGCTCATCCCAAACAGTCTTGCGTCGCGGGCGAATTCGTCGGGCATAACGCTCCACTAACTGAATGACCCGCTCCGCTACTGCCGCTCCCATCGGACCATAAAGCACCGCCAATCGGCTGCGGAGCCTATCCGCTAAACCCCCACCACTCCACATCGATCCTCGCTCCTTGCCCGGGGTCTCTGCCACGGAATTTACTAAAAGGATCCTATTTCCACCCTCCCTTTTTCACCCATCCAAAAACTACTGCACCTCCTTACATTTCCCGGATAGGTATGACTCCCGACCAATTGAAGTCACTTTAATCTCCTCACCCGAGCATGAGCTAGCCTATGGGGTTTGCTTCTTGACTTGCCACCAGGGCAACGGAATAAAAAACTTCTTGTCAAATGGCGAATCCAATCTGACCCCAGAAATATCCGAAGAAAGATGCATGCTGGCCTCAAAAACCGGAAATCCTTTCAAGGGAGTTCCAGAACCTCGGTACACCTCTGCTCTGCCGTCCTACACTTTTCCGCCGCGTTGGGAGTCCTTCCTCGCAATCTGTGCTCGGTTTCACCCGAACGCCTTAACTTGCTATCCCGAACGAACTCACCTCCAAAGGTAAACACCGGCTTTTCAAGAAGATTTTGGGAAAAGGGGTATTTTTCTCCGGGTAAAGCTATCACTTTGAAAGACTCAGGCCGATGGTCTGCCAGGTTTTTAAGCCGCTTGGACCCCGCCGTTCCCGGATGAACCCCGACATCTTGCTGGCTGGGCGGAGATGTTTCGGTCCCACTTTGCACCGTTTCCCCACCAAGCACAATAGAAGCATATCCGCACGTACAAAGATGTCCCTCAGCCCGGCTTTCTAAATTTTCGGTTTAGCTTATCTTTACTTCCGGAGGCCCACCTTCGGGCGGAGTTTTGCCGAAATCAGGGCCTAGCTGGGAGACAATCGCCTCGTGAATGTTCACAAATGCAAGCCGAAGCTCATCCAGCATCCCCTGAAGGATCTCCGTTTCTTCCGGCGTACGGTTCCCTTGAGTCTTTTCCTCCAGTATCCCTAGGAGGTCGATGAACAACTTGGCTTGAGCGAGGTTGACCTCATGACGACCCGTGAGCGGGTTGGGGATTACCCCTAGGGAAAGGAGAGCTTGGGTACCCAGCATGTTCAACAAATACTCAAAAGAGGCCTCAGGGACTCGGCCTTCACCTGGCTTTTTTTGCTCCCGGGGCTGAGCCTTCTCTGCCTGCTGTCGGCGAAGGGCCTCCCGCTCCGCCTCCACTTTGGCTTTCCAATCTTCATCGACAATAATTCGCCGTTCTGCTGGAGGCTCTGACTGGCTCATTGTTCATTGCTCCCTGAACTGAAAGAATCTACCTAAAGCTCACCTCAAGGCCTTTTTCCTCAGACCCTTTACTTTTTTGTGAAGCCTTTCATCCGGACCAATAGGCAAAGCTACCACTAATCGACTTTACACCTCGGCCACAGGAACCTGGGTCGCCGAGGTCTCTACCCTCCCATGCAGCCCCTGTCGCCGAGCTAAAGCCGCCTGAACAAATCCTACAAAAAGTGGATGCGGAGCGGTGGGCTTACTTTTGAATTCTGGATGGAATTGTACCCCTACAAACCAGGGATGACTAGGAATTTCGATCATTTCCACCAACTTTCCATCCGGGCTCTTTGCCGCCACAATCATGCCCGCCCTGGCTAAATCCTCCACGTAATGCGGATTCACTTCATACCGGTGCCTGTGGCGTTCCCAAACCAGCTCTGCCTGGTAACAACTGGCAGCCCGGGTTCCCGGGACAATCACCGCGGGCTTCGCTCCCAATCGCATGGTCCCGCCCTTGTCGGTAACATTGCGTTGTTCGTCCATCAAGCAGATGACGGGATAGGGTGTTTCCTTATCAAATTCCGTGGAATTGGCCCCCTCCCAGCCCAGGACATGGCGGGCAAACTCAATCACCGCACATTGCATTCCCAAGCAAATGCCGAAGAAAGGAATTCTTTTTTCCCTAGCAAAACGAATCGCTTGTATCTTTCCCTCGATTCCGCGTTCTCCAAATCCACCAGGTACGAGGATGCCGTCGACCCCGGAAAGCACCCGCTCGGCACCCTCACGTTCTACAAGTTGGGTATGAATCCGTTGAATCTGTACCTGAGCTTGGTGAGCAATGCCCGCATGGTCCAACGCTTCGTAAATCGATTTATATGCATCCCTGTGCTCTGCATACTTTCCTACAACTGCAATCGAAACTTCATACTTCGGATTTCGAATTCGATTCAGAAGCTCGATCCAATCATCCATTTCAGGTTTAGAGGTTCGGAGGCCTAGCCGCCGCACGATTAGCTCGTCGAGTCCCCGCTCCATCAATCGCAGTGGGACTTCGTAAATCGAAAATTCTTTGTCTCGTTCTTCAATGACAGCCTCCACCGGAACATTGCAGAAAAGGGCGATTTTTGCTCGCTCTTCGGCTCCGAGGGGTTTTTCCGTCCGGCAAATGAGAATATCAGGTTGAATACCGATCTGCCGGAGTTGCCCAACGGAGTGTTGGGTAGGTTTTGTCTTCAATTCGTCCGCAGCCCGGAGGTAAGGTACCAGTGTCAAATGGATGTAGAGGCAGTTTTCTTTGCCTATATCTAATGCGAATTGACGGATGGCTTCCAAAAAAGGTTGGCTCTCGATGTCACCCACCGTGCCACCGATCTCGGTGATTACAACGTCTACATCATCCCCAGCCAACTTGGCAATTGCTGCTTTAATCTCGTTGGTTACATGGGGAATTACTTGCACCGTCTGCCCCAAGAAAACCCCTTGCCGCTCTTTTCGGATAACTTCTTGATAGATTTGGCCGGTGGTCCAATTCGAGTCCCGGGTCAAGGGGCTGTTGGTAAATCGCTCATAGTGGCCGAGGTCCAGGTCGGTTTCGCTTCCGTCATCCAGCACGTAAACCTCGCCGTGCTGGTACGGGCTCATGGTCCCGGGGTCCACGTTGATATAGGGGTCGAACTTCTGCATCCGAACCGACAGCCCCCGGCGTTCTAGTAACAGGCCAATCGAGGCACTTGTCAGGCCTTTGCCCAGGGAACTTACCACGCCACCAGTAACGAAAATGTGTTTCGTCCGTCGCATAGGTCCCTACTTTACCGCCAAACAACTGGGAACTAAAACCGCACGTGGTTCAACTGCATTGGCCAACCCGCTTTTTGCGGGGTTTGTCCGCCCGGAGATGAACAACTTTTTTCCCCCTACAGCACCAGCGGGAATTACGGTGGGAAGATTGATTCCGAATCTGGTAGCTGCGAGCAACCAACCCGGGCAGCTTCGCGAACTCCCCCGCTGGACTTGCCGTAAGAACCCGAACCTAAAACCTCCGCGATTCGCCCCGTCGAAAGCCCCTGAAGCCAGTGCAACTGCTCATTTCAGCGATTATAAAGGAAAACCGTGCCCTCCGGGTTGGCCGGCTATGGGATCGAGGGATAGGTCCGAAAACCCTCATTCGTTGGAGGACACTTGCTCGGCCGGGGGGAAAAATTTTCGGGGATTATGGTGACAAGCCCATCGCGGAATCCTTTTTGATCCGATCATTTGCGTGATGATTAGTCATCTGGGGAGTTGTCCACCGAGCTCGGCTATCTGATGAGCAGCCTCTGATCATTCCCCACCGCAGGCGATCGCTTTTCAGAAACCACAATAGGTGGCAAACTTAGAGGGGAAGACATCCAATGTTTAGGACCCGGTTTTTTCGCTAAGGGTAATTCAGGACTTCCACGAGTCTAGCCCCCAGGGCCCTAATATTGAGGGCCCGAGGGACTCTGAGTTACCCCCGAAGAGACTCCTGCGAGTGGAAGACGTGCTCCATCCGTGGTAGTGGCTACCCGTCGTTAGCAGGGTATCTTCACCGGCTCCCGACATCTTGCTTTCCACCGGGCCACAAATCGACGGTAATCTTCCGGGGTGTCAATCCCGCCAAAATGGTTAGAAATGGTAACCACCGCAATGGAAAGTCCATTCCACAAAGCCCGCAGTTGCTCAAGCGACTCCACTTCCTCCCATGCGGCGGGAGGAAGGGCAACAAATTGGTCCAGTACCTCCCAGCGGAAGGCATATACCCCGATATGTTGCCAATAGATCGGCGGATCGCGAGAGAGCAAGCTTTCGTCCCAGCTTTTAGGATACGGAATCGGGGTGCGGCTGAAATACACGGCTTGTCCGCGGCTGTTGAACAACACTTTTACACATGCTGGGTCAAAGAGGAGGGACCACTCCCGGATAGGGGTGGCTAAAGTGGCTATTCCGACCTCAAAATTACGATAAACGGCATCAATTAGCTGATCTAAACTTTCCGGGGCTATTTCTGGCTCATCACCTTGCAAATTAACCACCACCTCAGGTGGATGACAGGGGGGACATCTCGTCAGAGTTCGAACTGCCTCAGCCACCCGCTCCGTCCCGCACCGGGGAGTAGCACTTGTGAGGACCACCTCGGCCCCGGCTTGTTGAGCTACTTTCTGAATCTCCGGGCTATCGGTGGCAATGATTACCCGCTCGGCCCGCCGGGATTTGATAGCCGCCTCCCAAGTATGAATGACTAGATATTGGCCGGTTTCCCGAAGCAGCATTTTGCCGGGAAGTCGACTGGAATTTAGCCGGGCCGGAATAACAATCCAGGCCGAAATTTTTCTTTCCATCGCGGTAGTGCAGCTCCCTAGTTCATCTGGGACCTTTGGGGAAACACCTTCGGTCCACCCGATTTCTTTCGGTCCGAGCTGCCTTCTCCAAAAGGAGAACGAGACAACCCCTCCCTTGCTTGAGGTGCTTCCCTGTGGGCCCCAAATCTGCAAACGCTACCGCGTTTGTCGACCAGGTTTCAATGCCGATTCCGGCCCACTGGCGACTAGCGGCTTGGCAGTAGGCACAAGCACGGTGTAATCCCCGGGAAGTGGGAACTCCGCCACCCAGTCCGGGTTGACGAGGCCGGCAACCGACAACCCGTGGAGGGAATCCTCGTTTTTTGCCTCTGTAGATTCCATTCGCCTACGTTAACCGTCGCTTGTTTGGCGACCCCGGGCTACGTTCCGACGGTGCACAGAAGCTGCAGCTTTTCCCGGCACCGCAGCCGAGGTTTTTTGGGCCTGAGGAAAATCGGATGATGCGGTGTTTCGACTTTTCCCCGGCAGCGGTCAACCTCGGCCTCTCCTTAAAGTTCGCCCGTCTTCAAAGATCATCCAAAGCTAAGGCAACGAGGAATGCCATCGGAATAGAGGCTTGCATCCGGTTAAGACCGCCAAAACCGATCGGTGGGACCGTAATGCGGCGGGGCGGACTCGAAGTGGTTCCCGGAATTATCCGCCCGAGGTGGTTCCCGGAAGTATCCGTCGAATAGAAAACATGAACCGTGGGGTTTCCGGGGAATTAACCTTGCAGCTGGGGATCTAGTCTCGGCTTCGGAAAGGGTTTTTCGCGTCACTCTTGATGCAGGATTTTCTCCGCCGACCGACTAAACACTGGTTTTTCCGTTAGGCAAGACCGGTTTATGTCCGGGGAAAAGTCCCTTTCATAAGTAGGCCCGTCTGCTTACTCTCGGCTGGAAGAGGTTCGCTCGAAATATTCCATCCCCCGAGGGGGCCGGTAATTTCAAGCCCATCATTTAGGGTTAGTGCCAGAAATGGTTTCGAGGGATGGATCATTTGCTCTTCTTGGAAAGAATTTGAGCTTGTTCGGGCCGTTAGCAAGACTGTCAACCCCACGGCCACTCCTTTGACAGATCCTCGGACTAAAAACCCAATAGCTGGCCAATCAGATCGGAACCATCCCACAAATGGTGGGGGATGATCGATTGAGGTTACACGTAGGCACCTCTAGAATGGATGGATGGGCCAAGAGGAACCCACTAAATTCCGCCTTGGCCCACGGGATTCGCCTTATGGGTCGCGGTAACGTTTCGCTTTAGTTTGTCCCGGTAGACACACGACTGATTGGTCCATTGAAAGTTTCGGGTTTCGTGGCGGGCCCTGTATGTTCGCATAAACCGGAGCTTGGCATGAGGGAACTCTTGGACACAAAACCCCGCGAAGAATGCGGGGTCGTTGCGGTTTACCTATTGCCAAACGGGGGGGTGAGTACCCTCTTTCCTTCCTTGGGTGTGCCGGCAGCAACACGGCTGATTCCTCGGATGCTGCTGGATGTCCAAAACCGGGGACAGCTAGCTGCGGGGATGAGCACCTACTCCCCGGACCGTGGCCAACTCCTTCTTACTTATAAGGCTGTTGGGACTGTATCGGAAGCCTTTGGCTTAAACAATCCGGAAGGGGCAGAACGATTGATGCGGTCTCTCGATGGGCCGGCGGGGATTGGACACGTTCGCTATGCGACCTGTGGCCAGGAAGACTGTTCGTTTGCACAGCCATTTGAGCGGCCGCACATTAAGCGGCACAAATGGTTCAGCTTTGCCTTCAACGGCCAGTTGGCAAATTACAAACAATTGGAGGCCGAAATCCTCACCGATCCTAACAATTACCTAGCCCGACACACCGACACAGAGGTTATCCTTCACTGTATTTCCTATGTGCTCTCGAAGGTGGATCGAGTCCCGCTAAAATCTATCGCCGAGGAGTTTGCCAACCGCTTTGATGGGGCATATAGCCTGGTCTATTTGGACGCAGCGGGGCGAATGATGGTCATTCGCGACCCCTTAGGATTCAAACCTCTGTGCTATGCCTGTGACGGAAACTTATTTGCAGCAGCTAGCGAAAGTGTTGCCCTTTTGAATCTGGGTTTCAGTCCGGATAGCATATTCTCCCTCGAACCAGGTTGTGGGATTTTCATCGAGGATGGTGCGTTTTCGGTAGAGCGATATGCCCCTTCTCCCCGGCGAGCCCATTGCTTTTTCGAATGGGTTTACTTCTCCAATGTTGCAAGCACCTTGGATGGACGAAGTGTTTATCTAGCTCGCAAAGCCTTAGGGGAAGAGTTGGCCCAGTTGGAGACTGTTCCTACGGACAAGGACACCATTGTGGTTCCTGTGCCGGACACCAGTAAAGCAGCCGCCGACGGAATGGCCTACAAGTTAGGGGTACCCTGCCTGGAAGGGTTGATTCGTAATCGCTACACAGGGCGAACTTTCATCGAAGGGGGAAACCGCCGGAAGTTGAAGGCTCAAATGAAATACACCCCACTCCGGGAGGTGTTAGAAGGCAAACGCGTGTTGCTTGTGGAAGATTCCATTGTACGGTCGACGACAATGCGGGCCCTCCTCCAAAAGATTCGGGAAGTTGGACGTCCCAAGGAAATTCACGTCCGTGTAGCCAGCCCGCCCATCATAGCCCCTTGCTTCTATGGTATTGATATGTCCACTATTTCCGAGCTTTTCGCTCCACGATTCTTGCAAACCCCGGAAATGACCGAGGAAATCGCTGCCGCCATGGCGAAGGATCTGGGGGCTGACAGTCTCCGCTATCTTCCCATCGAGTGCCTGATTCGGGCTATTGGTCTGCCTCCGGAGGATCTATGCCAGGCGTGCATCACAGGGCAGTATCCCACGCCTTGGGGGCAAAAGCTTTATCAGCTCGCTCTGAAGGAAAGTTGTTTAGCGGGGGAAGCAAGAATCGTCGAAAGGGCCCTTGCTGCGACTGAGCCCCTTGTTGCTCCGGATAGCCCGCTGGCCACACGGGAAGTCTGCGGAGGGAAATAGGATTGCTTTGGCATTCGAATTTTCCACTGGAAACACGTACCGGAATGGCTCCTGCAGAATTCCGTCGCTCAAAGTCAGGAGAGATCTTTAGGTAGCCGACACCAATTCCAGTCGCGAACGCCCCTTAGGCAAGTCGAAGCAAACCACGGTTTCTGATTTCGCCCCTTGCTGGAGCAAAAGCCAGGTTCCACCTTCTAAGGCAGTCTGCTGGTGAACCTCTCGAAGGGGCTGGACCTTTCCTGAAGGAATACTCACGAGCTTTGGCTCCTGGGTAGGCACAACCGGCACCGACACCGTGAAACGCGGGCATGCGAACGGGGCAAAGAATTCCACACCACCCGGGACCAAAGTGATCTGCGTTAGCTCCTTTGCTGCCCAATAACGAGCAATCTCACTTAACTTCATCCAAATCAGGTGGTCATATCGCCGGTGAATTCTACTTACAACTTCCTGAAAGATCCGGAAACCAATCTTTTCCCCGTTGAAATAGATTCCGGGCCAATGGCACACTAGGATTGCCGGCTCACCCCGATCAATTACCTGTACCAGTCGACCTTGGGAAAGATCGGGAGTGATAAACCGATCTGGGTCGCCCGGGGTAAGCCCGTCCCATCCTCCAAACCAATCGCCGGTGCATCCGATGATCGAGACCACACACTTTGGATCTGGCCCCTCTAAGCCGGAGGCATACTCAACTCGCGGAGCCACACTTCGACCATCGGTGAATACATCGCGGAAATAATGGGGGATTTCTGCTGCGAACACATCTCGGCATGCCAGCAAGGTGGCTTGAGCCAGCTGGGGACGTGCCCGACTTCCGAAACCACCCGGAGTGGTGATCCCTTCACAAGGCAGGTCGATATTGCGGAGGATCCGCAGGGCGTAAGCGAGATAGTCGGTCAGTTCTTCCACACTACGACCCACACTCCAACCCCAATTCTCCATATATTGGGCGGTTCGCTCGGGGTAGGGTCGGCCTGTCTTTGTATCGATCACCCACGTGTGGGTAACCATCTCAGGATGAATATCCCAATAGGGGAGAAGGTGCTTCTGAACTAGCTCGATGCTTTCCACCAACTGCCGGTGCGTCCAGCCGGGCAAAAATCGATCTAGCCATCCTACACAGGCCGGATACGGCACCACACTGTATTTGCCGCGAATTCCTCGCTCGGCACACCAATCTGCAAATTCTCGAACAAAACTATCGGGGATTTCCCGAGGCAACTGTTGCCAAGGCTTTTTATACTCTTCCCGATCCGGCCACACCTCCGCAAACTGCGGCATGGCAAAATGGGCAAGATTCACCAGGCACGTGGAGTCATCAATAATGAGCGACACCGGCACCCGGCAACCAGGGTTAAGAACCCGGACTTCCGGTGCCTGCGGTAACCGCTGACCAGGCTCCTGAGCTCGGGCCGCAAATGTCCCAAGCCCGTAGCCGCCTGCAAGGACTCCCGCTCCAAATCCTAAAAAATGTCGCCGTGTCAAAGTGGCCATCCCCAAACCTCCCGATTAGCCATCCACCCACAACATTTCCGGCATTTCACCTCCACAAGCCAACACCTACACGGGCTCGAATATTGGAGAGAAAATCCTAGTGCTCTTGCATCACAGCCCGCAGACAATGCCGCACGTGTTCCCTCGGGAAAGACATGCTGTTTCGGGGAACGCAAAAGCCCCCTGCCCCGCCACTTCCTCGAATGTCCCTCAGAACAATTCCCGCTCGGTTCCGAAACGAAGATGGCGAGTAGTGGCCACTTCCCAAAATATCCCCCTAACCCACCCGCCGCATGTTAGCCGGGGGCTTGCATACAAGGGATCGCTTCTGGCCGAGCAATCGACACGGGCCTCAATGGAACTTCCAACGGCCCTCACTAGGGCCAATCCGGGTTATTTCTTACCCAAAAGGGCCTTGAGGTGTTTTACACTCCGCTCCGCTTGCTCGATCGTGCCACATTCTACGGAAAGCACGATATCCCGAGGGGCCCTCCGAACAATTTCAATCACACGAGCCCAGTCAATCACTCCGTCACCACAGGCACATCCCACCGGTGTTCCCGTTACTTTCCCCCGCTCTGCCTCTGCATGTTCGATGGAAATGTCCTTTGCGTGAACATGAATCAGCCGATCAAGCACGTGCTCAAGCCACGCGTAAGGATCCTGCCCAGCCAAATATGCATTGCCCGTGTCGAGATTGATCCCAATTAGGGGGGATTGAACCAGATTATAAATTCGGTCTAACCCTTCCGGGGTTTTCGAGTACTGGGCATGGCATTCTAGACCGATCATGATCCCTCGCGGTTCCGCGACTTGCACGGCTTCGTAAAGGGTATACCGCATGAGGACAAAGTCTTCCTCCTCAGTGGTCCACGGTGCTTTAATGCCTTCGTCGGTAACCACGATGGGTGCACCGCATTCGGCTGCAAATCGGATGGCAAGTTTCAGGTATTCCCCATGGCGGTCCGGTCTTCCGAGCGGTCCGTGAGCCGAGAGAGCGGAGATCTTGAGTCCATACTTTTCCGCCGCTCTCCGCACCCGGTAAGGATCATCGAACAGTGAAACCGTGTGATAATAACCTGCCTCGCTCATAAGCTCCCGGCCGAAATGAACCATCGGCTCGATGTACTCGTAACCCAACTCAGCTGCCTTTTCCACTCCCCATTCGAAAGGCTTCTCGTGACGACGGGTAGCCTCCAAATTCATGCCGATGTAAATCTCACCCATCTCTGACCTCCTTTCTTCACTCCAGAGAAACAACCTTCAAGTCCAGCCCTCGGACCCATGCCCTAATCGGAAAAGAACCGAGCGTTTCTAATCCATTTTGACCAGCCATCGACAGCGTTGGGGATACCTATGTACACAGCTAAGAGTCCTTGCTTCTGTACTGCTGTACCACTCAGGCAAGATACCGCGAGGCCGGCCGGCGAAAGTCCTCACCTCTCTCCCGCAGTTTAGCCCAAACTCCGGACCGACTTAAAATTCGACAGATATTTTGCTCCGGCAAAGTCACGATCACAAGGGGTTTAAAACTAGCGGAGCTTTTTACAAACTATCTTCAAATTGCCAAAAAGGTTAACCCGTTGACCAATTCGGGAACGTCATCGCAACGTTTTCAGGGGCTTACGTCACTGTTGTATGTGGCCGGGTTCTGTTAAACAGCCTCCGGGAAAAAAACCTAAACCGAGTATGGGCTGTCGTAGGTTCAAAACTTAGGGCACCTCTGGTGGAGATGGCTTTCTCTGACGGAGAACCAGAATCCGCGACGGCCCTACCACCCCAAGACCCGGGAAAGAACGGCCAGCAACTTCAAGGGAGCAGATTCTCCGTAATGTGAAGAGACCGTCTCAGTAATTTGCTCAAAGGTCGCCGGGCTTGCGTTGAACACGCCAAATCCAAGATAGCGGGCATAGGGCTTTTTGCTGTTAAGCGATTTTTGGGCCTATACCGCCACACTTGGCACGGACGTGGCCCAGAGTAGAATAGGGGCAACAGCTGCTTGCCGGGAGAGTTTGGCCTGCCCGCCGGCGAATCGTACGTTTGATAAATTCCTCCGGCCCGAGAGGGTTTGGTTCAGCAGAGGAATAGCATCCGAGAGGCGAAGACTTCGCCACCGAAGCGAGCGGCTGCTTCTTTGCTGGCAGCCTGGTCTGTAGGTGTACTTCGGTACAATAGCCGAAGTATGCTAGCGGTTTTCGGTTTATTTGGGTTTGGGAATCTGGTGTTAGGGATTTTGGTGGAAACTTATTCCGAAAAGGAGGTATGTGCCCATGCAACGTCGTCATTTCTTGGCAGCTTCTATGATCGCGGGGAGCGTGGGAGGAATTCACTGGACGAACCAATCGGCTCATGGCAGCGAGACCATAGGGCAGAAAGAGCTTTATGAGCTCCGGGAATATCGGCTTGCCTCCCTCGAAAAGCGAAACACGTGGGAAAAATTTTATGCTGAGGTTGCCATCCCGGCTCTGAATCGGCTGGGACATGAACCTATTGGCAGTTTCAAAGTTGCAGATGATTCCAACCCAAACCTTTGGATCCTGATTCCTCACCAAAAGTTGGAAACGGTATTGACCCTTGCGGACCGGTTGCTGGGAGACCGTGAATTCCGCGAACGGGGGGCAGCAATCCTGCAGTCCTCAAGCGGTGATCCCCCTTACCTTCGAATGGAAAGCACTCTGCTTCTGGCCTTTGATCACATGCCGAAGCTGGAAATCCCGGCAAAAGGGCCCGGCAGAATCTTCCAACTGCGGATCTACGAAAGTGCAACCCGAGCCAAGAACAAGAAGAAAATCGAAATGTTCAACGAAGGGGGAGAAATCCGCATCTTTCGAAAAACCGGCCTCACCCCGGTGTTTTTCGGGGAGGCAGTCATCGGCCCACGAATGCCCAACCTCACCTATATGCTTGGCTTTGAAAGTAAAGAGGAAATGGATGCAGCCTGGAAGCGATTCCTCGATGACCCGGAGTGGTTAAAACTTAAGGCCGATCCTCAGTACAAAGACACCGTTTCGAACATCATCAACCTGGTTTTGCGACCGGCTGCCGGATCACAGATCTAACAGAAACGGGGAACCCGGTTACTTGCTCAGCATCCAGATAAACCCTCCGACTAAGTACCTGGTAAGAAATCCGAGCCCGACAATGTAGGAGAGCACGTTAGCACTCCGGCCCGGAAGGGACCTAAACCGGGCTTTAACAAGGGCCTGCTCGGGTCTACTTTCCGGCGGCAAAAGCCTGAACCACAGGATTATTTCGAAATGCGGGGACCTTTTTGGGGGATTGGGGATAGCCGAATTTCGCCTCCCCCGGCAAAGCAGACACTCCCCTTTAACCCGCAAGGATTCAGGAAGGGATGTCGAGCTAGGCTCGAGGTGTTCTACATGTCGGTGGGTTAGGGGTGTCCTACGAGAGTGGGCACTTCACCAGCCGGGGTCTTTCCCAGACCGGATCTGTGGCTTTCCTATGCCCGTGGATCGATCCGGCAACGAGGAACTTGGGCTGCGAGTGGGTACTCTGATTGTTCAAAGGCACCCGCGAAAAAAGGACAGTGGAATTTGCCGAGATAAAGCCAGACAATTGCACAGGGTTTTTGGACTTTCCCATCAGATGCACGATTTCTCTTAGCATCTTGAAATAACCGCCGAGAGACGGACATTCCGATTTCTTTCCGAACGTCGCTGGATCTCCACCACCACAAATCCGGGAGGGATTGCGAAACCAAGCGGTGGGGGTGAAATTTAGGGAGTGTCGGAACAATTCCGACATGCTATATCCCCGGATTCCCGAGTCTCTCCGGCAGGAGGCAAGAACATTCAAACAGTTGAGCGTTATTTTAAATAACTCTCTCTGGGCACCTGTTTTACCGGTGAGTACTCCTGCAATTTGATGATGCCCGAAGTGGGCTTGAAAGCCCAGAATGCCCGGTTTGGGAAGGGAGGCACGAAAATGAGAGGGGTTCCTTCTCGATGTGGGTCTAGCGTGTACTGTTGTCCCGACCAATCGCAAGTTTTTGTTTTGGAGCCACACTTGGGCCTCTGCCGTCTGCTTCGAGTTCGTGGGGTATGGAATTTAGCAGTGGTGTTGGGGTGTATGATCTCCTTTTACCCCGACACCCTGATTCCGCAAGTGCTAGCCGAGGAATTGGTGCGTAACCCCACTTTTAAAAATGTGGATAGCACCGGTTTTCCGGAAGCTTGGATCCCTTGGCAACCGGGCAACACCGCAAATGCATGTCGAGTCCAGGTGGTTCCGGAAGGTCTCCGCATGGATTCCCCCGGAAAACCTTATGGGGTGGGCGGAGTCACTCAACAGGTCAAGGGCATCCACAGCGGACAGGCTTACCGAATCCGTGCCGAGTGCCAATGGGAGGGGATTGTAAGTCCCTATCGCTCTGTGCTACTTCGGTTGACGTGGCTGAGCGAGGGTAAACCCGTACATCCGGCGGGTTTGTTGGTCCGGGGTCCCATTTGGCAAGGGGAAAAGGGAGTATTTGAGGACGTGTTGGTTGCCCCAGCAAACGCCGATACCGCGGAGATATCGCTTGAGCTGAAGTGGCCGGGAGACGGCTTTGTTATTTGGAAATCTGTTCAGATGACACCTTGTGATCCGCCAACACCTCGCCGGGTAAAAGTGGGAACTGTACATTTCCGGCCTCGCGGCAGTACACCCGAGAAAAACCTGGAGTTATATGCCCGGTATATTCGGGAAGCAGGCCAACTTGGGCTGGATATTGTGTGCTTGCCAGAACTAATCACAGTGGTGGGAACGGGAAAGCGGTCGTTCGAAGTAGCCGAGCCCATTCCGGGTCCGGCTTCGGACTATCTCGGTCGGGCTGCCAAGGAGGCACATGTTTGGGTGGTAGCTGGACTCGCGGAAAAAAGCGGGGAGGAGATCTACAACACGGCTGTCCTCTTGGATCGCGAGGGAAAAGTGGCTGGCAAATACCGAAAGGTGCATTTGCCCCGCGAGGAGTGGAAAGAAGGAATCACCCCCGGGCATGAGTATCCAGTATTCGAGACGGATTTTGGGAAGATTGCTATCCAGATCTGTTACGACTGGTTCTTCCCGGAAAGCCATGCCAACTTTGCCCTACGTGGGGCGGAAATCCTCTTTGCTCCCACGTGGGGTGAGACTTGGCCCGATCACGAGGGCAGAGTTCACGGGGAGAATGTCTTCCGGGTGCGGGCCAGAGATAACGGAATCTATCTTGTTGCCTCGGTGTACGACGGCAGCAGTATGATCATCGACCCTATGGGCCGAATTCTCGTTTCCAATCAAGGGAAAGAAGGTCTCTTTTGGTGCGAAATAGATCTTGCGAACCGAGAACTCTGGCCTTGGGTAGGTTTTTGGAGGTCAATCGGTCCTCGAGATCGCATGCCCCACACCTACCGAATGCTTGCCGAAGAACCTCCAGGCCCTACGTACTGACGATGGGCATGTCCCTAGTTCGTCCGGATTTGGCCGACCGAGCACAAAGAGACGAGTTCTCCGATTCTCTCCGTCGCGGCTCGGTTTATCCCTCAGCAAAAACTAACTTTTGACCGGCCACTTCGGAAAAGATGCGGAAGTGTAGCCGAGCCTTTCCGTCGGCTTCGTCCATGAACTGACAATACCAAAGTAGCTCTTCGATAGCCCGTAATTGTTGCAACAGCTGGGACCGCTCTAACCCCTTGGGAGGTTCTTTTTTATCGCCCGGATTGAGTTTCTTCTCCAACTCCCGGCGTTTCTGTTCCAGGCTGCTTCGGAAGATATTCCGATTTCCCAAGTCCGGCGGTATGCTTCGGAGCGGAGTCTTCTCTGCGAGAACTTGCACTCGAATACCGAATCCTTGAGAGCGGCTGCTAAATGTCAACCTTATGGGAACTGCTCGGTGGGTATTTCCGTCGCGATCTTTTCGCGGCACGTACACCATGAAAACTCCCCGAGGTGGAGCAGGGAGCTTCGGCTCCACCTCCGGTGTCACCTTAACCCCATCGATACCCACAAGTTCCCAAGCCAAAAACTCCTCAGCTGGTAACCACTTGGCGGTGACCGCGATATTGACAACTCCCCGGGTTAACTCGATAGGGGGAACTTCAACGGCCGCCGGCTGTCGCAGACGCACGTACCGATTTTCACTCCCCACCCGAATTTGCAAAACACAATTTCGGAGGTAATTCGCTGTGGGGTATGGGGCATTGGCATCCCATTGGAAATAAAGCCGGCCCCCTTCGCGGGTGAACTTACCGACCGGCACCACCTGAGACTTTCCGCCTACGCCCGTGGACTCCAGTTGCACCAGCCAGTTCGGTGGCTCTCCGGGTATGCTGATTTCATGAAGCACAAATTGAACGCCCTTTCGAAAAGCTTGGGTTCCCCCCAAGAGTATCAGTTGCCAGCTCGCGTTCGGATCCCCACCAACCCGCCCGATTTCGATAGGGAGGATCTCTTCTCCCTCCTTAGGTGTTGCAAATTCCGGAAGCTCGACTATCTCGGGAAAACCCTCGAAAAGTTTCTCGGGCGGCTCTTTGCCCTGGGGCCTAACCTCTTCGGCAGGCTCCGGAGGGTTTTCGCCACCCATTTGGTCCTCCGAAGGTGGGGTGACCCCAGTAGTTTCCTCCGCAGGAGGTTTGGCTCCACTCTCCTCTTGGGCAGGTCGACTTTCTGCTGCCATTTCCTCAGGCGAGGGAGACACTTCCGGGGAAGCTGGGGACCTCGGCCCACTACTCTCCCCAGAGCTTGCGGAGGCCGGTGTTTCAGAATCCTCGAGAGAAGAGGTCTGTTGCTCAGGAACGGCAACGGGCACCAACGGCTGCCCCGGTGAAGCACCGGACTTCTGATCTCCGGCCGGAGCATCAAACTTAGTGGGATCAAAGGTGAGATCGGGCTTAATTTCGGGAAAGCGGATTTCTGTGGAGGCCTGGTCTTCCCTTGATCCCGCCGAGGTCGAAGGTCTTTCTTGTCCAGTGCGAGCAAGCACCGCGGCCGACCGCCCTCCCCCACTACGAAGCAGCCAGGCAACTCCCCCTAGTACTACCACAAGAAGAGTCAAAGTGACCAAGCCTCCACCCACGGCCAGAATCTTCTGCCGCTTGGAAAGGGCCCCCCACCGGGTCTTCCAGCCCTGAAACACCGAGGGTTTTTTAGAAGAGCGGCCCAACAGCGAAGTTGTCCGAGCCGGAACTTCCACGGGGAAAATTTGGGCCTCTTCTCCTCCGGTGCCCACAAGGCTCTCGGCTCTACTTTCGAGTTGCTCCTCCCCGACAGTTTCTCCTACCTGGATCCCAGAGGTCTCTTTAGCTTCCACCCCAACAACTTCCGCCTGGGCCATGACCCCAATAGTCTCCGCCTCGCTCCCTTCTACCTCGGAACCATGGGTTGCGGTTCCGACCTCCAAACCGACCTCCATTTCGGCAGAGGAAGTCGGCACAGCCGGAGCTTCAGGCGCTTTTTCCTGGATTACCACCGGCTCTAAACGACGAAGTAATTCCTCGGCATTTTGCGGGCGTTCCGCCGGATCCCACGCCAAAAGATCTAAGAGGAACTCTCTGACCTCCATGGGCTGATCTTCTAACTGCTCGGAGCATTGCTCCCGCCAAGCGGCAGGAGTGGTGTCCGGCCCGCAAGGAGGTAAACCGCGGCCCGTGGCCGAATAAAACAAACAAGCACCAAGCGAAAAAAGATCCGCCTGAATCGAGGGTCCCGCCCCCGTCCGCACTTCAGGAGCCTGCCACTCCCACCTTCCCTCCACGTTCTTTGTTCCCGCCGAGAGCTTTTCCGGACAAGCCTCCCGGATCCAATGGGAGAAGCCTCGATCCAACAGTTTCACACTTCCGTCATGAGTGATCATCAACTTGGAAGGCCTCAGGTTTCCGTGAGCAATCTCCCTCGCATGAAGAACCTGCAGACCTTCCGCAGCCTCGTAAGCTAATTGGAAGATTGCCTCCGGCGGTAAAACTCCAGAATCGCGAACCAACTGTTCTAAGCTGTCTCCCTCGATGAACTCCAACACTAAGAAGTACCGGCCAGCATCCTGCTCGGCGTTGTAGGCCCTCACCAAACGGGGGTGATCCAGTGCTGCCCAAAGCTGAGCCTCGGCCAAAAAACGATTTCGCCACTCCTCGAGTTGAGAAAGCTGTTTAGCTAGAACTCTCAACACCAGATGCCGTTCCATAGCCCGATGGCGGGCTAGAAAAAGTGGATTGACTTCGTCCGGGCTGAGTACGTCGATCAAGACGTACTTCCCGAGAACCACATTTCGTCCAAGAACCAGTTGGCCGGCTTGCCACCGCGTCAACCTTCCTCTGCGGACAAGCTCGGCACCTAATGCTTTGGGATCGGGAAACTCGGCCGCGAGTTGCCGAATTTCCTCAAGTTCGGCAGAACCGAAAAGTCCCGCCTTTTCCAGCCTTTCCAGAAAGGCAGTACTCATTTTTCACCTCGGCCTTCACACAAACGCGGAAGCCAAAACCCCCTACCCCTCTTCCTCTCTCCCCCTCAGGGCCCCAAGGACCGCCCTTAAAACTTGGGATTTCTCTTTACTCTAGTATGGGGGACATCTGGCCGGGGTACCCTGCCACATGAAAATCTCCAAGCCTGCTGAACATTCGCAACCAGCAAACCCCTAACCCAACTCCGCCTCACTCTGACTAATCAAATGCCCGATATGCCCTTCCCCCCTTCAAGACCGGCTCTATTCGAGGCCAGGCAAAAGCCCACGAATACAACCACCTCAAACTCTGAAGCCCACAATCTCCGGTGTCGATGTAAGAGATCCTAGTTCATCCGCACCAACCTAAAGGCAATATCGTTGTCGAAAACAGGGGTTTGTACCTTCACCACTTCACCCTGGGAATCAATCGTTACGGTTTGGACGACTTCACCCGAGATGGGAGAAATCCACTCCCCTTGGTAACTTCCTGGCGGCAATCGGAGCTCAAGTTCTGCCCGGATGTTCGCCCGAAGGTGCTCTTTGAGGTTTTTTGGCTTTCGGGGAATCGGCACACACAGATATACTGCATAAGCACGGCCCGGATCAGCGAGGATACGAACGTTCAGATCACCCGGTTTTTTGTGCAATGCCTCGGGAAAAGGCCGCATGCGTACAAAATCAAACGACTCCATAAAACGTTTGAGAATACCCAGTTGCTGGCGGAGTTCTGGGGACCCACCCCCAGGAGAACTGTAATCCCGAAAAGTGCCTTCCGGATGGGTACAGGTGAAGGAGTAATCGAGATGGCTAAACAAACCCCCTCCAGCAAGGATAAACTCCCAAGCCTCGGTTCGATAAATGATGTCCTCCCGGCCGCGGAAACCCGTTTCATTTTCACCAATCACGCAGTTCCAATGGTAGTTCCATCCCACCGCGTCGGGAGGGGTGCAATAATGGAAATTTAGAATGGATACCGCGGGATGAACTTTCTCGACTTTCTTCGACCCATTCGCGATGTTCAATGAAATCAAATGCTTGTTCGGAAGGTTTCTTTCTGTTTCCACAATCGTTTCTATTATCTTCTCCTGCCAGTCCCAAGGTACGTTTCGAGCATAGGGTTCGTTACAGACTTCAAGGTAGAAATTGTCAAACTCGTTGAGTTCTTCCACAACTCGCCGAACGAACGCGAGCTGCACTTCCACCAAATCCGGATGTTTTAGGGTAAGCACTTCATCGCGAGGACAATTCCCAATCCCGTTCACGTTATTGCGGCTATTCATCGGAGAGGCGAGCCAGAGTTCCTCGTTATATAACGGGCAAAATAAATTGAATTCCACAACCACCCCGTACTTTGAGGCAGTTGCCATAAATCTCTTCAACCGCTCAAAATACTTGGAGTCAAAGCGTTTTAGGTCAAACTTATTCCCTCCATCGTAGTACCCAGGTTCATCGCTCCGTGCCCAAGGTGCCAAATACCTTCCCGGTTTGGGAGCCAAAGTGTTGTCGGTGATTCCGAACGAACCAGGCACCTCGCGATAGGTACCCGAGAAAGTCCGGGTATGATTCAACCCGTCCCGGGCAAGGGCCGCAAAATATCGTTCAAAGTCGAAATCCAAATTCAATAAAGCCCCGTAATGCTCCCCCGAGCCTATGAGAACCGTGGGCTTTCCCCGCCAAAGGAAGTAATGCGGATTATCAGGATGCAGCTTCAAAGGCTCTGCCGCAAAGATGTGGCCCACAAGCCCTAACCAGATCCCTAGCAGCAAGCAGGATGAAGACAATTCACGAGCTTTTAACCACCTCAAACCCGCGTGCAATTGCCTACCGTCGACACCTTCCATATGCCATCCCATTTCCATATCTTGTCCCATCAGGCTGGGTCCCCTCCGGAAGAGCCGGTTCAACCCGTCGATTGTTTCCTTCAGCCAAAACGAGATCACTATCCGCGTGAGACCTATAACCCCTGGATACGGGAGCGTGTATTTAACCGTGTATACAACCTTGCCGAACCCAGGTTTACCCCACCGTCTCTCCGCAAGTAACCCCTAAACTTGAGCGAGGTCTCCGAGAAGATTCAAATGAAGCAGAACCCATTCCTTAGCTCAGCTTGCTCGTCACCCATTTTCCAGGCCGCCGCAACCGTTAACTCTGGATGTACGTCCTCATGAACTGGTTTTCCATAGCAAGTCGGTCCAACTGGGCCTTCACCAAATCTCCAATCGACACAATCCCCACCAAACGCCCTTGCGATAGGACCGGCAGATGACGAATCCGGTGCCGGGTCATCTTTTCCATCGCCTCTTCCACGGACCATGAAGGCTCACTAGTGATTAGGTCTTTTGTCATTATTTCCGTGACCTTCGTTTCCGCCGGCGATCCCTTTTTCGCAGCGGCAAACCGCAAGATGTCCCGTTCCGTGATGATACCACACAATACCTCTCCCTGCTCCAAATCTCGCTCACAGACTACCAACGCCCCCACGTTGTGCTGAACCAGCTCCTGGATCGCTTCCTCCAACGTGGCATCGGGGTGGATGGTGTAAACTTGCCTACCTTTCACATTAAGGATGTCTGCCAATTTCATCGTTCTACACTCCCAGCTTCTCAGAGGGGATCACGCTACGGTCGCCTTACGTACCAGCTTCAGCTGGACCCTACCCACACGAAGATCCGCACTGACGGTGGCCGGAGGGTTCCGCACAAGTCTCTATCCGACTGGCAATATAACCCGGGGACCTGCTAGGTGAAAGCTTTCGTGATCTTTTGCTTGGCCTTGCGAAAGACCCAAATTTGGCCTGAGGCTCTAGCTGCCGGCCCCGGGGTCAAAATTTGGGGAAATTCAGGCGACATCTCTACCCAGTTTTGCCCCGGTCTTACCGCTATTTTGGTATATAGCCCCACCCGAATGTAGTACCCTTCCACCGGTGGACCGTTCTTGTCGCGACGCATCTTTCCTGATCTGCAATCCCGAGATCCCTTTTCCGGGAGATGCACCTTTTCGCCGGCAGGCTTTTTGGCCTTGCCCCGGACCGCAGGGTCCGGAGTTGAGGAAATTGGTCAACTGTGCGAACTACGGAATGTCACCCCGGACGATGGCAGCCCGGCCGAATCATCCCGGGACCACCATCTCCCCAAAATTAGCGGACCTTTACTCCGCCGGCCGGTACCAAACCTCAGAGCAAAGTTGTATTTCGCCGACATTTCGCCAAAAGGCCCAACTCCCCTCAGTCAAACACGGTATGCACAACCCAGCGGAGAACAGGCGAAGCTGAGAGGCTAAATTAACTCCACATTTCACCTTTCGTCTTCAAATCCGACTTCCGGTCTTTCGAAAAGTTGAGAACGAGAAGGATGAAGACATTCACCAAGGATCCGACCCTTGAGTCGTCCTATCACGTCTAGCCTTGGGTGTTCACAGGATGTTCGAAAACGCCTCTCTCTTCAGGCAGGATAACGCCGGCCGGCACCAAGCCGAATTGTCCTTCCGAAACCGGTACCCGGTCAACTTCCTGATTTTCTGTCACTGGAGGCCAGGAACTCCGTCCGCAGCCGTTCCGCTTGGTCCCAATCCACCCGCAGGCGACGGATGCCCACCGCCAGGCCGGTCTTCACATCCACTTCTATCACCGCCCCATTCAAACGTACGTCGTCAGTTGCCACCGAAAAATTCGTAGGTCTGAACGTGCGAGCCTTTAATACAACCGGATCGATCTTTCGGCCGATAATGCTCTCGTGGGGCCCAGTCATCCCTAGATCGCACTGAAAAGCTGTACCCCCCGGGAGAATTTGTTCATCGGCAGTGGGAACATGGGTATGGGTTCCCAGTACTGCGGTAACTCGGCCGTCAAAACATCGGGCCAACATCTGCTTTTCGGCAGTGGCCTCGGCATGAACATCCACAATAATACATCGAACCTGTTCCGGAAGCGTGGCGAGGACATTTTCGATGGCCTCAAATGGACAATTGGCCGGATTCATGAAAATCCGCCCCACCACGCAAAGGACCGCTACGGGAATGTGATCCGGGGTTTCTAAAATGGTAAACGGCCGACCGGGAGCCTCTCGCGGGTAATTTGCGGGTCGGACCAGCCGCTTTTCTTCATCAATGAATTGAAGAATCTCCTTTCTACAATACACATGATCCCCCATGGTGAGACAATCCACCCCGGCTCCGATGAGTTCATCGTAACACGCTCGTGTCAAACCGGAGCCTCCCGCTGCATTTTCCGCATTGGCTACTACAAAGGAAATGTTCTCGGCCCGGCGGAGAATCGGCACAACCTTTCGCACGATATCTCGCCCAGGCTGCCCCACAATGTCCCCAATGACGAGGATCCGAAAGGTGCCCAAACCAGGGCCCGATGTTGTCTGATGGACCAACGACATGAGCAGGAATTCCCCATAAAAAAGGGTGCAAAGAACGAACGCCTAATCTCTCAGGGGGCTCCGGCAGGTAAATCCGACATCTGTCCTTACGGTTTCCTTGCCGGCGATAGCTACTGGACTCACTCCCTCCAACGAAAATGGGGTCGCTTGGTTTGCTTACACGGCCGGAAAGAATCCAAGGAAGGTCTCGCTCGGCCCCACTGCAAGCCGGTTGGCCGAACTATTCAAAATAACGGGGATTCCCTGGGCCAAGAAAACTCGGGACGGCCGGGGATCGATCCACCTTACGCCACAGGAAGACCAAAAACTCTTCCAAGTCACCGAGCGATTTCCGTAAAGCGAGTTTCTCGCACAACGGTTACCTTGATTTCCCCAGGGAAGCTCAATCTTTTTTCGTAGGCTCGAGCGATATCACGACAGATTTTGGCAGCCATTTCGTCGGTAGTTTCAGAAGCCTTCAAAATGACCCGCATCTCCCTTCCCGCCTGGATCGCATAAGCCTGTTCAACGCCGGGGAACTCGGAGGCAATTTGTTCCAGCTCCTGCATTCGCTTCAGATACTTTTCCAGAGTTTCTCGGCGTGCACCAGGCCGAGATGCACTGCAGGCATCCGCAGCAGCAACTATTGCCGTGTACGGCCACTGAATGCAAAAACTATCGTGATGACATTCCGCAGCATGGACCACCTCTGGTGGCTCACCAAACCGCCTCAGTAGTTCTCCTCCAATTTTCGGATGCCCGCCTTCCACCTCGTGGTCGACAGCCTTTCCGATATCGTGAAGTAAACCACATCGCCGGGCCAGTGCCCCATTGTAGCCCAGCTCCTCAGCAATCATCCCGGCGATAAACGCTACCTCGATAGAGTGACGCAAAACATTCTGACTATAGCTAGTCCGGAAATTCAGCCGACCCAAATATCGGACGATTTGGTCGTGAATGTTGGTGATGCCTACTTCCCGGCAAGCTTCTTCGCCCATGCGAAGGATATGGTCCTCTATCTCCTTCTCGGTCTCTTCGACTACCTCCTCAATCCGGCCAGGATGTATCCTTCCATCATCGATCAACTTCATCAGTGATAATCGAGCCACCTCCCGACGGACGGGGTCAAAACAACTAACCATTACAACCCCAGGAGTATCGTCGATAATCAGGTCTACTCCGGTCGCCTTTTCAAAGGCACGGATATTCCGCCCTTCCCGGCCGATGATGCGGCCTTTCATCTCCTCATTGGGAATGTCCACCACTATGGTAGTGAACTCCGCTGTGTGGGGTGCCGCATACCTCTGAAGGGCAGAAAGCAGAATCTCCCGAGTTTTCTCCTCGCAACGTTCCACCAGGTTTTTTTCATGTCGGAGGACCGCAGCGGCTACCTCTTGTTGAAGTTCCTTCTCGAGCAATTCAAGCAACCGTTTTGTGGCCTCCTCTTTGGTTAGCCCAGAAATCTCATGGAGACGCTGTCGCTCCAGAGCAATGATCTTTTCACGATCCTCATTAAGTCGATTATATTCCTGAATTTTTTCTGCGAGCTTTCGCTGCAAATTCTCAATAACTCGTTCCTGCTTTCGGAGTTGCTCGCTCTGCTGATCTAAGGCGTCCTGCCGCTTGTCTAGAAGGCGTTGCCGGTTGTGAAGTTCTTCGCGAATTTTACGAAATTCTTGTTCAGCCTCCTCTTTGTAACGAAGAGCAAGCTCCTTCAATTCGACTTCGGTCTCTCGACGCCGATTTTCCGCTTCCTGCTCCGCCCGAGATATGATTTCCCTTGCCCTTGCCTTCGCACCTTTGACAACAAAATAGTCCCAGACGCGGAGGCAGACGAACGTCACGAAGGCCGTGGAGCCACAAAGTGCCAGATACCAAACGAGGTCGTTCACGGCGGTTCCCCCCAATTCGCAGAGTTGTTTACTTTGAGGAACGGGGAATCGCCGAGCTTAGCTAGCAGCGACGAGCGGGATACCGAGGGATCTTCGGGATCGATCCGAAGCCCCCGAGTTAACGCCGGGATTTCCCAAGGAAAAGAACCCCCCGCACAAAAGCCCAGTCCGGTCCCCGAATTAGCCCCCGGTGGGACAAACTCCTGCCACCCAGGATCTGCCACCGGAACTTAGAACCGGGCCTGTTAAAGGAGCCGGGCCCTCGACATCCTCTAAATGGGGGCAGAATCCCCCATCCTGTGTCCCGGGCACCCGTTGGCTTTGCGGAGTTGTCAAACCGTTTTTGACCCCGGCGGTAGTTTGCCGAAAATCGGGTTGGCCGCTCCTTGTAACCCTTTCGGATCGGGAAAGGATGCGGCGGAATTACTTGCCCAATTAAAGAGCAAACCGCTTGGGCCCTGTTCGACTGGCCACACTGGTATAAGCCAGCCACAGCCGCCACCAGGCAACTCCAAAGGCTTCCCAGGACCCAGCAAACCCGATTCACCGCGGCAACCTCGTCTGAATTCACGCTAGCTTTTCAGCTCGGCGGGATCTCCCATCCCGTGGTTTTTGTCGACTACAACTACCAACCTGATGAAGCCCCTAGCCTAAGCTTGGAATACCGGCGGGTTCTGCAAAACCCGCCTCCGCCCCCTTATGTCAACGATGCAAGTAATACGCCCTTTTGTGCTTCTGGAGATTTTCAAAGCTACTCGTTGGAAAAACCCAGCTTGATTCAACTCTTGCACTAGAAATTCGTCCAAAATCACGCAAAAACTGCTTTCAATTATCCTTTGGCTCTATCCTAAAAACTTATTTGTGGGCCAAAACACCCAAAGTTCTAATGCACTAAAGTTATGCAAATCTATCTGTCAGTCAGGCTAACCAATCGGTTTGTGCTAGAAATTCGTCAAATTAGTAACAATGCAAAGAACTCTTCTTTGGCTGGGGTGACGCCGACAGGCTTACTTCTCAAGCCCCAAGCAGCATTCTTCTACCCAGCTGCCGGCCCCCTTTACCTCCGAGCCAATTAAACCCCCTTAGGCATCCTGCTCGTTCGCTCAGGGGCAACTTCCTGGAAGGGCTCGCGGCACAAAACCGCTGGGCCGGCATCGCCCACCTCAGCCCCAGAGCCCCCAATTTGCAAGTTACTTGCCTCCTCGTGAGCGGACTGGGCATCACCCCACAGTAATTTTCAAACTCGAAAAAGAATTCCTGCTGCTTACAAAACACGAAATGCTAACTGAATTATGCGACTTTACTAAAGTGGTCCTGAAAAGTTCGCTCTCTGTCGCCGCTTGACAATTTTGTTTAAGCTTCAAAAGCAATTTTTTTAGCAAATCTCTTTCGAACTATAAATCAATTGGATTATCAGCTCGTTGATCACCTTACTTTCTCAATTTCTGAGGCTTTTCCAACTTACCTCTTTCGATGGCTTGAAGTTTCGAAGGCTTTTTGCATTACACAATCCAATTAGTTCGGCCACCAAAGCGTACACACTAGTCAAGATATTCCAAAATCACCGAAGTCTATCCCCGGCCTGCAACATCGGCCGGGCATTCAGCCTTTCTTAAATTGTGGCAATCAGCACTTCGTTTTGAAAATTAATAGTGGCCGACATCCATTAACTGCCCCCTAGGCCAAAAATAGCAACTCAGATCAAAGACGAACCTCATTTGCCACCAGGCTAAACGTGCCCCGAACAAGCCCAGACACCCCCTCCACAGCCCCATCCACCCGCAACTCCATCACACCAAAAACGTACCCTAAGCAAGCAACATTCTGACCAATCTTGCTGCCCAGCTCGGATCTTGTCCCGCCCCTTTTTGATCGGTCTCAATTCGAATGTCGCCTTCTGGACTTGTTCTCGGCACGGATTAACCCGGTGAGATTCTTTTGGACTGCCGGGGCCGCCCAACGAGCACCTCCCTATCCCGCCTGGAGCAAGAGGTAACTCACAAAACCTATTGTACCAGATTTCAATGTTACAGGGGACGTTAATCATACAGGGCACCGTGCAAGATCCTCGTTTTCCAAAAACCAGTTAGCACCCCCGGCGATGCTTCCAAGGCTTGTGGTTTTCGAAGGTGTCCCACCCCTCTTTACTTTAAGGCCGAAAAAGCCTATTCCTGGAGAAGCTTCGGCTAGCCACTCGGCTATGGAAGTATCGTCTTGTGCTACACGGTTTTGGCCAATCTCTTTGTTTTTCTGCTTCCACCCGGGTCAAAATTTCGGGAAGGCCAGGTTTGGTGCAAGCCCCCTTTCTCGGGCCAGATCATCCCACTCACACTTCAAAGCAGCGGACCTGCTCCTTGGCCTCATTCACCGACAGCCTCGACCCTTCCCAGCCGTTGCCGGACGATTCAACTTCCGATTTGCTGCCAGATCTGGAAGGGGGAGCCCGGTAAGTCAGGTGATGGAGGTCTTTCCTCAGCCTTCGTCGCACGAGATAAGGGTTTTCGCTTGACACCCGGAGAAACCGAAGATATTCAAGTATCTTGCAAAAAAACGGAGCTTTATTGACTTGCAACCTGGTGGTCCCATTTCCGGAGGCTGTTCTAATGTCTACGTCCGCCCTCGGATTGACTACATTGGACGGGATCATATTTTTAGGCTACCTAGTCTTTGTGGTCCTTTTCGCAATGTTCATGTCTCGCAAAGAGAAGACCTCGGAGGACTACTTTCTGGCCGGTCGGCAACTCACGTGGTTTCTCATCGGCATTTCATTGATTGCTTCCAACATCTCAACGGAGCACTTCGTGGGGATGGCCGGAGCGGGATTCGCCACCGGGCTTGCCATCGCGTGTTACGAGTGGACCGCTGCCGTAGCGATAGTAATCGTGGGGCTTTTCCTCCTACCGAAGTTTCTGGCTCGAGGAATCTACACGATTCCTCAGTTTTTGGAATTCCGCTTTAGCCCCGGAGCCCGGGGAGTAATGGCTTTTTACATTATGGCCGCGTATGTACTGGTGATCATCTCGGCGGTTTTGTATGCCGGGGCCTTGGGGTTGGACACCATTTTTGGAGAAGCCATTCGAAACTGGTATGCCCAAACTCCTTGGCTGCAGCAAACCGGTATTGCCGAATGGTTGGGGAATAACTGGGTGCTTATTGCCTCCGTTTGGTTTATCGGCCTGCTCGCAGGGGTCTACACCGTTTGGGGTGGACTTAAAGCGGTGGTTTGGGCCGATTTGATCAATGGATTGGCTTTGATCACCGGGGGGGCCATACTCACGTTTTTGGCATTTTCCAGCTTGATAAGCCAAGTCGGCGGAGGTGACGTCTTCCAGGGGGTGCAAGAATTTTTCCACCGGGCAGGCGACAAACTTTCAGCGGTCAAGCCCTGGAATCACCCCGAGGTTCCGTGGATTGCCGTGTTCATCGGCGGCCTTTGGATTCCGCAGTTCTTCTATTGGGGATTAAACCAGTTTATCACCCAAAGAGCATTAGGAGCCCGGAGTGTTTCCCAAGGCCAAAAGGGGATGGTCTTTGCCGCTTTCCTTAAAATCTTGATGCCGTTTATCATCATTTTCCCCGGTATTGTGGCCTTCGAGCTTTATGGCACTCAAATTCGGGAAGCCGATCGGGCTTTCCCGCACTTAGTACGGACTATCTTGGGCCCCGGGCTGTGCGGACTGATGTTGGCAGCCATGTTCGGGGCAGTAATGAGTTCGTTAGATTCGATGCTGAATTCTGCCTCCACCATTGTCACAGTTGACTTGTACCGGAGGCACCTGAATCCTCAAGCCGCCGAACGAACCTTACTAAGATTGGGTCGGGTCCTCACGGCTTTATTTGTGATCATCGCATGCTTGTGGGCACCCCAATTGGGTTGGATCGCCGGGGGCAAAGGAGTATTCGACTACATTCAGCGGACGTGGGGATTCATCACTCCGGCAATTGTGACCGTGTTTTTCTTCGGGCTTTGCTTCTCCCGAGTAAGTGCCCAAGCAGCAGTGGGGGCCCTTCTCTTGGGACCGACGTTTTACATGTGGTGCCTCCGCACTATGCCGGAGGTTGCTTTTCTCCATCACATGGCTTTTACGTTTGTTGTGCTTAGCCTCTACATTCTTATCGTTAGTCTGCTTTCACCTCTCCGTGAAGTGGAAATACAGTCGCCGGAGGAAGGCCCCTCCGTGGGAATGGGCATGCCGTGGGGGGAATTCGCTCGCCCTCGCGGGTTGATTCGAGGATTTCTCGTACCTATCGCGACGGTAGCCCTGGGGGCTTATTGGATGAGCACTGCCCTCTTTGAGTTTTCCTGGAGAATTTTGGTTTCGCTTTTCCACCGTTGGCAGTCGGACCAACTACCGGATTGGCTGCCTTTCGTGACCACATTTATTCCTGTTGTCCTGTATGCGATCATCGCATTAATTTTGCTCCATTTGCCCTACCCGCAAGTGCGGTATGTCTTACCGAAGGAGTCGAGGCCACGAATTGGATGCCTGCGTGTTGCCCGAACCTTGGTGGGCTCGCTAATCCTAGGTTGCTTGGTGGGGCTGCATGTGTATCTTTTCATGGTTCTCTCCGGAAATACCTCTGGGTTGCGGGAGGCAGCGTGGGTTTCGCAATACCGACACCTATGGGAGCAGCAGCTGGTAATTGACGTGCCGGCAATTATGCCTGCTGATGCGGAGGGAGCTGCAACGGTACTGAGATTAGGCCATCTACAGCTAGGACTTACGCCACTGGTCCTGCAAGTGATGCCCCTTGTGATAGCGATTGCTGTTGGTGGGTTCTTTTTCCTTGGATCTGTCTTGCTTTGGGCCATGGGGGCAAGAGCCGGGGTGCAGCCCCGTCCTGAGGTCGAAATCGACCTTAAACCAAGCCGGGCGGCCGGATTCTTCGGATTCGTGGTTATCGTGCTCGTGGGACTTGTATACTACCTCTTCTTCTGATTTGGAAAAAAACCGCGGGGTGAAGCAACCGGCATTTCCTCTCAAGCTCGCTTGCGGCCCCGAACAAGCCATATCCCCCGATTCGTGCAAGTTTGTTCAGAAGAGAACGGGGCAGGAGGAAGTTGGTTGTCGCTAAAAGCGACCATTGCAGGCCGACATTTGGCCCGGTTGGGGGAAGGGCCCCCACTTCGAATTGCCTCGGGGAAATCCAAAAAAACTGAGGTTCTTTTCCAGCTATATACTCAATATCCCAGTCGTGAAACGAACTCTCAGAAAGTAATCCACTAAGGAAGTGGACGCCTGACCAAGAACTGTGACCCAAGCACGAAGTTTCCCGCCCAGGTAGGAGCTAAGTTGGTGTAGTTTCAATCGCTTCCTCCACGAGGTCATGAAGCCGAGGGAGGTCTCTGATTCGGCCGGCGACGTGGGGATGAGCAAAGATTCGGACTCGTTTCACATAATCGTCGAACTGTGTTTCGGCTAATGTTCGCACAACAGGCGACACTTGAGCCAAAGGTCGATAAATTCCTTCCTTCAAAAAAAACACATCCACTTGGAACTCCACCTCCCTTTTGGCCGGCGGAGCATCAATCAAGATCATATGTGGGGGAAGAGGCCTCCCCAGGTGTCTACTGCACAGCTCGGCCAAACGTTCGCTGCATTGGACCAGCCAGCAATAAGGCCGTCGGGCTAGTTTTTGGTAAATCTCCCGGTTTTCAAAAAAGCTGTACTGACTTACCCGCTTGTAGAGGATCCTCCGCGGACCGAAGAGGCCTTCGAGGAGGTCATTAGCAGGTCCATGGCCAGCTTCCCTTCGTAGGCGATCGATGAAGGGTAAATCTGTACATCTAAACAAGTCAGGAAGATCTAACTGTCGATAGAGCATAAAAAATGCCCGCTGAAACATCGCGGTGGCAGCCCGTACACAGTGATGCCAGTATACCTCGCTAAACATGACGTATCGGGCAAAGACAAGCATCTCTGCCGCTGTCTTTCCCTTTTCCGTAATGCTGAGTCCATCCCCGGTGGCGTTCAGACAAAGACTCCCCAAAAGCCGCTCTTGGTCGAAATTTCGTCCATAAGGGACCCCGGCGTGGAGACTATCCCGAAATAAATAGTCCATTTTGTCTACATCCACTGGACCAGAAAGCATGCTGGCCAGTAAACGTCGGGTTTTCGCCAGTTGGCCGCCGTTTAAAAGATCGAGGACCTCGCCCGGTTCTACATTCCACTCCTCCCGCAGCAATTCGGCCAAGGAAGGATCCTCAAGATAGAACTTCACCAATTCCTCGTGCCGGGGTACATCTGGAAGCTCAAGGTCCTCGATGGGATGACAAAATGGCCAATGTCCCAAATCGTGAAGAAGAGCCGACACAATAAACAACCCTGCCTCCCGAGGAGAAACCTGCTCGGAAAATCGAGTATCATATGCTAAACGTTTGACCACTAAGAGAGCTAGTCGATATACCCCCAGGGAGTGCTCGAATCGAGTATGGTGGGCGGCCGGGTAGACCAAAGACACCAGCCCCAACTGGCTAATTCGTGCTAATCGGCGAAAAGCAGCCGTGTCGATAATTCGGCGAACCCGGTCCGTGAGGGGTACATCCAACTCCGGAGGAATCCGAATCAACTGTCGCCGGCTGTCAAGGCCCATGATCTCCGGAATTGTTAAGAGTTCTGTGCGGGCCATCGGATCGTCTTCCACTCCTCCAAACGGTTGCCGCCACCGGTCTAGGAA
>Ga0071330_1054406_pt1 | contig 34291 bp, 29 predicted proteins | sample GBScel77sediment_FD_63802 | JGI IMG/M metagenome (GOLD analysis project Ga0071330, IMG submission 63802) | Hot spring sediment microbial communities from Great Boiling Spring, Nevada - Cellulolytic enrichment Sediment 77C v2 (version 2) | ecosystem: Environmental > Aquatic > Thermal springs >...
GGCGTTTCTTTATGTGTCTTTTAAGGGTTTAAACTGGGGTGATTTTCTAAAGGTTTTTGGAAGCGTCAATTATATTTATATCGTCTTAATGTTGATTCTCATCATTTTGTCAAATTTTTTCAGGGCTTGGCGTTGGAAATATCTTTTAAAACCTGTAAAGCAAAACACATCGCTTGTTCACTTCTTTGAAGCAACGATGATAGGTTATCTCGCTAATAATATTTTCCCACGCTCCGGTGAGGTTTTAAAGGCTTATACGCTCAGCAATGATGAAAAAATTTCAAAAGCATCAACCATAGCAAGTGTTTTACTTGAAAGAATAATAGATATAATATTTTCAATTTTCTTCTTTGGGATAGCGATTTTCCAAAACAGGAAGATATTTGACAAACATTATCCCTGGCTTAGTAATGTTGTTTCTACAGTTAGCATTGCTATTTTTGTTATTTTGTTTTTGATTGTTTGTGTCTTGATATGGAAGGATGGGTTTTTAAGGGTGTTGGGCAAATTTATTGGTTTTTTCAGTCCTTCGTTAGCGGATAAGGTTGTGAAAATTATTGATTCGTTTATCTCCGGGTTTGAAGTTTTAAGATATAAGGGGGCTTATTGGCAAATTTTTGTGTTAAGCTTTTCAATTTATTCTTGTTATATTTTTGCTGCTTACTTTCCACTTTTTGCCTTCAACATAGATAGATCAAAAATTAATCTTTTCACAGCGCTCGTTTTATTTGTCGTTTCAACGCTCGGCTTTATTCTTCCTACACCCGGTGGGATTGGAAGTTATCATTCTTTTATTACTGGTGCTCTTGTTGGGCTTTATGGTGTAAAACACGAAGTCGCCCTCGGGTATGCTGTTTTGACCCATGGCATTGGGTATATTGTAAATGGGCTATTTGGTTTTTATTTTGTCCTGAAAAAGCAAGTTAAAGTAATAAGTTTTATTAAGCGCTCTGTTGAAATGTGACACACCTGCCTTTTTATCAATGTGGCAAATTTGCATTGTTTCCAATTTTGTCCCCTCAATTTTTGTTTAATTTTGGCATAAATTTTGCAGTTAAATTTTATTGCATTTTAAAACAAAAAGTTAGGTGATGAGATGAGGGTAAAATTAACACTTTTATTCATTTTACTTACTCTTTCGTGCTTTTTGTTTTCTCAAACAAATTATGTTGGAACCGACAGGTGTTTGACTTGTCACTCTTTTGTTAAGCCAGTTGCGAAGGATTACAAGCAGACGCTTCATACGAAAATTCATCAATTGCCCAGTTCAGAAACAGTCCGCGGGGATTTTACTCAAACAGTTTCAATGGGCTCATCTTATGGCAATGCCCAGGTTTAGCTTAGAACTGACGGGACAAAATGGTATGCTAAGCTCGTTCCAAGTTCAGGAACTCCAGTTGAATATGAGATTGCCTTGGTGTATGGTTTTGGATGGAAACAGAGATATCTTGTGAAAATTGACAGCAGTTATTATATGCTTCCGATACAGTGGAACATGAAGGGTTATCTTGACAATTCAACGGGGGCTTGGGTTCCTTATAATCCTGGAAATTGGTTTAATAGCGATGGGACCTTAAAAGCAACGAACACGAATTCATTTAGAAGCAAATCTTATGATAAGAATTGTGTGGGTTGTCATGTTACAGGACTTAATATAACTAAATATGTGAGCGCTCAAAATGATACATTTTGGATTGCGAAGTGGGCTAACAACAACGACTTTAAAGATATGGTGATAGGATGTGAAAATTGCCATGGACCCGGGGCTGAACATGCTTTAGCAGGGGACAAGACAAAAATAATTAATCCAAAGAATTTATCATATGAAAGACAGCTTGAAGTATGTGGACAGTGCCACTTCCGTGGTTCAAGTTCGGGGGCTACTTATGAATATGCCTGGGATGAAACAAACGATAAGGCGTATATCCCTGGGGATTCACTTGGTCTTTATGTCGTTCATAAACCGGGTCTTTGGCCAGATAATTATACATCCCGTATGCATCATCAGCAATATAATGATATTTTAAAGTCAAAGCATTACACGAATCCATATCACAAGTTGACCTGCTTTGAATGCCATAATCCACATAAAGTTACTGGTAATCCGCATCAGATAGTTGATTCGCTTTATGTTCGGGATCAAAGTGGGACCTATATTTGGATAAAGACGGGGAATGATGATAATACCCTTTGTCTTGCTTGTCATGCTGGCTATGGTCCCTTTGCTGGTTTGACGAGGGCTATGATTAAAGATCCAGTTGCGAATAAGGATACAATCGCTGCGGTTGTTTCAAGGCATACACATCATAGTTATGATCCTCAAAATCAGAATAACACCGGTGGTTCTAGCAGATGCTCAAAGTGCCATATGGCGAAGACAGCTATAACAGCTAGGGCGTATGATATTCACAGCCATACTTTTGAAGTTATCTCCCCGAAGAAAACGCTTGATTATAAGAATGTCACAACTCCGACCAAGGGGATGATCAACTCTTGTGCTATAAGTTGTCATAGGAATCCAACAGGGAATATACCGACTTTTGGTATACCGACGGATGCAAATCTTACGGATTGGACCGAGGCAACAGATATTCAACTGGCGGATACCCTTTGGAGGTATTTCAGGAGTTGGTGGCCAACGAAGGTTGAACAGATTGCAGGCATCGTAAGCAAATTTGAGTTAAGCCAGAACTATCCGAATCCATTTAACCCAAGCACGACGATTGAGTTTTCAATAGCGAAGAGGAGCAATGTTAAGCTTGTGATTTATGATATAACGGGTAGAGTTGTAAGGACCTTGATTGATGGTCAGGAGTATGAGCCTGGTCTTTACAAGGTTCAGTGGAATGGGAAGAATGACTATGGTGAGTATGTTGCGAGTGGTGTTTACATTTACAGGTTGCAAGCTGGTAGTTTCACGGCGACGAGGAAGATGGTCCTTGCAAGATAAGTTTTAGTCAGAAAGAGCAAAGGGCAGGTCATTTGACCTGCCCTTTTTTGTTTGCGGAGCCGACGGGGCTCGAACCCGCAACCTCCAGCGTGACAGGCTGGCGTGCTAACCGATTGCACCACGGCTCCAAAAGCCAAAATAAATATAGTGAATCAGAGGAAAAAATGCAAGTTGAAAGGGTCAACGCAAAATTTCAATTTCAAAAGTCGCAAACCCGTGTAAAAAATCTTTTTGACTTGACAAAGGGGAAATTTTTCATTATATTCATATAGAAGTTTATCTATATTTCTAAACGAAAAACTATGGCGAAAACTAAAATCTCAAAACTTGCAAAAGCGCTTGCGGATGAAACAAGATGTAAAATCTTTGAACTGATAGCAAAATCAAAAGAAATAAGTTGCAAAGAGATAACCGAAAGAATCGGTTTAAGGCAACCGACAATTTCACATCATCTTAAAATTTTAACGGAAAGCGGTCTCGTTAATGTTAGAAGGGAGGGACAATTTCATTACTTCAGCATCAACAAAAAAACCCTTGCTGAATTCTCAAATTATCTCGCACAATTTGAAAAAGCAATTTAAAATTAAAATGATTAAAATAAAAAAATATCGCTCTGTAAAAGGAATTTTCCCGGGAATGGAAGTCAGAGATGGTGCCGGCGTTCGGTTGAGAAGATACATTGGTACGCCGTATCTAAATTATCTTGATCCATTTCCACTACTTGATGAGTTCAAAAGTGATAACCCGAACGACTACATAGCAGGCTTCCCTCCACACCCACACCGTGGATTTCAAACATTGACTTATATGATAAATGGAGAGTTTGAACATTGGGACAGTACCGGAAGTAAAGGCACTTTAATTTCAGGAGGACTACAATGGATGAACGCCGGAAGCGGTGTGATTCATAGCGAGATGCCAAAGATGAAAAATGGCTTGCTTTGGGGATTTCAACTATGGTTAAATTCGCCAGCAAAAGAAAAAATGAGCGATCCTTTTTATCACAATTTCAAAGCAGTTGAGCTCAGTGAGAACGACATTAAGATAAATCTCTTAGCTGGTGAATTTATGAGTTTGAAACAGGTCAACCTTGCATATTACAAATTTTTATATATTGATGTGAGATTAATTGCGGGAAAAGATTTTGAGTTTGAGCTACCTGATAAAACAACTTGCTTTTGTGTTGTTTCGGAAGGTTTAATTGAATTTCCAGGAAATGTCAAGGTAAAAGAAGGAAACCTCGCTGTTTTATCCGATGATGGGAACGCTATTAGGTTTAACGCTCTAAAAGATTCAGTTATCTTGATCGGTTGCGCACCAGCTTTAAATGAGCCGATAGCAAGGTGGGGTCCGTTCGTCATGAACACAAAAGAGGAGATTTACCAGGCGATAGAGGACTATCAAACGGGGCGTCTTGTTAAGAAAAAAGCAGCTGATATTTAACAAAACCAAAACAAAAATAAGTTAGAACCATGTTGACGAAACTTTCAAACAAAGTCGTTAGCGACATATCTCTTTTCGTGATTCGCTTGATACTTGGCGTGATATTCATCGCCCATGGATATCCGAAGTTGTTCGTTTGGGGGATACACGGCGTGACCCAATTTTTTAGCCAGCTTGGAATTCCATTCCCCGGATTTTTTGCTGTGATAGTTTCGCTCGTTGAATTTTTTGGCGGGATCGCCTTAATACTTGGAATCTTATCACGCTGGGTTGGACTCTTGATAGCAATTAATATGATAGGTGCGACATTATTTGCCAAACTAAAAGTCGGGCTTATAGCTCCATTTGATAAGCCTGGCGTCGGATTTGAACTTGACCTTGCGTTGTTTGGTTGTGCCCTGGCAATCTTGGTATTCGGACCTGGCGCGATTTCAGTTGAACTTGGTTTACTTAAAAAAGAACTATCTTAAAAACAAAAATAAACGAGGTGAAAAAATGGAAGCAATTTGGATAATTGGTAGAATTCTATTTTCGGTTCTCTTTGTAATGTCTGGATTTGGTCATTTTAGAAATCGCAAAGACATGGTCGCTTATGCACAAATGATGAAAGCTCCAGCACCGGAGATTTTAGTCCCTTTGACTGGATTAATGATCATCCTTGGGGGTTTGAGCGTTTTATTTGATTTCTATACAACTATTGGAGCGATTTTACTTGTAGTTTTCCTGATTCCGACCGCATTTATAATGCATAAGTTTTGGGGAGTTCAAGACCCTGGGCTTTCGGCAAATCAAATGGCACATTTCTTCAAAAATCTCGCCCTTGCAGGTGCTTCTCTTATCATTATCTATCTTGATTATGTTAAGAGCGCCCAATAAAAAAATAGCCCCGACCCTAATTTGGGGTCGGGGTTCAAGTTTAAACAAGCTCAAAGATTCCCGCTGCGCCCATCCCACCGCCAATGCACATCGTGACCATACCATATTTAACATTTCTTCTCTTCATCTCATTTAAAAGCGTCACCGTAAGTTTAGATCCCGTGCAACCAAGGGGATGTCCTAAAGCGATTGCACCACCATTAACATTAATTATTTCCTCATTTAACCCAGCAAGTTTTATAACCGCAAGCGTCTGAGCAGCAAAAGCCTCGTTAAGCTCAATCAAACCGATATCTTCAAGTTTAAGTCCTGCTAATTTTAACGCTTTCGGTATTGCTTCAACAGGTCCAATGCCCATAATTTCTGGTGGGACACCCGCAACAGCAAATGACACAAACCTTGCGATCGGCTTCAAGCCCAACTCCTTGACTTTATCTTCAGACATAACAACTACAGCTGCTGCTCCATCGCTCATCTGCGATGAATTTCCAGCGGTGACAGTTCCGTCCTCTTTAAATGCGGGTTTGAGTTGCGCAAGTTTCTCAAGCGATGTATCAGCTCTTGGTCCTTCATCAGTGTCAAAAATTTTTTCCTCAGTGACCTTCTCTCCTTTGCCGTTTATATATTTATTCACGACCTTAAGTGGAACGATTTCATCTTTAAATTTTCCATCTTGAATCGCTTTCAATGCTTTTTGATGACTTCTAAAAGCAAACTCATCCTGCATCTGGCGTGTTATCTGATACTTCATTGCGACTCTTTCAGCTGTTAAGCCCATGCTGATATAAACTTCGGGATAATTTTCAGCAAGATATGGATTTGCGGAAAATTTATTTCCGGTCATCGGGACTAAACTCATTGATTCAACGCCACCGGCTATAATGATATCTGCATGACCAAGCATAATTCTTTCGGCAGCGAAAGCAATTGATTGCAAACCTGAGGAACAAAACCTATTAATCGTTATCGCTGGAACGCTAACGGGTAGACCAGCCCTCAAACTTGCTATCCTTGCGATATTTAATCCTTGTTCCCCTTCTGGAAAAGCACAACCGATTATGACATCATCAATTTCTTCAGGGTTTAAATTTGGAGTTCGCCTCACAAGTTCCGAAATAACAGTTGCAAGCATTTCATCCGGACGAAAATCTTTTAATGTGCCCTTTTTTGCTTTTCCAACAGCAGTTCTAAGTGCAGTTACTATATATGCCGATCTCATTTTAACCTCCAAATTTTTTGGTTTAATTTCTTAATGGCTTACCATATTTTAAGATATATTGCATTCTTTCCTGCGTTTTCTTTTCGCCACACAAGCTCAAAAACGCTTCACGCTCAAGGTCAAGTATATATTGCTCGCTTACAACCTGTGGGGATGTCAAATCACCGCCTGACATTACATAGGCGAGTTTCCTCCCGATGTGAGCTTCATATTCAGTTATATAGTTTGCTTCCCTCATCAAATAGATAGCTACGAGGAAATTTGCATAAAGTTGTTTCCCAAGCGCAATTATCTCCGGCGGTAGAGGTGGTTTATATCCCTCTTCAACCATTGCAAGAGCAATCTTTTTAGCATCATGGATGAGGAAATCTTTGTTCATTGAGATTGAATCGTATTCTCTTAGGTAGCCAAGTTTTTTAGCTTCAAGTGCGCTCGTTGATACTTTCGCATAAGCAATTGTTTCAAACGCCTCTCTTATGAATGGGGTTAAATCAATATCAACAGATTTTGGCGCTTTTTGAATAGCTCTCAAAAGCATTTCTTTCGTCCCACCGCCTGCGGGAATTACACCAGCTCCTATTTCAACTAAACCGATATAACTTTCAGCATAAGCGCGAACCCTTGGTGCATGCAAGACAATTTCACAACCTCCTCCAAGCGTCATCCCATGTGGGGCAACGACAACCGGTTTAGAAGCGTATTTTATCCGCATGTTCATCTGCTGAAACATCCTAACAGCTCTGTCAATTTCATCCCACTCACCCTCTTGTGCAAGCATAAGTATCAACATAAGATTTGCACCAGCTGAAAAGTGTTGTCCTTGATTTCCAATAACAAGCGCCTCATAATTTTTCTCCAACTCCTCTATCGCATAATTTGCCATCACAAGTATATCCTCACCTATTGCATTCGCCTTCGTATGGAATTCAAAACAGATAACACCGTCTCCAATATCAACTAAACTTGCACCGGCATTTTGTTTAATAACCTTTCGCTTGTCTTCCTTCAAAAGCGCAAGGTTTATAAATTCTGGTCTCGTCCTTAACTTTGAATAATCTTTTTTAGCGACATCGTAAAAGAAAATTTCGCCATCGCTTTTTTGATAAAATGATTTCTTACCCGAATTGACCATATCCTTCACCCAATCAGCAACTTTAAACCCCTCTGACTCAATTTTCTCAATTGACCTCTCAACGCCTATTAAATCCCAAAGCTCAAAAGGACCAACCTCCCAATTGAAACCCCATTTCATAGCATTGTCTATATCAACGATCGTATCGCTTATCTCAGGAATTCTATTTGAAGCATAAGCAAGGACAGCGCTTGTTGTGTTCCAGAAAAATTTCCCCGCTTTATCTTTTGACTCCATCAAAATTTTTATCTTATCCCTTAAATCGTCAACGGTTTTAGCCATTTCAAGCGATCCGATCTTCACCTTTTGCCTTGGTCTGTATTCCATTGTTGAAAAATCAAGTGTGAGAATTTCACTTTCACCATCAGCTTTTTTTACACGCTTATAAAACCCCTGTCCCGATTTTTCACCAAGCCACTTGTTCTCTATCATCTTTTGAACGACATCGGGCACTTTGAAATACTCCCTCATCTCGTCATCTGGAACAGCATTATAAAGATTATTTGCAACATGAACAAGAGTATCAAGCCCAACAATATCAAGCGTCCTAAAAGTTGCGCTTTTCGGTTTCCCCGTCACAGGTCCGGTGAGTTCATCAACTTCCTCAATAGTGAAGTTATTTTGAAGCATATAATGTAAAACATACATCACAGCCAAAACGCCAATCCTGTTTGCGATGAAGTTTGGCGTGTCCTTGCAATAGACTATCCCTTTGCCAAGAACTTTTTCGCCAAATTCAGCTATTGTTTCAATAACCTCCGGAAGAGTTTCATTTGTCGGAATTATCTCAAGAAGTTTCATATACCTTGGCGGATTAAAAAAATGTGTGCCAAGAAAATGTTTCCTAAAGTCATCGCTAAAACCCTCAGCTATCTCACTAATTCGTATCCCAGAAGTGTTTGAACTTACTATAGTCCCGGGTCTTCGCACCATTTCAACCTTCTTGAAAAGCTCACGCTTTATGTCAAGCCGTTCAACAACCGCTTCAATCACCCAATCAACATCCTTAATCCAGTCAAGGTTGTCTTCAAAATTTCCTATCGTGATAAGTTTTTCAAGCTCAGGAATGAAAAAAGCGTTCGGTTTAATTTTTTTCGCTCTTTCAAGCCCTTCTCTTGCAATCCTATTTCTGACCTCGGGACTTTGGAGCGTCAAGCCATTTCTTTTTTCTTCTTCGGTTAATTCTTGTGGGACAATGTCAAGCAAATAAGACGGGATTCCAGCATTTGCAAGGTGCGCTGCTATTTGAGCACCCATGACACCTGCACCAAGAACAGCAACTTTTTTGATAGGTCGCATTTTTAACCCCGATTTGTTTTTTATGTTTCTTTGTAAAATGACTCTATTAAGTCAGCATATCTTTTCTCTACATTCCTTCGCTTTACTTTCAATGTCGGCGTAAGATAATCAGCTTCAATTGTCAAGACATCCGGGACAACAGCGAACTTCTTTATCGTTTCCCATTGCGAGAGATGTTTATTCACATCATCAATTATGCTTTGATATAACTGTTGAACCTTTGGGTGGTTGACAAGCTCTTCGTTGCTGGAAAATTCAATTCCGTTTTCCATTGCGAATTGTTTAAGTGCTTCAAAATTTGGGAAAATCAACGCAGATGCAAACTTTCTCCCCTCCCCTATTACAACGGCTTTATCAACATAAACGCTAGCAGAAAGGAGATTTTCAATAACCTGTGGGGCGACGAACTTCCCACCGCTTGTCTTTATAAGGTCTTTCTTCCTGTCAGTTATGAAAAGGAAACCATCTTTATCAATGTAGCCAATATCACCTGTCTTAAACCAGGTCCCTTCAAAAGCTTCAAGTGTTGCCCTTTCATTTTTGTAATATCCCTTCATGACATTTGGACCATCAACAAGTATTTCCCCTTCAGCTGAAATTTTAACGCACACACCAGGTATTACCGGACCAACCGACCCGATCCTGTTCCTTTCAAGCCGATTGACAGAAATGACCGGAGATGTCTCGGTCAAACCATAACCTTGAAGCACGGGAATTCCAGCAGCAGTGAAAATCCTCGCCAGATCGGGTCTAAGCGCAGCACCACCTGAAACAATGAACCTAAACCTTCCACCAAATCTTGCACGAAGCTTTTTGTAAACAAGAATATCAGCAATTTTATGCTTTATCCTGTAAGAAAGCGGAAACCTTTTCTCCGGGTCATACTGCCTTGCTATACCCATCGCCCAATTAAAAATTTTTCGCTTTAAGGGTGACATGGTTTGAACTTGAGCGAGCATCCTCTCCTCGGCTTTCTCAAGAAATCTCGGAACAGTTGTCATAACGGTTGGTTTGACCTCAATTAAGTTTTCCGCAAGCTTTTCAATTGACTCCGCATACCAAATTTGAATTCCAATGTAAAGGTAAAGGTAAATTATCATCCTCTCAAAAACATGAGAAAGCGGAAGATAACTTAGAGCGACTTCATCCGGGGCATTCCAAGTGAAAAGCGATGCACAAGTTACTGCATTTGAAACAAGATTAGAATGTGTAAGCATAACACCTTTCGGCTCTCCAGTCGTCCCAGAAGTGTAAATTATGGTGGCAACATCGTCTGGCTTTATCCTTGACTTTAACTCATCATAAAGAGATGGATTTTCAGAATTCAACTTGGCTCCAATTGCTTCAAGTTGTTCAAGGGTCATAACACCAGATGCAGGCGCTTCCTTTTCAAATACTATAACCTTATCCGCAAGTCCAACCTTTTCAAGCACAGGCAAAACCCTTTCATAAAGCTGTTTAGTTGAGATGAAAATTAACTTTGATTCTGAATTCGTCAAAATAAATTCAACTTGTGGGAGTGATTGGGTTGTATAGATTGGGACATCAATTGCACCAAGTGACAAAATTCCAAGGTCTGTCATCGTCCATTCAGGTCTACTCTCGGAAAGCAGTGCAACCTTATCCCCATAACCGATTCCAAGCGAGTGAATCCCAAGGGCGATGTTTCGCACCCTCTTTGCAACTTCTTCCGCAGGGATTGACCTCCAAACCCCATCGCTTGACTTGTAGTTTAAGAGTTTGGGATTGCGGTAGGTTTTTACCCCGAATTCAAAGAGCTCAATTAAGTTTTTAATTTCGTTCATGGCAATCATCCCCGAATAAATTTTACTTTCACCTAATTTTAGAAAAATTACCTTAAAAAGTCAAATTTAACCAAATTTTGCTTTTCAAACTTTGTTTCAATAAATTTAACTCCAAAACAAAATCAATTTGTGTTGTGTCTGTAAGAACAAGATTTGCGCCAAGTCCGACAGGATTTTTGCATGTTGGCGGTTTGAGGACGGCACTTTACAATTACCTTTTCGCAAAAAAGCACAATGGTCAATTTATCCTACGCATTGAAGACACCGACCAAACGAGAATCGTCCCTGGTGCTGTTGAAAATCTCATTGAAACCCTCAAATGGGCTGGAATTGAATTTGATGAGGGTCCTATAAAAGGTGGTCCTTTCGGACCTTACATTCAATCGCAACGACTTGAACTCTACCATAAGCATGCTCTTGAACTCGTTGAAAAGGGATATGCTTACTATTGTTTCTGTTCCCCAGAACGGCTTGAAAAAATGCGCCAGGAACAAATCAGATTAAAACAACCTCCGAGATACGATGGGACATGCAGAAGATTAACGCCTGATGAAGTAAAGAAAAAGCTTGACGAGGGCATCCCAAAAACAATTAGAATGAAAATCCCTGAATGGGGCGAGCTGAAATTTAACGATTTAATTCGCGGTGATGTGACGATTAATTTCAAAGTTCTTGACGATCAAATACTTTTAAAGTCGGATGGTTTCCCAACATATCATCTCGCTGTTGTAGTTGACGACCACTATATGAAAATCTCCCATGTGATAAGAGGGGAGGAGTGGCTTCCAAGCACGCCAAAACACATATTACTATATGATTATTTTCAGTGGGAGAAACCTTACTTTGCACACCTGCCTTTGCTTCTCAACCCAGATAGGACAAAACTAAGCAAAAGACAGGGAGATGTAGCGGTTGAGGATTACAGGGCAAAAGGTTATCTCCCTGAAGCAGTTGTCAACTTTATTGCTCTTCTGGGTTGGAACCCCGGAGATGAAAGGGAATTCTTCACGATTGATGAGTTAATAAAGGAGTTCTCACTTGAAAGGGTTAATAAGTCCGGGGCCGTCTTTGATATAAAAAAACTCAACTGGATGAACGCACATTATATAAAGAACTCCGACCTTGACAGGATAACTCAACTTGCAATCCCCTTCCTAAAGGAAAAGGGCTACGATGTTTCAAACTTCCAAAAAGTCAAAATAATCGTTGAAGCTGTTAGAACACATCTTGAATATCTCGCACAAATAGTTGAACATGTTGATATTTTTTACGCTGATGACATTGAGATTGAAAATGGCGAGGCAAAGGAAATTTTGAAACTTGATACGACCAAACTCGTATTTGAAAAATTCATCCAAAAACTCCAAAATCTTGATTCCGAAATTGACAGAGAAAAATTCAAAGTTATAGCGAAAGAGGTACAAAACGAAACAGGTATAAAGGGGAAAAATCTATTTATGCCCATAAGAATTGCGCTCACAGGCAAAACACACGGACCGGAACTTCCGCTTCTTGTTGAATATTTCGGTAAGGAGAAATTAAAACAAAAGTTGGAGAAATTTCTCAAGACATGAACGGACGCTTGAGGTTCATTGATGTTTACAGGGGTCTTGCGATACTTTTAATGCTTCACGGTCACACAGCAGATGCGGTTTTATCCCCTACGGAAAAAATGTCCTTAGCATTTCAAATTTACACTGTCTTTCGTGGCTTCACTGCACCGATGTTCCTGTTCATTTCTGGCTTCGCTTTTTCAATTACGACATTAAAACGCGCCGATGAATATTTTAAATTCAGCAAAAAATTCATCAAACGTTTGAGGAAGTTTTTATTTATAACCTTACTCGGCTACTTTTTGCATTTGCCATACCTTTCTCTGAAAAAAATTCTGAACGAATCAGATTTCCAAACATTAGCTCAATTATTTTCATCAGATGTCTTGCAAGTGATAGGTCTTACGCTTCTTTTCCTTCAAATCACTTTGTTTCTTATCAAGGACGAGGCTAAATTCGCAAACTTAATGTTATACTTGGGCGCCTTAATTTTTGCTACATCTCAAATATTCTTCACGATTGACTTCTCAAAATTTTTACCTCTTCCGATATCCCAGTATTTAAACACCTTCAATGGCTCAAAATTTCCATTTTTCCCATGGTCTGGATTCGTGATGTTTGGTAGTTATCTCGGCTACATATACATAAAAGCAAGTAAAAATGGAACGACTGAAAAATTCTTCAAAGAAATATCCATCGCATCTTTCGCTCTCTTCCCAATCGCAACAGCATTGCAAATAATTTACGAGGCAACATTAAAGCCAGACACAAACTTAATTTATTCAAGCCCGTTTCTTGCGATTTCAAGATTAGCGTTTGTGGTGATTCTGTTTTGTGCGATATGGGAGATTGACAGCAAAATAAATTTAAAAATTTACCCCATACAGTTGCTTGGAATGGAATCATTATTTGCCTATGTTTTTCACCTGATGGTGGTCTATGGAAGCCCTGTTAATCCGTTTCACTCATTTTACGCGCTGCTTGGAAATTCGCTTGAATATCCATTTGCGTTTTCCTTGTTCGTAGCACTTGCAAGCACAACATTTGCGCTTTCCTACCTTCTAAATTTTTTAAAATCAAAAAAGCCAAGAGCTGTAAACCTGTTAAAGTTTGTCATTGTCAATTTGTTCCTGCTAATTTTCATTACAAGTCCATATTAAAATGGAGGTTAAGATGCGAGCTGTTGCTATTACCGAATTCGGCGGTAGGGAAAAATTAAAACTTATGGAACTTCCCGAGCCAAAACCCAAAGCAGGAGAAGTTTTAATTCAACTTAAAGCTGCGAGTTTAAATCATCTTGATATATGGGTTAGAAACGGGCTTTACAAAATCCCATTTCCACACATACTTGGAGCTGATGGCGCGGGAGTTATAGTTGAAGTTGGGGATGGTGTGACAAATTTAAAAATTGGGGAAAAAGTTTTAATCTCACCTGGGATTGGATGTGGTGTTTGTCAAGAGTGCGTCTCTGGAAGGGAAAATTTTTGCAAACTTTACCACATCCTTGGCGTTCAAAAAGATGGAACTTATGCTGAATATGTAGTTTTACCCGCTCAGAATGTCCTACCTATCCCAGCAAATCTTGATTTTGAATCTGCTGCGTCAATACCGCTTGTTTTCTTGACCGCTTGGCACGCCCTTGTAACTCGCGGAGGGATAAAACCCGGGATGAAAGTTTTAATACACGCAGCTGGAAGTGGCGTTGGAGTAGCAGCAATACAAATAGCCAAACTTTTCAACGCATTCGTCTTCACAACCGCTGGAAGCGATGAAAAACTTGAAAAAGCAAAATCACTTGGTGCAGATGTCTTGATAAATTACAAAAAAGAGGACTTCCAAGAAAGATTGAAAATTGAAACACAAGGAGAAGGTATTGACCTTATACTTGACCATGTCGGTTTTGACACCGTTATGAAGGGGCTTAAATCTCTCAAAAAAGGCGGAAAACTTATAACCTTGGGTGCAACAAGTGGAAGTGAAGTTCCAATTGAACTGAGGTTCGTCTATGGGAAAAATCTTTCAATTGAGGGGATATATATGGGAAGCAAAGGGGAATTAATGGAAGTTTTAAAATTTTTCACAGATGGAAAACTTAAACCCGTAATCCACGCTGTTTTACCACTTGAAGAAGCAAAAGAGGCGCATAGAATTCTTGAAGAAAGAGAGGTTTTTGGAAAAGTCGTATTAAGAATTTGAAATTAATATCTTTTTCAATCTGTGCAAATCCGCTTTCTGAAATATATCCTCATAGCACTTTCATTGCTAATCACATCTCAAACAAACTCCCAACAACAAACAAAATTAATCCAACTCATACACGCCGACAGCTTGATTGGCAGGAAATACGATTCAAAGGTTGTTCGCGAGCTTATCGGTAATGTTCAACTCAAGCACGAAAATATATATTTTTGGTGTGATAGAGCAATCCAATATGTTGACGAAAATAGAATTGAAGCTTATGGAAATTTGAAGGTTCGCCAGGACACGCTTTTTCTTGAAGCGGATCAAGGTGTTTATCTAGGTGACAAAAAAATTGCCATTTGCGATGGCAATGTAAAATTAACCGATGGAAGAACAACCCTTGAAGCAGACCATGGAAGCTACGACACACAAAAAAAACTTGCTACATTTAAAACAAATGTGAAACTTGTTGATTCAACGACGGTCATAACCGCAGAACAGCTTTTCTATTATAGAACCGAAAAAAAATCCATTGCTGTTGGGAATGTTGTGATTAAAAACCTTGAGAATAACATCACAATTTACGGTGACTATTTTGAAAATTATGATAGCACAAAATATAGCGTCATCAGAAATAGCCCAAAGCTTGTTCAAATTGACACCACCTCGGATGGAAAAATTGACACCTTGATAGTGATCGGGAAATTTATGGAAGCTTTTAGAGATACAAATGTCAGTATGTTTTCGGCGACGGATAGCGTAGTAATTGTAAGGGGAAATCTATCGGCTATCTGTGGCGATGTTTTTTATTACGACAAAAAAGAAATCATAATCCTGTGGCGAAAACCTGTAATATGGTATGGGGATAGTCAAGTTTCCGGTGACTCGGTGGTTGTAAAACTTAAAGAAAGAAAAATTGATGAAGTTTATGTCTATGGGTCAGCATTCATAATTGAACCAGCGGACACATCTTATCCGGAGCGCTTCAATCAGTTGAAAGGCAAATCCATGGTGATAAGGTTCAAGGACAACAAAATTGATGAAGTTCATGTTGTAAAAAATGCGATAAGTTTGTATTATATCTTTGAAACAAACGATAAAGGAGATAAAAAGGCAAACGGCGCAAACTATGTCAGTGGAGATAGCGTGTGGATAAAATTTAAAGACGGAAAGATAAACAGGATAAAAATCGCCGGTGGGATTGAGGGAATTTATTATCCAGAGGAAATGGTAGAAGGAAAAGAGACAAGTTTTAACCTTGAGGGCTTCAATTATATAAAAAGAAAACCAAGCAAAAATGATAAATTTGAAATCGTTTGGGTCAAATAAAAGTAACGAGGTCGGTAATAAAGGCATAAGCGTTTTGCGTGCGGAGTCGCTTTATAAAAGATATAAGAAAAGATATGTCGTCAAAAATGTAAGCATAGAAGTCAAACAAGGTGAAGTCGTTGGACTTCTCGGACCAAACGGAGCCGGAAAAACCACGACATTTTATATGATTGTCGGGATGATAAAACCAAACGCCGGGAAAGTTTTCATTGATGAAATTGAAATAACCAAGATGCCAATGTATAAAAGAGCGAGATTAGGAATAAGCTACCTACCACAGGAGGCGAGTATATTCAGGAAGCTAACCGTTGAAGAAAATATAATGGCTGTTTTACAGGTTATGGATTTGACCCCTGAACAAAGAAGGGAAAAACTTGAGAAATTACTTGAGGATTTTGGAATCGCTCATATAAGAAAGAGCAAGGGTTATATGTTAAGTGGCGGTGAGAGAAGGCGAACTGAAATTGCAAGAGCTCTTGCAACCGACCCGAAGTTCATTTTGCTTGATGAGCCGTTCGCTGGAATTGATCCGATCGCCGTTGAGGATCTAATGAACATAGTCGCTAATTTAAAAAACAGAAATATAGGCGTCTTGATAACCGATCATAATGTTCACGAGACGCTTTCAATAACTGACAGAGCGTATCTTTTATTTGAGGGGCAAATTTTAAAGGAGGGAACTGCTGAATTTCTCGCAAATGACCCCGAGGCGAGAAAACTATACCTCGGGGAAAAATTTAAACTTGACCGTTATTAAATATCAATCGCCCTCTCAATTATACCTCCGCCCACAACGACATCACCATCATAAAACACGACTGACTGACCTGGGGTAATTGCTCTTTTCGGTGAGTCAAACTTTACAATAATCTTTCCATCATCATAGTTTTCAAGCGTTGCGGGACTTCCCTCATCCAAATATCTTATTTTGGCGACAACTCTCATCCCATCCTCAACCTTATCAACAGAAATTAAATTAACATTTCCAGCAATCAAAGCATTGTGATAAAGTTTATCCTCGGTTCCAACCTCAATTATATTCGTCTCCGGGTAAATTCCAAGGACATAAACTGGATAACCAAGTGCCAAGCCAAGACCTTTTCTCTGCCCGATTGTATAGAACGGATAACCCTTGTGCTTTCCGACAACTTTACCATCCATAACTATATCACCACCGCTTACCCTTTCAGCAAGTCCATTGACATTTTTCAAGAGAAAACTAACATAATCATTATCTGGAACAAAGCAAATCTCAAAGCTCTCCGGCTTATTGGCTATTTTCAATCCATATTTACTTGCAAGTTCACGAACCTCCTGCTTTGTAAGCTCGCCTAGTGGAAAAATAGTTTTGCTTAAACTTTCCTGCGTCAATCCCCAAAGAGCATATGATTGATCTTTTGACTTATCAACACCACGCATCAAGATATACCTTCCTTTTCCTTCGTCAAAGCTCAATCGTGCGTAATGACCCGTCGCTATAAAATCAGCTCCAAGCAGGGTTGCTTTTCTTATCAATGCCTCCCACTTTATCTTTCGGTTGCACATAACACACGGATTCGGAGTTCTGCCGTCAAGATAATCACTGATGAAATAATTTATCACCTCACGCTTGAATTCCTTGGTAAGATCAATTACATAATGCGGGAATCCAAGCTTCGTTGCAACCATCCTCGCATCGTTAATCCCCTCAAGCGAACAACAGCTGTGCTCGTTTTGAACTCCTATTTCTTCGTAATTATATGTCTTTATCGTTATCCCTATAAGATTATATCCCATCTCTTTTAAAATCAAAGCAGCAACAGAAGAATCAACACCGCCACTCATAGCTACACATATTGTTGCATCCTTTGGAATCGTTCTCATCTATTTTAATTTTTTTATTTTCAATTCACCGGCTTGCCTTTAAAATAAAACTCATTTTTTGCTCAAAAAATTTCTCAAACTTTCTCTATTTTTAAAAGCCAAATCGGAAAGCTCTGACACCAAAAGCCCGGACATCATAAGAAAGGAACCAAGAAGTGCAAAGGGAGAAAATTTTTCATTTAAGAAAATCCTCGCTATGAAGGCAGCAAAGACGGGTTCCATAGTAAATATAACTGACGCTCTTGTCGGCGTTGTATATTTTTGATATTCAGTTTGAATATGGGTTGCAAGTATAGTTGCGAAAATTGATGTGTATGCTATGGCGAGGAAAAAGCCAAGATTCAAATTTAATTTAACATCTTCAAAAAATGGGGAAACAAGAAAAGAAAAAACAGAAGTGAAAGCCAACTGAATGAAAACAAGCTTTCCCGTCCGATGGCGTTTTGAATAAATGTCAATGAAAACGACATATAAAGCGAACATAATTGCGCAAAAAAGCGTCAAAAAATCACCGATTGTGAAATTACCGCCGAGGGAGTAAATAAAATTTTCAATTGACCCTTCACCCGATGTTAGAAAGAGAAGACCAAGCATCACGAGAAATATACCGATCAGATTTCCAACCTTTGGCGGTTTCTTCTCTATTAGAAGCTGAGCGATTGGTGTAAAGATAACAAGCATCCCCGTTATGAAACCAGACTTTGAAGCGGTTGTATATTTTAAGCCGACCGTTTGAAGTGCAAAGCCAGCAAAGAGAAAAAAGGCAACTATCAGACCATCACGCCACACTAAATAGTCAAAATCTTTAAGATTAACCCGAAAGAAGACGACATATAAAATTGTTGAGACGCCAAATCTAACACTAAGGAAAAGCAAAGGTGAAACATCATTAAGAGCGATCTTAACTATGCTAAATGTTCCACCCCAAATGAGCGTTATGAATAATAAGAGAAGTTCAGCTTTATATTGCATTCTCATCTATTTAAAGCGTGTTCATTTCGTTTTTAACTGATTTGAGATCAGGATTATCGTTGCCACCGTTGAAGCAACCGCACCGACGGTCAGGATGATATCTCTTGCAAGATTCAAGTAATAAATCGGCTCCCTTATAATTTTCTTGGGAACGAAAATATAATCACCAGGCTCAATCTCAACATCTTCAGCGTCGCTCCATGTATAAGTTTTTCTCTTGATAACTTTCACATCGCCTTTACGTGCAAATTGCGAAAACCCCCCCGCACTTGAAATGTAATATCTGTAATCTCTCCCCTTCTCATATGAAACAAACCCCGGATTGTTAACCTGACCGAAGACATAGACGAAGTTATATCTTGGCGGGACATAAATCAGATTCCCATCCTGTAGCTCATAATCCTCAAGCCCAGAGATGACCCTTTCAGCATCAATTGATTTAAATTTGAGTGACTTTAAAACATCAACTTCATAAGAAAAATAAAGCGAATCAGAACTTGGAAAGACAAAATTCTTCAACAACAGCAGCGGAAGGAGGGTATCAATTCGCACGGCGATCGGATTGTTAACCCCACCGCTGATCACCAACACATTCGCAACATCAGCATACTCTGTCAATTGCGCCTCTTTTAAAATTTGACTTAACATAGTTCCATTTCTTGATATTGGATATGTCCCCGGACGTTTAACTTCACCAGTAATTGTCACTTTATAATCCTGTTTCAAAGTTCTCTTTTCCGGGACGAAAATTCTATCGTTTCTCTCAAGCGATATATCTTCAACCGAACCGTTCAAAATGTCTTTAAAATTAACATAAATTTTCTCTTTGATTTTGCCTTGCTCATCAAGCCGTGAAATCTCAATTCTTTCAATGTCAGCACTCTCAAGTGTCCCGCCAGCAATCTCAATTATATCTCTCAATTTATCACCTTCAACGAACTCATAACTCCCAGGTTTATTCACCGCCCCGTAAATTGAAACGAACGAATTCGGGTCTCGCCTTTGAAGAATCAACCAGTCCCCTTCAAGAAGATACGGGTTATATTTATCATCCCCTGTGGCAAAATATTTCCTCAAATCAACATTTAAAATAGCCCCATTTCTTCGCAATTGAATCTTCCTGAAATTGACACTATCAGCCATCAATATTCTTCGCTCTATCCTAAAGGTATCAATAGGTTGAAAAGCAAGCGCTAACGCATTTGAAACCCTGTCAATTGACCGAACTTTATATTTCTCATCTCTTGGGGCATAGCCAGTTATGGTTATATAAAATGTTCTCGGTGCAACAAGCGTCACACTTATCTCACCGGAAATATATTTAGCCCTTATCTTCTGCATCATCTCCTTCTTAGCATCTGAAAGCGTTCGTCCTGCAACCTTGACTTCGCCAACCGTCGGAATTATCACAGTTCCTTCAACAGTGACCTGAACGAGAAAGTTAAGCGGGGGCGAAGTCCATATGTTAACGCTTAAAATATCCCCAGGACCTACAATATAGCTTTCCGGGTCAATCGGTCTCTCAAGAGTCAAAACATTTGGATCAAAGATCGGAAATTGTAAATTCTGTGCCTGTTTGAAAACATCTCCAAACTTCACAAATCCCTTTTCTTCGCCCATTTTAGTTTCAACTTGACATAAAAGCCCTGTATTAAAAAAGATGACCATAATTATTAAGAAAAATCGTCGCATCGCTCAAATTCATTTTAATTTTTCAATCTCTCACCATACCAGAGTTGATAATAATTTTGATACTCACCGCTTATGACCTTTCTCCACCAGTCCTCGTTTTGGATATACCAATTTATCGTTTCAGTTATTGCCTCCTCAAAGCTAAAAATTGGCTCCCAACCAAGTTCTCTTTTTATCTTCGTCCAATCCATCGCATATCTCCTATCATGCCCGGGTCTGTCCTTAACAAATTTTATCAATGACTCTGGCTTGTTAAGTTTCTTAAGTATCAACTTAACTATGTCAATGTTTCGCCATTCGTTACTTGCCCCAATGTTATAAATTTCCCCTGGTTTACCCCTTTGAATTACAAAGTCAATAGCTCTACAATGGTCAAGGACATAAATCCAATCACGGACATTCTCACCATCACCATAAACAGGTAATGGTTTGTCGTTCAGCGCATTTATTATCATAAGCGGTATAAGCTTCTCGGGAAATTGATACGGTCCGAAATTATTTGAACACCTTGTTATTATAACCGGAACGCCGAATGTCTTAAAATATGCCCTACATAAAAGGTCAGCACTCGCTTTGCTTGCTGCATAGGGTGAATTCGGAGAAAGAGGCATATCCTCAGTAAATTTGCCCGTTGGGCCAAGCGAACCATAAACCTCATCGGTTGAAATTTGAATGAATTTTTCAATCTCATATTTTTTCGCCACCTCAAGCAAAACTTGGGTCCCAATGACATTTGTCCGCATGAAAACCTCCGAACCAAGTATGCTTCTGTCAACATGGGACTCAGCAGCAAAGTTTACAACCACATCAACATTAAACTTTCTAACCACATATTCAACAAGCTCTTGGTTACATATATCCCCTTTTACGAAATGATAATTCGGGTTGTCCTCAACATCCCTCAAGTTTTCAAGATTTCCTGCGTAGGTGAGTTTATCAAGATTTACAACCGTCAAATCGGGATAGTTTTGTAAGATATAGCGGACGAAATTACTCCCGATGAAACCTGCACCACCGGTTACAAGGATACTTTGCATTAAAAAAATTCCCTTTTTAATTTTCAATTTGAGGCGACAAATTTCAAATTAATCTATGAAAATGCCACTAAAAAAACAATTATGAGACGACTTATCCTCGCTTTAATTCTCCTCAACACCTTGTGCGTGGCGCAGGTGAAGGAAATCAGAATAAAAATTTCAAAAGATGACACACTTATAAACCTTCCGCATAGGTTCATCATCCCCGAAAGTGAAATTTTAAAAATTGACTCAATTTTAATTCTCCCAGGAATTCACTACACAATTGACTATGGAAGCGGGAAGATAATTCTTAACAAAAGCCTCTTGCATAAGTTTGAATCGGAAGTTGAAGTGTATGTCTATTATAAAGCAATACCGATTGAGGATAAATTTTTTAAATACAGAAAAATAACTTCATCGGACTCAAATCCGTCAGAAGGTGAAACCCATTTAATTGAGGCAAAAAATGATGCGTCAACTCCCTACCTCGGCAATATCAGAAAAAACGGGAGCATCGTCAGGGGATTTACGCTCGGGAGTAATCGCGACCTTACACTTCAATCTGGTTTTAACCTTCAACTTTCGGGAAACTTAACAAAGGATGTTGAAGTTGTCGCATCGTTAACCGATGAAAACATCCCGATCCAGCCAGAGGGGAACACCCAAACGCTTCAGGAGATAGACAAAATTTTTATACAAGTGAAATCAAAAAATTTATTTGCGACATTTGGCGATTATGATATTGGATACCAATTAAGCGATGATAAAAATTTATACTTCAAGGATGCACCCGAATTCGCCTTTGTCAGAAGAAGATTGCAGGGTGGAAAATTTCAAGGTGAGCTTGAACAAGGATTTTTAAAGACAAGGAACACATTCACCATCGCTTCATCCCGAGGTAAATTCGCAACGAATTATTTTAACGGAGTTGATGGCTTACAAGGTCCATATAAACTGACGGGTCAAAACGGCGAGAGAGATATAATCGTCATAGCTGGAACTGAAAAAGTTTATGTTGACGGCGAAATTATGACCCGTGGAGAAAGCAACGATTATGTGATTGATTACTCAACTGCTGAGATAACATTTACGCCAAACCGACTCATCACCTCAGCGTCAAGGATAACAGTTGACTTCCAATACACTGATAGAAAATATGCACGAAATTTTTTCGGCTTCGTCTCTGACAATCTACTTTTTGATGAAAAATTTAATTTATCGGTGTCATATTTTTACGATGCTGATAATAAAAACGCCCCAATTGATATTGCCTTGACACAATCTGATATTGAGATATTGCGATCAAGCGGAGACAACCCATTTAAAGCAATAAAAAGTGGCGTTAACTTTGTTGGATTTGACTCATCAAAAGGGATCGGCAGGGGTCAATATGTCAAAAAGGATACGCTTATTGATTCAACAAGAGTTGAAATCTTTGTCTATTCACCAGGGGATAAAGAAGCGCTTTACTCAGTGAGCTTTTCTTATGTTGGACCTGGCAAGGGTGATTACATACGCAAAGGGATAGGAAAATACGAGTTCGTCGGGAAAAATAAAGGTGAATATCTACCAATTGTTTTCATACCTGCCCCCCAATCTTCACAACTTTTTGATCTAAAAGCGAAATACAAAACAGAAAAATTTGAATTCTTGCTTGAAACGGGGATTAGCAATTTTGATAAAAACCAGTTTTCAAATCTTGATGACGGAGATAATCGCGGGTTGGCGCTGAAGTATGGTCTGGCTTATTCAAGTGGGGAGATATCGGATAAGGGCTTGAGAAAAATTAATTTCAACTTGTTCCAAAGGCAAAGAAATAAAAATTTCGCCGGGATAGACAGATACAACGCTGTTGAATTCAACCGAAAATGGAACTTGATGAACGAAAGCGAAAACCTCAACGAGTCAATAATTGAATCATCTTTACAAATTGAACTCTTTAAAAAAAGCTCGCTTGTCGGGAGCTTCGGCGTTCTGAAAAACGAAGACAAATTCAAAACCAACAGAACCACATTTGAAGTTAAAATTGAAGAAGATAAACTTCCTGAGTTTAAAAATGTCGCTGAGATTTTAACTTCAAAATCAAGCGATTTAAACTCTAAATGGCTAAGGGATAAAGGTGGTGCAAGGTACAAGGTTGGTTTTCTCTCGCCATTTGTCAATTATGAAGCGGAGTTGAAAACCGTAACAAGGGGTGATTCTTTAAGCCAGGAAAGTTTTAGATTCGCAAGGTTAATCCCTGGCGTTTCATTTCATTTCAAGAAATTAACATTTGAATTTTCATATGAAACAAGGTTTGATGATGCTGTAAGAGGTGGAAGCTTCTCAAGGTCAAGTGTAACGAGAAATCAAAACTATAAATTGAAATTTGAAAGCGATAAGTTTAGTTTGAACACCGATTTGACATTCAATAAAAAATTCTTTACGGATGGCGACACAAAAAGGGAAATCAACAATGCTATAGCAAGATTACAAGGCAGGGCAGAGATTTTTAACAGAACCATAAGGTCTAGTTTTATCTACCGAGCGATGACGAGAATGGTGACAAGACTTGAACCTATTTTTATAAAAGTTCAACCCGGAACTGGAAACTACAGGTATCTTGGCGATCTCAATCGTAACGGGATTCAAGACCCGAATGAATTTGAATTGACGAAATTTGACGGTGACTACATCATGTTCACAGTCCCAGGAAGCGAATTCATACCGACAGCAAATGTTGAGGCAAGTTTAAATGTTAGATTCAACCCGGGAAGGCTAATCAAGATTCTATCGTTTTTTTCAAGCGATACATATCTTCAGGTCTCTGAAAGCAGCACCGAACCATGGCAAAAAATTTACCTTTTGAATCTGAGATACTTTCAACAGGAAAACAAAACGATAAACGGCACTATGACAATCAGACAAGATATTTTTCTTTTTGAAAACAACAGAAAGTTTAACTTGAGATATAGATTTTTAAAGACGGGCTCGCTGTATTCTTATAACATTGCAATTAGGAAGACATCAAACATTGAGAACACAATACGAGTAAGATGGTATCCCGATGAAGAGCTTGGATTTCAATGGGAGGTTCTAAGCAAAGCGAAGAAATCAATTGGCGGATTTAAATTGGGAGATTCCTTTGAGATACAAAGCAGGGGATTGAACTTTGATATCTTTTATAAACCGTTTACCTTCATTGAGTTAAGTTGTGGGATAGGAGTGACAAGGAACAAGAATTTAATGAACGATAGAAGGGCTGATTTAAATCGTCAAAGTGTTAAGTTCGGTTGGCTTTTTATCAGCAGAGGTAGAATTGATATTGAGGTTGAAAGACACGAAGCTATCACAAGCGGCGCTGGAGATATTGCTTATGAGCTCGTTGAAGGAAACTATCAAGGGAAAAATTTGATGATCCGGTTAACAGGGTCTTACAATGTTGGGGATTATATTCAACTTAACGGAAGCTATAACGCCCGCCTAACACCAAACTCAACTGTTCATATCGCACAAGTTGAGATAAGGGTTTATTTTTAAATTAAGATTTCCCTACAAATCCCCTTCCCCTAGAGTGTCGTTAATTTTTCACCCACACCTTTCAAATTCCGGTTTGCTTGATAATAATGTTCGTGCAATAACCATAGGTGGAGAAAGCAATAAATAGACGGGGACTTAGCCGTGAGATTAGGAGGTTTTTAATAAGGGGCTTGAGGTGGAAAGCAGGCGAATTTATTGATGTAGAAAAGACGGTGCTGGCGAAATAAAAAAATAATTCTTTACCCCTTTCAAGTTTCAATTTATTTTCTTAGCGTTATACGAAGCCATGAAAGACCAAGCGTCCCGGCTACAAGTGAGGAAATTAAAATTGCAATTTTAGATTGTGTGATTATCTCCGGTTCATCAAATGCAAGTAACGCAATAAAAATTGACATTGTAAAACCGATACCTCCCAAAAGCCCGATACCAATTATATGCTTCCATTTCAAGTCCCGCGGCAATACACAAAGTCCAAGAGAAACGGCTATGAAACTAAAAAAATAAATCCCAAAGGGTTTCCCAACCACAAGTCCAGCAAAAATACCGAGGCTGTTCGTATTCGTTAAACCCGCATACCAATCACTTTCAATAATGATAGAGGTATTAGCCAATGCGAATAAAGGCAGAATAAAAAACGCAACGGGTTTATGAAGCCAATGTTGCAGAATGTATGAAGGCGATTTTTCTTCACTACCAGCAAACGGGATGGCAAATGCTAACAAAACCCCTGCGATCGTTGCATGAACGCCTGAGTGAAGCATAAAATACCACATCGCAACCCCACCGATTAAGTAAGGGATCAAATTATGCACTTTCAATCGGTTTAATATCAGCAATATCCCAAAAATACCAAGAGCCAAAAACAGATATGTATAGGCTAATGAATGCGTATAAAAAATCGCAATAATAATAATCGCTGCGAGGTCGTCAATAACAGCTAATGCTGTCAACAAAACTTTGAGCGACTCGGGAACACGATTGCCCAAAAGCGAAAGCACACCCAATGCGAAAGCTATGTCCGTTGCCATCGGAATTCCAAATCCAGATTGAGTGTCCGTCCCAAAATTTAAAAGCAAAAATATCCCCGCAGGAACAAGTAACCCACCAAGTGCTGCAAAGAATGGGAGTGATGCGTTTTTAATATTTGAAAGTTTGCCAACATAGATTTCTCTTTCTAACTCCAGCCCAATTAACAGAAAGAAAACGGCCATCAATCCATCATTTATCCAATGCGTAAAACTGTGACCCCCGATTTGAAAATTCCAAATTTTTAAATAACTATATTGAAAGGGTGAGTTTGCAAGTAAAAGTGAGATAACTGTGCAACAAACGAGTAAAATCCCACCGGATTTCTCACTTTTAAAAAACTCATCAAAAAGTGCAGAAAGTGTATTCTGCCTTGTTTTCATCACTTAATTTTTATCTGTGAATTAAGGTTGATGCAAGTTAAAAAGTCGGGGCGCCCGGACTCGAACCGGGGACCTCTTGGTCCCGAACCAAGCGCGCTAACCATCTGCGCTACGCCCCGAGCTTTTGACAAAATTTAATAAAATCTCACAAATTTTCAAAAGGTTGGAACTTATGTTTGCTCGTAATTTGTTATTATATTTGAACAATTATTCAAATAAAAAAATTTAAAGCCATGAGGAAAGCAAAGATCAACGGAAAAACTTGCATAGGTACAACCCAAAGCCAACCAGAAACAATCTTGCTAAAAAGGCGGATTAAACAATCAACGGATGAAATCAAAAATTTATCGCTTTTATTTAAAACAGTTGGAACTGAAACCGCGTTGAAAATTTTATATTTACTCTCAATTGAACGAGAACTCTGTGTTTGTGATATGGCAGAGATACTTGAGATGAATGTCTCAGCGATATCTCATCAGTTGAAGCGTCTGAGTTTATTTCGACTTGTCTCATCGGAAAGAAGAGGAAGAACGATTTTTTACTCCCTGCGAAAAAATCAATTCAACGAGTATCTTAAAGACCTATTCGCTGTAATTGATGAAGTTTACGAAAAAGCGAATAACTTTTCAATCTTTACAACAAATAAATGATGGAAGGGAAAAATGAAAGATAAAATTTCATTTGTCCTTGTCGCTATTTCTTCTGCACTCATTGGGTCAATCTGTTGTATCGGTCCGATTGTTTCAGCCCTTATTGGAATAGGAGCTGGTGCATCCTTTGCAAAATTCTCATCCTTGAGGATACCGTCTATGATAATAGCTATAATCGCCCTTGCATTTGGATTTTATGTGGTTTACTTCAAAAAGCATAGGGTTCTATGTGAAGATGGCGAATGCAAGGTCAAAACCCCAGGCAAATTATCAAAAATATCCCTTTGGATTGCAACGATATTAATCACCTTCCTTCTCATTTTCCCAAACATAATAAATACGAGTTCAACAAATGCAAAATTATCATCCGAAACCGGGTTGTCAAGCGTTGTAATTGAAGTTCAAGACATGGATTGCGAAGCGTGTTTTATCCCGATAAAGAACTCACTTGAGGAGAAAGATGGCATCGCCTGGTTCTCGCCCGATTTTTCAAAGCAGGAGATTGAGGTGAAATTTGACCAAAAAAAGATAAAAGTTTCGGACATAACTTATCTGATAAATGAATCTGGCTTTAAAGTTAAAAATGTAAAACAAAAACGAGATAAGAAGTGAAAAAATACGATTTGGTAATTATCGGTGGAGGAGCAGCCGGATTCGCAGCTGCTACGAAGGCAAACGACATCGGTGCAAGGGCTTTAATCGTGAACTCGGATCTCCCCATCGGTGGCACATGCGTAAATGTCGGCTGTATCCCAAGTAAAGTTTTACTTGAGATGGCGTATGATTTCAGCTATGGAAAAAATTCAAGGTTTGAATCATTGGATTATAAACTGAATGGGTGGGTTGACTTTAAAAGGGTCATAGAGGAAAAGGATAAAATTGTTGCCAAGATAAGGCAAAGAAATTACATTGATGTGGTCTCATCTTTTAAAACGGTTGATTATGTTGAAGGTAAAGGTTACATCAGATCCCCAAATGAGATTTCCATAAACGGTGAAATTTACTGGGCTGATAAAATTATAATTGCAACTGGTTCATCGCCGAGGGTTTTACCATTAAAAGGTATAGAAAAAGTAAATTACTTGACGAACAGAACAGCACTTTCGCTTGAAAATCTTCCCAAATCAATAATCGTCATTGGGGCTGGACCTCTCGGACTTGAATTTGCGCAGATGTTCGCAATGTTTGGGAGTAAGGTATTTGTGATTGAAAAAGAACCGAGGATTTTACCACTTGAGGAACCCGAAATTTCCCTCACTCTCAAACATTTGCTTGAGAGATGGGATATAGAATTTTTCACGGGGGCTGAAATAAAAGAGGTATTTCAAGATGGGAAAATGAAAATTTTAAAATTAAAGATGGGAGAGGATGAATTTGTCCTCAAAGCGGATGAAATTTTGCTCGCAACTGGTGTAACTCCCAATACCTCAAATCTTGGGCTTGAAAATGCCGGTGTTGAAGTTGATGGACGTGGTTTCATTAAAGTTGATGACACATTAAGAACAAGTTCAAAGAACATATGGGCAGCTGGGGATTGTATCGGTAAGATGTTTCTTGAGACGGTCGCAGCAAAAGAGGGTAACATCGCAGCTACAAATGCGCTTGAAGGAAAAAACTTAAAGATTGATTACGAATCCATACCCCACGCCGTTTTTACATTTCCACAAGTTGCAAGCGTTGGCTTAACTGAAAAAGAGCTAATGCGAAGGTTAAATATATGCGCTTGTAGAACCGTGAATTTCTCCTCTGTCCCAAAAGCTATTGCCGTTAAAAGAGATGAGGGCTTGATAAAAATGGTCATAAACCCAAGAGATGCGACGGTAGTCGGTGTTCATATCGTCTCCCACGACGCAGCTGAAATAATAAACTCAGCTGGTATAGCGGTTAAATTTAAATTAACAATCTACGACATAATTGACACGACTTTTGTGTTCCCGACATTTTCGGAAGCGTTAAAAATAGCATCGCTTGCCTTCACAAGAGATATTAGTGTGATGAGCTGTTGCATAGTTTAAAACAAAAGGAGATGAAAAGATGAAAATATATCTTTCTTGTCCAACAAATTTTGAAGAAAAATTATCGCAAAAGAGACCATTAATCCATCAAGCTGTCCATATGGTTTTTATACTTTCTATTCTTTTCGTCTCTTGCAAGAGCGAAGCTATAACCCCATCTTTAAATAATCCACCAGTTATAGAAAAAATAGAAGTTAAACCATCTACAATCAGGGTTTACCAGACGGCAACCATCACGGCATATGCATCAGATCCAGATGGTGATGATCTGACATTTGAATGGGAGGCTACGCTCGGCTACATTTACGGCAGTGGTGGAACTGTAAAGTATTCCGCTTCCTTGTGTTGCGCTGGAACAAATACAATAAAACTTACAGTTAAAGATGGTCGCGGTGGTTCAGCAACTGGAACAGCGATGATTACAGTTCTGCCGTAGCGCTTTATTTAAAATTAAAGGAGGTAAGAAAAATGAGATGGAGAAAATGGCTTGTAAGACCAGTGGCTCGCTGTAAAGAAGGGTGCTGTAATTTGCCCTGGGCATGGCATTAAACTGCCCGATGGTTAAGTGTTCGTGGTTCTAAAAAAAACTAAAATAACCAAAATAACCATGTGTAACGCAAGAAAAACTCAAACGCCAAGGGAAAGCTATGCAAACCCGGAAACGCTTAAAATTGGCGTGATTTTTATTCTGCTGTTGTTCATACCACTTGCTAATCTGAAATCTCAGGGTTGTTGTATTGTAGGAACACCAAAAACTGGTGGAACTTTTGACTATGGGATTCTTCTAAGAAATTCTTTTTTGATAAACGCTGGATATGAATTTTATAGGGGGACAAAACTTTACAATGGGAAGGAACGGGTAGTATCAAGCTTGATGCCCATTAAAGATAAAAAGGTGCACAACTTTTATATTGATTTAAGCTACGCCCCGTTGAATCGTTTAACCTTAAGTATAACCGCAATTTATACGCAAAAAATCCGCAAATTGACCGATGTAGTGCAAAAAAGCTATGGCGTTGGAGATGCAGTGATTTTAGGGAAATTTTCAATCATAGCACCTAATATAACCAATCAAAGGGAACTTACAGTTGGTTTGGGATGGAAAGTTCCAATTGGGAATTCATCCTTCCGTTTAGATGGGGTTAAGCTATCAATTGACATGCAACCAACAATCGGATCAATTGATAAAATCATTTGGTTTTACTTCTATCAAGCGTTCCTACCAAAACCGTTTAATTTCTTCGTCTCAGGGATATTTAAGCTAAACGGGAGAAATTTAGATGGATATAAATTGGGAAACGAATTCTTTTTGAACACCGGTTTCTACATAAAATTAAACAACTACTTATTTCTTACCGCCAGAGGGCGGTTAAAATACTATGCCTCTGATACTTATGCTGAATTACCAGTTCCAAACACAGGTGGGCAGTGGTTTTTTGTGTCACCAGAAGTTATTTATTTAAATGATAATGTGAGTTTACGTTTCTATCTTGATTATCCAGTTTACTTGAATGTGAAGGGCACACAACTTGTTCCTGATTATATCGTCGGGCTATCAGTTGGATATAATTTAAAAATTAAATAACTGATAAAATGATTTTAACCATAACATCAATTGACGGCGTTGAATTGAACATATCCCATAGGTTTTATCGTTTATTGAACGAGTCAAAGGAAAAAAGAGAAATGATATGTAAGGTTTGTGGGAGAGAGGCGTCAAATTCAGTTCGCAGGATAACGATGGATAATCTTGTGAAAGATGAGTATAAAAATTTTATAACCGAAGACAAATACTATTTCTGCGCAACTTTTATGTGTCCGGTTGTTTACTTTAAAAACGATCCAGATATTTACTTTACAAAAAATTCTTTAAAGGTTAGGGTTGGGATAAAAGAAGCAACACCGCCTATAACGGTTTGCTATTGTTTAAATGTTGATGAGCAAACGATCCTTTATGAGATTGTTGTAAAAGGGTGCTGTGATTCAATTGAAAAAATAAAGGAATACACAAAAGCAAGAACGGGTCGTGAGTGCCATATAAAAAATCCCTCTGGAAAATGTTGTGGTGAATTTGTGAAAAGAGTCCTTGAAAAGGGTTTATCATTTAACATTGAAGAAAGCTTGAAAAGGATCGCGATTGAAAATGCAAATCAAATACCTGACGAATAAGGGGCAAGCAAATGCTTGCCCCAAAAGAATCAAACGGTGACTTTTTCCTCGTGAATTATCTTCGTCCCGAGCAGTTCAAGAAACTTCGCAAGCCAATCGGGATGAGCTGGCCAAGCTGGCGCGGTTACAATGTTCCCGTCAACTATTGCTTTATCCCATGGTAATTCAACATATTCACCGCCGGCGACTTTGACCTCTGGTCCAACGGCTGGATAAGCATTAATTTTCCTCCCCTTCACAACTCCAGCTGCTGTTAACACTTGTGCTCCGTGACAGATCGCTGCGATCGGCTTATTATTGTCAGCGAAATGACGCACAATTTCAAGCACCTTTTCATTCATTCTGATATATTCGGGTGCTCTACCGCCTGGGATGACAAGCGCATCGTATTCAGCTGGATTGATGTTGTCAAATGTCGCGTTAAGCGTGAAATTATGCCCGGGCTTTTCACTATAAGTTTGATCACCTTCAAAATCGTGAACAGCGGTCCTTACCTTTTCCCCGGCTTTTTTACCCGGACAAACGGCATGAACGGTATGTCCAACCATTTGAAGTGCCTGAAATGGCACCATCACTTCATAATCTTCCACAAAATCACCAACAAGCATCAAAATTTTTTTCCCCGCCATGATACCCTCCAAATTTTTGTTTTTAACTTTGCAAGTTTAATTTAAATAAATAATCTGACTTTGTCAAGAAGGAAACTTCAAAAGCATTCAAGCATTTTTAAAATTTCACCGCGCGAGAAATCATTTACCACTAATTTTTTCTTTATTATCTTCTCCACTGTGAAAAATTTTCCCCTAATATGTTGTCATCTTTAAACCCGATTCTCTATGGTAACTTGCGCTTTAGGAAAACTTGTTTTTCATCCTGTCATTTTTTAAATTTTTTAATATCTTAAATTCTCCATAATTATATTTTTGTGGGTCTTTAAAAAAAGTTATAAAACAAATTTTAAAATTGTGACCTAAAAAACGAACTGCTAACCCTATTGCAGCAGTTGTTTTACCTTTTCCGTCACCTGTGTAAACATGTATTAATCTTTTCATCTTTTATTTCCTCCACATCATTGGTACCGGTATAACATATGGTTTGTTTGATATTGGATTGTCTTTAACAATAACTTGAGTATTATAAACTTCTTCCAAAATTTCGTAACTTAACACTTCTTTTGGTGTTCCAATTTTTTTAATCTCACCACAAGAAAATAAAATTAAAATATCACAATATTCAGATGCAAGATTTAATTCATGAAAAGAAGCAATTATAGTAAGATTATTTTTTTGATTTATTTTTTTAAGTATATCAAGAATTTTAATTTGATGCCCAACATCAAGATGTGATACGGGTTCGTCTAAAAGTACAAGTTTTGTTGTCTGAGCGATAGCTTGTGCTACAATAACTCTTTGCAATTCTCCACTTGAAAGTTCAAAAAGATGTTTATTAAGAATTTCTTTAAGTTCAAATTCTTCATACAACCATTCTTCTTCATATGGTGCAAAATTCCAAGGATATCTTGCTAACAAAATAAAATCTTTTACTGTATAGTTTAACGAATAATCTGTAATCTTTGTTGCAAAAGAAACAAACCTTGCATAATCTTTATAATTATACTCTCTGATATCTTTTCCAAATATTAAAATTCTGCCACAAATAATAGGAACAACTTTACTGATAGTCCTTAACAAAGTTGTCTTACCTGAAGCATTTGGCCCTATTATACCTACAAACTGCCCTTCTTCTACAACAAAACTTATATTTTTTAAGACGATTAATTTGCCATAACCGCTATATAAATTGTCAATTCTTAAAATTTCCATAATTCGCCTTTATGTTTAAAAATATAAAATATAAAAAACACACTTCCTGCTAAACCTGTGAACACACTTATTGGTACTTCTATTGGAGAAAACAAATTTTTTGCTAAAATATCGCAAAAAGTAACAAAGATACCACCCACAACTGCTGAATATAAAATCCATAATCTATGATTTAACCTAATAAACATTTTTAAAAAATTTGGTACAATTATACCTACAAACGAAATTACTCCAACTAAAGACACACATAAAGCAGAAATAATTATTGAAAAAAACAAAAATATTTTTTTAACTTTTTGTTCATCAACACCTAAAGACAAAGCTTTTTCTTTACCTAATATAATTATATCAAGTTTTGAAGAATAAAAAAGAATAATAAAAATAGAACCTATGATTAAACAACTAACTATATACACATAGAGTAGATCTAAAGAAGAAAAACTTCCCAAAAGCCACAACAAAATATAATGTAACCTGTAAGGATCAAAAAATATTGTTAAAATAACAATAATGCTTGAGAAAAAAAAGTTTAAAATAATCCCTGCTAAAACAAAACTTATATCTACTGTCTTTTTAAACAGTTGCAACAATATAAGAATCGCTAACAAAGAAAATATTACACCAAAAAATGAACTAAAAAATTTAGGTAAAGGAATTTTCAATAATGTTCCTAACACTACACCTAAACCTGCAGAAGAGGAAATTCCTAATGTATATCCATCACATAAAGGATTCAAAAATATGCTCTGTAATACACATCCAACAACAGCTAAACTTGCTCCAACTACAAAAGCAGCTATTGTTCTTGGCAATCTTATTTGAAAAAAAATTTTATACTCTACTGAAGCAGGCTCAAAAAGTTTAAAAATGTCAATATTGTAAAATAAAGAAAAAAAACTTAAAAAGATATGATAGTTAAAACCAAACCATATTTAAATAAAGAAGTTTTAAAAAGAGTCTTTCCAGAAGGTTTTAAGCCAGATTTTAATCAAGATATCTTTAGAGTTATTTTAGGGCCAGATGAAGATAGATTTATCAATGAATCAATTGAAATTTTCTTTAAAGAATTCTGGGAGATTTCAGAAAGGTCTGATAGAAGTGCAATAAGACTTTTAGGAAAACCATTAAAATTAAAAGAGGGAAAAGAAACAATTATTTCAGAAGGAGTAAACACTGGAACAATTCAAGTTCCACAAAATGGATTGCCAATTATTTTACTTAAAGATAGACCAACAACTGGAGGTTATCCAAAAATTGGAAATGTAATTAAAGTTGACATATCAATTCTTTCTCAAAAAAGGTTCAAAGAAAAAATTAAATTTGAAAAAGTTTCTTTAGAATATGCGCATAAGATATTAAAAGATAGAGAAGAG